>Ga0172367_10007159_pt1 | contig 12864 bp, 23 predicted proteins | sample Lak10m_FD_114542 | JGI IMG/M metagenome (GOLD analysis project Ga0172367, IMG submission 114542) | Freshwater microbial communities from Kabuno Bay, South-Kivu, Congo - kab_022012_10m | ecosystem: Environmental > Aquatic > Freshwater > Lake | place: Democratic Republic of the Congo: South-Kivu...
ATCCAATTGGCGGTGGTGAGTGTAAAAATTCCTGAGATCCAGGAATTTCTAGATTAGACTCAAATATAAATTTCTTAAAACTTTTCATGTTACTTAAAGTATTTTCCCTTAAATACTTTTTAAATCTTTTCATGTCTTACTTCCTGTTAGTAAAGCATGTTCACTCCAGAATTTTTTTGCTTCTTCTTTACTTTCTGGAGTATGTGATGGATCATTAATCTCTTTCGGGGCAAGTGGTCCCCCAAATGCAGTTATTAAAAATGGTTTTCCAGTATCTTTATGTGGGCGTGAAATTACAGTTAACATTCTAGTTGTTCTGTGTGGTCCTTCAATCATTCTCGAATTATAAGGTCTTCCACCACCTCTATTTAAATAAGTTACCTCATTTTCAGATACTGGATTGTCCCCCATCGATGGACCAACTAATGAATTTGGTACAGGTGGCAAATTATGAGGTATTGTAATAGTTACCGGACCTTTTGCTGCAAGAACATCGGGATGTGTTCCTAAAAAATCTAAATGCTCTGGTAAAATTCCATGAACTTGATAATGATCATCAGTTCTTAACATTAAATTTTCTCTATTTTCCCTTAAATACTTTTTAAATCTTTTCATGTCTTATTTCCTGCGGTAGCACTACCAAAATAGAATCCAACGATTGCTAAAAGAATTTGTCTATTTTCCTGAGTAAACAAATATCCAGTGACTGATTGAAATATAGTTTCCTTAGTCTCTGGAATTAACCCAAATAATACCTCTGGATGAGTCTGTATGACTTCGACAACAGTAGGGATACCAAAGAATGGAAGAACGAATGGAGCGACAATAGTACCAAATAAGATGGCAAGAACGATGATCTGTCTTACTGCTTTACCCGCATCAAGCGGAACTCGTTTGATTGCTTCGTTCTGGTTTCGATTTGTTCTGTCATTTGCCTCTAATAATCTTTTAAAGTTTTCTTGATCTGCGGCTCTCTTTTCTGCCATATAACGAAAAAGAAAACCAGTAGCAGATCCACCAATTAGTGATAATAATTCTAGCGGCATTTTTTTACTCCTTGTAAAACGATATAGTCATTTGGAATATCTTCTGGATTCATTTCGGCTCTTTTTACAGCAGCATCAAATTCTCGTTTGGTTAATAATAATTCAAATTGATAACCATCGGAATTTACATGAGTGCAAAAGTAATATTCTTTTGCTTCATTACCTTTTTTAATTTTATTTTTACTCATAAGAATATCCAGAAAGTATTGATTAAAATATAAAATTTAATAACCACGTTTCCTCCGCAAAATTTTTTGTGCTTTTGTATATTTTTTTTGAGCATTGTTACTCAAAAATGTATCAGGCAAATCATTTATATTTTCTGGATTTGGTGACACACCAGATATTCCACCAGCACCAACTGATGTTTCTTCCTCAAGAAAATTCATTATATTTTCAAAAATTATTTCTTTGTTTCCACCTATCTTTTCTACATCTTCAGAAAATAAAGAAATTGCTGTAGTAAGATTTTTTAATTTAGCCTTTGTATTTGGATTCGGTATTTGCTTTAGAAGCTTTTTAATGCTGAGTATAAGATGATCATATGGAAGCAAATTATCCGAATCAATTATTTCACCAGTTTCATCAATTAAACCATTATCATATAATTTCATTTTATTATATGGTGTTGTTATATCTTTTATAAATTTATATAAAGTAAATGTGTTAATAAGTTGATTTAAATTATTTGACATTTTTTAATATTTCTAATATTTTATGATCTACTTTTATTTGATCCAAGTCAACTTCTGGAATATAGGATGGAATATAATTTAAAAATATTAAAAATGTTTTTAACGATATATGTAAAGATTCTGGAAGTTTATAAAATAAAATTCTAGTTGTATTATATGCACCAAAAACATTTTGTAAAGTAATGATATGATTAAGGATTAATCTTTCTTTCAAATCATTTTCTTTATTATATTTTATTAATAATCTCTTAATATATTTTATACGAGATAAATCTTCCTTGAATTCCTGAAAACCCATACAACTCGGGTTTTCATAAACCTTCATAGTAAATAAAATAAAGTTATCTGAATTTAACTTTTCACTTATCATTAATCGCCACTGAGTGTTTTCATTCCTTTGAATTTACTATGTAAAATTTTGGTGACACCAGTAATTAATTTATCATTAATATGTGAAGAATTTATTTTTCCTTCTTTAGCTAGTTTGCGAAGTCCAGACCGAGCAGCAAATGTTATTCTTCCATGAATTTCTTCATTTGATAATTTCTTTTTATTTTTCATCAATGCTTTAAATACTGGCTCAATAACTCTAGTCTTTACATGTGCATGTTTCATCATCATTTTGACTGATGATGCAGCCATATTTGATGATTCAAGTAACATATTACCATATTCATTATATTGTTCTTCAACATGTGGAGTTGGGGTTTGTGCATCTGCTTGATCTGCTAAACCAGATCTAGTCACCTTTATATCTGTAAAATACATTTTACCAGTAGGAGTATCCTGTAGATTAAAGGTAAGAATCATAGGAATTAAGTCTTTACCTCTATTGAAACCATTTTTTAATAGATCATGTGTTGGGGTAGTACCAAATACCTCACCATAACGATTTAATTGAAATGAGTGATTTCCTGGGGTAAGTTTTGTTTTGTGGTTAAAATCAAAATCAAGACCTGCATGATTCATTTTTGATCTAAGCAACATTACTGCTGCTTCTGGTTCTATGTAAGATCCCCCTAGATAAGCATTTACGAATGCTTGCATTCTACGAAGTTGATCTGGATCATCACGAAATATTCCAAAATCGCTATAAGCAGATCTTCCTGTTTGTGTAAGATGTTGTTCAAACCCAGATCCACCTGGGGTTTGTTCGTTTTCAACTAGTCTTGATAATATTTTCTTGAAAAGACTCATCTAGATCTCCTTCTTAATTGTTTTCGTCCTCTATCTAAAGTAGCTATTAATTTCTTTGCTGCTTTAAACTTTTGTTCTGGTGTTCGTTCTTTCTTTTTTGCCGTCTTTTTCTTGACTACTTTACGTGCTGCTTTTTTAGCCTTTTGTTTCTTTTTTTCTTTTTTTCTTAATTGATTTGCCACATCTTTTTGTGTTCTTGCTTTAGCCTTTGGTTTACGTTTCTTTGTTCTTCGCTTTTCACCAGGTTGAACAGCACCCTTCTTACCACCACGCATTGCGATAGTGATGAATGTAGCATATCTATGGCGAGCATTTTCATCATTATCATTACCTTTGACAGCACGAATTTTTGCTCGTACATCGGGACTTCTGGCAATTCTATCTCGTTTAATAAGTTCAGCCTTTGTCATCGTTCCACGATTATCAGGATTTACTATTTCTTCTGACAGAATTCCAGCATTTAACAGGGCTTTTTCGACTCTTTCTATAACATTTGCAGTACGTTTTTCTCTTTGTGTAATATTCATATCTACCTCTATTTATTTAATATTTACATTTTCTTCCAGGGGGGCAAGAAGCCTTTGATCCCTTTGGTCCAGCCCATAATTTTTTACAGGCCCAATATTGTGCTGATAATTTAGATTTCTTTTCACCACACTTATGTCTGGCTCTAAAAGATTTTCTTGCTGGACCAGAATAATTATGACCATATCCTTTAGCACCAAAATGTACAATTTTTTCTTGTCCGCCTTCACATGCCTTTACCATCATTTTTTTACCTGGACTTGTCGAACGAACAGGTTTATTACATTTCATTGAAGACTTATCTACGGCTTCTTTAATCATCTTTGATATATCATTTTTTGATTCTTTTACAGGTTCACTATAATCTGGTAAATAATTTTCTCTACGCCGTGATACTTCAGTTGAAGATAATTTTCTTTTTCCGAGTAAAGAAATTGGTCTTTTTGGTTTAATGGTACTTGGTTCTGACGTATCAACAGCCGCATCTCTTGCTGCTAATCTATTAATATATTCATCCTGATCTTGGTCACGTTGAGTATCTAATATTTGTTTATTTTTTGATTTATAGAATGCTATAATTTTTGCCAATTCAGACTCACCAGATTTTTTATACAAACTTGATGAACCTAATCCAGTTTGTCTTATTCTATTCAGTCTTCGTTCAGACTCTCCTGAAGCAGATCCTACATTCTTGGATTTTAATATTTTCATAGCAATATCAAAATTTGCCCGTGGATTTTGTTGAAGTAATTTATTTGCTTTATCTTTTATTGCTTCTGCTCCAGCTTGTCTAACCAAATCTTTTTCTACTGACATCGAACCAAAAGCTTTTCTTTGTTGTTGTGCTGCAAGATTTCCAAAACCAATTATATTTGTAGGTTGTGTTGGTTTTATATCTGGTGTGGCTTGAAGTGCCTTTAATGCCTCAACTCTTCTTTTAAGTCTTATATTTTCAACTCCTGCAATGTTTCTTGTTAGAAATCCTTTTAATCCTTTTTCGGATCGTAAATTTGCACGTACATCACCAACAAATGATTGTTGAGCACCCTTTGATTTCATTGCCTGTGCCGCTGCAAGATTACCTAATTGTTGTTGCAGATTAGTATCTTTGGCTATTTTTTTTACTAATCCAGCACCACCAAATAATTCATTTATAATTTCTTCATCTGAAAAATTGTAAATTTGTTCTTCAGAATATGATTCGCGTAAATATTCACTAGCACACTCAATTAATGACTGATAATTTTTGTTCATTTGTTATCGGCTCTATTCTCAGATTTTGATCTGACTCTTAAATTATTTGTAGAGTTATCGGTTGGATCACCATTTTTATGATCTACATCTTTCCCATCACCTTTTCGTACTCTACCCAATCTTATAAATTTAGCTCTAGCAGCATTTCTTTTTGCCCTATTTCTTTTTTGTTTTTGTTTTGCATGGTATCGTTTATATTCTTTACCATAATTTCTTTCAGAAATAAATCTTTTTGCAAATACCGCTGCTTCCATTGGATTTTCATTTGCCTTGGTATCATCAGAATCAAAGAATGGAATATTCATTAATTGAATATTTCTTTCTTTACCATTTATCATCATAGTTGTAAATTTAGCAGAATTTCTTTCATCAGACACATCATATAAATCAATAGGATTTGCTTGTACCGAGTCTAAATCAACACGGAATAGGTTCATAAGTAATTCATATTTTTGAATTGTTTTATTCATTTCTTTGTTTAATAAGAACAACTCATTTAAATAATTTTTAAGATAAACATTTTCAAAATGTTCATTAACAGATGCCATTTCTGGTGCTTGTGCAATTGGCATCTCTTGTTCAAACAAAACAGAAAGTTTTGAATATTTAAATAAATTCTCTTTTAATTTTTTACCAGTTGTTTCTCTTCCACAGAATCTCATTACGTCTAATTGTTCTGGTAATTGAATACCTTCTGCCTTAAAATCATTTATAGTTTTTTCAAATGCTTTTTGTTCGGTTGCAGTACCACATTGATCTAATTTAAAATTAATGTTAAATTTAAACATTTCTGAATCAATTACTTGATCAATATAAGATTCAGATGATCTATTCAATTTTACATCAAAAGAATCTGGATCTACGGTCATCATGTGTGTTGATGCAGCTAAAGAATCATCAAACTTTAAGGAACCTGTTAATAATTCATGTAAAAATAACTTTTTAGATATTCTTGTATATCCAAAGATATCTCTTAATTTTGAATTCGTTTCTGTTTTTATTTCATAAATTTTTAATAGACTTTGTTCGATTTCATTTCGAACATCCTTCTGTGATGTGTTAGACATTACAGGAATTAATGAATAACCTTCATATTTCTTAAGTTTAGTATCCAAAAATTTACCATATTCATTTAATTTCTTGTTAATATCATCTAAACATCTTTTATCAGAATCTTCTATGGTTATATCATTGCCTAAAATAGCTCTATCTTGTCCGCTCATCAATGAAGAAATCTTTTGCTGTACTGTATAAAATATAGCCTTTGTATTATTATTAGCCTTCCCAGTAGTTAAGTTGCTGGATCCATATTTTATATTAAATTTAATATATTGATCTTCTGGAGATAATCCGGCTCCAATACAGGCCGATCCGTCCTTTGCGCCTTTAGTGCATATATGGGAAAATACAACGTCTGTAATTGGTACATCTTGGGGTAATGCAAAATTTTTCCAGACATCAGATGTTTTATACATTTCTGGTTGAAGAATTTGAATATCATATTCATTAATATTTCTACCTGTCATTTTAACAAAACTGTCAATAAAGTTGGCAGCAACACGATCACCAAATTCTTTCATATTATCCGAAAAAGCATATTCTTTTGCTTGTTCATCTGATATACCACCATTTTTAACAGTGTTCTTTGGATCTATGCCTTTCATAGCATTTAATGCTAAAAATGGAACCCATTTTGCCATATTGTGATTTATTTGTGTTGTGTCTTGTACAGGTGTAGATGACATACCTAAATCTTGTTGAACTTCTCCAACTGATTTTGTCGATTCTTCTTTGGTCTTTGGTTTATTTTCTTTATTAGATTCTTCTTTTTCTTTCTTTATTTTGTCGCCTAATATTCTCTGTGATGTCAATGTATTTTTAAAGTTTTCATCTTTTGAAACTCTTAAGGCAACTTCATAACTCATATCATTTGCTGGAATTACAACCGTGTGTTTTTCTGATTCAAATGAATTTTTATCAACTATTAATATTTTACCTTTATCATCTCGCACTACCATCGCAAGACGAGCCGGATCAAGTTGTCTAACCTCTTGTTCCTTGGCACGTTGTTTTTGTTTTCTTCTTCTTGCCTCTATTCTAATTTCAGCGGGTGATTTTTCTTCGTTAAGTCTTTTAAGTCTTTCTGACTCTCCTTTAACGATTTTAGGCATTATTTGATTAACAATTCCGTTTATAAATTTCTTCTTTTTATTCACAGCAGCATCTATTCTCATTCGTTGTGAGTATGATAATTTTTGCCAACTACCCTTATATAATTTTTTCTTTAATGTGGCTCTAACCACTCTTCTGGCTCTTATCTTTAACTGTTGTGTGGATTTTCTTCTTTTGGCTCTCATTTTTCGTAAAAATGATCTACGTTTTGATGTTCTACGAGCCGCAATAGCCAGTTTCATTCTGGAGCGAACAGAAACAGCCTCATTTAGAGTGCTTGTAAATTCTTCAATATCTTGAGAATTTAACCAATCTTTCGGTAAAATATTAAAGTTATCATCCATATCTTAAATATTTATAATATTAAAAAACCCCCCATTTGGGGGGTTTTAAGTTATCTCCATGGTATTTCCATTATAAATTTATACCCATGATGAGATTTCCTCTTTCCAGCAATACATTCATACATTGCACCTCGCTTTAACTTACCTTTTTTACAAAAATCGTACATATTATCTATAGTATAAAGTATACCATTTCTATCCTCAAATATAAATTTTCTTCTTCTTTCCAGTTTTGTAATTTCTTTCCATCTAAAATAGTTTCTTGCTTCCTTTACAAATTCACCACCATACTGTTTGATAAATCTATCTCTAAATAATTTGGCCTTTGAATTATCATTGCAATATACCCACGTTGGTGAATATTTACGGTTTATGTCTTCTTTTTTAAACGGAATCATCAAAATTATCCTTATAATATTTCTTTATAGTATTTGCCAAACGTTTGAGATATTTATGTGATTTATCTTCAAATATTTGTAATTCACCAGTTTCTGTGGCGATCATAATAACAATATCTCTTATTTTTTTACCAGTTCTTTCTTCCCACAATAAAGAATATGCTGTTGCCTGTAAAAAATAATTTTCAATATCATCTTTATATTTTGGTTTAGTTGAACCCTTAAAGTCAATGATACAAGGTTTTCCATTATATTTTGCAATACAATCTACTCTACCAGCCAATCCAGTTCTTTCACCCCATAACATAGTTTCTATAGCATATACTTCTTCAATTTTATCAATTTCTGGTTTTAATAATTTAAATAATTTACATTCAATATCAGATATTTCTGATAAATCTAACTGTTCATTCATGATATATTTTTCAGCAAGGCTGTGTATGGTATTTCCTCTGGCACATACTCTGGTTGACTCTTGTATATTATTTTTTCTCCAATTAGCAAAGAAGGCACGCTTTTCCCAACCAGTAACAGTGGTGACTGATGGAAGCATACCCTCTGGAGTAGAATAAAGTCGTTTACCTTCTTCTTCTACTTTTGTTATTTGCTCTGATGGATTGTATATAAAGTTATGTTTAAAATTACCACAAATAATCATTAATCACCGCTTAATTCTTTTCTCATTTTATTTATTTCTGTTTTATGTGGTTCTTTTCCTAAAATAGATAAAACTCTTTTTCTAATTAATTTAACATTTTCTGATAAATTTTCTTGTCCATTTTGAAATGGATCATATGATGCTGCAATTCTCTGTAATCTTCCTGCGGCAACAACATCTGCTATACTTCTACCTAGTGGATTTGCAAATCCTGATCTGGTCATTGATATGCTTGGGGAAGAAGCAAATCCGACTACTCCAGATGTTCCTAATTGTGTAGAATTAACACCTTTAATTGCCTGTTGTGCAGTATATTTTCTTTTTGCTAAATCAGTCAAGGGTCCGGTTTGTATATCAGTAGGTTGTTCTCCATCAACCTTTACCGGAGATAGAAGATTAATTCCATCAGCAACAGTTGGACCTTCTTCATCTTCATCATCTTGTTTACTTAAAATATTTTTTGTTTTTTTCTTACTTTCTTGTAAAGAAATAAAATTTATAATATCTGATAAATCTTCTTGCATTAGACTCTCCTTGCTCCTACTTTATCACCACTCGTTAGCTTATTTACGGTATTATTATTTCTTCCACTCCACCCCCATATGCTTGTGTCTACTGGATTTCTAGGATTATGTTGTGGTGTCGATGGTGATTGCATTGCAGGACTTCTTAATTGTACTGAGTTTTGTAATCCATCAGTATTTCCAGGATCAACCATAGTTTCTTGCTCTTGTGCATTACTTCCACCACGCAACAATGCAGCAGTCTGTGCTGCGTTAAGAACATTTTGTGGATTTTGACTACCTGATCTCAAAAATGATCCTACTGAACTACGCACACGTGTTCCAACTTGACCTGCTCTTGTCGCAGCAGTTGTAAGAGCACCAGCTGCTCTTGATCCGGCTATACCAGTTCTTACAGCTGCTAATAATGGAACAAAAAATTCATCAATTTGTTCTTTTTCGCTTAAGTAAGTTTTAAATGACTTTAATTCCATTTTTTACCCGATCTGTTTGATGCTATATCTAGATTTTTATGATATCTCTTAGGCATACCTTTTTTCATACGATTCATTAATTGATTCCATTGTCCACCAGTTTTTGAATTTGGTGTCATATTAATATCTGAAGCAATACCCTGAACAAATCCGGTATAATTTCTTACAACTTTATGTTCTGAACATTTTTCACAGGCTTCAATAAGTGGCTTTTCTCTGTCATCAATAGAACAAAAACGATCAAACTCATGATTACAATTTTGACAGATAAATCCGTAATTAGGCATCTTTTTTCTTCCCAAATGTTCTTTTTACATTTACAACACGTCTTGGTTGAAATTTTGGTGCTGGTTTAGTAGATTCTTTTTTTGTTTCTTTTTTCATTTGTATACTTTATTTTTTAGATGACATTGATTCTGCATAAGATTTTAATATCTTATAATCTCTCTCAAGTCTAGTTTTTACCCCAGGTGCTTTGGGGTCAGGATTTTTATATTCTTTTCTATTTAGAAATTCTGATGCTGCTAAATTGTATTGATTGGTATTAAACAATTTTCTGAATTTTGGTGAATCACCAATATGACCGCGATAAGTTCCACTAACCAACACAGCCTGTACATCAGGTGGATGTTCATGTAAATTTGGTATTAATTTAATAGTTCGATCTAAATGTTCCTGATAATCTGCATCGAATAATTTACTAGTTTGATCCGATGATAATCCTCCACCATTTAAAATATGACTTCTTACAGATTCTCCTTGATTACCAAAAGCATTTCTAAATGATTCTATTGACTTTTGTGTATTTTCTAAATTATGACCATAACCCACAGTCCTTATACCCCTGGTATCAAGATACATTTTAGTTTTCAAACCTTCATCATTTTTTATCATTTTTTTAATAACATCATGATGATATTGTGGTTCTAATGTTCCAGTGTTTGTTGATTGATTTTGTTTTATTTCAGTTGGTGTGGTAATTGATGGTTCGTTATTTTGTGCAAATCTTCCAATTCCAGCCAACTTACTAATTCCAGTCATAGCACCAACCAATGCAGATCCAATAACTGCACCTTTAGCAATTCCCTTACCAATATCCTTTAAATCAACCTCTACAATATATTTATTATTGGATATAATCATGCTGTTTTTCTTTATACTTCCTACATTTGAAGTTATTGCATTTATCTGGTAAAGGATATCCCGATTTATTTAAACCAGCCCTTAGATTTTTATTTACAGTCAACTTTTGCTCTCTCTTAAAACAACGATATAATTTATTTTCAAAACTCATAGAAAGCTCCTAAATAAGTTCTTCTGGATCTTCTATCGTATCAAATGGACCTATAAGACCATCTATACCCATACAATTATTTAGTCTTTGGATCGATTGTAGTGTGTCCAAGTCTATTTGCTGCTTGTTCTGGATGATCACCACGGTCTACCATTTTTTCCCATGTAGCCTGCTTTTCTTCAGATGCGGTAGAAATATGAGGTAATTCCTTAGCCTCATTCACTTTTTTGATAGGATTAACGTTTCGTTTACCCTTAATAGTTTTTATCTTTTCAATTATTTTACTTGCTTTATTCATACATATATTTATGAAATTTAAGAAATTATTATATAAAATATACGAACAGAGTGGTTCTGGAATGGCAGTAAATGTTTTAAACCGATTAGAAGGTTTACGAAATTATACAAGACGACCAAACACTACAAAATATACAGGTAAGGCAAAATCATAAGAGGGCGATTTCTCGCCCTCTTGTTTAAACAACTTCTTCTGACTTTCGATTCTTTAGTTGATGATCCAACCAATAATCCTTCCAATCCTTACGAGAAGTCCTCTTGTAAGGATATTTTACATTATTGATTTCAATCAATGAATCATCAACATCATGAAAATGACAATAATTGATTGGACGATGATCCCGTGGATCTCCATGCATTCGGATAGGTTCATTGCCATACTGTGATACCTGCATGGGCTTGAGTTTTCCTGGAAGTGCATTAATATTAAAATAATACTTGATGATATCAGAATCATTTAGATTCTGCCACCAATCAATAAATTCTGATTCTGACATTCCTGGAGTCCACATAAAGGTGCGATAGCCATACTCTTCGTTAAGAAAAATTTTAAATTCGTTATTCATAGTTAAATGTTGTTATAATTTTTTTTAAAAAATCCAATTCATCGTCAGAAAACATTGCAATATCATTATTTTTAATTAAATTTTCTGCGATAATAAATGCTTTACCATAAACGTCATTAGATTCTGATGATTTACCGTGATCTGCTAGATCGTATGATCGTTGAATAAGATCATATACGGAATTAATTCGATCAGAAATCATTACTCATATCCATTAGAAATAATGTTTGAGGAAACGGGACGTATTGTTTTGGTAAACAAAGATGTCCTCAATTTCATCGCCTTCAGAGGGTAAATCTTCGAATTCCTCTTCAAAATTGTGTTCAGGCTCAGTTTCTTTAACCACCCTTGGCTTAGGTTCTTTTGGGTCTTCATTCATATACTCCATTTTTAATACAATGATTGTGTCTGATTCTGACATTTAATCTCCGTTTATTTATTTATTAATTAAATTTTTCTGAAATACAAATCATAGATTTTTTCATCAATTCCTCGGGCTATACAAATTTCTTTGAATGATGCATTTTTACTTGAAATATTTGGATCAATTGTAATCAATTGACTAAAGTATGAATCATTCACCTGATAATAAAATGTTCCACTGGAATCAGTATACATATCAACAATTTCTTCTGCAATAAGATTTTCCATTTCTTTTTCATAAAAGAGAATGTCACCAATATTTTTGGCAAGATAAGCAACGTTTGTAAAATTTATTTTGTTATTATCCATATTGTTCCTGATCACATAAAATAAACCTGTCACTTTTTTTGTAAAAACCTGTCACATAAATGTTGAATGCTTGTCACGGACACGTCACGAATGCTTTTCTCTTTATTCATTGAAACATAATGTTTCCAATTTGATCTTGCGTATTCTTTTGGTAATATATTCAATTTCAAAATTTTAGATTGTATCATAGTTTGATCAAGCATATCGTAATCATCCTTATAGCATGTATCAATAAAAATTTCTATAATAAAATTTAAATTGTTTATAGAAAAATACTGAACATTGATACGACGATCAAAATTTATTTCTTTTGCTATGATTATATCGTTTTTATATGTTTTCAACACGTCACATATATTTTCAATAGATCCGTCATAAACTTTATGTAATGGATTGTCATCTCTCATAACATACTTGAGTCCGTCAAGCATGTTGAGTCCTTTCAGGTCATCAAATAACATTTTTGTCATATGGCAATTTTTTATCGACCATCTAATTTCAATTGGGTCAAATTTACCATAATGCGACTTTACAAAGTTCCGATAATCAATTGAGTTGTTTTTACGATATGGTAAATAAACATAAAAATCATCAAAGTCATTATAACTCACATCAGGAGCCACACGATTGAGTGATTCTAACTTATATGCCATACTATCACTTTCTCAGATCCGATAAATCATACTATC
>Ga0172367_10007161_pt1 | contig 12863 bp, 11 predicted proteins | sample Lak10m_FD_114542 | JGI IMG/M metagenome (GOLD analysis project Ga0172367, IMG submission 114542) | Freshwater microbial communities from Kabuno Bay, South-Kivu, Congo - kab_022012_10m | ecosystem: Environmental > Aquatic > Freshwater > Lake | place: Democratic Republic of the Congo: South-Kivu...
ATTTTAGTGCCAGCTGTAGGAAATACTCTTGAAATTGCAAGAAAGACCTGTGAGAATTAGGCTAGCGATGCTACGGGTGCTGGTGCCGGACAAGTAATAGGACTTCCCCTTGAATTGACAGAACAATCCTATGAGGAAAGGGGATATTTTTTAGTTTGCAACCGGAACAATAATTTAATTCCCGCCGTCGGAAGCAGCTACGCGGAAGCCTACAATGTCTGTACAAATCAATTCAGTGGATCGACAGGACTGCCTCCAGGTAATGTTGTAGGTAAATTTCTTCAGGTGAATGAGAAATTTGGACAAGGAAGCATTGTTCTCATTTGCAAGAGACCTTCAAAGTAATCGAATTTAGTATAATGTACTTCTTTGGATTATTATTTTTCGCTCTTTCCACTGAAGGAAATACAGCCAGCCCACTCAGGAAATCCCTTAACATTGATCGTGTTATCTTTTTTGGTGATCACTGAAGGCTGAACTAAATCCAAAGATTTTAGTGGGCTCGAGGAATTCAAGTAATAAGGTGCTCTGTAGCTTTCGAGGATCATTTGTGAGAAATGTTCCTCTGCCGTGATTTCAAATCGGTTCCAATCCGTGCATTTGACAATACTCGCAGTTTGCAGGGCATAGTCAAAATTCGATTGGGGATTTGCGAGGTTGAACATTTTTGACCATTGCGAAGATTTGTCATTGGGGTCCCCATTGTTATTGAGTACTTCATTTTTGGATTTATTGGGTTCATAGGGGTCTAATTCTTCCCATGGTTTGGCAAATCCAAAGAGACGCTTAGAAACACCTTGGCCAAAAATAGTATCGCCCCCCTTACGGGTAATATAAAGGACATTTTTGCATCCGGCCGCTTTAAGAAGAACGACCGGATGTAAATCAGACCAGCCTCCCGTCGATAAAACTTCTTCTTGGTCTGGGGCCATAGTCGTTGGGTTAAAGGGTGCTAGACCCGGTTCTGAAGCTGAAAGTGTTACCGCCTCCATCCAAGTCTTTGCTCCGAGTCCCAAAAATCGCTTCGATTTATCGATTTGAGCGTCTGGTAAATTAATGTTATTTAAATAATTCTTTACAGTCGATAAAGTTGAGGGCTGGCCCATATACCCATAATAGATTTCGTCGGGATTGAATTTCAGTTGTGCGCCATGATTCGGTGAAAAATCTTGATCATAGCGGGATTTTGCCTGTTTCAGGCTTTCTGCAGATTTACCACGAATAATTCCAGTCGAGATCATAGCGGAGTGGGAAGAGCCAACTAGATTTTTGATTCGTAGCAATGGCCGGGGGGTTTTAAAATAGCTATCAATCAAACTACCCAGTTGCTGCTGGCACTGAGGATTTGATTGTACAAGCTCCATCCATGTTTTTCCAAGGGACCCGGGACCACAATTTTTAAGAAGAGCGAGAAACTCTCCTGTCGTTGCCTTTTCTGCCTGAGATAAGCTATAGAAGGACGCCAGTTGATCAAATAGCCCTGCAATGGCCGAAAAGTTCAGGATCGGATCGCGAAGAAAAATATTAGTGTCGTTTTTGGCGTCAAACTTTCCAAGGGCAGAAATTCCCTCTTTGGCCTGAGCAATGAGATTGTCAAGTTCTATGCGCCAGGGCTTAGAATCGAATTTTTTTTCTAACAGCTTCGAGTGAAGCCTTTGGATGGCTCGACCATAAAAAATCTGACCTTCTTTTATTTTATTTAGCGCCGCAACTATATTGTTGTATCTATCTGGACCAGCAGTGGCCAAAGCTGCTTTTAGTGCTTCCAACGACCGCCCCTTTTTAAGTTTCTTTAAAAAGTCAAAAAAATCCTGCCACTGAGACTTTTGAAAGGTGTGCTTGGTAAAGCCTTCTATGGACTTGATCATGGTCGCGGCATAAATAGCTTTTGTTTTTTCGTCGAGATTCATTAGCAGGGGATTGGCTAAAATACTGTCCAAGACAAAGATAGAAAAACTAGCAGAGCTTCCTCCTGCAGAAGCGGAAGGTAGACCAAATGTCTCAATAGTCTGAGCTAAGGCACCCAGATGAGCCGGCATAAGTTCGCCATTTCCGCGGAGGGCAATGCAATAAGAAGGGCTTTCCGTTGTCGCGAAGGAATGATGGGGGAACAGCAGTAGCCCCATTGCTGAAATGCCAAAAATCCGAAAATTTTCACGTTTAAGTTTATTAATCATAAAAATCCCCTAACATGAAATGGAAATTCCCAAAGCCCCTGACTTCGCATACAACTGCTGCTCCAAGCAGGCTTCTTTTGAAGCCTGCTTGGGGCAGGCCTCCGCGCCCTCCTCGGTGGCACCTTTTTCGACTTTGCAAATGCATTTGATATTATCGCCCGACTCTTATAAAAATTTATAAGTTCGGCTCGGAGCAACGAATGAATTCGACTTCATTCTATACGCTAATGATTTTAAAGGCCAATCGTTTGAAGAAATATTATTTAAAATCCAGACCTTTATACCAAGTTCGATTACGAAAAATTGAAATACTTTTTTTTCAGTGTCAAATAAAGTGACATTTGCGGTGACAATTTGCAAAAAGTAAATAGACCCGAAAAGTCCCAATAAAATGATCTTCATTAAAATCTTGCTGTGAATTCCTCTCGAAACTGACCATCAATTCAGATGGCTCTTTTTTTCATCCGTTATTTGAAGACAGGAATGAAAATAACAACACGGTATTGTTCTATATAGGTTGTAGGACATGCCAATAATAAACCAATCATCCAACTATTTGGTGATTGAATAATCATAAGGAGTTTTTATGAAGAACACAATGTTGGCCCTTTTTATAGTTTTTATGTCTTTTGGTACGTTGGCGATGGCGCATGGAACCGGTGAATCAAGTAACTGTAGTTTGTCTCGTGAAAAGGCGAAAAAACTTAAATCCACCAAACAAAGTAATTCTCTTTATCAGTCGATTAGTGATGCAGAGACCTACCTAGCGTTAGAAAATAAAGTGGGAATTGGAAACCTTGAATTCAAAGCAGAGGACATGTTAGTTGTTTTTGTAAATGATTCATCAGGCTCCCAATGCCGCGTCGAATTTAAACATAGCATAAAAGGAAACCCAGATTCAGAAATTAAAAAGGACTGTACTGTTTGCTACGAACTTCAAGATTAGGTCGATATTTCATTGACGCCAATCTAGCTTTTTTATTCAAAGATTTAATTGAAAGTGAGGGGCTCGGTAGGTTCAATTTAAAGTTTCGTGATGACCGCAATAATCAAGAGATTCCCACAGCCCTGCTAATTAATAACCCAGGGAGTGTAGGTCCCACTTGCCGGAACGGACTCCGGCTTCCATTCTTCACGAAGAATCTTGAACATATTTCCTACTTTATTAGCATAGATAGTTTTTATGCCGAAGTCTGTATGTTTGTCAGATTGATAGCGTTGAAATGTCTTAATCACTATATTATCTTTATGTCTAAAAACATAGGGCTCTGCTAAATCAACCTTAACATATTGATATTTCCCTTTTAAGTTTTCCTTATGCTTTTTCCAAGTTATTAGGTGAAAACCGGGGGAAGAAAAGTCATCGGCATAGTTGGAAATGTATTTTTCGATATCTAAAGATTCCCAAGATTTTCTCCAGGCATTCAGAAAGTCCGCAACTTCCTGTTTCCGGCGTGAGTGTTCTTCGGGACTTAAATAATTAACATGATCGTAAATCAATAATGGAGTTTCATTGAGTTTAATATATTGTTCTAGTTTACTCAATGCCTCATTGCGAACAACAACACAACCCTTTGAGCCTCGGGTTAATGGAACAGAGTCTGGTATGGAATGAAGCCAAATTCCAGAACCCGTTTTTCCATCTCGTCGATCAAAAAAATTCGGATAATCCGTGGTGAAAGCCATTTTTCCATATTTATCAAATGGAATTTCTGGAGATTCCATTTTCCTTTTAAGAAAATAAATTCCTTCAGGAGTTCGTTTGTCATCCCGCTTTTCTTTATTTCCATTTTTTTGTCCCACGTCGGCTGAGAAGTCTTCAACCTTAGCGACTCGCCCCCCTTGATTATCATAAACGAAAAGTTTGCGCTCACTTTTGTCTACGACAAGAACATATTTTGAAAATATTTGAGTATTTGAAATAGAAAGGACATCCTCAGGAAAGACTTCATTGCCAGATTCGTGATTTTGAGCAAAGGCGGTGAAGCCAACAAATGAAAGCAGCAACAATAATCCTAAATTATCAAATTGAAACAAATTGCAAAAAAACAGAAAATTAGAATTTTTGAAAGTTACCTTGTTATCAAAGTTATCAAAACGAAACATGAAGAGTCCACCTCAACCTATTGAGCATTTGAGCCTGAATAAAACAAGCAACCCATTGAATAGCTTCAATTATTTATGTCTTTACCTTCTAAGATAAAGGGTTTTAGAGCAAAGGCAAACAAAAAAGAAATGAGGGATCAAAAAATTTGGATTTGATTTGGTCTAAAAATGATACGTCCTCATTGAATCTCCCCCGAATATACCCAAAGGAGATCCTCAAGAGGGACAGATTTGTTCCGATAGGACTTTGAGCGAGTTGCTATCGGATTGCCCAGATTCGCGTCACTTTTTGCAAGGAGTAGGGTGTGGCTGAGGAAAAAAAGGAAGATGGCAAGGCAAAAAAACCCTTGAATGTCGCCTTGATAATAAAAGGGCTCATGATCTTTTTGAATGTCAGTGTTCTTTTGGGTGGAAGTTATCTGGTGTATGCTGCGACGTTAGGCTGGAGCAAGCCCTCGATTACCGAGGAACTTGAAATTGAAAAATTGAAAGTGAAATTGCGGGAAGATTCTCCGCCGCTCATTTACACGATGGATAAATTTACAGTTAATTTAGATGGGGAACCCAAGCGAGCCATTCAAGTTGAAGTTAATTTGCAAATGCTTTCAGCGGAAGGATTTGAAGAAGTGATGGCTCCAGATCGAATAGCTCGGGCTCGTGATAAAATATTGCGCATTCTGAATGAAAAAGATTTTTCGGAATTAGAGACTTTGCAAGGTAAACTTTTTTTAAAGGATCGCATTGCGATGGAAGTGAATTCCGTATTAAATCGAGGAGTCGTCAAAGATGTTTTCTTTTCGAATTTTGTAATTCAATAAATTGGCATAAACTAAAATAGACTATAGTCCTGGCCTCTACTGCCAATCCAACGCTTCTACTAATAAAGGAAGAGGAGGAGATTTTGTCTGAACATTTTGTTGGTGTTCTGGGTCATTGAGTTTCTCTAAATTGCATTCTAGTTTTTTAATATTGGCTAAATAAATTAAATTTACTATCAACAAAATCCATTATTATTCCGAATATCTACGTGATGTTCTCCTCATTACAGCAGCGCCGCGAAAACTATCTTACTATTTTACATCATGTCACAGTGGTGACGATTTTATTTTTTTCATTTAAGTACAATTATGAATACAAGATCAGTCAGTATAATTCAGTGATTTTCACATTGCTTGCGGTAATGGTTATCGCCTATCAAGTGCATCGTCGCAGCAGAAGCCATTATTTTATAACGGCTTCCGTTGTATTTTTATTGGGTATTCTCAGTGTTGGATTTTTTGTCTATACTGCGGGCGGCATGGCTGCTCCAGGTATTTTCTGGCTCTCCATTTTTCCATTGGTTGGCGGAATCATTTTGGGACCTATTGGGAATTATATAGGATCAGCAGCTATTTTTGCTTGTTATTTATTATTCATTTATTTAGGTAAACAAAATATGTTGCCTGATTTTATCGAAAAAATGGGTATGTATGAAAGTGAAAAAATTCAGAATCTTTTCATTTTTTCTTTTGTAAGTCTTATTATTTCAAATAATTTTATCTCCAACGAGCGCAAAGCTCAGAAGCTTCTCGAAAAGAAGACTCAAGAAACGGACATGCTCCTAAGACTGTTGATGCATGATGTGGCCTCACCGGTGATGGTCATTCGAAATGCAACTAAAATGATCGAAAAAAAGGGAGGGGTTACCGAGGATACTAGAAAATATTACGATATGATTACGAACTGCACTGGATCTGTGATTAACTTATTAAAGCAAATTCGAGATATGTCCGCGGTGAATGATGGTAAGATAGAAATGGACATGGCTCCTTATAACTTGCATGAGCAGATAGATATGGCTTTAAAACTTCATGAATACAGGGCCGAGGCGAAAGATATTAAATTTAAAATTAATTTGTGTTCGAGCTCGCCAATAGTCATGCTGGACGCTGAGTTGTTCAAAATGTCAATTTTTTCAAATATTGTCAGTAATGCCATTAAATTCTCTCCAGTGGGTGCGAATATAGAGATCTCGACGATAGCGGAGGGAGATCGGGTTATGATTGCAGTCCGAGACTTTGGGATAGGTATCCCTGAAGATATTTTGAAAAATCTGTTTAGTTTAGATAAAAAGACAACTCGTGCTGGAACCAGTGGTGAAAAAGGGACTGGTTACGGTATGGTTATTATGCGGGCGTTTATTGAAAAGTTTCAAGGGCAAATAGAAGTGCGTTCGATTGAGCAGAACCGGGCGACATCAGAGAATCCCTCCGGTACCACTATAACGTTGATCTTGCCAGTCCATAAAAAGGATTCTTCTAAAATGATTCTTGCCGCCTGAGTTTATTGGCTGCAATATTAAAGAAATGAAAAAAGCAAATCGGATATTTTCTGGCCTCTTCTCAATGATCAATATTTTTTATTGTGGAATGCGAGCCCTGGGAAACGAACAATCCCCAGAAGCAGGAAATCGAGCAAGGAATTTGGGGTTTCATTCAGCTCCTATTAAATTATTTTTTCCGGTGGAAAAATTGATATTAGAAAATGGACTAACCGTTCTTCTTCATGAAGATCATTCGGTTCCGATGATAAGTTATCATACCTGGTACAAGGTAGGATCTAAGGATGAATCGGAAGGAGTTACGGGTGCCGCGCATATGTTAGAGCATATGATGTTTAAGGGAGCCAAAGATTACAGTGGCTCTGACTTTGACAAGATTTTACATTTAAATGGAATGAGCAATAATGCTTTTACGACTAATGATTATACTGGCTTTTACCAGGAACTTCCTCCTAATAAATTGGAATTGATGATGAAAATCGAAGTGGACCGGATGAGCAATTTGGCTCTGAAGTCTGAGGATTTGCTCAGCGAAAAAGAAGTTGTAAAGGAAGAGCGTCGTTGGAGGATTGATAATAATCCGATGGGCCAATTGAATGAAACAATGATGGAAAATCTTTTTAAAGTCAGTCGTTATCATTGGCCGGTTATAGGTTATATGAAAGATATTGAGGACTACGATTCTGCTAAATTGCGACATTTCTATGATACCTATTATGGACCCAATAACGCAATTTTAGTTTTGGTCGGTGATTTTCAAGTTTCACAAGTGAAGCCCCTTCTTGCAAAATATTATGGTTCATTGAAGCCAAAACACTTTGAAGAACGACCGTGGATCGAGGAAATACTTCTGAAGCAACAGAAAAAAGTAAAGCTTAAAAAAAATGTTGAAACTTCAACCTTAGCTATTTCTTTCGGGGCCCCTAAGGTGGGTGATGAGGATTCCTTCGCTTTGGATCTTGCTGCCAATGTTTTGGCCGCGGGATCTTCAAGTCGATTGCACCGAGAATTTGTAGTGAATAAATCTCTAGCAACGATGGCCTTTGCCAACAATTGGACCTTGAAACACCAGGGGGTATTTTTTCTGGGGGGATCCTTTAAACCAGGTATTACTGTAGGTACCCAGGTTCTAGCGGCTTTTAAAGAAGAAATAAATAAATTAAAGATAAAAAGGCTATCTCAGGAAGAGCTCGATAAAGCCAAGACAATGGTGATCAAAGAGCATGTGGATGGTCTCACGACCATTGATGGCAAAGCCCGGGCCTTGGCTATTAATGAAATTCTCACAGGCGACTTTAATAACTTATTTAATGATTTAGAAAAATACCACAAAATTTCTCCTGAAAATGTACAGGCGGCGGTGAAAAAGTATCTGAACTTTGAGAATAGCTCCATCGTTATTTTAGAACCCTTGAAAACACCATCTTTCGTGAAAAAGACCAAGCTCGATCAAGAGATTGGAGGACCCTAGTGAAATTTATTTTGTGGTGCATAATGATTTTTTTGACCGCCTGTCAAATCCCGCAATCTCCAAAACAACAAACAAAGATAAGTCGAATGATTTTGGGAGCGGCTGGGGGGCACAATCCAAGTTTTCAGCTTCGTCCCCTCCAGGAAATCACCTTAGAAAATGGATTGCAAATTTTGGCTATCCGAGATGTTTCGTTGCCTCGAATTCGGCTGGGATTGCTAGTAAAAGTGGGTGCTCGCCAAGATTTAGAAAGTCTACAAGGTCTCAATAATTACACAGTTCGAATGCTGTCCCAGGGGACACAAAATTTTTCACAACGTCGTTTTGCTGAGGCTGCGGGTCAGATTGCGAGTGAGTTGGAAGTAGAGCCAGGGGGGGATTATACTGTCCTGAGCATGGATACTCTCAGTTCATTTGCTGAGCCCTTACTGGAACTTTTCAATGACGCCATTCAAAACCCCGCGTTTAAAACAATTGAGATGGAAAAGACCCGACAGCAAATAATTGCAGACCTCTCCCAGAAAAAGGATAATCCAGGTGTTGTTGCAAGGGAGGAATTTGAACGATTTATCTATCGAAACAGCCCCTATGGATTTTCGGCTCTTGGAACTGTTAAGACTTTGCGTAAAATAAATAAGAAATTCATTCTTAAGCATTATTTAAAATATTATCGACCAAATAATTCTTTTTTGGCCGTCGTAGGAAATTTCGATCAAGATTTTTTAGAAAAAGTTAAAATTAAATTTGGAAGTTGGAAACGGAAGGACTTACCTAAGGAAAAAGAGGTTCCTTTGACTCCTGCTTCGGGTTTTGAAGTGCGTGTTAAGTTCAAAGAGGGACTTCAGCAAACACAAATTTTATTGGGACATTCTGGAATTCCAAGAAAACATCCTGACTATCTCAAGGCACGCATTGCCAATGAGATTTTGGGAGGCGACTTTGTCAGTCGATTGAATCACCGACTTCGAGTGGAATTAGGGTTAACCTATGGAGTAAATTCTTCTTTTGAGGCTCGGGAAAATGCCGGAATCTTTGCAATTTCTACTTTTACAAAAAATGAAAGTGTGGAACAGTTGGTTCAAGAGGTGCGGAAGGTTCTCAAGGATTTTATTGAAAATGGAATCAATGAAGAGGAATTGGCGGCGGCAAAGGCTCAATATCAAGGTCAATTTCCCCATTTGATTGAAACTGCTGATGGATTTGCACAGACCGTGATGGTATTAAAGTTTTACGGAATTGCTCCTGACTATTTGACAACGGTCTTAGAAAAGGTTCAAGATTTGAAAGTTTCAGAAGTCAATCAAGCCATCAAAGGGCTTATTCATCCCGATGATTTAAAAGTCGTTATTTATTCGGATAAAAAATCCCTGGGAAGACAACTCAATTCTTTAAATCCAATTCTTGCTCCAGAAGGAGAGTAGCCTGAAATCAAAGGATAAAAATAAGAGCACCTAGTCAAAATCAAAATACGCCCTAAGCAAAAAAGGGTTCCATCTCGCAGGGAATTTCGTTGTAGGGACTTAGAAACGCAGGGGGATCCTTGTCTGGGGGCAAAAGACAGTAGATGGAATAGGGCATCTTTGCCGTCACCCAGTTGAAAGGACGTCGATAAATATGGTCGCTGCGCATTTGAGTATAAACTAGGAACTCATTTTTTCCTAGTGAATCGAAAATCTTCCAGGCCAAAGTTTCAAAAATATCGCCATTTTCGGCAAACATGAAATTTAAATATTTAAACTCTAAGGGAGCTTCCACATTCAACCGAGTGATAGGTTTGGTCATGCTGTGAGTCCAGCCAAAAATCTTACCAAACTTTAGAAACTGCCGAAAATTATGGGCTTTTAGATTGTAGGATAATGGTATGTACTCCTGAATTCCTCGAGAACTCCAAGGGGCCGTGCAACCAACAATATTATTATTTTTATCTAGGGCAATCCAAAAATCATTCAAAGAAAGTCCCTTCCAACGTTCCAATTTGGAAGTAAAACTTTGGCTATCCCAAACAGTCGACAAATCTCGAGTAAATGATTTTTGTATAATATAATATTGTAAAGCATCGTGATCTGCGAGTGTAACTTTGCGAACAGTCAAGTGAGGCAGTGGAATGGAGGCCCAGGGAAAACGACCATGCAGGCTCACTAAATTGAAACGGCGATATAAGAAATATCTGGGCAATCGGCGTTTTGGATTTCGAGGGCGTACAAAGGTGTTCAAAGCCTGCACATCCGACATACTCAGAACTGTAAATAAAAACTGTGTATCATAGGCCTTGGTTACTTCATCGGTTACGGGCTGGAAGTGATTGGCCCAATTTAGAATGGCATTGCGATTGGAAGAGATTCGCAGGTCCCGGCCAAATGCGATATTTGTAGGGACTCGATTAATGAGAGTTTCACGAATAATAAAAGAGGCCGTTCCTTCAATTTTAGATTTTTCTGTTAAAATATAGGTAAGGTGATCGCCCGATTGAATGTCGTAGGCGCTAAAAAAATCTTGGCAGCGATCTATCTTAAGCTCGACAGGTCCCTGTTGAGTAAAGCTTTTGTAAAACTCAACTAATTGACGACTATGGAGGGGTTCGGCAATTCGTAACTCCATCTAGGATCTGGCTTTCCATAGAACATCATTAAAACCCATTTTGAATTGAAGCCATCGTGCCGCTACAAAAAGAAAATCACTCAGTCGATTTAAATATTTTAAATATAATGAGTAACGATCATGAGCCATGAGGACCTCTGCAGACCTCCTCTCGCTGCGTCGACAAAGAGTTCGGGCAATGTGGAGCTCTGCTGCAATTAGGTGTCCACCTGGAAGTATAAAATTGCGCAAGGGTGGAAGATCGGCACTCATTGCATCTATTTCCAATTCGAGCTCTGTAACATCTGTATCACTCAGATGGGGAAGTTTTTGAAAAACTGTTTCAGATTCGCAGGCCAGGAGGGAACCTACACAAAAAAGGTCGTTTTGTATTTTTTCGAGAACTTCATTCAAATGACCAAAGGGAAGATCTGGAGTGTTTAACAAGGTTCTGATTTTACCCAAATAGCTATTGAGTTCGTCAATTGTACCATAGGCTTCGACGCGGGGATTGAATTTTTCTACACAGGATCCGTCAACCAACTGGGTCCTTCCTTGATCTCCTTTTTTAGTATAAATATTTGCCTTTGGAATTTCCTTGCCCATGAAATTGACTTCTCCTAAAATTCAGAACTTGTATTCGATCAAAATAAGGTCTCTTTTATCAAAAACGACTCAAATACTTCTTATTTTAGATTCATTTTTGGTGGAAAAGAAACAGTAAAGTGAGGGAGCCTATGCTTTTGGTTACTATTCCCCATTCTGGAGAGAAAGTTCCCGTTGAGGCAAATTGGTTGGCAGGTTTGCCCGAAACGGTGCTGATGTGCGATGTAGATCGTTATGTGGATAGATTGTACGAAGCAACGCTTAAAAAATTAGCAATTCCTTGGATAAAAACAGAGTGGCATAGGTACGTAGCCGATTTGAATCGAATTCCCGACGATATTGATTGCGATTCCGTTTTAGGAAGTCATCACCCACAGGGTCGTTTTTCAAGAGGTTTCCATTGGAGTGTCACAACTCAGAATGATCGATTGATGAATCAACCGATGCCACGCGAATTGCATGATAAATTGGTGCAATTGATTTATGAACCTTTTCATGCCGAAGTTCGAGCCCTCTCTGAGCGTCTTAAAAAGGAAGGGGCCAAGGAACTTTATCATATAGATGCCCATAGTATGCCTAGTAGAGGAACAGTCATGCACCGGGATCCAGGCCAGTGGCGGGCAGAAATCGTAATTAGTGATTGCCAAGGGAAAAGCTGTAGTAAAAAGTTTCGAGATCTGGTAATTGCTGCTTATGTTATTGCCGGTTTTCGGGTAGGTTACAATTGGCCCTATTTGGGAGGCCGATTGACAGAACAATACGGTCATCCCGAGTCTGGTCATCACGCCATTCAAGTGGAACTCAATCGATCGTTGTATATGAATGAAGAAAGCAAACAGTGGAACGCACAAAATGCCAAGGAAATTGAATTGAAAATTGCAAACGCGCTTGCCTACATTCAAAGAGAGCTTAAGGGGTTTGTTTAGATGAGTCCAAAAACAACGGGACCTTCCTTGCCTTCGTCGTCGGTTTGTGCGGTTTACAGTAGTAGGTTTTCCCGCTTCCTCCTTGGACGCCTTGGTCGCATTAATTTCCGACTCATACCAAATCCGATTACTTCGTATCCCATCGTTGCTCGGTCGGTCGCCTTGGTCTACTTTGTAATCGAATTTGGTATCATCTACACCTACATTATAATGCCGAAAATAGAATAAGAGAAGGGCTCTATGGAATTCAAGAACAGTTCTTATTTAAAACAAATTGGTAAATTTTTAGCTTCGGTAAAGTTAGCTATTATCATTATAATTGGCATGGCGTTTCTGGCTTCGGCTGGGACCATCATCGAATCTCGATATGATGCTGAGGCCGCCAAAAAAATAGTCTATTCTTCCTTTTGGATGTATTTTATTTTTGCATTGCTAACTATTAATTTGATTGCAGTGATGGTGGATCGCTGGCCCTGGAAGGTTCATCATCTTCCTTTTCTTTTTGCCCATGTCGGCATCATTCTTATTATTGGGGGGGCAGTATTGACACTTCAATATGGAATTGATGGATCCATGCGTATAGAAATTGGGTCTAGTGCTCAACATGTAACTATTAATGACAATGAATTAAGGGTTTGGGCAACCCACACGGGAGATTCATTAGCTTCTATTTACCATGA
>Ga0172367_10007163_pt1 | contig 12862 bp, 9 predicted proteins | sample Lak10m_FD_114542 | JGI IMG/M metagenome (GOLD analysis project Ga0172367, IMG submission 114542) | Freshwater microbial communities from Kabuno Bay, South-Kivu, Congo - kab_022012_10m | ecosystem: Environmental > Aquatic > Freshwater > Lake | place: Democratic Republic of the Congo: South-Kivu...
CGGCCGCGCCGTGTGGGGGCACACGGCCTACAGTGGGGCGAACGGGCAGTGCGAGGGGGCGGGGGGCGGATCTTGGGCATGGGGGCGAGGGGAGCCGGCAAGGGTGCCGGCGCTCCCAGGGCGGGGCGGTCTTGGGGTCTGGCGGCCGCGCCGTGTGGGGGCACACGGCCTACAGGGGTGGGCGGGGAGTGCGAGGGGGCACGCGGCGATTCGGTGCAGGGGCTGGATTGACGTTGATAGGGGCGCGGAGGTATGGATCAACGCCATGACGACACGGACATGGACGATGGGCTGGGTGTTGCGACTAGGTTTGTGGTGTGCCGCGAGTTGGTGGACTGCCGTGAGCCTTGAGGCCGGGATGGTGCGTGGTCGGAACACGCAGCCGAACATCATCTACATCATGGCTGACGACCTGGGGTGGGGCGATCTGGGTTGCTACGGACAGCGCGAGATTCAGACTCCGAATATCGATCGGCTGTCGCGCGAGGGGATCCGGTTCAACCAGGTGTATGCGGGGTCGACGGTGTGTGCGCCTTCACGCTGCGTGTTGATGACTGGGAAGCATACTGGGCACGCTCGGATTCGTGGCAACCTCCGAGTGCCGCTGGAGCCGAGCGATCTGACGGTGGCGGAGGTGTTACAGAAGGTTGGATATCGCACCGGGCTTTCGGGTAAATGGGGACTCGGGGAGGAGGGGTCGACGGGGGCACCCAATCGTAAGGGGTTCGAGCACTTTTTTGGTTATGTGAACCAACAACATGCCCACAATTATTACCCGACGTTCTTGGTGCGGGACGAGGCCCGTGTGGCGCTTGAGACCCGAATGACGAGCGTCGATCCGACGGGGGCTGGTGTGGCCACGGTCCGGCGCCAGTATTCGCCGGATTTGATTCTGGACGACGCTTTGGAGTTTATTCGGCGGCACGATGGGCGTCCCTTCTTTCTGTATCTGGCCATGACTTTGCCACATGCGAATAACGAAGCGGGCACCAACGGTTTGGAGATTCCGAACTTGGGGGCTTATGCGAAGCGCGATTGGCCGGAGAACAAGAAGCGATTTGCTGCGATGGTCACCCGCCTGGACGATGGGGTCGGGCGAGTGATGGAATTGTTGCGGGCGCGAGGGATCGACCAACGCACCCTAGTGATGTTCACCTCGGATAACGGGCCGCACCGCGAGGGAGGAAACGACCCGAGTTGGTTTCGGTCGAGCGGCCCATTTCGTGGGATCAAACGAGATTTATATGAGGGTGGCATTCGAGTGCCGATGATTGCGCGTTGGCCGGGAAAGATTCCACAGGGGCGTGTGAGCGAGCAGCCGTGGTGGTTTGCGGACGTGCTTCCGACGCTGGCGGAATTGGCAGGGGCGCGGTGTCCGAGCGACTTGGATGGTCGGAGCGTGGTGCCAAGTCTGCTGGGGCAGCAGCAGAGCCTTGCGGAACGCGTCTTCTATTGGGAATTTCATGAGGGGGGGTTCCGACAGGCGATACGGATGGGAGCCTGGAAGGGGGTGAGGCTTAGGTTGGGTGAGCCGATGGAACTATACAATTTGGTTCTCGATCCGGGCGAGAAGGACAATGTAGCGAGCGGGAACCCCCGTGTTGTCGCGAGATTGGAGCGCGCGTTGGACCGCGTTCGTGTGGAGTCTGAGCATTGGCCCGTGAGAGGTCGAGACGGGGCGGGTCATCAACGACTGGGGGGCAAGTGAGCTCTGAGGAGCTGGGGGCGGCGCTGCACGCCCTCGGAGTTTGGACTTTTCGCGCACCCGTGATGTATGTCATACCATGGTGCATGAACACGGTGACACGCCTCACGCATGGATCGCGCACAGCGATCGCGCTTCTTTCATTTTCGATCGGAGCACTGGCGGGTGACCCGAGCGATGAGTTGAACGCGCTGGCGGACATGAGCCTTGAAGACCTCATGAAAGTTCAGGTGCCGACCGTATATGGTGCCTCGAAGCACGAGCAGAAGGTGACGGAGGCGCCGTCGGATGTGACGATTGTGACAGGCGAAGAGATTCAGCGACGAGGGGCGAGAACGTTGGGTGAGGCGTTAGACGGGGTGCGTGGGTTGTATGTGACGTCGGACCGCACGTATTCTTATCTCGGGGTTCGAGGGTTTAATCGGCCTGGGGATTTTAACAGTCGGACATTGGTTTTGGTGGATGGCCAGCGCATCAACGACAACATTTACAACAGTGGGTTTATTGGCACGGAATTTCCGGTTGATGTGGACTTGATCGAGCGGGTGGAGGTGATCCGAGGGCCGGGTTCGGCGCTCTATGGCAACAACGCGTTTTTTGGAGTGATCAACCTAGTCACCAAGAGGGGGCGTGACCTGAAAGCGGCGGAGGCTTCGGTGGAGGCTGGATCGTTTGACAGCTATCGGGGCCGTGCGACGTATGGCAATCAGTTTAAGAACGAGGTTGAGATACTGCTTTCTGGGAGTATTTACGAGAGTGGAGGACGAGACCGACTTTACTATCCGGAGTATGATTCCCCGGCGACGAACGACGGGTTTGCGGAGCGGGCGGATGGGGACTCGTATAAGAACGGCTTTGCGAAACTTTCTTACAAGGATTTCACTTTGGAAGGCGGATTTCACAACCGCGATAAGCACATCCCCACGGGCGCATTCGGGACTGTTTTCAACGATCCGACCACGAAGGCGATGGATGAACGCGGGTTTGTTCGCTTCAAGTTTGATCGGGAATTTGATAACGACTGGGCGGTGGTGGCTGCGGTCGCGTATGACCACTACCGATACATTGGAGACTATTTTTCTGACTACGGACCGGAGCTAGGACCTCCGGATCTCCAGATCAATCGGGACGTGGGAATTGGCCGTTGGTGGGAGACGGAGTTTCAAGTGCGGGAGACCTTCAACGACCGGTTGAGTCTGATGAGTGGTTTTGAGTTCCGTCAGGATATCGCGCAGCGGCAGGAGAACTTTAACATCCCCTCAGACGAGAGCTTCATCGATTATTCGGCTCAGAACTACAATTGGGGAGTATTCACGCAGGGTGAGCTGAACATTGTGACCAATCTGACGTTGACGGCGGGGGTGCGTTATGACCGGTATGACACGTTTGGAGGCACGGTGAATCCACGTGCGGGATTGATTGGGAAGCCGTTCAAGGACACGGTGATCAAGGCGATGTATGGCACGGCTTTTCGCGGGCCGAACGCCTTTGAGCTTTACTATCATGATGCGAACACGGCCAAGGCGAACCCTGACTTGGATGCCGAGACGATCCGGACCTATGAACTGGCGGTGGACCAGTATTTTGGGCCGCGCCTTCGAGCCTCTGTCTCTGGGTTTTTTTATCAAACGGAGAACCTCATCAACCAGGTTACGGATCCGGCGGATGGCTTGATTGTATTTGAGAACCTGGACCAGAGTGAGGCGATCGGGGTGGAAACGGAGTTGGAGTCGAACTGGGAGAATGGGCTTGCGGCGCGGGCGAGCTTTACCCTTCAGGACGCGACGGATTCGTTGACGGGGAATCGGCTCAACAATTCGCCGCACCACCTTGCCAAGCTTTACCTGAGCGTACCGTTGTCGCCCAAGCGGCTGTATCTGACACCCTCGCTTCGCTACATTGGCTCGAGAGAAACATTGGCTGGAAACCGCGTGGACAGCTACTGGTTGGCGGATCTGAACCTGCTGGCGACGGACTATCCGAAGGGATGGGATTTTTCGGTGGGGGTATACAACTTGGCGGGCACTCGGCACTACCATCTCGGGGGGACGGAGCACATGCAGGACATGCTGGAGATGGATGGCACGAGTTTCCGCGTGAAGGTGACGCGTCGGTTCTAGGAAACCCAGGATCTTATACTTGGGCTAAACCAGACCTGCTCTCCAGAATGAGCTTTCGATTCCAAGGGCACGCCGCCAGATCACTCCGTCGATTGGAGTGCATCGGCTGGGCGATTGTTATTTGGTCGGTAGGCTTGGCGGTTCTGAGCCGGGGGGCGTTGGGGTTGACTCCAGCCGGGGCGGCGGAGGCTCCGGCATCGATCACGGGGGAGCAGCTTAAGGCTGCGTTTTTTGTGAACGTGGTGGTTTTTTGTGAATGGCCGGCTGAGCGCTTTTCGGATGCGACGGCACCTCTATTGATTGGGGTTTACGGAACGGATCCGTTTGGACCAGCGCTTGAGTTTCTGGCGAAGAAGAAACTAGCGGGTATGCGGAAGATCGAGGTGCGCAAGATCACCCGCGACGAAGAGGCTTTGCGATGTCACGCGCTATTTTTTCCGGCTGAGACGAACCCTGCGGCGGGGGAGAAATTGGCGGTGTTTCTGAACCAGTGCACGGCGGCTGGGATTTTGACGGTTGGGGATGCGAGCGGGTTTTTGAAAACGGGAGGCATGGTGGGTTTGAGATTGGATCCGAACGCGGTGGAACGTAATGCGGCGAGTCTTTCCCTTCAGATCGATCGTGCGCGAGCGGAGCAGGCGAAGCTGCGGTTGAGCGCGAAGCTTTTGGACTTGGCGCGGAAGGGGAGCAAGCCTTCGGAACGTTCGGCCAACCAAGACGCTGAGCGTGTTTCTGCGGGGGCGAAACCGCTTGACGAAGATTTGCGCCGTTGACACACGGGGTACCTCTGGTAGATTCGCCGCTCGTTTTCGCGGACTCTTTCAATCACCTCCTGCAAACAGCACGGCGGTATTCCGACACAAGCGACTATGGCCAAAACACCGAAATCGACACAATACGTTTATCAGTTTGGAAACAGTAAAGCCGATGGCGACGGCACGATGAAAGCCCTGCTGGGTGGCAAGGGCGCCAATCTTGCTGAGATGACCCGCATCCGACTCCCCGTGCCTCCAGGGTTTACGATCACGACGGAAGTCTGCACTTACTACTACGCGAACAAGCGGAGCTATCCTGCGGAGCTCCAAGCCCAGATGGAAGCGGGCATCGCGAACATGGAAAAGATCATGGGGACGAAGTTCGGTGCGAAGGCGGGCATGCCGTTGCTCGTTGCCGTTCGTTCTGGAGCCCGTGATTCCATGCCGGGCATGATGGACACCATTTTGAACCTGGGATTGAACGATGACAGCGTTTTGGCGTTGGAAAAGGCCACGAAGAACGCTCGGTTCGCCTGGGATTGTTACCGTCGCTTCATCCAGATGTATGGCGATGTCGTGATGGGAGTGCAGAAGCGGGAAGGGGAAGACCACGAGCCGTTTGAGACGGTGATTCACCATTTCAAGCATGAGAAGTATCATGCAGACATTGAGGATTCGAAGCTAACCGCCGAGGACCAGAAGGAATTGGTTGGACGGTTCAAAGCTTTGGTGAAGGAGCGCACTGGAAAATCATTCCCGAACAATCCCTGGGACCAACTTCGTGGCGCTGCCGGCGCTGTATTTGGCTCTTGGATGAATGATCGCGCGATTGTTTACCGTCGCAAATACAACATTCCGAGCGAGTGGGGAACTGCGGTGAACGTCCAGGCGATGGTGTTTGGAAACACCGGTGAGACCTCGGGCTCGGGTGTGGCGTTTACGCGTAACCCGGCAAACGGTGACAAAGAGTTTTACGGTGAGTTCTTGATCAATGCTCAGGGCGAAGATGTGGTTGCGGGTGTTCGTACGCCGGAGCCGGTCTCCAAGTTGAAGGCAGCGATGCCGAAGTCGTATGCGGAATTGATGGTGGTGCGCGCCACGTTGGAGAAGCACTTCAAGGACGTGCAGGACATTGAGTTTACGATCCAGGAAGGCAAGTTGTTCATGCTCCAGACCCGCAACGGGAAGAGGACAGCTGCGGCCGGTCTGAAGTTCGCGGCGGACATGGTGAAGGAGAAGCTCATCGACTGGGAAACCGCCGTGATGCGAAATCCTGCAGATCAGTTGGAACAATTGCTGGCACCGATCTTTGATTTGGCTGAGGTGAAGAAGGCCAAGGTTATCGCCACGGGCCTTCCGGCTGGACCTGGCGCGGCAACGGGCAAGATTTACTTCAACGCGGACCGGGCTGTGGTTGCGGCGGAGAAGGGAGAGAAGGTTCTGTTGGTGCGTGTTGAGACCTCTCCGGAAGACTTGCGAGGTATGATCGCAGCCGAGGGCATTCTTACAGCCCGTGGCGGTGTGAGTTCGCACGCGGCCTTGGTGGCTCGCCAGATGGGTAAAGTGTGTATCTGTGGCGCCGCTGGGATTCAGATCGACTACGATTCTAAGACTGCGACGGTCGACGGACAGGTGTTCAAGGAAGGGGACTTCTTGTCTATCGATGGCACGTCAGGTTTGGTCTATGCGGGCCAGATCAAGACTGCGCCTTCGGAGATCATCGCTGGGTTGATCAATGGCGACAAGGCCTCGCAGAAGACGGAGAAGTACAAGAACTACGTGCAGTTGTTGGCCTGGTGCAAGAAGGCGACCCGATTGTCGGTTCGCACCAACGCCGATACCCCTGAGCAGACGGCGCAAGCCATTGCATTTGGAGCCGAGGGCATTGGCCTGACGCGCACCGAGCACATGTTCTTCGAAGGCGATCGCATTGATGCGATGCGGGAAATGATTTTGGCGGACAACCTCCCGGCGCGTGAAGCGGCGTTGGCGAAGTTGTTACCCTACCAACGCGAGGATTTCTTTGGCATCTTCAAAGCGCTCAAAGGATTCCCTGCCACGATCCGTTTCCTTGATCCGCCGCTGCACGAGTTCCTGCCGCACAGCAAGGAGCAGCAGATGGATTTGGCACGGAAGTTGGACATCCCTGTTGAGAAAATTATGAGCCGCGTGCACGAATTGCACGAATTCAACCCGATGCTTGGGTTCCGCGGTTGTCGTTTGGGGATCAAATATCCCGAGATCACACGCATGCAAGCCCGAGCCGTGCTTGAGGCTGCTGCGGATGCGAACAAGAAAGGTTTCAAAGCCAAACCCGAGATCATGATTCCGCTCGTAGGATTCAAGAAGGAACTCGACCTCCAGGTAGCGATCGTTCACGAGGTTGCGGCTCAAGTATCCAAGGAGAAGAAGGTTAAGATCTCCTATAGTGTCGGCACAATGATCGAAATTCCCCGTGGTGCGCTCACGGCTGACGAGATCGCGCAGACGGCCGAGTTTTTCAGTTTTGGGACCAACGACCTGACACAGACCTGCTTGGGTATGTCGCGTGACGATTCAGGATCCTTCTTGGGAGCTTACACCGAGAACGAGATCGTGAAGAAGAACCCGTTCGCTTCTATTGATCAGACCGGCGTGGGGCAATTGATCCAGATCGCGGCTCAGAAGGGCAATGCGACGCGTCCTGGGATTAAGTTGGGTATTTGCGGAGAGCACGGTGGCGATCCGGAGTCGGTGAAGTTCTGCCATCGGGTGGGCCTAACTTACGTGAGTTGCTCCCCGTTCCGCGTGCCTGTGGCTCGCCTCTCTGCTGCGCAAGCCGCGATTGAGGACAAGCGCAAAGCGGCGGCTGCGGCTGCTGCTGCCCCGGCTGCGAAGACGAGCAAGCCAAAGGCCGCTAAGAAAAAGTAGTTTTCGATTCAAGGCGAACTCAGTCGCCTAAACGACAAGCCGCGCCGAGACATCGGCGCGGCTTTTTTGTTTGTGCGGCACCAAGTAGCTGATCTCGATCTGGCGTGGGTTTGCGATCGGCCTCAGCCGTAACTATGCGGTAGGAATTCAACGCAGAGACGGAGAGGAGCCAAGACGCAACGCGGGGGAAAGGAAATCGCCATCCGCAGGAGGATAGCTCCACACGCCAACGAGTGACCCTGGTACTCCATGAAAATAGAATCAATTCCTCTGCACCTCTGGCCCTTTGCGTTGAAAACTCGTCTGAATTGTTACGGCTCAGAGTTTATTGCCAAGAACCACGCAAAAATGGGGCATGATGTGGGCCGCGCAGAACAGACTTTCGGCTTGAAAGGCTGGGCGGTTACGCGGACTGTTTTGGCAGTCAATCAACTGTTCGTTAACTCAAACTGTATGAAACTCCGATCTTTTTATTCCCTCTGTGTTGGTGCCGTGGTTCTGACCGCGACGGCCGTGGTGGCGCTTGCAGACGATTTGGTCCGTTTGGAAGGCAAGTGGACGGCGAAGCGCAAGGGTGATCAGGGCGAGGTCACACAGGTCCTTGAAATCACCAAGGGCAAATTCACTTTTAGGGTGAAGTCAGCCGATGGCGAGACCCGGTTGTATGCGGAGGGCGATGTGAAGGCGGAAAAACTGGGGCCCTTTACCACCGCGAAGTTTTTCAACATTCGAGGTGGCAACTCGAGCTCGGATCTTCAGGCTGTGGACGATGATCGTGTGGTGATCTACTCGCTTGAATACAACAAGCTCCGTGTGGCTCAAGGCTTTGACAAGGACCGCGATGGGGACGAACCCCATGTGGCTGTTTACACCAAGAACTAAACGCCTGGTCGCGTTCATATCCCATCCCCATCGCGGCCACGTCCAATCCCGGAAAGATCCCCTATGAAATGGAGTCGTTGGCAACGTGTGTCCGTTGCTCTCATGTGTGCGAGCGTGCTGAGTCTACATCTACAGGCTGCGGTTGGAACTGCGGTCCCGCTCTGGCCTGCGGGTGCACCCGGCGCTCTTGGCAGCGAGGACAAGGACAAGCCCACATTGACGCCCTACCTGCCTGAGGCGGGGCTCGCGAGCGGAGCCGCGATCGTGATCTGTCCAGGCGGCGGTTATGGTGGGCTTGCCGAACACGAGGGGAAAGATTACGCCGAATGGTTGAATCAACACGGCGTCTCCGCCTTTGTTCTCAAGTATCGACTCGGCTCGGGTGGATATCGTCATCCCCGGATGCTTGAGGATGCCGCTCGTGCCGTCCGCCATGTGCGAGCCCACGCCCAATCATTCGGTGTCGATCCGGGGCGGATTGGGATCATGGGATCTTCGGCGGGAGGCCATCTGGCGTCGACGCTCTTGACGCATTTTGATGCCGGCAATCCGTCAGCGACGGACGAAGTGGATCGAGTGAGCAGCCGACCTGACCTTGGTATTTTGTGCTACCCGGTGGTGACGATGGGGGCTTTCACGCATCAAGGGTCGAAGAACAATCTACTGGGCAAGGATCCGTCGGCGGACCTGGTCTGGCTGCTTTCGAATGAGTTGCAAGTCACGCCTAAAACTCCGCCCACGTTCTTGTGGCATACGGTCGAGGACACGGCGGTGCCGATCGAGAACTCGCTGCAATTTGTTGCGGCGCTTCGAAAGGCCGGAGTTCCTTTCGATTTTCATGTCTACGAGAAGGGCCGGCATGGATTGGGGCTTGCGGATAAGGCTCCGTATCAGAACACGCATCCATGGGCTAAGGATTGCCTCTTTTGGTTGAAGCAGAGGGGATTTCTCAAGAACTGAGTGAGCGTCACGTTTGTCATCGCGAGCCGTAACCGACATAAGGTGGATGAGATCGCAGCCGTGTTAGGGAGTTCGGCGCAGTGTCTTTCTTTGGCTCAGTTTCAGGGCGCGCCTGAGGTTGAGGAGAATGCTTCGACCTTTGCGGGGAATGCGGAGTTGAAAGCTTGCTCACTTGCGCGGTGGTTGCTTGGTCAGCCGCCGTTACCGCGAGGCGAAGCCGTTTTTGTTCTCGCGGACGATTCGGGGTTGGAGGTGGATGCTTTGGACGGTGCGCCGGGCGTAAAATCGGCGCGCTATGCCGCCGAGGAAGGATCGCAAGGCAACGCGACGGACGCGGCGAATAACCTGAAACTCCTCACGGCACTTCGCTCCGTGCCGGAGGCGGCACGCAGTGCGCGGTTTCGATGTTCCATCGCGGTCGTGCCCTTGACTGTCGACGGCGAGACTCCGGTGGTGCGCGTGTTTGAAGGCGCGTGTGAGGGGCGGATCCAGGTTAAGCCTTCTGGAGTTCGCGGTTTTGGGTATGATCCGCTGTTTGTCCCTGTGGGTTATGATCAGTCCTTCGCGGAGTTGGGGGAGGACATTAAGAATCTCATCAGCCATCGATCCACCGCTTTGAAAGAACTGAAGCGGTGGTTTGTGGGGACTCCGAGCCCAGCATGATCCGATCGTTTTTTGGGGTGGTGCCCACGATTTGGTTTGATCATCCGCTTCATCAGAAGGGCCATCGGACGAGCGATCGGGTTTGGATCTCCGTTGGCCTCGTGTAGGATCCCACTGAGCCGAAGACCGCATGTTTTCCGATACCGACACCCCGCCCGCGGTTGTTTATGACCCTGGGCATCCTCTCATTGAATTGGATCTGCGCGAGATCGCGCAGCTGTTCAACTCAATGGATCCTTCGCCGTTCCATGAGAAGGACCTCGATCATGATGCCGAGGAGTTTATTGTGAGTTGGGCGGAGGAATATGCGGCGGAGCAACCCCTTCGGTTACGCATCCATCTTGAGACCTTGCCGGAGGTGCCCGGGGGACATGATTTTGTTGGTGACGGTATTCGCCACTACTTCGCCTATCGCGCCAAGATCAATCGGCTGGAATTCAAACGGCTGATGAAGCAGGGGCGGGTGAGTTTACTGATTGGATCCTTGTTTCTTGGAGCGTGTTTGGGGATTGCGGAGCTGACATCGCTGTCATCCTCGGGGGCTTGGGGGAAGATTGTTCGGGAGAGCCTGACGATTTGTGGGTGGGTTGCGATGTGGCGGCCGATCCAGATTTACCTCTATGACTGGTGGCCGTTGAAGCGTCGGGGAAAAACTTATGATCGGCTTTCGAGGGTGCCGGTTGAGGTGGCGTTGAAGGTGCCAAAACCTGAACGGGGGAAGATGGGTGGACGATGAGTCACTGGTTCGACGCGGCATTGATGCCAGGTGGGCGCTTAAGGATGGGAGGCGTGATGTCACGCTGTGGCGCCTGATCATAGGAGGAGGACATGAGGCATGGCGAAAAAGCGATCGGTTCATCTTCTGAAAGCGGCGATTGGTGTACTGTTGATGCCGATGTGCTGGGCTGGATTCCAGGCCCTGGGCTTGGTGTTTGCCAATTCCCGTGGAATGGATGTGGTATGGGTGCCGCTGATTGCGGGCGCGATCTGCTGGGGAGCGATTTATTGGCTGATGCCCGAACCCATCTGGGTTTACGTCTTGGGCCACGAGTTTACGCATGCGCTTTGGGCCTGCTTGTTTGGCGGCCAGGTCAAGAAGATCAAGGTCACCTCCAAAGGTGGACACGTGGTTGTGAGCAAGACGAATTTCCTCATCACGTTGGCGCCGTATTTCTTCCCCTTTTACGCGGTCTTTGCGGCGTTCGGATACTGGCTGGGGAATCAGATCTGGGGATGGCGAGCCTACGAGGCCGTGTTCCTGGTGGTGTTAGGCGCCACCTACGCATTCCACGCGACGATGACTATCAGTGTGCTGCGTGTGCGTCAGCCGGACATTGTGCAGGAAGGTTGGCTGTTCTCCGCTGCGGTGATTGTGCTCGGCAATTTAACCGTGCTGCTATTATCGGTGCCGTTATTGATGGGTGGGCCGGTCTTGAAAGGCCTCACCCTTTGGGGGAGAGGCACTCTGGATATTTGGCGATGGCTGTTGTCTGTGCCGTATCGGTGAACCGCGGAACGACACGAGCTTAAACCCTTCGCTACCCCGAGTCAGCGTCAGAGAGCAACCTTTTGGCCCAACTGGATTGAGCGTTCTTCAGCCTCGCAGATTTCCACGGCGGCCAACCCATCCGAGCCTGTGACGATGTGAGGTGCTCGCCCTTGCTCGATGGATTCCAGGAAATGTTTCCACTCACCCACGTAGCCATCGATTCCGTCGCACTTGATGACTCGTGGCTCTTTGCCTAGTTCGAAGCATTTCAGGGCGTCTGGGCCGCGGCTGATGTCGTAGTCCGCCGTCGCACGTTCGAAGTTCACTGTGTACGCCATGTTGAAGCCGAAACCCTCGGTCATGGACCAACTGCCTTCGGCTGAGACGGTGGCACCGCCCTCGACCTGATACAGGGTTACGATGTGATCGATGACGCCGCTGATCTTGGTGTGGCCGGAGGAGAACACGGAGCGGGGGCGGCCGAAGCAGAACTGGACGAAGTCGGTGTCGTGGATGTGGAGATCAAGCAGGGCACCACCGGACTGGGCTCCGTTGAAGTAGTTTTTCTGTCCCCAGCCGGGGGCTTGGGCTACGCGTCGGAAGCGGGCGTCGAGCACTTTGCCGAACTGGCCGCCTGCGATGGCGTTCTTGAGCCAAGCCCATTCGGGCCAGAAGCGCAGGCACATGGCTGGCATGAAGAACCCTTTGGAGGACTTCGCCACTTCGAGAATGGCTTTGCCTTCCGTCGAGGTTCGGGCCAGGGGCTTTTCACACAGCACATGTTTACCCGCGCGGAGGGCGTCGATGGAGAGTTGGACGTGCGAGGGAGTTGGGGTGCAGATGTCGACGATATCAAGGTCCGGATTCTGGAGCATCTCGACGAAATCGCGGTAGGGGCGGACCTGGGTCATGTCGAGGCGGACGGGATCCTGGCTACCGACATTTCCCATGATTCCGGAGAGGTCTCCGTCGAGATGCCGGCCGCTGGGGTTGCAGATGGCGACGACGCGGGCGTTGGGGAGATGGCGGAGGGCTCTGAGGTGTGCGACGGCCATGAAGCCGAGTCCGGTGATAGCGATGTTCAGCATGATAGCGAGGGCGGGAAGAGAACGGTTTGAGAGTAGATTGCCTCGAGGCTAAAACCTCGCGCATTGGGTCCAATAACCGGAGGAAGAGGGGCCGCGCCGGGTGAGGGCACCCGGCCTACAGAGGGGCGCAGATGACGGTTCATGGGCAGCGGTAGCGGGTTTATATGAGAGGTTGGACGAAGCGTTTAGCGGCTACGATATCGGCGATACGTTGGTTACCGGCTTCGCGTTCGATGGCGAGGTTACCCGAGTAGCCCTTGGACTTGAGCGTGGTGAAGAACGCCGACCAA
>Ga0172367_10007165_pt1 | contig 12859 bp, 13 predicted proteins | sample Lak10m_FD_114542 | JGI IMG/M metagenome (GOLD analysis project Ga0172367, IMG submission 114542) | Freshwater microbial communities from Kabuno Bay, South-Kivu, Congo - kab_022012_10m | ecosystem: Environmental > Aquatic > Freshwater > Lake | place: Democratic Republic of the Congo: South-Kivu...
CATCAGTCAAAATCATCATAAGTCTATCCATACCAAACGCAAAACCTCAGTGTGGAGGAGCTCAATATTGAAAAGCATTGTACATTCAACCAAATTTTTCAATAACTTCTTGTTCTCATTTTCCAACTAATTCGAAAGCTTTTACTAATACTTCAGGAGAGTTATTACGTATAGAGCCGCTCAATATTTCATATCAGTTACAAGCAAGATCATATTGTTGAGAACTTATTTTTAATGGATCTTTTTCTTCAAAAGCTTTCATTCATCATGTAGGCATAGAAAAAGGATTATGAGCAAAGTCTATTTTTCAGTTATCCTTATCCATTTCATAGAAAGGGAAATCCATTATCCAACTAATAGCAAGTTCATTTTTATCTACAAGGTTCCATTTATCTCTGATAGCAAGTCTTACTTTGTTAAGTACTCAAACTGCTGTATCAAACTCAGAAGCTGAGAAAAAAATAATATCTCAGATTTGTGGATTAAATATTTTTTCCAATTCATTAATTTCTACTTCTGAAAAAAACTTAAGGATAGGAGATCTTCTACCTTCTTCATCATAGATTATATATGCCAATCATTTAGCTCATTCTTTTTTAGCAACTTCTGTAAGATCATCAATATCTTTTCTAGACATTTGAATTCATGTAGATTTCATCGCTTTGATAACTCATCAGTTTGCTAATACATCTTTGAATACACTAAATTCAGTGTTAGCAAAAATATGTCATATATCTTCAAATTTCATACCAAATCTTAGATCAGGTTTATCACTACCATAGTTGTCTAAAGCATCATGATGAGTAAGTCTAAAAATCTTATTATCTTTGATTTTTTTATGTGGAGCTAACGTTTTTATAAGATCTATAATAAAACTTTCTGCTACTTGAAAAATATCTTCTTGTTCTACAAAACTCATTTCACAGTCTATTTGGTAGAATTCACAAGCATGTCTATCAGCTCTTGTATCTTCATCTCTGAAACAAGGTGCAATTTGGAAATATTTGTCTATTCCTCATACCATAAGCAATTGTTTATATTGTTGTGGAGCTTGAGGTAGAGCATAGAACTTACCTGGATGAATTCTAGATGGTACCAAGTAATCTCTAGCTCACTCTGGAGATGATACTGTAAAAATTGGAGTTTGTACTTCTATAAATTCATTATTAAAAAACCAGTTTCTAACGAAATTTAAGAAATTACTTCTAAATATAATTTTGTCTTTTACTGACTCTCTTCTTAAATCTAAGTATCTATATTTATATCTAATTTCTTCTCAAGCATTAGCATATTCAGAAATCTCAAAAGGTAATTCTTTTGCTTTAGTTAGTATTTCAATTTGATGACAAATAATCTCAATTTCTCACGTAACTATTTTATCATTGTTTTGTCATTCAGGACGTGATCTAACATTTCAAGAAATCTTTATAACATATTCTCATCTTACTTTATCTGCTATTTCTACTGTATCTTTATTAATTTCTGGATCAAAAACTATTTGAGTTATTCAATATCTATCTCTAAGATCAATAAAAATTACTCAACCATGATCACGTCTATTAGCAACCCAACCACTTAAAGTTATTTCTTGTCAGATATTTGCTTTTGTAAGTTCTCAACAGGTATGTGTTCTATGCATAATTTTTATGTAATTATTAAAATGTTTAATGATTAATGATTAATGATTAATGTTTAATGAAAATAAATAATTAAACATTTAACATTAAAAATTAATAATTTTTATCTAGATCTAGTATTTCTCATAAGTTTTTTTCTTGACCGTCAAGAAAGCATAGATTCTCTAAAATCTAATCAACCACTTGGTAATTTAACTAATCTGAAACCTTCTGTATCCATTCTCATTCTTGTTTCCCAGCAGATTTTTCTACCTCTTAAAAACCGATGATAATCTCTACCTTTTGGATTAGTTTTAACTCAAACTACACCTAATTCTTTAGCCATTTCCAAAGAAATTTGTCTAGTAGGATATTCAAATCTTTTTTGACCTTTAAGTCTAGATGCTTGTTTTGCAAGTTGTGCTTTTTTAGCAGCAATTCATTTTTTATTTGTTCTTGAAGCCATTCCAATTAAATTAAAAGTTAAAATTTAATAATTGTTAATTTATATTATTCTTAATTATTAAAGGAATTGAGTTAATATAAGGATTTTTACTTTGTTTTCAATTTAAAATTATTATTAAAATACTATTGCAAAATCGCTGGCAGCATCAGAGTTTACTATAGGTTTTTTAACTTTAATTTGAACATTGTATTTTCATACTTTTGAGTTTCAATATATGTTATAGTAGCGATCTGGAATTGTTATTTTATTATTGCAGGCGATATCACTACAAAAATTTAGATTATATTCCAAGAAAGGATATAAGTAATTTTCAGTTGTTTTAAGTGGGTTAACTAATGAGAATTTTAAGTGTAGTCAAGTTGTATTTTGTAGTATTTGACTAAAAGTCATTCCTGTTAATGCTAAATTTAAAGGAATAATATTTTGTTCAGTAGGTTGTGATGCCTTAGTAGATCAAATTGGAGTAAATGAGGCTTTATTTCATCAAAAGTCTTGTCAATAGTTTATATTTGATCATCAATTATTTATTACAGACTCTCTGATAGCAGTATCTTCGTCGTTAACTTTTGATGTATTATAATTTATTGAAAATGTTGGAAATGTATTAAATGTTTGTCAGTTATAATTTCAAAACAATGTCCGATTTATTATAATATCATCAGTTACTCAATCTCCGTCTATATCTTTAGAAATATCTAGATCTTCATCTCAAAAATTAGATTTAATTGCTGGTGGTAATCTAAATGTTCAAGAAATTACTAAAGGAGATTTTAAATTAAATCAAGATATTGAAATATTTCATGTATAGTAGTCAGAAATATTTGATGTATTGTCTATATCTAATATAAATTCTTGAGAGTCATTATATTCTATTTTATTATAATTTTTGCTTGAATTATCTCACAAATCTACTGGTATATTTCAATTATTATTTCAAGGTAATTCTCAATTTACTCTGGATTTTATCTCATACCATGCTCAATTTCAGTTTTTTACCAATTGTCAAAAATTATTTGCTATTTTATCGTTATTTGGTCATATTCAAGTCGCTCAGATCCATCATCAGCTTCATTCAAATCCTGCTCAGTGATATTTTAATATTAAATTAGCTCTTTCTATAGAAGAAATTGCTCCATAATATGCTATATTATAATTTTTAAGATCTCATAGATTGGAAATAAATGGTCAAAAAATAGAGTAGACAGATACTACTAATGCTGATCATATGATTAATAATACAATAGTAATTAATATAAGCATATTTTGAATGTTGAATTTTTAGTGTTTAATGAAATGTACAGTAATTACTCATTAAACATTAATTTAAAAAATTACTTATTAAATAGTGTTTTAAGTTTAATTTTCAAGAACTCTTTATATTGTATGCTGTATTGAATTATAGTGAATAGAGTAGAAACTACAATATAAATTCATATTCATGCAGGCATACTTAATACAAATATTGCCATAGACATTACTAAAAATATGTTCATAAATCACATCATTTTACTCATGTCTGGCATATTTGGGGCTCATGGAATATTTGGAGTAGCTGGTTTATTTAACATTGTTAATTGAATTTGAATATACATCAATCAAGCAGAAAGTATTGTTAAAATCCAGTTATTAGCTTTAAACAAATCTATTCATAAAAATATATGATTTATAGCTTCTTTTGTCTGGTATGAAGATCAAAACATACTAAAAAAACTATATATTTCATTAGTTGGTATATTTCATAGTGAGAATGCTTTGATTACTAAGAATAATCATATAAAAACAGGTATTTGTAATAACATCATAAGACATCATTTTAATGGTCCTGCTCATTGTGTTTTTAATATCTTCATTGTTTCCTCAGATAACTTTTGAGGATTATCTTTATGCAGTTCTTGTATTTCTTGAAGCTTTGGTTGTATATTAGTCATATGTTTTTGTACATCATTTCACATTAGAGTTGGTTTTAATAGTACTAGTTTAATTGTTATTGTTAGAGCAATTATAGCTAGTCATAAATTTCATTGAAATAAATACAAAAATACAATCAAAAGATTGAATATAGGGCGATATAGTATCTCGTTTAAAATAATTATTAATGGATTCATAAATATATACTTACAATTAAAGAATTAAATTTGAAACATTTATCCGCATAGCGGTGATTAAAATTTAGAATTAAAAAGGTGAAAGAGTAGTAACAAAGTTAAGTATAATCAGATTACCTTTTACCTTTATAACTTTAAACTTTCACCTTATTTTATTATTTATTTTTTTTCTCTTCGTATGATTTTATAACATCGTTGATACTTCATTTATACATGAAAAAATCTTCACCTATTTCATCAAGTTCTCAACTTATTATCATTTCAAAACCTTTAATTGTATCTTCAAGTTTAGCATAAACTCAAGGAGTTCAAGTAAATTGTTCAGCTACATGGAAAGGTTGAGAGAAGAATTTTTCTATTTTTCTTGCTCTATATACTGTAAGTTTATCTTCATGAGAAAGTTCTTCCATACCTAGAATCGCTATAATATCTTGTAATTCTTTATATCTTTGTAGAATTTTTTGTACTTCTTTAGCAATCTTATAGTGCCTTTCTCATACGGTATCAGGAGCTAAAATTGTAGAAGTACTATCAAGAGGATCTACAGCTGGATAAATACCTTTTTCAGCAATAGCTCTATTTAAAACTATAGTAGAATCCAAATGTGCAAATGTATTTGCTGGAGCAGGATCCGTAAGATCATCGGCTGGTACATAAACAGCTTGTACAGATGTAATAGATCATTTATCAGTAGATGTAATTCTTTCTTGTAATAGACCCATTTCTGAAGCAAGTGTTGGTTGATATCATACTGCTGAAGGAATTCTACCCATTAAGGCAGAAACTTCTGATCAAGCTTGTGTAAATCTAAAAATATTATCAATAAATACCAATACGTCTTTTCATTCAACATCTCTGAAGTATTCAGCCATTGTAAGTCATGTTAGAGCTACTCTTGCTCTTGGTCCAGGAGGTTCATTCATCTGTCAGTAAACCATAGCAGTTTTATCTAATACTCAAGACTCTTTCATCTCTTCGTACAGATCATTTCATTCTCTAGTTCTTTCTCAAACTCAACAAACAATTGATACTCAGCTATGTTCAGTTGCAATATTATTTATTAATTCTTGCATAATTACGGTCTTACCAACTCAAGCTCATCCAAAAAGTCAAACTTTTCAACCTTTTAAAACAGGAGCTAATAAATCTACTACTTTTATTCAAGTTTCTAAAATTTCAGCTTTTGTCGAAAGTCTAGTGAATTCTGGAGCTTTTCTATGGATAGGCCATTGATCAGTTCATTTGATATTCTCAGTTCAATCAATAGTATGTCATGTAACATTAAAAATATGTCATAGCACTTCTGGTCAAACAGGAACTTTGATAGGTGTTCATAAATTAAGTACAACATCTCATCTTTTTATTCAGTCTACAGATGTCATAGCAATTCATCTTACAACTCAATCTTCTAATTGTTGTAAAATTTCAATAATAATTTCTTCTCATTCATTATTCTTAGCTTCAACTTTAACACTATCATATATCTTTGGAGGATTGTCGTTGAATTTCATATCAATTACAATTCATTTTATTGCAATGATTTCTCCTTTATTCATAATGCATTTTTTATTAGATAAATATTACTTTTTACCTTTCTTTATATAGTCTAATATTACTTCTCATAGTGTTTCAACTAGTACATCAAACTTATCTAAATCTTCCTCCGGCTCAGTTTCTGTTGGAGGAGTACTAAATTTTTCTCTAAATTTTAATATTGTTGATACTTGTTTATTTGGATGAGATACTTCATCAAAATTATAGCTTTCTTCAGCTCTTTTGATTTTTAAATCTCATTTTTTTAAAATAATATCTAAAATTCAGTTTTGATGTTCATTTATTGCTTCTAAAGAATCTCGTTCAATATTTTCTGATGAATACTTTAATATTCAATCCCATCTAAATATAGTTAATCAATTTTTAGTTATAATTATACTATCTAGATATATATCCAAAAATTTAATTATAAATTTGAAATATAGGATTATTCATATCAATCAAAAAAAAATATTTATATAATTACTTTGTATATAGTTCGATATATTTTTATGCAAAAAGAACAAAAATCATAGAATTATTACATAAATAGTTATTATCTTTGTATATTTCCATGGATCATGTCATATTAGATAATATATATCTTCTGTATTTATATATTTTTTTAAAATATTTTTTTTGAACGACATTATAAATAGTTAAAAGTTAAAAGTAAAAAGGGAAAGTTAATGGTATAATATATTACATTTACCTTTCTCTCTTCACCTTTTACCTAAAAATACTATTTTTTCAAAGAGTCCATTTTCTTTTGCTTTTCTAAGAATTTTTCCATTCTACCCTTTGTAACTTTTGTTTCAATTTTTCATGTATAAGTAGGATGACATGCTGGGCACGATTCAATTTTAATTGGTCATTTAGTAGCTGCATTTATTTCAAAAGTATTTCAACAAATACATTGAACTGATACTAAATTATTATATGTTGGGTGAATACCTGTTTTCATTATGTTTTTTTTACTTAAATAAATTTAAAATATTTTTAAATAGCATTTTATTTGAAATATAGTACATATTCATCAGATCTTTTATAATCAAATATTTCATCTGATTTGAAAAATCTAGCTATTTCTTGTTCTGCTGCTTCTGGTGTTTCACTTGCATGAATAATATTAGCAGCTATACTTACAGAGAAATCTCATCTTATGGTACCAACTGCAGCTTTAGCTGGATCAGTAGCTCATATTGTATTTCTAATAATATTTACAGAATCTGTTCATTCCCATATTTGTAATACAACTGGAGAATAAGTCATATATTTTAATATTTCTGGGAAAAATGGTTTGTCAGCTAGGTGAGAATAGTGATCTTTTAATATAGCTTCACTAAGTTTAGACATTTTACAAGCAACTAATTTTAATCATCTTGTTTCTAATCTTTCTGTTACTTTTCAGATTAATCATCTACTAACAGCATCAGGTTTAATAATTATCAATGTTTTTTGCATTAATTTAAATATATGTTATCTAAATAAAACCATAGTTTTAAGCAGCAATTTTAATAGGTTCATTATCGTTTGCGGCTTTAATTTGATCTACTTTAATTACGCTTACTGGACAAGCTCATGCAGCTTCAATAGACATTTTAATTTCATTGTCATTTTCTGGCTGTTTTTTTGCTATTGATTTTCATTTTTGAAACTCAAAAATTTCTTCACATATAGCAACACAAGCTCAACAACTGATACATCATTCAGTATCAACAGATACTTTAATATTGTTATAATTGGTTGTTGTCATTGTTTTTCTTTTCAATATAAAAAACTTTTACGTCATATCAATATAATTATTTGAGATTTATTTTCAATAGATTTTACTTTTTGTTGTTATTAGTGTTCTTCTTCAGATTCGTTATGAGAGTGTCAGTGATTTTTTTCTTTTCTGAAGTTGAAGTTTAAATTCAATCTTATACTAAATATTATAGTTGTTATTCAAGGTAGTATTATCCAAATAGGATTAAATAAAAAAAAGTAATATAAATTTTCTGATACATTCATTTCTTGCATTATGTTTAATAATGAGTTTATATCAAATATTTTATATCAGAATATTACAATTTCTAATGCTACGAATGTGCTTAATAATGTTAGTGGAGAGAAAATTGCTTTGAATAATAGTTTTGCAAATTTATTTCAAGGCATTATTACTCACATTTCTGATTTGCTAAATATGATTATTAATGTTAGAAAATATACTATTAGATTTACTATTATATTATGTTCAAGTAGTAACTCGCTAATGTTTGATAATTTATCAGTTTCTAGAAAATATTCTATTTGATTTATAAAATGATTTAATACTTGTAATCAAGAATTTATTGCTAAGCACATTGATATTAATAGATAATTTCAAATTATTATTTTAATATTTTTTTCTAAACTTATACTTAAAAACAATATTAATATTACGATAGCAAGTCCTAATAGTAAGTAATCATATCCTGATATCATATTTATATTTAGTTGAAATAAATTATTAATTTCTTATAATGCTAATTAAATTTAAGTTATTATATTTTTTGTTATGAAATTTTCAAATAAAAAAATTTTCACGCTGATAGAAACTTTAGTTGTAGTTGTTATGATTTCTTGAGGTATCGTTTGAATACTTACAGTTTTAAATTATGCATTTTCTTCACTAGATAAAGTAAAAAAAGATGTTATTGCTATAAATATTGCTAGAGAATGAGTTGAAACAGTAATAAATATTAGAGATTCAAATTGGATTAGATGGGCTTGAAAAAAAGATCAATGTTTTTTAAAACAAGATCCATTAAATGATAATGGAAGTGATTGATGTGAAAATGATCTTTGGATTTGAAGTGGTAATTATATTTTGTCATGAGATTATATGAGTTGAATTTACTATAATAAATTGATATCTGTTACTTGAGAATTGAATATGTTAAATTCTATAAACTCTGAGGATGCCAATTATGCTATGTGTTTAAAAAATTGATATTGGTATAATTGTCAATGATGACCTTATAATAGCTGAGATATTACAGAATGAAGATTTTATAGACAGATTAAATGAATTTGATTGTTTGATAAAATTAATGATAGACAAATTAGTTGTGATAATTGAGCTGATGATGATTGATTTGGGAATATTTGTTGAACAACTGCAGCTAAAGAATTTCGTTTTTGTTCTAAGGTAGAATATTTAGGAACTACCATATGAAAGATAGAGTTATGTTGAGTAGTTACAAATTTTAAATAATTTTATAATTTATGGATACATTATTTCTAAAAAATTTTTTTGAATATAAGCCTATATTTAATGATAATCCACAATATATAGTTGATGAAATAAAAAAACTCTCATCAGATTATTTGGATGAATCAAGTATTGAACTTATTCAAAAAACATATGAGTATGCTCGTGAGGCTCATAAATCTACACTACCTAGACATTCTGGAGAACCATATATTGTACATCCGGTTTTGGTTGCAAAGTTTCTTATGTATATAAAACCTGATCTTGCTAGTATTCAAGCGGCTTTATTACATGACGTTATAGAAGATACAGATCTTAAATATGATGATATCAAAACCGTGTTTTGAGAGGATGTTGCAAATTTATGTCAATGATTGGAAAAAGTTTCAAAAGTTAGATATAAGTGAGAAGAAAGACAACTTGAAACTTTGAAAAAAACATTCCTTGCTATGTGAAAGGATATTAGAGTTATTTTTGTGAAATTAGCTGATCGTATTCATAATATACAAACTTTACAATTTCATCCTAAGGAAGAAAAAAGACTTAGAATAGCATATGAAACATTGAAAATATTTGTGCCTATGGCGGAAAGACTTTGACTTTCGTTTTTTCAATGATATTTGGAGAATTGATCGTTTAAAATACTAAATAATTCAGAATTTAACAGAATATTTAACTATATAAAAAAGAATTTTTCGGATTCAGAGTGATATACAAAAAAATGAATAGAAATTATTACTCAAACTTTAAATAAACATGAAATAAGTAATTTTGAAATAAGATGAAGGATTAAAAGCCCTTATAGAATATATAAAAAGTTACAAAAATATAATACAAAAGATATTTCGAAAGTTATGGATATTTTAGCTTTTAGAATAGTTACCGAGTGAATTGATTGATGTTATAGTGTTTTAGGTTTTATACATAGTGAATTTACACCCATTATACATAAAATAAAAGACTATATAGCATTACCAAAAGCAAATTGATATAAAAGTATTCATACCACAATTTTGTGAATGTTTGATTTTCCAGTTGAAATACAGATTAGAACTAAAGAAATGGATGAATATGCAGAATATTGAATAGCAGCTCATTTCGCATATAAAGAGAATGAAAAATCTGTTTTAGTACCTGAGTCTCAATCAATTTGGATTCAAAGCATTCAAGATTTGGTTAAAAATTTTCAAGAAGAACCAGATAAAGAAAAATTTAAAGATATTTTGCAAATTGAAATATTTGATAAAAATATATTTATTTATACTCCTAATTGAGATGTAAAGGAGTTGCCAGACTGTAGTACTGTTCTAGACTTTGCTTTTAGAGTACATACTGATATTTGACTAAGGTTTAAGCACGCTTTTGTTAATGGTAGAATAGTTCCTATTGATTATAAATTAAAAACTTGAGATATAGTTAAGATAGAAACATTCAAAAATAAATATACAGCTTCTGGTTCTTGGCAAAGTATATTATATACTCCATCAGCTAAAAATAAATTGAATAGGTTTGTCAAACATCTTGAGAGAAAAAATTATATATCAGTGGCAGAAAAATTATTTAATGATAAATTAGAAAATTTTTGATTGCCTTTACTTTATACAAAACATGATCTTATTTCAAAAAAATATAAAGATGAGGAAATGGAGGATCTTTTATTTAGATTTTATGATAATCAAGTTAGTGTAGTTAAGGTAATAAAAGAAATATATAAAAATATTTTCAAAGATACAATAGAACATAATATTGATGAAGAAGATCTTAAAAAGGAATATATTCCAGTTGTTAATAGTGAAAATAAAAAAGTAATAATTGATACTGATAAAGCTCTGGATTATACCCTTTGTCCTGAGTGTAATCCAAAATACCCTCATAAAATACTTTCTAGGTCAGGTAAAGATTGAATTAAGATTCATACAATGAAATGTAAAGCAGTTAAAAATATATCTTATGATAAATTAATAGAAGCACATTGGGAATGAACTAAGAATACAGTATATGTGTTAAAATTAAATTTAGATGTTTTAGATAAGCCTTGAGTTTTATTACAGATTTTATCTATTTTTTATGACCTTAATATTAATTTGTCCAATATTCAAGTATTAAAATGAGAATGATCTTGGAATAAAAATATTATAGAACTTGAGTTTATAAACCCATCTAAAATATATTATGTACTAAAAGAGTTGAAAAATAAAGAAAATTTAGTAAAAGTGTTGGAAGTTGAAATTATATAATTTTACATAAATTAAAAGTAATATAATGAATTTTGGTATGATTTTGTCAGAAATATGAAAGCTTTGATTGTCTGATTGGATATTGAGTTTTGTTATAGGTTTTTTTGTTTTCTTATGGTTATGGTCTGTTTTATGGGTAATAAAAGATATTTCTGCAAGAACAGATAGTTTGTTTTTGCAAACTTTGAGTATATTTTTAATGTTTTTGTTAACTCCTGTACTTTGATTACCATTATATTTTTTGATAAGACCTATTTTTTATAAGTATGATAAAAATGGTTGGAAAGAAGCATTAGCTTTACAGACAATAGTTTGTAGAGATTGTTGAAGTTTTAATTTAAGTGAATTTAATAATTGTATTGCTTGTTGAAGTAGTCTAAAAATAGAATGTAAAGAGTGTAAGAATAAATATTCAAGTAATTGGGACTATTGTCAAAAGTGTTGAGCTCCAAATATTGAAAATGAATAACTAAATAATTCCAGCCAAAGGCTGGTTTTTTTATATTGTTAATTTAAATAGATGCGTAAAAATCTAATCTTAGATGATAATAATTTTCTAAATATTGTTTCAGCAGTTATTAAGGATAAAGATGGTAAATGGCTTTTGATAAATTCTTTGAAATATGGTTGGTGGTTTAATGCATGATGAAAAGTAGAGCAGTGAGAAACTCCAAAAGATGCTTTATATAGGGAGGTAAATGAAGAAATTTGAGTAAATATTATCGGAGATAAATATTTATGAGCTATAAAAATGATTCATAATTATCATCCAATATTGATGCATTATTTTGAGGTAGAAATAGAGTGAGTTCCTAATATTCAAGAACCAGATAAACATTGTGGTTTAAAATGGGCAGAGTTTTTACAATGTGAAAATGAATTTTGATTTGCTGTAAAGATAGAAAATAATATCATAGAGGATGAATGGGAAATTATGAATAATTTTACTGATTATTATTTGGTAAATAATGTATTGAGTTCTGCTTGAATAACAAATAATGATTTATTAACTTGAAAGTTTGAAATTGCTGTTGAGTGAGAATTGAAAGCGGAAGATGATTATGCAATTATTTTTGATAAAAATAAAAAAAAATATTTTGTGATTAAAAACGAATTTCTTAAATGATTTGATCAATATGTACTTATTTATATATTAAAATGAAAAGAATTAATAAAGTATCATTAATTTTTTAGTAAAGAATATTTTTAAATAAAAAGAAACCCCGTCGGAACACCGACGGGGCTTTTTCGAAGTGGAAAACCACTTTTATTTGTTTTTTCTTTCATCATCCGTGCTGGTGATCCAGCTGTGCGGATGGGAGAGTTCGAACGTCGTGACGTGTTGGCGATAGGCCGGGTCAAAGGCCTGGCGCCGCACGTTTTCGATGAGGTGGCCAAAATCGGCTGTGGTCTTGATGGCGGGCGAATTAACCGTCCGTCCCAAGGCTTTGTCCACTACGATTTTGGCACCGCGGTTGACATCCGGCCCGTCGCCACGGTCGTCAGTGTAGTACTGCGACAGGGCGATCAGCCTGGAACCGAGAAATGCGGCTTCCTCGAGATCGTGGGTGACGAAGAAAATGGTGAATTTCATTATCTCCCACAATTCGAGGAGCCACATCTGCATGCTTTCGCGCGTGCCGGGATCCAACGCGGAGAACGGCTCG
>Ga0172367_10007166_pt1 | contig 12859 bp, 19 predicted proteins | sample Lak10m_FD_114542 | JGI IMG/M metagenome (GOLD analysis project Ga0172367, IMG submission 114542) | Freshwater microbial communities from Kabuno Bay, South-Kivu, Congo - kab_022012_10m | ecosystem: Environmental > Aquatic > Freshwater > Lake | place: Democratic Republic of the Congo: South-Kivu...
AGCATCTCCAGGAGCTGAATGCCCTCCGCGTGCCGGCCTTGGTGCAGCTTCTGAATGATGGGCGGCAGCGGGTTCGCGTCTTTGGAATCCGCATCCCAGCTCACCTTGATGGTTTGGTCGTCCACCCGGATCTCAGCGTGCCCGCCGAAGTCCCGGAACTCGGACTGGAGAAATGCACTTATCGCTTCGCGAAAAGCGGCCGTGCCGGGCGTCCGTGCCGCCACCGGCAGGAGGCTCAGATCGAACGCGGTGCTGGCAATGGAGAAGGCAAGGGCAGCCATGCTATTTCGGGGCGGAATATGGCACCCACTGGAACCAGTCCGCGATTCCAAACCATTCGGCCCAGCGCTCCACAAGCTGGTTGTCGTTCTCTGGCAGGTCAGGGATGGCTTCCCAGATGGCGAGCAACGAAGCGCCTGCTTCCAGATGGCCGGTGGTCTTGTAAGGCAAGGTCAGCTGCGGCTGTTCCAAGCGCTGAGACCAGAAGGCTGCGAAGGCGGCGCTGATTCCTTGGGTGGCATCGAAGATCAATCGTGGCGTGCTCTGCCGATGCTGTGGGGCCAAAGTAAGCACCGAGTCCTGCACCTGTTGCATCACGGCCTGACGCTGGAGTTCCTTGAGTTCCGGAAACTCAGCCGCCAGCCAGCGGTCCACCCGCATGCTCACGGGAATTGAACGCAGGTGGTGGAGCAGCCCATCGCGGAGCAGTTGCACAAACTGCGGCAGTGCGGCGGGCGGCAACATCTGGGCCACGGGATGCTCCTTGACCAGACGCTCGACTGCCAGATTCGCCGCTGCGGTGCCGGCGAAGTCCTTGCGCTGCTCCGGTGGCGTGGCGAAGAGGCGCAGGATGAAGCCTGCCTGCTTGCAGATCAGATAGTCAGGCGGCGTGGCACTGTTGGGCCGATACACGACCCGGTGGAGCGCGACCTTACCTCTGGCCATCGTCACCGTCGCCAGCAGTGTGCCGGGGAGATTGGGGTCAGGCTCCACATGCACGGGAATGCCAGAGCGTTCCTCGACGAGGCGGAGCACTTGGCGTGTTGTTTCGTTGAGACTCATGGAGTGGAAACCGCCCGATACAATTATTTTGTCCGGCCCGGATTGGCGAGCAGCGAATGACGGCGCGGCGGGGCAATCCGTCGGCATGGCCGGTGGGACTTTGTCTGAACCGCTGCTGCTTGCGGTCGTGCGTTCGTTGGGCTGTTTGGACATGGTGGTGAAGTGACTCACAAGATGTTGAGGGTTGAGGGTTGAGAGAGAGGCCACAAAGAGGCACAGAAGGCACACGGAGGTGATTCTTGAGCTTCTTTGCGCCTCTTTGTGGCTGATGTTTCAGGCAGCCGCCTCGTAGTCGAAACTGCCCTGGGCCAGCTCGGCGAGGAGTTCATCCGGCATGACGCCGTGGTGCAGGCAGGCCTCGAGGATGATGTGGCTGACGTCGTCGGCCCCCAGCCGGCCCAGCTCGGCCAGCCATTGCTGCTCGGTGATGCCGTTGGCCCCGCAGCGCTGGTGGATTTCCTCGAGCGCCTCCTCCAGCCGGAACCGTTGGGCAATGCCCCGGTCGGCTTGCTCCAGCTCCCAACGGAGATCGGGAGCCGAACGGCGGCGCTCTGGTTTGACTTCAACGAGGTTGGCCCGCCAGGCATCGGGGAAGTCCACGGTGACCTTTGCGCCCATCTGAAAGCGGGCGAGTTCGTGCAACATCCCGGGCGGCACCATCGCGGCCAGTCCAGCGTCCACCGGCCAGAACCGGCTCAGGTCCGGCTCGAAGCAGTTGCCGGAGAGATACAGCCGGGCATGCACGTCGTGGTGCTCGGCGTCCATCCGGCCCACCGTAAGGTGCAGGCCGTCCTGGTTCCGTTCGTTCTGTTCGTCCGTGGATGACTGAAACGCGCTGGCCGAGCAATGATGATGCACGGTGCCGAAGTAGAGCCAGTCATCGGACGGCTCGGACTGCCACGACGCGAAGCGCTGCCGCGCCTGCTCCGGGGTTTCCGGCACGGGGAGTTCCCGGGCGGTCATGCCGGTGCGGGCCTCCTGTGGGAAGGCCCAGGCACCCCAGCGGCCAAGCTGGTGGTTCACGTAGAGCCGCACCTGGCTCTCGCTCTGCATCTCCTTGTGCGTCCACCGGAAGAACGACAGCACCTGATGCCACAGCTCCGGCTGGAACAAAGGTCCGGCATACTCCAGCCGGCCCTTGGCCGTTTTCACTTCATACTCGATGCGGCACTGGAGCAGGCCGGGCACTTCCTTGGTTTCACTGACTTGGGGTTGGTTGATTTTGATGAGTTTCATGGGTTGGTTTGCAGTTGGGCCAGCAGTTCGGGATGCCGTTCCCGCAGGAACGCCTGCACGCTGTTGCGGAGATCGCTGCGGCTGAAGCTGGTCTCGCTGTTGTCGGTTTCGCCGGAGTCGTGGTCGCTGTAGTCGTAGTCGCCGGAGTCATCCATGCTGGGATCACACTGGCTCCACGCGTCCTCGTCGATCCGGGTGGCGATGGCGGCAAGGAGTTCGTCCATGCCTTCTCCGTCATCCAAGGCGGTTTGCACCATCTCGGCCAGCTCGACCGCTCCCAGCCGGAACGACTCGGTGCCGTAACGCCGGACCGAATAGCTGGCCCGGCCGCATTCGGTCTCTGAGAAGTCCACGTTGATCACGATGCCACCCTCCGGGTGGTGCCGGGAAGTGCGCGTGGGGGGAGGCTTGAGCCGCTTCTCGCAGTTCAACTCCACCCAGTCCTTGAGCTGCTCGAACGTCTCACATTCCAGCGGGGGCAGCAGGCCGGTGAGCTTGAGGATCAACGCGCGGACCTGGGGATTGCGGGGCACGAGCCGGACCAGTTCGAGGAAGTTCACGTCGAACAGCTCCTCGAACCGGCACTTCCGCTGCACCACCGGAACCACTGGCTCCGGGGCGATCATCACTTCAGTCATGGGTGGTTCCTTTCAACGTGTGGGTTTCGAGCCGACTCAGGTTGGCGACGAGCTTGTGGGGCAGGCGCTCGACGGTGTCCCGATCCATGCGCGGCGCTTTCAGGTGCCACAACACGAACAGGTGTTCCGCCAACGCCGCCGCCATCAGGTTCGCGGACACGAGCTGGCGGTTGGCTTCCTGCACCTCGCCGGTGCAGCCGATGGAGGCAGCGCGGGGATCACCACTGCGGTCGGTGTTGATCTCGGGGTAATACACCCGGGGATCACGCGCCGAACCTTTCCAGGCCCGCCGGTAGTAGTAGGCCTCCGCCGAGTGCAGCTCGTTGGCGGCGAAGATGGCCTGACAGCCGTGCTCGTCGCAGACCTCCAACGCTTCGAGCCGGGTGCGGTGGTTGTCCACGAGGCACAACAGCCAGTCCGTGCGGTAATGGCGGAGTTTCCCGCGCGCAAACCACTCGGGCAAGGCGTGGCAGCCAAACTTGCTGGCCAGTGCAGACGCCTTGTTCTTCCCGATCTGACCGGCATCGAACATCTGCCGGTTGAGGTTCTTCCGTTCGATGGTGTCGCCGTCAATCAGGGTGATGTCCGTGGGGGATTTGAGCAGACAGAAGGAGGGGACGATGGCCGAGCCAACGCCCCCGCAGCCGATGAGGTAGTTCATATGGATTCGCTGAGAGTTGCGGCAATCGTCTTGCCGAGTGGGTTGGGTGGATGGGCTTTCTCGTGGTAGCGCTCCAACGCGGTGGAGCACAGTTCGAGCAGTTGCGCGTGTTCAACGGAGGTGAGCAGCGTGGCCACGGTTGGATCCATGACCAGCAGCCCGGCGATGACCGCAGCCGAGGGCAGGTTTCCCCGCTCCCAGCCGGTGAGTTTGAAACGCTCCCAGGCCTCGAACAACTGCTGGTCCGAGAAGCGGCCGTCCTGCGTGGGGCACGCCTTGAGCTGGGTCGCGAGCAGGAGCAGCGGGTTGGCTGGATCGCTCACAGGATGACCCTTTCCATGATGCTGGTGGACACCTTGTCACAGAGCGTCGTCCAGTCCGCCACTGCGATGGGCAGCGTGGTGAACGAGTCGTCCTCCGGCTGGAACCGGAAGAACTGCTGTGACTTCTCCACGGTCCGCATGAGGTCCGCGTTCCACTTGGATTTGCGGAACTGCTCGAGGCTGGCGGCGACGCACTTGGCACCCGAGTCGTGCTGGCGCTCGAACTCGCCGGTGCAGACCTGGCAGTCGTCGTGGAGGTTGGGGAGTGGCAGCCGGTAGCCCCGGCCATCGGCGTCCCCGGCGAAGAGCCAGTTGCCGCTGATGCGGATGGCGGTTCCCAGCGGTTCCGTCCGCACCACCAAGGCCAGCCGCACTTCCTTGGGGGCGTGCCAGACCAAGGGGAGTTCCAAGTCGCTTGATGAGTCAAAGGCCGGCACGAGCACGCTGTTGATCAGCCGGAACCGGGCGTGCAGCGGGATGCGCTCCAGACGAACCGTCCAGAGCGTGTCGTCGAGGCCGACATTGGCATGGACCACGCCCCAGTCGGCCAGCGAGAACACGTTGCGGAGCGGACGCGTGACACTTTCGGTCAATGCGTCGAGAACAGCGGGACCAACGGCCAGGTCACGTTCGCGGATGACCCGCTCGGTGAGGGTGCCGTTTTCCCGGAGAATGATTTCGGTGGTTTCCATGGTGGATGATGGAAAGCCCGCCTCCGGGTGAGGGAGGCGGGCCTTCACAGGTGGCGCTGGCGGTTCAGGCCTTGGTGTTGGCGGCGGTTTCCAGGCGCACGGTGGCGTTGGCAGGGATGACGGTGGCGCGGTCCTGCTCGATGCCGTCCACGAGCGCCTTGGTGCGGTCGCCAAAGCCGAGGGCGGCCTTGAACGAGTCGCTGTCCTGCAAGTCGCCGAACGTGAAGTCGTCCGCGACCTGCTTGGTGATGCTGTCCACGCCGTATTTGACCGTGATGTTTTTCATTTTGCTGCCTTTCTGCGGGGTTGGGGGTTGTGGGCTGGGAGCGCTAGTCTCATCAGTGTGCGCGTGACGCACAGACGCCCGGAGGCGTTTCGACTTGTCCGAGGACCGAATCTATAAGGAGGGCAGGAAAGCAGGAGCTGGGAGCCTTCGCGGTTCCTGCGTGCCTTCCTGCTTTCCTTATCTGTGTTTCATCGGTGCCAATCTGTGGCTAAAACTCCCGCTCCGTGGACTCGACTTCGATTTCGTCGGGGTGCGCGAAGAGTTGTGCACCGAGACCGAAGGGTTCGCGCTGCAACGTGAGGTTGATGAGTTCAAGCGCCTGCCGGGCCTGCTGCTCGGTGGAACCTTTGGTGAGTTGACCGGCGTCGAACTGGAGGTCGAGCCGGCGGATGGTGATGGTTTTCATGGGCGGCAGGGTTGGTGTTCCACCGCGTCATCGTCGGCATGACGGCCACAATGGATGCAGCGTTTGGTTTGAGGGCTGAACCGATGCTCCTCACCGATGAGTTCGGCGAGGGTCGTTTCGGGTGAATGCTCGTCGGCCTCGCCTTGAACAAACACCCGATCGTTGGATGAGCCGTTCTCCCAGCAGGGAGTGGCGTCCACGTTGGCGAACTTTCCGTCACGCAGCGCCTTTCTGATTTTACGCAAGGCGGCGCGTTCACTGCTGGCTTCCACGACAAAGTCCGCAAAGCAGGCGATGTCGTGGGCGTAGGAACAGACGAATTTAGGCATGGTGGGTCTGGGATAGCCGGCGGAAGATCCGGTGGACTTGGCGGTGGACGGTGAGATAGCGCTGGACGGTCCTGAGGCTGTGCGCCGTGGGCCGGTTGGTGGTCTTGGTCCACCAGAGCACGAAACCGCCGTCGTGGCCGGCCTCGACTTCGGCGTAGTGGTTCCCATCGCAGGCGATCTTGCCGTCACCGTAGTTGCCGCCCGCGCCGTGCGCGGCGAGGAAGGGAACTTTAGTGGGCAGGTCGCCGTGGTGGGCATGGTTGGCCTGCTCATCGACCAGTTCGACAATGGGACAGTCCGGGGCCTCCTCGAAGTCCAGATGGAAGCCGAGCGCCTCGAACTGCGGTTGATCCTGCCGGCGGCAGGTGACTTGCATGTAACAGCGGTCGCCCATAAGTAGGTTGAAGGCTGAAGGTTGAAGGTTGAAAGCGACGAATCAGGGGCTGTGCTTTTGGAGCCACTGGTTCGTGCTCATGGTTTTGATCTTTTTCGCGGTCACGATGGCGGCTCCGCCACCGTAGGCGTCCACGCGCGGCTTGCTGCAATCATTCGACCACTGGAACGTCACGCGGCCGCTGGGGTCGAACTTCTGGAGCAGGTGCTGGAGGAACGCGCAGACCGCATCAATGCCACCGTTCTCGGAATGCAGCCAGAGTCCGGGCTGCTTCTCGACGACATCGGCCTCGACCTCGAAGCACCAGTCTTCGTGGTGTTCGCGGAGTTCGGCGGGATAATCGGCGGGCACATCGTCGCCCTGCCAGAGGCAAACGCCTTGGCGGTGCAGTTCGAGCGCGTAGGTTTGAGCCGCCTCATCAGGCAGGCGAAGTTGAAGACTGAAGTTGGTGAAGTAATCGGCCATGGTTGAGTTGAGAGTTGAAGGTTGAGGGTTGAGAGGGGCCACAAAGAGGCACAGAAGGCACAAAAAGAAGACCGCTCCTCCTTGTGCCTCTTTGCGCCTCTTTGTGGCTGATCCTCGGCGGTTCAGGCCGCGAGCTGAAACTTCCTGCGGCCGAGTTCACCGAAGCGGTCCACGAGTTCAGTGGCATCCTGCTTGGCTAATTGGCGGGCCTGAGCGGCGAGCTGTTGGAGTCCAGCGGTGAGCCGGTTGCGAGCGGTGGAGCTGTCGCGGTATTCCTCGGCGGTCTTGGACAACAGCTCTTTCCGCACCCGTTCCAACTGCCGTTCCATCTCGACGTCGTTGGCGAAGTTCATCTGCTTGAACTGCTCGATGAACCGGACGAGCCGGTTGAGGGTCTTCTGATGCACGCCGGTCTCGCTGGTGCCGATGCTGGTGAGCATCTCCTGGCACAGAACTGCGGTCTGCTCCCGCAAGGAGGCCACGCAGTCAGCCACAAACGTCTGCACGTCCTGACGGATTTTCGCACCGGCATCCTGGGCAGCTTGCTGGCGCGCGCTGATAACCTGCTGCTGTTCGGCGGTGGTGATGAGTTCCACGCCCAGCGATTCTGGCACGCTGACCTGAAACAGGTGCGTCTCGAAGCCGTAGAAGCGGTTCATCTGCTGCGGGAGCGGGAACGAGGCTTCGATGGTGGCGAGAAGTCGGTCTGGATCATCCACGAGCTTCTGCGCCAAGGAGTGCCATTCCGATGAGGCCGACTGACGCAATGAGGTGTAGCGACGCAGGAACTCGTCTTTGGCCTGCCAGAACTCGGTTTCGATTTCGTTGAGCCGGCTGGTGACCTCCTGCAAACGGGCATTGGGCAGGAAGTGCGCGAGACCGTTGAGGAAGGGAAACGTGTTGCCCTCAATCAATGCATGGGCACGGCCTTCGAGGAGAGCCAACTGTTGGGTGGATTCGCGGGGCAGCAGGCGTTTGTGGCCGAGGCTGATCAGGCGGTCGGACACGTCGCTGCTCTTGAGGCCAATGTCTTCGGCCTTGAGCTTCTTGCAGCCCCGCCAGAAGCGGACGCTGACTTTGATGAGCACACCTTCCTTGGTGAGCAGGGGGAGTAGTTGAGGTTCCATGTTGGTTGGTTACCGGCAGCGGGGCGGCCGGCGGTTGTTGTCGTTTTGGTTGAAGGCATACCACAGGCCCATCAAGGCCAGGGCACCGACGATGAACTGCCAGGTGTTGTAGATGAAGATGGCGGCGAAGAACGCGAGCACGGCGTAACCCGCCAGCTCGTTGTTGCGATGGCACACGGGATTCCTTTCGTGAAAAGCGAAGGAGGGTCCACTGCGGTTGAAGCAGTGAACCCTCCCGTTGGCTGGCCCGGCTAGATGCGGACGGACTGGATCTCGCGCAGCTTCTCGCGCACGGAGTCCATCTCCTTGTCGCTGGCCTTCTTCTCCTTCTCCAGTTGCTTGAGGCCATCCAAGACTTCGGCGAAATCCTTGAGCACGCCTTTGAGCGTGTCCTTGATGTTCTCGATGTGCTGGATGACGGCCTTCACCGGGGAGGTTTCGGTGGGCGGGGCTGCGGTCGGACTGGTCTGGGTTTCTTTGGGCATGGGGCTGGTGGCTTGCGGTTGTGCCGATGGTGGTTCACTCACCGGTGGGTTGCTGCTGGGTTGCGGGTTGGGAGCGGGACTGTGGGCGGTTGGCTTCTGCGTGGGCGGCGGCTCGGGTGGCAGGATCGGACTCACGACCATGCGCCGGCCACCCTCATGGAACTGGGCCGGCTTGAGTTCATCCTCGATCTCCACGGTGGTCAGGCCGAAGCGCAGGGCCTTGAGCAGGTAGTCACGGTTGAGCGTGACGCAGACCGCCTTGCCGGTGGCCTTCGTGCCGTTGAGGATGAGACAGGTCCAGTCCTTCGCGTCCGTGGCCTTCGCCTTGGCGATCAGCGTGCCGCCCAGCACCTCCAAGGTTACGGGATGCCGGAACTCGTGCCCGCACGGCAGCTTGGGCACGCCGGCCAGCAGCGTTGCCATCGCCGCCGGGTCCAGCTCGATGCGGGTGCGCGCTTGTTTCGAATCGGCCACGATGTGCTTCCACTTCGGGAATTCGCCCTCACCCGATTTGCTGATGCACGTCCAGCGGCCGGACTTGAACTGCACCAGCGGCGCGTCGGTCTTGCGGCCGGTTTGCACGCTGAGTTCACCAACGCCGTCCTCCATGAACTTGTTCCACCGGAGGAAGGACTGGTCGGGGATGAGCACCGGCTGCTTCAGGTCGAACGTGAACGAGTTGGCGCAGAAGAAGTGGCTGCCATCCGAGGCCGCGAGGTAATGCCCTTCGGGGTAGCGCGTGTCCACGCAGACGTGCTGGGACCAGTCGCGGTTGTAGCCGGTGGCCGTGCAATCCAACGCCTGCCGGAGCGAGTCGCGGAAGCGGGCATCCAAGGCCACCGGCTTCCCGTCCACCAACGGTGTGGGCGGAAACTCGCGGATCGGGGGCGTGTCGAGGGTCTGATCCATCGGGCTGGTGCCGATGTGGGTCTTGAGCCGGACCTTGTCCTTGGCTTCACGGATGAGCTGCACCGGTTCCTTGCCGCCCTTGACCAGTTGGCTGAGCGGCTCGAAGGGCACGAGGAAGTCGCAGGGCGGACCTTCACTGGGTTGCTCGACCGCATAGATGGCGGTGGTGTCGAGGTCGGTGGCCTGGAGCGTAACATTGCCTGCCTGATTGCGGGTGACGCGGAGGTAACTGAGCACCGGGAGGGTCGGGCGTTTGCTGATGACTTTGCCCAGGCCGGTGAGGGCGGTTTTGAGTTCGGCAGCGGGGAGTTCGATGGTGGTGGGGTTCATGTTCGTTGATGGTTCAGTGAGAAAGCCGGCCAGCCCTGTCTGAGGAAAACAGGACCGGCCGGCGGTTGTGTGGGGTTTGGGGGAAAGTGTCTCCAATTGGAGACACGGGGATTGCTCGAACGCTTCCTCGGTGCGTTCAGGGTTTGGGTGGTTGCCGGCGTTTCTGCCTGCGCAGCCAGTTCTCATCACGCTCGGCTTTCTGCACGATGCGCAACAGCGAGCCGAAGGCATCTTCGTTTTCATCACCAGCGCGCTGGTTGATGAAGCCGAGCAGTGCTTGATACCGTTCCAGCACGAGTTTCGCGTTCACTTGATAGTCTTTCCAACGGACGGATGGCGATGCACCTGGTCGCGGATGAAGTTCTTCAACTGCACCTCGCAGCGCACGAAGAACTCGCCACCGACACGATTGAACTTGTGGGCGCGACTGGCAGCCATCGTGAGGGCGAACTGACGCACCTTGGAACGATTGAGCAGCGGCGTCTTGCAGCCGGCGCTCACTGGTAGTCCTCCTCGTCTCGCTTGAACTTCAACTGCGAGACGACGCACTCATGCGGCTCGACGTCGCTGCGCACGCCCAGATACACGGGCTGGTAGAGCGAACCATCGGGCACGGCATAGAGATAGCGAATCTCGACGACGGCACCGACGCTGGGCACGGGATGGTTCGGCGGAATGGTGACGTTGCCAACGGGCTGCCAGCCTTCCTGGTCGAGCAGGCTCAAGCCCACGCTGCGCTGCCGGTTCACCTTCGCCACCAACGCACTGAGCGTGGCGACGAACTTGTATTTGAGCTGTGAACCGCCGCTGTTGGGCCGGCCCGGTGTGTAGGGCGCGTTCCAGAGCTTGAACACCACGCCTTCGGCCTTCTGCTGCTTCAGCGTGTGCAACCAACTGGCCTTGTCGAGCGAGTCGGTCCAGCAGGACACGACGCTGATGTTCCTGGGCTGGAGACTGCCGAACAGCAGCGTGAGGAGCGCGCCGTAACGGTTCCGGCACGAATGCCCGCGCAGGTCGTTGCCGTTGCGACTGAGCAGGTCGAAGGCATGGAGCCGGTCGCCGATGGCCTCACCATCAATGACGAAGTCACCCTTCAACTCACGGGCGGTCTGCACGATGGGTTCAGCCACGCTCACGACCAGGCCCAGCTTGTTGATGCCTTCAACGACATCTCCGGACTTGCGGAGCATCAAGCGCCGGCCGTCCTTCTTCTCCTGCATCGCCCAGCTCGGGTTGCTGGTAAGCCGCGCGACTTCCGCCTCGTCGATGCTGTTGAGCAGTTGCGGCATCAGGCCGGAGACCTGGCTTTGGTTCTCGGTGTGCTGGTAGGGCGTGCCGTCGGGGCCTTCGGTGTAGCCCTTCGCCTTCTTCTCCTTCACCGTCTTCTCGAAGATCATCAGCGCCGCGTCGTAGTAGACTGGGGCGGATGTCTTCGTGCCGGTGCTCAACGTCGAGCCACGGCGACCAAAGGCGATGTTGACGACGAAGCCGTTGTCCCTGGCTTCGAGCCGGACATGGTATTCCTTGTCGCTGGAGCCTTCACGGTAGTAGAGGCTCGTTGATTTGCATTCTTCCATCGTTGCAGTCATGGGGTTCCTTTCTGTTGAGTTTGTGGGTTGAAATGAGAACGGGCCGGAGTGGGTTAGGCTCCGGCCCGTCAGGGTTGGTTGCTGGGGTTGTCTGTCTAGCTGATGGACCCCTTGCGCTACAGATTGAAGCAGTGATCCTCGCTGACGGCATCCTCCACCTTGCAGATGCCGACAAACCGTTCGCCCGGTTCCTCGTAATGGAGCAAAAACTTGAGCGTGGGCCAGTCGGGACCGATGCGTTTGAGGAGTTCGATGGGGGGCGACCAAGCGGTGTCGAAACCGTAGCTGAGTTGAGTATCTGACTCGTCCATGAGTTCGGCATTGTTGGCCTCCCACTTGGTCCCCCAGTTCGCCCGTTGCCAAGTCTCCAAGGCATTGGTGTCCTGAGTGGCGATCAGATGGAGCGGAGCAGCGAGGAGGCTGGCGAAGCTCAGCGGCGCGGCAGAATCCAGCCAGTCTTTCTCCTTCAGCCACGGTGCCTGACCGATGGCTTGCTGCTTGAACTTTTCGAGGTCTGCTTCCGGCCCGAAGATGCGGAGCCGGTTTTCACACCAGTTGGGCATGGGGTTTCCTTTGAGGTTGGCGGATCAATGGCCAGCACATCGCGGTGGATGAAGCGGTGAAGCTCCTGCTTCCTGATGTCCCGGCCCAGACCGCTTTGTTGAATGGCTTCGCTCACGTCCCGCCATTCGAGTCCGTATTGAGCGTGATAGTTGTCGTGGAGCCTACGGAGGATGGTGCGGGCCTGTTCCTCGGTCAGCACCGTCGTCGTTTCATTGGCCGCGCGGTGAACGTCCTTGGTGGTCCACAGCAGCGCGATTCGGTCGGCCCAGTATTCGGTGAGCAGTTGTTCGGCTGTGCTGACGCTCTTCAAGGCTGGCCGTAGTTTCTCCAGCAGTTCGTTAACGAGCTGGTTCATGGGGTGAATTTGGTGATGGTGCAGGCCTCGCCGTCGAGGGGGCTGATTTCGAGGCGCTCCGGCAGCAGGTGTTCCACGTCGTAGTCGAGGCAGTGAACCTCAACGCCAGGCGGGATATTGCGAACCTCCTTGAACATGCCGGACTCCACGACGACGTAGATGCGCTGCGGATGGAGGATGGCGTTAACCAGAACATTGCAGACGGCCAGCACCTTCATCGCGATGGCTTTGAGGTCTGCGAACTGGAAATCCATCGCGTCCGTCCACTCGTGCAGGTAACGGCACGGTGAATCCCAGTCGGTGATGACAACGTGCGTGGTGTCGTGGATGTCGGTCTCGACCACCAGCAGGAAGTTGAAGTCCTGTGCCGGTTTCCTGCCCTGCCGGCTGAGGACACCTTCCGCGAGCGTGATGCCGGCGTGGTAGATGGCGTGGAACTTCTTCTGGATGGCCTGCGTGATGTCGCCTTCGTTCTCCTCGTCGGGGACGTAGGCTTCATCGGTGGGTTGGAGCAGTCGCATTGAACCGGAGAGAACTGAATCGGTGAGGGATTCACCGCGAGGCAGGGGAAGACCGTGCAGGTAAAGGCTGACGGCATCCACGGCTTGCTGTTCTTCCTCGGTGAGCGCGTCCCATTGCTGGCGGGTGTAGGGTTGGTTGGGGTTCATGGTTGAAAGGGGTGAGAGCCGGACACCGATGAAGATGCCCGGCTCTCTGGGTTGGGTTGTTGGGGTTGGCGGTGAGGGAGTGCCGAGAACAACGGTGAGGGTCACCCACCGATGCTTCAGGCACTCCTACGAACCATCTGGTTGTCCAGCGGTTCAGACGTGGCGGCGGCACTCGTTGAAGTAACTGCACATCGAGCACTGCATTCCCGGCGAAGGAACGAAGTCCTCCCGGTCCAGTCCCGCCACGTAGCTCTCCATCTGCCGGAACAACCGAGTCTGCTGATGTTCCGTCATCGGCCCTTGCTCGGTGACGATGAGCTTGGGGGTCTTGGTCTTCACC
>Ga0172367_10007168_pt1 | contig 12858 bp, 9 predicted proteins | sample Lak10m_FD_114542 | JGI IMG/M metagenome (GOLD analysis project Ga0172367, IMG submission 114542) | Freshwater microbial communities from Kabuno Bay, South-Kivu, Congo - kab_022012_10m | ecosystem: Environmental > Aquatic > Freshwater > Lake | place: Democratic Republic of the Congo: South-Kivu...
CCGCCCGCGAATGCCCCCGTGCCTGTCTCCACGCTGCCCGCCGCGTCCGCCGTGCCGCCCGGCACCTACGTGTATGAGCAGAAGCCCATCACCGGCTTGCCGCAGCTCATCACGCCGCAGCAGGCGCAAAGTGTCATCGAGAAGTTCAAGGCCACCTACCCCAAGCTCGGCAGCCCGCGCTTTCTCATCCACGTGAACCGCGACCTCGTGGACGAGAAGACCGGCGCGCGCCTCGCCTCCCGCAACGAACGCACCGACACCACACGCACGACGGTGGACTCCACCATCGCCGCCGCTAACGCCGCGCAGCCGAACAACGCCGTGACCATCAACGCCGGCGGCGCGGTCACGCTCTCCGGCGGCGGCGTGCAAGGCCAGTTCCCGCCCGGCCCCGGCAAGGTCACCACCACGAACCAGCGCCAGACCCGCGACAACCGTTTCACCGACACCGCCCGCCCCGAGCCGACGCTCGCCGACAAACAGACCGCACGCGACGTCGAGCGCCTCTTCGGTCGCCCGCTGCGCATGGGTGGCGCATCGCTCGCTGACCAACGCGTCGCCACGCAGTTGATCCCGAGCCGTTCGCTCGACGCGATTCTTGCAGACACCAACGGTGAAGCCGCCCGCAAGGACCGCGAGGCGTTGGCGAAGGTCGCCGACGTGGCCATCGAAGTCCTCATTTCTAGCCGCCAGCTCGTCATCCGCGAAGTCTCCGGCGACAAGGTCTATCAGGTGCCCGACATCCAGGTGTCCGCCATCCGCCTGAAAGACGCCGCCATCCTCGGCCAGGCCAGCGCCTCCGACATCCTCGGCCGCGACCGCTACGCCGGCCGCATCGTCACCAACTTCGACGTGCGCGAAATCACCGAAGCCGTCGCCCTCGCGCTGATGGAGGACATGACGCTAGGGAAGTGACCAACTTCGTAGGAGACGACGTGAGGAGTCTCTCCCTGCTTTGTCCTCACCCCACAGTAGAGAACGCGAGTGACGCGTTGTTTGTGATGGAGCGCGGCATTCATGCCGCAGAAGGCCTCGACAGAAACAGTGCACTCGAACAACCACGGACTTCCGCACGTTTCTGCGGCCTGAAGGCCGCGCCCCTCGCCATCGCTTGCCACCCACCACGGAGTTCGGGTTGAAAGACAGTTAGAGACTCCTCACGTCGTCTCCTACTTGGACAGCGCCCGGTTCAGCCCCCGCACCTTGCTGACGATGCGTTCCTCCGTTGACTCCGCCCACGGGCCGGGATGTGTGGTGCTGAAGCGCATTGCGCCGCCGCCTTCGTAGCCGCCTTCCTTGAGAATCCGCACGCTGGGGATGTAGCCCATCACGTCGTTCGAGTAGCCGGCAACCCACACGGCGGGGCCGGCCAGTTCCTTCTTCAATCGCAGCGCATAATCCACCACCACCTCGCCGCCGAGTGCGACCATCGTCACCGCGTCGCCGAAGCGCACGACCTGCACGGGATACGGATACTGCGTGGGCAGCTTCTCGCCCTTGTCCAGCCGCTCCAGCATCCGCTTCGCGTGCGAGGCCTCGTAACGATCCTTCGAGGCGAGTCGCGCAGTGAACTCCTCGCGCGACGGCGCGGGCGCGTAGTCCAACTGAATCTCCGCATACGCGCTGCGGAGCGGGCCGTTCACCGCCTTGAGCGTCGTGGCGAGCGCGGCTTCCACCGCCGTGGCGAGCGCGCGTCCGTGCTTCTGCGCGAGGTCCACCGTGCCGCGCGGATACGGGTTTTGATCGCCGCCGCAGCCCAGCATGAAGAGCGCGGTCACGCCGGGATGGTCGGCCTCGAAGTATTGCTGCGCGTAGCCGGCGTAGTCGCCGCTGAACTGGTAGAGCGCGAGCGTGGTGTTGTGGCACGCGTAGCCGAAGAGCACGGCGCGCATCTTGCCGTCCGCGCCCTCGACGCGCAGCACGGGAACGGATTGGTCCACGGGGCCGTCGGGATACGGGCTGTTCGCGAAGCCGGTCTTCGTCGGCAGGCGGCGGTTCATTGAGAAGCCTGCGCGTGCAAAGCTGTAGGCCAGCCGGGCCGGCGCACGGGTTTCGAGCGCCTTGCCGATGAGCGCAAACAACTTGTCCTCCAAGTCGCGCCCGTAGGTGTCACCGAGCGTGCTGGGCTTGAACTCGCCGTCGTCCGCCGGCGCATGACCGACGCGAAACTCCGGCCCGCTGTGTGTGTGCGAGGCGTTGAGCAGCAGCCCGCCCGGCGGCAACTGCCACGCCTTCTCCGCCCGCGCCTCCAGCGACTTCCGCAACGTGCGCGGGATGCCGATGAGGTCGAGCGTGACGAAGACCATCCGCCCACCGCGCTCGTCCTCCACCGCGAGCGCCTTGGCAAAGAGGTCCAAGGTCTTCCCCTGGCTGACGTTCGTGCGGCTCGCGTAGCCCGCCATCCACATCGCCTGCTGCGGCGTGATGACGGCAGTGGCGACCCCGGCCTTCCACGGCGCGGGCGTGGCTGCGGCGAAGGCAGACTGGGGCAGCAATGACAACAGGGCGCAGGTGGAAGCGAGCTGGCGGAGCAAGGTGAACTTCATGATGGCGCGGCGACAGAGTTACTGACGCCACACCGGCGGGCGGGGATTCAGCGGCGGGTTGTGACCCCGCTTCCGGAGCGCCGCTGGAAGGATGGGGCGGCGCGCCAGCCTCCAACCCTGCTGTTGCTTCCCCCGTCGCCGGGTGATACGCTGCGGCACATTTGAAAAATGTCTGAACCCAATCGCACCCCGGACAACGGCAAACAGGATCCAAACGACGACATGAAGCTCGGCGCGCGGACGGTCTTCGTCTGGATCGCCATCATCCTGGGCATCGTGTTCCTCGTCACCTTCCGCAAGCCCGGCGAGCTTCAGGCCAAGGCGTTGAGCTACCCGGATTTCATGCTCAAGGTCCGGGAAAAGCAGATCCCGGCGGGCTTCGTCACCTACAGCCCGCAGACCTCCGACCTGCGCGAGATCACCGGCACATATTTCGAGGTGGACAGCAACGGCAAGCCCTTGCTCGACGAGAAGGGCAAGCGGAAGGAAGTCCCCTTCAAGATCAAGATTCCCGTCACCGACAAGCTGATCGAGGAACTGCTCGAGACCGGCGTCTTCACCACCAAGGAGCCGAACACGCTCTTCTGGTCCGTGCTCCTGAGCTTCCTGCCGGTGCTGCTCATCGCCGGGTTCATCTACTTCGTCTTCATCCGCAACCTCAAGATGGCCGGCAAGAGCGCCCTGAGCTTCGGCAAGAGCAAGGCGCGGATGCTCTCCAAGGACAAGAACAAGACCACGTTCAAGGACGTGGCCGGCGTCGAGGAGGCTAAGGACGAGGTGAGTGAGCTGGTCGAATTCCTGAAAGACCCGAAGAAGTTCCAGAAGCTCGGCGGGCGCATCCCCAAGGGCATCCTGATGATCGGCGCGCCGGGCACCGGCAAGACGCTGCTCGCGAAGGCCATCGCCGGCGAGGCCGATGCCGCCTTCTTCAGCATCAGCGGCTCGGATTTCGTGGAGATGTTCGTGGGCGTCGGCGCGAGCCGCGTGCGCGACATGTTCGAGCAGGCGCGCAAGGCCACGCCCTGCCTCATCTTCATTGATGAGATTGACGCCGTGGGCCGCAGCCGTGGCATCGGCCTCGGCGGCGGCAACGACGAGCGCGAGCAGACGCTCAACGCCCTGCTCGTCGAGATGGACGGCTTCGACACGCAGGAGGGCATCATCATCATCGCCGCGACGAACCGTCCCGACGTGCTCGACCCCGCGCTGCTGCGCCCGGGCCGCTTCGACCGGCAGATCACGGTCAACCTCCCCGACGTGCGCGGGCGGGAGGCAATCCTGAAAGTCCACGCGCGCAACGTGAAGCTCGACCCCGCCGCCGATCTGTCCGTCATCGCGCGCGGCACCCCCGGCTTCTCTGGTGCGGAGCTGGCGAACTTGTTGAACGAGGCCGCGCTCCTTGCCGCCCGGCAGGGCAAAAAGTCTGTCGGCATGAGGGAGCTTGACGAGGCACGCGACAAGGTCCGTTGGGGTCGCGAGCGTCGCAGCTTGGCCATGACGGACGAGGAGAAGCGCGACACTGCCTGGCACGAGGCCGGCCACGCGCTGGTCAACGTCCTGCTCGAACACACGCACCCGCTGCACAAGGTCACCATCATCCCGCGCGGCCGCGCGCTGGGCCTGACGATGATGTTGCCCAAGCAGGACGTTCACAGCCAGCGGCGCAAGAACCTGCTCGACGACCTGGCGGTCACGATGGGCGGCCGCATCGGCGAGCAGATCGTTTCCGACGACGTTTCCACCGGCGCGGGCGGCGACATCCAGCAGGCCACCGCCTACGCCCGCGCGATGGTCTGCCAGTTCGGCATGAGCGACAAGATGGGCATGATTCTTTACGGCAGCGACGACGACCGGTTCATGGGCCGTGACCTCGGGCGCAGCAAGGATTACAGCGAGCACACCGCGCAGGAGATTGACGCCGAGGTGAAGCGCATCATTGACGAGGCCTACGCGCGGGCCAAGCAGCTCATTGACGACAACCGCGACAAGCTGGAGCTGATCGCCAAGGCGCTGCTGGAGTTCGAGACGCTCGACGGGCAGCAGGTCGAGGAAATCATCCGCACCGGCAAGATGAGCAACCCGCCGCCGCCCGCCGCGCTCACCGCCACGCCGCCCACCGGTGCGCCCGCCGGCACGCCCGTGCCCGAGCCGCCACGTCCGACTCCGCCCCCGCTTGAGCCCGGTCTCGGCGCGCCCGCGCCCGCGCCGATTTGAGCGCCGGGCCGGTTTCCGTGGTTGCTTTCCCCGGCGGCGAACTGCTTTCCTAGCCGCGTATGTCCAGCAGCAGTGTGGGTGAACAATTGCGGAAAGCGCGCGAGTCGCGCCGCTTCACCGTGTCCCAGGTGGCCGACGCCACCAAGATCAAGTCCGACCACATCACTTCGCTGGAGGAGGGCAATTTCCGTCCGTTCAGCGCGCCGGTCTATATCCGTGGCCACGTCAAGTCGCTTGCCCGCCACTACAAGCTCGATGTGCCCAACGTCCTCGCCGACCTCGACGCGGAACTGGCGCAGACGAAAGAGTTCGCCGAGCCGCCCAGCCTCATTCCCCGCGAGAAGAGCGTGCTCGACTGGCTCACACTCCAGCTTTCCAAGCTGAACCTCCGCCTCCTGCTCCCGCTCATCGCGCTCGCGTTGGTCGTGTCGCTCGTAGTCTGGGCCTACACCACCTATCGTCGCCATCAATCCGCCGACCCGCTCTCGAACCTCGGCCTCGGATACTACAAGGCACCGCCGGAGAAGAGCGTCGTCGAGTATCTGCCCTTCCCCGCCGGAGCCGTGCCGACGAACGCGCCGGCGCAGAAGTAGCCTGTGGTTTCCGTGGCTGTTCGTCTGTTTCCAGCATTGCGTTGGCGTTGCGGCATCGCCTAGTTTCCGCGTCCCTGTGACGAGCAAAAATTTCCAACCCGCCGCCCGCCCCGTGCGCGTCGGCATGATTTCCCTCGGCTGCGCGAAGAACCTCGTGGACGCCGAAATCATGCTCGGCTCACTCCTCAAGTCCGGCGCGGAAATCACCAACGACCCCGCCGAGGCCGACGCCGTCATCGTCAACACCTGCTCGTTCATTGACGCCGCGCAGGAGGAGAGCGTGGACGCCATCCTTGACTCCGCCGCCGTGCGCGAGGCGAACCAGCGCGGCCAGGCGCTCATCGTCTCCGGCTGCCTCAGCCAGCGCTTCCGCGAGGAGCTGCCCAAGCTGCTGCCCGAGGTGGACGCGTTCATGGGCATTGACCAGGTCGCACAGGTCGGCGAGCTGGTGAAGGAAGCAGTCGCGCGGCGGGGAGAAAAGCTGAACGCCCAACGTCCAACGCTCAACGTTCAACGTTCAAAGCAGAAAGTTCAGGCGCAACTCGCCGAGTTGGACAAAGTGAAGCCTTCCGCGCATGACGAGGAAGAATCTCTCCGAGGAAAAGATGCGTTCGGCAAAACCAAAACCGTCCTGACCCCGAACTCCAAACTCGAAACACCAAACTCGAAACCGTTGTTCGATGTCACCGCGCGTCCCATCTACATCCCCGACTACGAGACGCCCCGCTTCCGCCTCACCCCGCGCCACTTCGCCTATGTGAAGATTGCCGAGGGCTGCAACCACCCGTGCAGCTTCTGCATCATCCCCCGGATGCGCGGCAGCCACCGCAGCCGCACGCAGGCCGATGTCGTCGCCGAGGCGAAGACCCTCATCAAAGACGACGTGAAGGAACTGAACCTGATTTCGCAGGACTCGACCTACTACGGCCTCGACCTCCGCACGAACCACTCCCGCGCCATCTCTTCACCGGAGAAGTTCCGTGCCGCCGCCAGCTCCCTGCCTGCTGACGCCACCACGCTTTGCACGTTGTTGCGCGAACTGAACGCGCTCAAGGGCGACTTCTGGATTCGTCTGCTCTACACGCATCCCGCGCACTGGACGGACGAACTCATCCACACCATCGCCGAGTGCCCGAAGGTCGCGCGCTACGTGGACATGCCGCTCCAGCACATCCACGACGACCTGCTCGCCCGGATGCGCCGTGAGACAAGCGGCCAATACATCCGCCACCTCATCACCCGCATCCGTGCCGGCGTGCCGGGCATCGCGCTGCGCACCACCTTCATCGTCGGCTTCCCCGGCGAGACGGCGGCGGCCTTCGACACGCTGCTGGATTTCATCCGCGAGACGAAGTTCGAGCGGCTCGGCATCTTCAGCTACTCGCAGGAGGACGGCACCATTGCCGGCAAGATGACCAGCCAGCTCACCGACAAGGTGAAGCAGCGCCGCCGCGAGTTGGCAATGGCCGCGCAACACGAGGTCGCCCGCGCTGTCTCGGAAAGTTTCGTGGGCCGCACGCTCAAGGTGCTCGTCGAAGGCGAGGCTTCAGCGAAGGAACTCAAGGCCGCGAAAGTCGCCTCCTGGGAGCACGGCCTGATCCGCGGAGCCGACGAAGACCTCGCCCAACTCAAGGGCCGCTACCTCGTCGCGCGCGGCGAGGCCGACGCCCCGGACATTGACGGCCGCGTCTATGTGCGCGGCAAGCTGCCCGTCGGCCAGTTCGCCCGCGTGCGCGTCATCGGCCACACCGACTACGACCTGATGGCAGAGCCGGTGTGACCGCGACCTGCTTGGTTACGCATTACGCATTACTCATTACGCATTACGTTTTACGTTTCCCGAAACCCTTTGATCGGCGTAAAACGTAACGCGTAAAACGTAAGCTGCTGCCGCGCGCCCTTGAACCTCCCCAACAAACTCACCGTCTCGCGGTTCGTCCTCACGGGCTTGTTCCTCGTGGCGATGTTCTCGCGCTCGCCGGTCAACGACACCATCGCGCTGGTGCTCTTCAGCATCGCGGGGCTGACGGACTACTTCGACGGCAAGATCGCCCGTGAGCGCAAACTCATCACCAGCTTCGGCATCCTGATGGACCCGCTGGCGGACAAGATTCTCACCTGCTCGGCCTTCATCGCGCTGGTCGAGCGCGGCCGCTTTGACCCCGGCACGGGCGGGGCGCTGCCGGCCGTGCATGTCGAGGCGTGGATGGCGGTGCTCATCGTCGCGCGCGAGCTGGCCATCACGGGACTGCGGCTGCTGGCGGCCTCCAAAGGCGTGACGCTCGCCGCCGAGCGCTACGGGAAGCACAAGACCATCTCGCAGATCACCGCCGTCATCGCGCTGCTGGTGCTGGACGCGCATGTCGAGTGGTGGCCGTGGTTGCGTGACATTTTCGACAAGCTGCTACCGTGGTTTGCCCATCTTTCACTCTGGGTGACGCTGCTGCTCACGTTCACCTCCGGCGCGATCTACCTTTGGAAAAACCGGCAGATTTACCTGGAGGACATGTGAGCGGCTTCGATCCCGCCGTCTGGGTGGCGCAAGGCTTCGGTTCCGGTCGCCTCAAGCCGGGGCCGGGAACCTGGGGTTCCGTTGTCGGCCTGCTCTGGTTTGCTGGCCTCATCGCAACAGGTTCGCTTGGGGGCTTCTTCGGCGGAATCCTCCTCAGCATTCCACTGTGCGTCTGGATTTGCGGTCTCGCGGAGAAGGCGCTCGGCGAGAAAGACCCCGGCTCCGTGGTGCTGGACGAAATCATCGCCGTGCCGCTGTGCTTCGGCGCGTGGCTGTTAAGCGTGGTGAACAGCACCGGGCGAATGCCGGAAATCAGCTACTTCCTCAGCGGGAACCACTGGCTCGGCGTCGCCGCCCTCTTCGCCGCCTTCCGCCTCTTCGACATCTGGAAGCCGTGGCCGGTGCGGCAAAGCCAGTCGCTCCCCGGCGGCTGGGGTGTGACGGTGGACGACCTGCTCGCGGCGCTCTACGTGAACCTCGTGAGCCTGCCATTTCTCCTTTGAAGAATCGCCTCACGCAGAGGGCGCAAAGGTCGCAAAGGAATGCCCTGTTCCTCTTTGCGTCCTTCGCGCCCTTTGCGTGAGGCCCGCTTCCGCTTACTGCTCAATCCGATACAGCGTCTTGGCCGTGCGGAGGTAGAGCGCCTTGCCGCTGGCGGCGGGTGAGGCCTCGATGGGGCCGTCGAGCTTGCTCTCGCCAAGCAGCTTGAACTCCGGCGCGGCGGCGAACACCACGCACTTGCCCTCGCGGTCGGCGGCATACACACGGCCTTCCGCGCAAATCGGCGAGGCATACACCGCCTTCAACACGCGCTCGGACCACAGCACCTTGCCGGTCTTCGCCTCAACCGCGCTGGCGAAACCGTTGTTGTCCACGAGCATCAGCAGGGTGCCGTGCAGAATCGGCGACGGTGTCTCCGGCACGCCTTTGATCAACTTCCAGACGAGCTGCGGCTTGCCAGCCTCGGCGTCGCCGTCCTTCGACGCGTCGAGGATGTTGCCCGCCTTCCACGCCGACGCGGGCGGGGGCCTGATGGCGTAGAAATGTCCCTTGGAAAACCCGGCGGCGAAGTAAATCAAGCCGTGCCCGTAGATGGGCCGCGCGCCGGTCGAGTGGAACGGCTGGTTCTCCACCTGCCACAGCTCCTTGCCCGTGAGCGGGTCGTAACCGTAGTGCGCCTTCGCCCCGTTGCTCAGGAGGACGGCCTTGCCCGCGATCATCGCGATCTGCGGCGTGGCGTAGCCCTTGCGCAGGTCGCCCTCGGCCTTCGGCTTGCCGGCGGCATCGAGGTCGCGGTAATCCGTCGAGCGCTTCACCCTCCACACGTCCTTGCCGGTGCGCTTGTCCAGCGCGACGATGAACTGCTCGTCCGCGCCATCGAAATGCAGGAATAGCAGGTTGCCATGCAGAATCGGCGACGACCCCGCGCCGCGATAGTGGTTGCACTTCAAGTCGCGCCGCTCCCACAGCTTCGCGCCCGTCTTGGTGTCGAGGCACGCCGTGCCCGCCTCGCCGAAGCTCACATACACGCGCCCCTCCTCGATGACCGGCGTGGGCGAGGCGTAGCTGTTGTAGCGCATCCAAAGCTCCGGCTGCTGCGCGTCGAAGAGCTTCACGTCGCGGATGACCTTGCCCGAGTTCTTGTCCAGCGTGAGCACGAAGAGCGCGGTGCCGTTGCTCGTGGCGGTGGTGAGCCAGATTTGGTCGCCCCAGATGACGGGCTGCGACCAGCCCTTGTCGTGGATGGGCGTCTTCCACTTCACGTTCTCGGTCTCGCTCCACTTGAGCGGCAGGCCCTTCGCGGTGGAGTGGCCGTCGCCGGTCGGGCCGCGGAACTGCGGCCAGTTGTCAGCGGCGAGGGCGAAGGAGGCGGTGCAGACGAGCGCGAGCAGCGGCGAAGCAAATTTCATTGGCGACAGAGTAACAATCGTTTCCCCCGCCGCGCAATCTTCCAGCCGTGGCGGGGCGGAACTTCGACGGCGTGAATCAGGGCGGCCATCAAGCGCCTTCAGGCTTTCACCCTACTGAGAGGCCCCGATTTCAACAGCCGCCTCCCAGTGGCATTGGTGGTGCAGTGCATCGCAAAACTTCACCGAGGAAACCGCCGCCATGAACACCGTCGCCGCCGTCGCCCCCCGCTGGTTTGTCGTCGAGGACGAATCCGCCCTCCTCAACCTCGCCGCCATGATGCTGCGCAAATTCTCCCGCGCCGACGTGCGCGCCTGCGCCGACCCCTGCGAAGCCCTCGGCCACATGACCGCCGCCCCCGCCGGCCTCGAACTCGTCGTCACCGACCTGAACATGCCCGGCATGAACGGCCTCGAACTGGCCCGCCGCGTGCGCACTCTCGCCCCGCGCGCCAAGGTGCTGCTGACCACCGGCAGCGCGATGTGCTTGCCCGATGAGCTGGCGCTGCGCACCCAGGGCGTGGACCTGCTGCTGCCCAAACCCTACGGCTACCACGACTTGATGGCCGCGGTCCGGCGGCTGTGCGGCACGGACAGCTTCCGGCTGAACTGAGCTGCGACCAATGTTCGCTCGCCGAGAACAAGGGCCTGAAGAAGCGGTCGCTTTTCCCGGTTCAATAATGAAGTGGCCGCTTGCACAAGGCGCCTGCTGGACAAGGAGTTGCCGAAGTTTTACCCTCACTGCCGAGTCCGTGAACAACGACAATCCAGTCGCTCAATCATAATGTTAGCCTGCATGAGCGCGTCCCACGAAAATCTGAAGGCGATTCGCTTTGAGGGAGAGTTGTTGCCGAATTGGGCGCAGTTGCTCGACCTCGCTGCGAGGCTTTCTCCGGTTTCCGAAGGAGTGCGTCATTGGTTTTCCAGACTCACGACTTGTGCGGGAGTTGATGATGCACGCACGGTGATTGACTATTGCCGATTACTGCGAGCGAGCATTCAGCAGCATCGGGAGTCCCTCGCTACCGAGCTTCGCCGCAGTCGCGACGATGTTCAGCCATCACAGGTTCTCGGAGCTTGGCTGTATGCCTTGGATACGATGATTCAGCAGGCTGAGAGCGCCAAGACGTGCAGTTGGTCTGTCGAGGGTGCTGACGATGTGGCGATTGACGACTCAGACGGTGGAGACATTACATTGAGGCGTGTATGACGAGAATGCAGGCTAACCAGAGCGCTGCAGCGAACCGCCGCCCCGCTGGGCAGGCGGACGGTTCAGGTAATTTGTCCGCGACTCTTGCAGCCGACCGGGCGTTTCCGGCGGCGGTCGCTGAGCTTGGTCGTTAGGCGGCATCGAGCATTTCGCAGTCAACGACACAAACAACAAAACACGAAAGGATACGTTATGAGCAAAGGTGGATCAGGCGGTGGCGGAGGCAAGGGAGGTGGTGGCGGTGGTAAGAGCGGAGGCGGTGGTGGAGGCAAGGGAGGCGGAGGCCGTGGGCAGGGTAATGCTGGCGGTTGGCCGAGCGGCGCGCCGGGGCAGCCATCGGGCGGTGGACGCTCGAACGCGCCAGCCGGAGGCAAGTGATTGTTTAGTTACGATGTTGCCGCCTAACCATGCGCTGCAGCGAACAGCCGCCCCGCTCTTCCGTTCGGAGCGGGGCGGCAATTCGGACGCGCCTCGTGCGCTCCACCGTTCCTGTCGGCGGCTGTCGCTGAGCTTGGGTCGTTAGGCCGCGTCCGAACGCCACAGGTATGCTCGACCAAGCACATGCAAGAGACATTGCCCAGAAGTGGCTCGACGCGAATTGCCGGATTGAGGACGACCGGTTTCTCGTTCGCGATGAGTTCACGCAGGAGCATTCGTTTGGTTGGGTCTTTTGTTACCATTGCGAGCGATGGTTGCAGACACGCGACTTCAAGTATGAGATCGCAGGCAACGCGCCATTGATAGTTGACCGAGCAGATGGGTCTGTTCACGTTACCGGCACAGCGAGGCCGCTTGAGCACTACGTTTCAGAGTATGAGCGCAACAGAAAGACGACGGCCTAACCAGGGCGCTGCAGCGAACCACCGACAATCTCTGCGATTGACGATGATGGACAACTTGAACATTTACAGTGCGATCCACGCTCACGGCCCGGCGGTCGCTGAGCTTGGTCGTTAGGCGTCATCATGCACCTCCGCGAAGTCATAGTTGGGTTGGGTGAGTGTCCTGCCGAGACCATGATATTTGCCGAGCGCATTGGAGGCGAGTTTCGGCCAGAGTCAGCCGCAGTTGTGGCTGAGCTTTCCGAGACCGAGCTTGCACGACCGATTCGAGAGGTTGCGGCAGAGAGAGCGCCAGGCATGGATTATTTCTTAGAGGTCTTTCTCGCTCTCGAGATGCTGGAGGGGCTGCGAGCCAAAGGCGCAGACCTTGATGCTGTTGTTCAGAGGATTATTTATTATGCCGAGCATGACGCCTAACCATGCGCTGCAGCGAACCCGGCACAACGCCGTGGTTGGCAATCGTTGCGTCCCGCGCGCCGGGTCGCTGAGCTTGGGTCGTTAGGCGGTTTCGCACACGTCATCATGTTTGAGGCGTTTCACAAGTGGCTCGACCGGAAGATGCGGATTGACGCGTATGAGTTGCGCGGCGACGAGGTCGTTGCCACCGGCTTGCCGAGGCGGCGCTTCAGACTCGGAGACGTTCGCACTTGGCAGAGCTTTTACATCGGCGGCGGTGCGCCATCCATTTGTGTTGAGTTCACCGACGGACGGAAGACCGATTTCAGCGACAGGTATGAGCAGCTTTTCCAGATTTTGCATGAGACTGCCAAAGACAGAGAGTTGGAGTTTTTCACCGCCTAACCAGGGCGCTGCAGCGAACGGCCTCTCCGCCGTCCGTTCGCGCGTCGCGGGAGTTCGTGAGCGCACCGTGCGCTCCACCGCCGCCCCCGAGGCCGTCGCTGAGCTTGGTCGTTAGGCGGCATCGCACGCTCATGCCACGTTACCTCTACATTTTTGGTTTCGCATCGCCCGAGCAAATCGAAGGCTGGGAGAAGCACGGTTGGGATGACGAAGATAGCGAGGCGGTTTTTATC
>Ga0172367_10007169_pt1 | contig 12857 bp, 18 predicted proteins | sample Lak10m_FD_114542 | JGI IMG/M metagenome (GOLD analysis project Ga0172367, IMG submission 114542) | Freshwater microbial communities from Kabuno Bay, South-Kivu, Congo - kab_022012_10m | ecosystem: Environmental > Aquatic > Freshwater > Lake | place: Democratic Republic of the Congo: South-Kivu...
GATAAAATAATAAAAATATATAATAGGAATGAAACTGTATTTATTTCTATTATTAATTGTAGTAGTTGGTTTATTTTATTATTTGAAGTGTAATAATAAGCCAATAATAGAGAAATTTAATACGACACCGCCATTTGCTCCATCAAATGGAATGTCATTAACACAAAGTTCATTAGAAGATATAGAGAAATCATTAAAACAGATAGATAGTGATTTACAAAAAACGAGTGAAGCATTTAATAGTGATACACCGGGTCCATTATATAATGAACCAATAAAAACTGTTGATAGAGAAGTTACAAAAACAGAGGTTAAAACTGAACATGATAAAGAAAAGGAAATAGGAGATGTGGAGTATAAAAAGGTAGAAAGAGAGACGATAGAGACAGAGAAGAAGGAATGTCCAAGTAGAATAAATGTAGTTCAAGTGCCGGTAGATTTAAGTAAATATGTATTAAAGACGAGTTTAAGACCGATGGAGAGGGTGGATATGTCAAAATATATATTAAAGACGCAGATACCGGCGGTGAAGTCGTATGAACCGAATAAGTATATAGAGAAGTCAAAGATACCGTCATGTATGCCTGTACCAAAGGAGGAAGAATTAGTAAAGGAACCGGAACCGATAAAGAAGATGGATGAGGTAAAGGAAACGATATTAAGGTTTGTGAGGTCGGAGGATAATCCGATGAATATAGAGAATTGTAGATTTATGAAAAGGGATAATAAAGTGAATATAAAATTTTCGGAGAGTTCGGGTATGAAATATACGCCGACATCAAAACCAGAAGATAGTTATTAAAGAATAGAACAAAAATAAGTTTTATTTGTAGGTGGAGTTGTAGGAGAAGGATTATAAGTTTTAGAATAGATAGCGTTAGAGAGTGTCCAATCTAATAATTCAGGAATACCGATATTATCTTTAGAAGAGGTTTCGCAATAGAAGAAGGAGAATTTATCGTATAAAGAGCGTAATTTATCGGAAGGAATAACTTTAATATCGCATTTAGTGCCGACTAAACAAATAATAGAGTTAGAATTGAGGGACCATTTATGGATGCGTTCAAGCCAATGTGCGATAGAGTTAATGCCGTCTTCGCGTGAGAGATCAAAACAAAGTATAAAGACATCATTATTGCGATAATAAATAGGTACTAATTCAGCGTATCGTTCTTGTCCTGCAGTATCCCAAATATAAATTTTGAAGGGTTTATTGTCGTGAGATAAGGAGATACTTTCAAAGGAACAGCCGACGGTGGGTAATTTTTCTTTAAATTCGTTATGAACGATACGATGAACTAAAGAGGATTTACCGGAGAATGCGTCACCTAAGAAACAATATTTAAGACGTATAGGTTCGGATTGCATATATTATTTTAATAAAATATAAAAATAATATATAAATTAATATATAAATGGATCAATCATTATATCCGCCGAATATGATAATATTAATGATAAAGAAGATAGCGAAAGTGTTATTAGTATTAGGAGGGATAAATTGGGGGACGATAGGATTATTTAATTATAATTATGTGGATAGATTGAGTAGGGTATTAAATATGCCGAATATAAGTGAGATAGTGTATATATTAGTGTTTGCGAGTGCGTTAATATTTGTAATGGATAGGGATTTTTATTTATCATTTTTAGGGGAGACGGTGTATCCGTGTGGATCGTTAGTAGAGAAGATACCGGAGAAGGCGGATGCGACGGTAAGTGTGAAGGTACCAGCGAATGCGAATGTGATATATTGGGCATCGGAGCCGAGTAAAGAGGATGTAGTAATAAGTAATCCATGGGAGGCGTATGGAACGTATCAGAATGCGGGTGTAGTGAAGGCGGATGAACAGGGAAATGCGGTATTAAAGTTCAGACATCCTTCATCGTATAAGGTATGGAGGGAGATGAAGACATTAAGTAAGCATGTACATTATAGATATTGTTTTCATCCGGGAATGTTATCGGAGGTATTGACAGTGAATGTATGAGAAATTCATTTCTTATTTTGAGGAAAAAATAAAAAATGAATGAAGAGAATTTAAGGTTTTCGTTTAATAGTGGTCCATTCGTCGTCATCGTCATTGGACCAATCATTTTTCATAAAAGAGACGAGAAGTTCTAATTTGTATCTAAATTTGAATTTAAATTTAGTTTTATTATTAGAGAGTTCTTCAATAGGATCGCGATAAATTTCAATAAAATCTTCCATATTTTCTTGCATTTTTTGACCGGATAAACGCATAAAACTATCAATACAATCAACATATTTTTCAACCATATCACCGGAACTTTCTTGTAAAGAGATTAGAAGATCGTTAAGATAAGTTTTAATAGTGTCTAAATCAATAATATCTAAGTGATAAAGACTACTAACGAAAACGTAAGCACCGGTAAAAGCGGATTTTTCAAGGATAGCTTCACATAATTTATCATAATTCATTTTAGAGGAAATATTTAAACTTTCTTTTTGTAAATTTTCGGTTAAATATTTTTCAACTTTATTAATGAGTTCGGTTTTAAATTCGTCACCAAGGACTTTAATTAAAGTTTTAGCGACATCACCATAAAGACCGATATAATTTTCTTCAGTAGTGGCACTATCAAATAGACGATTAATGACGGTATCATAAAATTCCAAATCTATTTTATGTTCAAGAATGAAAGTTTCGGTAAGGATACGAATATCATCAAGAATTTTGATAATATTTTTGTCTGTAATTTTATTCATAAAACTGGTTATAGAATGCATATAAGAGATAAGAGGTGATAATTCAACATCACCGGTTTTTTCTTTACGCCATTCATCTACGAGAGAGGTATCTAAACGATATTTAAGACGTAAAGGAGTTCTACGACGAATGAATTTATTTTTTTCTTTAATTTCTTTTAAAGTATCAATAGTTTCAATATCTAATAAATCAGAAATACGACTGGCTAAATCCTGAATAAAGGAGAAAGAGTAGGAACGAATAGAAGATATACCGGATGCAGACATATTACTAATATATAAAATTATATAATTAGTTTTAAATAGTCATCAAATTTCTTTAAAAAGAAAAATAAAAAAAAGATTTCTACGAAATCCCTTATTTAAAAATCAACCGAAATTATAAAGAAATCCTCTATTTAAAGATAACCAGAAAATTAAAAGAAATTCATTATTTAAAGATTAGAGAATTTTATAAGAAATCCTTTATTTAAAGATAACCCGAAAATTAAAAGAAATCTTCTATTTAAAGATAACGGCAATTTATAAGAAATCCTTTATTTAAAGATTAGAGAATTTTATGAAATCCTTTATTTAAAGATAACCCGAAAATTAAAAGAAATCTTCTATTTAAAGATAACGGCAATTTATAAGAAATTCATTATTTAAAGATTAGAGAATTTTAAAAGAAATTCATTATTTAAAGATTAGAGAATTTTAAAAGAAATCCTTTATTTAAAGATAAGAAAAAATTAAAAGAAATCCTTTATTTAAAGATAACGGTAATTTATAAGAAATCTTCTATTTAAAGATAACCCGAAAATTAAAAGAAATCTTTTATTTAAAGATAAGATAAAATTAAAAGAAATCTTCTATTTAAAGATAACCCGAAAATTAAAAGAAATCCTTTATTTAAAGATAAGCTGAAAATTAAAAGAAATCCTTTATTTAAAGATAAGCTGAAAATTAAAAGAAATCCTTTATTTAAAGATTAGAGAATTAAAAAAAAATCTTTTTTGTTAAAATAAAAATTATTTTTTAAAATAATTTATACTTTACTCATCATCATCATCCTCCTCCGGATTTTCATTTTGCAAATATTGGTTTAGAAAATCATTTATATTATTCATAATCTCCTCCTTTACCGATTGTAAATTCCATATACGAATAACAGGCGGTTGCTTAATACCCAATCTATCAAAATGTTCCAAATACTCTATTGTATCTGAACCATCACCATAATGCATAAAATCACATCCATATGTCACATAATCCATTCCATTTACCTTTTGATCACTTGGACCATAAGTAATACCTCCATACAAATTTAAATTATCCTCAACATCGTCAATATGTTCATAATCCTTAGGAATTGATACATATGCTAAATAATAACCAAATTGATTTACAACAATTCTAATCAAAAATCCATTACCTAAAACCTCGCTAAAATTAATACTCTTAGCACGAACTCCTTCCGCCATTTTTCTTCTTATTAATAACCATATTCATTAACAGATTATCAAATCTAATCTTTACACTCTTATAAAAAACTTTCTTATAAAAACACTCTTATAAAACATTCGGAATATATCTTGGTGTATCATATTTATAAATATTAGCCTTATAACCACCACTATAACCCTGTACCGCGACACTATCTCCATTATACAATTCCTTACATCCGGTTTCTTCCATACAATCTCTATTTCCACGTCTAACTCCTAATTTAACTGTTTGAAAACCATCAGTATTTGTATAATAATTATAATAATTACTACCAGGATAAGTCTCTTGTCCATATAATGGAATTAATTTTTTACCTGGTTCATCAACTCCTTCTTGTTCTAAAAATCCCATTTGTTGGTATCCACTAGAATATCCTCTTGTTGGAATATTAATCGGCACACCTACTCTACCTAATGGAAATGGATATGATCTTTCAGGAGGTAATAAGGGATTAATAACACGTTCATAATCTTTATTAACTAAATACATATTAGGCGATAATACCGTATCTAATCCTAAACCTTCTTGTCCATAAGTCTCTTGTACCTTTCTAATCTCACTTTTTAGAGAATTTTCAACAACATCCATCTGTGTTCTTGTATTGTATATAAAGTATGATGTAAATAAAATCATTCCGATTATTATTAATAATATCGTATCCTTATCAACACAAAAAAATCCCATCGGACACACATTAGCCATCTATTATATTATTAGAAAGAATTTGATAATTACTTCTTTTATTCAATTCTTAACAATTTTTTCTCCTTATATTCCAATGAAAATTATCACTTGGAACATTAACTCAGTTAAAACAAGTACGGATAAAACAACCGACTTATTTGATCTAATTATAGAACATAAACCAGATTTACTTCTATTTAACGAAACTAAAATAAATTCAGATAAAATTGAATTCTTCAAATCTAAATTTCCAGATTTTGATTATCAATTTTGGAATTCAAGTTCTGCTAAAAAAGGATATTCAGGTACTGCTCTTCTTTCTAAAATTAATCCAATTTTAACTTTCTATGACTTTAAACACTTTATAGATATTGATCCGGACGACTTAGATGTTCTTAATTTAATGGTTAATGAAGGTCGTCTTATTATTTCAGAATTTACAGACTTTTTCTTAATTTGTGCGTATGTTCCGAATTCTGGTGTAGGTTTAAAACGTCTAATTGATCGTATAAATATTTGGGAGGTGTATATGCGAAAACTTATAAACAAGTTACAAGAAAGAAAACCTGTAATTTATACAGGGGATCTTAATGTAGCTCATAATGAAATTGATTTAGCCAGACCGGATAGTAATAAACATACAGCGGGTTTTACAAAAGAAGAACGCAATGCGTTTGCTTTACTTTTAGATAAATGTAGTCTAATAGATACTTATAGAACACTATATCCAAAAAAAATAGAATATACATTTTTTAGTGCGATGAGCCATGCCAGAGAAAAAAATATAGGATGGCGTATAGATTATTTTCTTGTTTCAAAATCCTTTTTTCATAAAATTAAAGATAGTTCAATTTTAGGTAAATTTAAAGGATCAGATCATGTTCCAATTCTTTTAGAATTATAAATTATCATTTTTTTTATTCTCAAAAAAAAAATAATATTTTTATATTATATAATGTCCGCAATGGAATTCTTAAGAAGACAACAAAGACGCCGTAATATGATGGGGGGTCGTCGTAGAGGTGATATGGGTATGCCTTCAGATGAAATGCCAATGCCTTCAGGTGAAATGCCTTCAGTTGAAATGCCTTCAGGTGAAATGTCCAGTGATGGAATGGATTTAGCGGGTGGTCGCCGTCGCTCTCAACGTCGTTCTCAACGCCGTTCTCAACGCCGTTCTCAACAAAGACGCTCACAACAGAGACGTTCTCAACAAAGACGCTCTAAAAGACGTTCTCAAAGACGCCGTCGCCAATAAACAAATAATTATCTAAAAAAATAAAATTTTTAGATACTTATTTCATATTTTTCAAGTCATTTATACCCTTTTCTAAATCCCCATCTGATCCAAAATATTGTTTAAATGTATTTAAAATAGTCTGTCCTTCTTGTAAAGCGGGTCCCATATTCTTTAAAGTTTCTAATAATTGTTGTTGTGTCTGTATTAATTGTTTTGTATCTGTATTTAAACCATTAACTTGATCAGGTGTTAAACTTTTATAAGCTTCTAAAAAACTTTCTCTAACATTTAATTCATCATCGGCTCCTTCTTTTTTTTCATTTTCTTTTTTAACTTCATCTGTTTTAACTTCATCTTTTTTAACTTCATCTGTTTTAATAATGTTACCGGAACTATCTAATACATTACCGGAAGAGTCAGAATTCTGATAATATTCAATATTAACATAACCACTCAAATTTAATAAAACTAAAATATTAATAGTAATCATAGCAATAGCGATAGAATAAACAATGTTTCTTGTAAAAGAAAATCCGATTACACCGACAACTAATACACCAACTAACATTTTTAAACCGATATGTTTATGTGTCATAATTAAACTAATTAAAGATAAAACAACCAACAATAAGTCATTACTATTTTTAATCTTGAATTCATTTAATTTAGAAACCAAATTCTTAAAAATATTATTTAATTTCATCCTTAATATTATTTTAGATTTTCTTTTTTACTCTAAAATAACTTTGTAATAATGTAATATAAAATACTAACAATACCTCCTAATACAAAAACTCTTAAATGTCTTAATCCTGAACTATCACTTGCGAATAAATTAGGTAACCAAGTAATATATTTACTATAAACCATAGGATTAAAAATTAAATATACTAATAATAAAACTACTAAAGGTCTTTTAATTTCGCTTAAAATATTACTCATCATACTTCCACTTTCTCTATCGGAAGCATAAACATTAACTTTACGAGGTTCAGTTCGCATTAATGAGGGAACACCACCTAAAGGTATTTGATCAGAGGCGGACATATTAGCGACACCATCCATTTGTCTTTGAATTTGGTTTTGTTGATCTAATAAATATTGTTCATTAGTATTACTGGAAATCATAGGATTACCCATACCAGAGACAGGTGATCCATTAGAAGGAATACCAGTTTGAGACATTTCGCCGTTCATTTCTCTCAAAATTTCATTGACAATCATATCATTATTATCCCCTGCCATGTCCATATCACTCATATATTATATTTTTTGATTAAAAGATTAATCAAAAAACGCATTACTTATTTTCACAAGCAACATTTTCTGCCTTATATTCATAACACTTCTTTCCAAAACCAAATATTTTTTTTTCTAATTCTTCAGGTTTAGGTCCTCTAATTTCAATACAACTTCTACCTTTACAAACTTTTCTAAATATCATAGATAAACCTAAACCTAAAATAGCTGAAACTATTAATGAACCACTACGCGAACTCATCGCATCATTAATTATTCCCATTCCTATATTATTTTTAGAAATTTATATTATATATATGTATCTTAATATTAATAGTTTTTTTAATTTTTTATTAGATTTACTTTTCTTTCGTTGGCTATGGGGTGATAGTTCCGCTCTTAAAAATTTTTTACACACATATTTCTTCTTTGGTATAATAGTCATAATACTTTTTATTGTTTTCTTAATAATTGTTATAGTTCAATTCCGCAATCTAAACGAAGAATATGAAAATAAATCTTTACCCCCTATTTAAAGACTTTCTTTAAATGGTTGATTTAAACTTATTATTTCCTTTATTTAAAGATAACAAGAATTTTAAAACAAATCCTCTATTTAAAGATTTCCTTTAATAATTAATTTTTATCTTATTATATCCTTTATTTAAAGATAATGTTTATTTTACAATCATCTATTTAAATACTTTCTTTAAATGGTTGATTTAAACTTATTATATCCTTTATTTAAAGATAACACAAATTTTAAAAGAAATTCTTTATTTAAAGACTTTCTTTAAATGGTTGATTTAAACTTATTATTTCCTTTATTTAAAGATAACTAGAATTTTTAAACAAATCCTCTATTTAAAGATAACAAGAATTTTTAAACAAATCCTCTATTTAAAGATAACAAGAATTTTTAAAGAAATTCTTTATTTAAAGATAACACAAATTTTAAAAGAAATTCTCTATTTAAAGATTGTCTTTAAATGGTTGATTTAAACTTATTATATCCTTTATTTAAAGATAACGTGATATTTAAAGAAATCATCTATTTAAAGATTGTCTTTAAATGGTTTATTTTTATATTATTATATCCTTTATTTAAAGCTAACACGTTTTTTTAAACAAATCCTCTATTTAAAGATAATGTTCATTTTATAGAAATTCTCTATTTAAAGATTGTCTTTAAATGGTTCATTTTTATCTTATTATATTCTTTATTTAAAAATAATGTTTATTTTACAGAAATCATCTATTTAAAGATTGTCTTTAAATGGTTCATTTTTATCTTATTATATTCTTTATTTAAAGATAATGTTTATTTTACAGAAATCCTCTATTTAAAGAATGTCTTTAAATGGTTGATTTAAACTTATTATATCCTTTATTTAAAGATTGTCTTTAAATAGTTGATATTTATTTTATTATATTCTTTATTTAAAGATAACGCGATATTTTACAGAAATCATCTATTTAAAGAATGTCTTTAAATGGTTGATATTTATTTTATTATATTCTTTATTTAAAGATAACGCGATATTTTACAGAAATCATCTATTTAAAGATATTCTTTAAATGGTTAATTTTAAACTTATTATATCCTTTATTTAAATATAATGCGAATTTTTTAAGAAATCATCTATTTAAAGAATGTCTTTAAATGGTTGATTTTAAATTTAAAGATAACCCTAATTTTAATTCATTCTTGATAATCTAAAATCCTCTATCTTCCTCTCTATCGGTATATTCTCTATCTTTCTCTTATCCTTCGGACATTCTATCTCATTTATATTAAATCTATAACAATTTTCTCCATCATCATGAAATATCATATCATTGTGTTCCGGTGTCGGATATTTTATTATTACTGTCGGTTTCGGTGTTGATACATACACTATAAATAATCCTATACCAAACGATATTATAAATACTAATGGATCTATTTTATCAAACATTACCTATTATATTATCTTTTTTTATTTATTTTATTAATATGTGTTTCTCCGCTATTCACTCCAGAAACTCATTTATACTTAATCTCGTTTCCTCTTTAGCACTCTTCCATTTAACTAATCTTAATATGTTCAAAATTATTTCCCTATTCCTTCTCTTTGTCTGACAAATCCAACTTTTTGATTATATATTTTGGACTTTCCCTTCTAACTCCTTTATTAATTTATTATCCACTAAATCCTCTATCATCTTTAACCACCTTCAACCTATTTTTTATTATTTTCTTTTTGTTATTTTATTATTCTTATATATCTCTCTTATTATTCCATACACTTATTATTCATTACAAAATATTCATTATACCACTACTGATAATATTAATGGCTATCAAGTTATGAACTGGAAATGGAATAAATTAATCTATTTTATCTTCCTTATGTGTTTAATCCTCGCCAGACACTGAATTTGAAAACTATTTTATTTCTATTTTCGCTACTATTATTTCATTCTTCATTTCTACTAAAACCCCTATTCTTAAATATTCACCAGGTCGTTTATGGTGTTATTACGCAAGTTTAGGTCCTTCTTCAATTATCATTTTATTTATTCTCCTTAAAAAATATTTTTAGAATATTTTCATTATTCTAAAATATTTTAAAATCTTCTTATACCCTTGGAAAATGCTTCCATCGTTATTATTATAAATACACCCGCCGATATAAATAATCCTAAATCAAATAAATTATCCTTCGTCCCCCCTTCCATTACCTTCGCCTCTTCTAATAATTCTCTTAATCTCTTATTCTCCGCTATTAACGACTTTATTAAATCTTCCTTACTTTGACCACCTTCCTCACTTAATTCAGTATATCCTTCTTCTAATTCACGTGTATATTGTGTTATTGGGGCATCTCTATTTCTCATATATAATTCACTTTCTGAAGGATTTTCAACATCATCTTCTAATACATAACCATGATCCCCATTTCCATCTCTACCCATTTTTGATTTTTTACCATTCCTACCTAATCTATTTATTGGTCCATTATGCATCGGTAATCTTTCATATGTTCGCGACATATTCGTAATTCTTTTAGGTGGTTTATTAGAACTAATCGGTATCGGTCTATTAACCGCTTCTTTCGGATTTTTAAGTCGCTTATGTTGTCCTGTTTTATCATTTTCTTCATCTTCTAATAATATATTTTCATCATATCCATAATTTTCAGGCGATTGTTCAAACCCTCCACCCCATACTTCTTGAATTGTAGCGTAAGGCATCTTATATTATTTTTAGATTTTATAATTTTTTATAACCCGAGTTTCTTAAAAAATTATATCTATCTAAATTATAATGGACATTTTAAATAAACTCACAAAAGGCTTCACCTCTTATTTAGATAAAAATCCTACCCATGTTCTCGTTATCTCTTTATTAATTACTATTTATAGTGCCTTACTCGCCCCTCGTTTGCCTAATTCTATTATTGAATTTTTTGACACCTTTATCGGTAAATTATTATTACTCTTCTTAATCGCTTTTATGGCTTCTCACAATATTCAAATCGCTTTAGCCGTCGCTTTAGGTTTCTTATTAGTTCTTCACGTCGTTAATTACAAAAAAACTGAAATGTTCTTAAATTATAGAACTGAACGTTTTAATGATTATGAAGAACCCGATATGGACACTTTCGCCACTACTCCCATGCAAAATGAAGTCAAAGATAAAAAAATTATGGACGCTACTAAAGAATATAATGATATGATTTATTCCGGTAGAAACGAAACCGTTGATGTATTCTGTTCTATGCCCTCTGAAAAAGATAGTGCCGTTTGCAAATGGTATTCTTCTCTTAAAACTTCTGAAGAAAAACCCGTTGAAAAACCTACTGAACCTCCCGCTACACCACCCACACCCGCCGGACAAGGTTCATCCACTAATGCTACTACCACTACTACTGAATTTTTCACTAATTGCTCCGCTCCTCAAGTTGCCGGACCCGTTGATAACGATGAATACGCTCCAGCCGTCTTTTAAATTCTCTAAAATTTTTTCTTTTTAGAAAATTTATAATATCTTATTAATTTAGATGTTACAAGATTACTTAGATAACTTATATTCTTATATATTTGAAGATCTCACTATTAAAAAAATTACTATCTCTTTACTCATCTTCTATATCATTTTCGGTTATAGATTTTTACCCTCCTTCATTCATACCTTTATGAATAATCCTATCGGTCGTTTAATTCTTTTATTATCTGTACTTTACATTTTTACTAAAAATTCAACTATCGGATTACTCGCACTTATCGCCTTTTGGGTCTCATTAAATAATCATAATGATATTCAAGAACATTTTAATACTTGTCAAGGTCCAGATTGTCCCCATTCTAATGATAATGATAATGATAATGATGATGACGATGATGATGATGAAAAAGAAGAAGCATTCTATGTACCCGAAGAAACAACATCACAAGATTTAAGTGATAATTTTAAACAAATACATGATACAATACATAAATTAGAAAGTATGCTTAAGAAATAATACAATAATATAATAGGTAATGAATAATTTTATGCCACCTATGATACCGATGCCTATGGAATTGTCATTTTGGGACAATATTTTATTATCTATTAATACTAATAAATACTTATTCGCTGGTTTAATGATGATTTTAAATATGGGGTCCCGTTATCTTGACTTAGATTTAGGACCATATCATAAAAATGTTTTTCCAACTAAAATAATAAGACGTTTAGTAATATTTACAATCGCATTTATGGCAACTCGTGATGTTGTAGCTTCTTTATTAATTACTGTAGCGTTCGTTGTTATTGTTCTCAATTTATTTAATTTTGAAAGTGATTATTGTATTTTACCAAATAAATGGAAACCTATTGATACTAATAATGACGGTAAAATTAGTCCTCAAGAAATAGAAAAAGCATATTTACAACTTAAAAAAGATGGCAAACTTTAATCTTCTAAAAATACCTATTTTTAGAAAATTTTTTTTTATAAATTTAATGTCATCGTTCTAACAGATTTACCATTACGTCTTGAACGACTTACCGTTGATCCACCACCTACAGTTGATGCCATTTCACTCATTATATCCGATGCTGATATATCCTTTACACTCTTTCCTTCACTTCTTCTTTCTTCACTTCTTCTATCATCTATTCTAAAATCTTTTAAATCAAACCCTCCATCATCTGATGTTTTTTTTTCTTCTAAACTTTTTCTATCCGTCATTTGACTTATTACATCATTTACCTCATCTTTTGTATTCGTCTTTAATTCATTTAATATATCATCAACACCTATCGGTGGTAGTATCTTCTTATCCTCTTTCTTCGCTATTACCCTCGGTTTCGGTGTTGGTCTCGGTGGTGGTGTTGTAGTTCTATATACAGGCGGTATTATAGGTGGCGGTTCCATCCTTGGCGGTCCCATATTCACTGGTGGTACAATATTTCCGGATGGAACATTAAATGGCATACTCATC
>Ga0172367_10007170_pt1 | contig 12855 bp, 8 predicted proteins | sample Lak10m_FD_114542 | JGI IMG/M metagenome (GOLD analysis project Ga0172367, IMG submission 114542) | Freshwater microbial communities from Kabuno Bay, South-Kivu, Congo - kab_022012_10m | ecosystem: Environmental > Aquatic > Freshwater > Lake | place: Democratic Republic of the Congo: South-Kivu...
GAGGTATTGTTTGAAAAAGCCGATCTGACGACCTTCTCAAAACCTGATAAATTCAACCTTATCCTTTCGGTGGATGTAATGGAACATATTGAAGAGGATGAAAAAGTTTTCAGGAATTTTTATGACTCGCTGACTCAGGAAGGAATGGTGCTGATTTCAACCCCTTCCGATATGGGCGGATCAGATGTTCATGACCATGGCCGGGAGGATTCCTTTATTGAGGAGCATGTCCGCAACGGTTATAATATTAACGAAATCCAGGAGAAATTAAAGAGAGCGGGTTTTTTCAGGACTGAAGCCCGTTACACGTATGGAAAACCCGGGCAGCTTGGTTGGAAATTGTCAATGAAATTTCCAATCCGGATTTTAAATATATCGAAACTGTTTTTTATCCTTCTCCCTTTCTATTATCTGATCACATTTCCTTTTGCACTATTGTGTAACAAACTTGATGTTGTCATTCCCCAACCGACCGGTACCGGACTGATCGTAAAGGCCTGGAAATAAATCCGGATTAAGGATCAGGGGTCAGGAGTTATCTCTGTTTGGTTCAGGGTATTTTGTAACTTCGCTGAAAAATTGCTTTGAACTTCCCGTTTTATATAGCCCGCCGTTATCTTATATCGAAAAAATCACACAATATTATCAATATTATCTCCGCAATCTCAGTGGTGGGAGTCACCATCGGTACCATGGCTTTGATCATTGTCCTGTCAGTTTTTAACGGATTTGAGAAACTAGTGGTTTCCCTTTTCAGCTCATTTGATCCCGACCTCGCTATCACGGTAAAAGCCGGAAAGACATTCACCACTAATGATATCTTTGAACAGAACCTTCGTAAAATCCCCGGAGTGCTGTATCTGACGGAGGTCATAGAAGAAAATGCCCTTCTGAAATACAAGGATAAACAGTCAATTGTAACTATAAAAGGGGTTAGTGAAGATTTTACCGAGATGACCGGGATTGATACGATGATCAATGAAGGAAAATTCTTATTGCAGGAAGGAACACAGGATTTTGCCATATTAGGATATGGTGTTGCCGGTACACTTGGTACAAACCTGAACGACTTTTTAAATCCTGTCTCCGTTTACGTACCCCGGCGTACATCAAACTTTTCCACAGGGATGGAGAATGCATTTAACACAGGAACTATTTTCCCTTCAGGATATTTTTCCATCCAACAGGAGTATGATGTAAAATATGTGATCCTGCCCCTAAGGTTTGTCAAAAAACTCATGGAATACGACAAAGAGCTGACGGGCATTGAAATCGGGCTTAAGAGAAATGCTGATGCCGGCGCAGTACAGCAACAGGTCCAGGAAGCGGTGGGTGATCGTTTTTTAGTCAGGAACAGGTACCAGCAGCAGGAATTTCTTTTCGGGATCATGAAAACAGAAAAGTGGGTGATATTCATGATTCTGACTTTCATCCTGATCATTGCCACATTCAATATGACCGGATCCCTCTCAATGCTTATCCTGGATAAAAAGAAGGATATTGCCACTCTACGGGGTCTCGGGGCCGGGAAACCTGCGATAAGGAGGATTTTTCTGTTCGAGGGGATGATGATTTCGTTTACAGGAGCTTTTTCAGGGCTTTTTCTTGGAGCGATTGTCTGCTGGCTTCAGATGAAATACGGACTGATCAAGTTAGGTTCGCCCGAGAGTACTTTTGTGGTAAGCAGTTACCCGGTAAATATGCAATGGCAGGATTTTATCTATGTTATGCTGACTGTCCTGACCATTGGCTTCCTGGCTTCCTGGCACACTGTATTTAACATGCGTAAGATAGATACGGTTATAATCCATGAGGAATAAATTTATCAACCATTGATTTTCAAGGTGATTAATCAGGTTGAAGCAACCGGGAAGAGTTATAACTTGTCTTTTGTTCATAATTCTTCTGCGGTATTTAATTTTTTTATTATTTTTGTTAGGTTAATAAATTCCGGATCAAACATAAGTACATCAAAACATGCGACACTATTTACGCTTAACTGTAACACTTTTTCTTGTTTTATTTATACTGCCGGTTTATATTTTCGCCGGCGATTTTCAGATAAACAACGGTAAATCTGAAGTCAGATTTACGGCAGCCTCAACCCTGCAGCTCTCCTTTACAAGTCAGGTTTCGTCACTCCGGTTCCAGAATGTCTTCACAAAAAAAGGAACATTTACCGAACTGTTCATTGATGATCATGGCAAGTGCAGCACTACCGGTGATCCCGACCTGCCAACATACCACAAACTGATTGAAGTTCCCGTTGGTGCAGATTTCGAAGTTGTTGTGACGGGCCGTCACTATAAAGAGTATAAACTGAGTGACCTCGGAATAGTAAATCCCATCATGCCTCTTCAGGCTTCCGTTTCCAAAGCAATTACCGATCCGGATCAGATTCCGTTCATTTATAATGAATCGACATATCAGCTCAACAGATGGCTTGGTGAACCACTGGTCAAAGTCACAACTGCAGGCATTATGCGCGATGTTCATCTCGCGATGATCGAAGTCTCTCCTGTTCAGTATAATCCGGTGGCAAAATCGATCAGGGTCTATGAAAACATCGATGCAACGGTGATCTTTAAAAATGCTGACCTTGTTTCGACACTCTGGGAACAACGAAAATTTTATTCCCCGTATTTCGGGAGATTGTATAATACTATCGTTAATTACGACCCTCCTGCCGATTCGCTGATAATGTACAATCCCGTTACCTACGTCATCGTCTCCCCCCCTACATTTAAGATGACACTTAAACCTTTTATATGGTGGAAGACTCAGAAAGGATTTAAAGTTATTGAAGCTTACACTGATAATCCTGAAGTAGGAACCACTGCCACATCAATAAAAAATTACCTCCATAACTTATATCATAATCCACCTGCAGGTTACAATCCTCAGAGTTTTGTCCTCATCGTGGGAGATGTTGCACAAATCCCGGCTTCCTCCAACTCCGGCCAGGCTACCGACCTCCGTTATTGCGAATACACAGGCGATAATATTCCTGAGGCCTTCTACGGACGTTTTTCAGCTATCAATGACGTTCAACTTCAATCGTATATCGACAAGACCATGGAATATGAGAGATATTTGTTCCCCGACGATACTTTTCTTGGTGAATGTGTCATGGTTGCCGGTTATGATGCAGGCGGAAACGGATTAACTTATGGTAACGGTCAGATCAATTACGGAACGGAAAATTATTTCAACACTGACCATAATCTGCTATCCCATACATACCTTCAACCCGAACCTCCCGGAGAAAACTATTCGCAGGATATCCGTAATGATGTTTCCAACGGAGTCTGCTATGCAAATTATACCGCCCACGGCGCAGTGAACGGATGGTCGGATCCTGCCTTCAACAGCGGTCATATTGCGGCCCTGCAGAATGAGCATAAGTATCCGTTAATGGTCGGGAATTGCTGTGTCACTTCTTCATTCAACCTGGCTTGTTTTGCCGAGGAGATCACGCGCGCCATTCACAAGGGCGCTCTGGGATATATAGGCGCCTCAAACAATTCATACTGGGATGAAGATTACTGGTGGGGTGTCGGATTTAAAAGCCTTTCCGTCCACCCGCCTTATATGCCTCAGCATCTGGGGGCATATGATGTAACTTTCCATGACAGAGGGGAACCTGTGGAAAAATGGTTCGTTACTCAGGGACAAATGGTCGTTGGCGGAAATATGGCAGTACAGGAATCGAACTCAGGCATGAAACAATATTACTGGGAAATCTATAATCTGATGGGAGATCCTTCCGTGAGCATATATTTTTCCATTCCACCTGCTCTTACCGCTTCTTATCCTGAAAGTCTTACCCCGACAGATACTTCGCTTACAGTGACCTCCGAACCCTGGTCGTATGTTGCTCTTTCGGTAAACGATTCCATCCTTCTTGATGCAAAGCTGGTTGATTCAGCAGGAACAGCAACTTTTATGTTCGATTCCCTGTCATCTTTCACCCAGATAAAGATCGTCATTACAAAGCAGAACAGGAAACCCGTTATCGACAGTCTTCCTGTTCAACCTTTTTCAGTTACACTCTCCATCGAACCGCAAAACGTGTGCATCGGCGATACCTCGTGGCTGACTGTCGAGGTATCAGGCGGTTCAGGTGATTATACCTATCACTGGACACCGACAACATATCTGAGCGATACCACCAGCGCCACACCCTATGCTATTGCTCTCGAAAACATATCTTATACCGTGACCGTCGATGATGGAGTTAACGTGGTAACTTCGTCACCAAAGGATATTACAGTTAATGAACGGCCGGAAACACCGGTAATTACCCTTGCCGGGGACTCGCTTGTTTCCGACGCTGCCGAAGGAAATCAGTGGTATGCCGATGGTGTTGAGCTCACCGGTGAAACGGAACAGACAATCACTCCTTCATTCAGCGGGAACTATTATGTGATCGTGTCTGATACCTCGTTTGAATGCTCTTCCTTACCTTCAAATGTGATTCCTTATTACATGACATTTGCTCAGGAACCTGATATACAGAGCATGGTTCAACTGTACCCCGTTCCGAGCAAGGATCATCTGAACATTATTTGCCGGGTGACCGAAACAGGATTACTCCGCATTAAACTCGTTGATGCTTTTGGGAAAGATATCAGGATCATCCAGGATCAAACCGAAATACCTGCCGGAACATATTCGACCATGGTTTCCTGTTCTGATCTTGCTACGGGTATGTATTATTGCCGGATTCAAACAAAATCATACAGCATTGTCAAAAAAGTAATTATAACCAGATAAATTAAGACCTTTATTTATGAAAAAGACCCTGCTAATAGTTATTTTCCTGGCGTATACTTTTGCCGGATTCAGTGATCATTGGGTAACGATCAGCTCGTCAACCCCTTCACCCTTGAAGACCCAACTTGTTTCATCGACGGTTGACCGGTCGGTGGTTCATTTTACCCTGGATGGTTTCTCTCTTGCCGAAGTCAATACGCCGAAAGGAACGGCAAATGTAGTAGTAATAGATAATGCAACACCTATACTGGAGTCGGGAGCGCCTGATCTTCCAAAGGTCACAGCTTCGCTGATAATCCCGGACCTCGCTGAGATGAGCACACGGATTATTTCTTCAAGTTACCGTGATTTTGAAAACATAATGATTGCACCTTCCAAGGGAGTGATCATGCGTGACCAGGATCCGGCAAATGTACCTTTTCAGTTTGGCAAATCATACGAAACTGATAAATTTTATCCCGGGTCACTTGCAGATATAAGGACTCCATATATTGTACGTGATTTCAGGGGACAGACAGTCATCGTTTACCCGTTCCAGTATAATCCGGTATCCAAAACACTGAGGGTTTATTATGATATTACCGTTGAACTCTATAAATCGGGTGAAACAGGGATCAATCCTTTTTACAGGAATCCCGGTGAAACCAGGGTATTTCCTGAATTCGGGTTTGTATATAATAACCAGTTTCTCAACGCAGATTCACCCGATTATACTCCTGTGGGCGAGTATGGAAGAATCCTGGTCATTTCGCACGGACCCTTCATGAGTACAGTTCAGCCCTGGGTCGACTGGAAAAAGTCGATCGGCTATCCAACCGAACTGGTAGATGTTGCGTCGATAGGGTCATCCGCCTCCGTCATAAAAACTTATATCGCCGGTTATTATGCCGAGCACAGCGATCTTGCATTCGTACTTCTGGTCGGCGACGCTCCACAGATCCCCACAAACCAGGGCGGAGGTCTAGGCGGTCCTTCCGACAATGCTTATGGTTATCTGGTCGGTAACGATCATTATTCGGATGTGTTTATCGGTAGGTTTTCGGCTGAGAATGTTGCCCACGTACAGACACAGGTTGAGCGGTCGGTAAACTACGAAGCCAATCCGCAGCTCAGGACCGACGACTGGTATACCACAGTTATCGGGATTGCCTCAAACCAGGGTCCGGGTGATGATAACGAAATGGATTATCAGCATATCCGCAATCAGCAGACCAAATTATTAGCTTACACGTACACCTGGAATCCTGAATTTTTCGACGGCTCCCAGGGAGGCAATGATGCACCGGGAAACCCGACCGCCACACAGGTTGCAACAGCAGTCAATGAGGGCTCTTCCATGATCATCTATACCGGTCACGGAAGCACGACCGCATGGAGCACGTCCGGATTCAGCAATTCAACAGTAAACACTCTCACCAACCAGGATAAGCTGCCGTTTATCTGGTCGGTTGCCTGTGTCAATGGTGAATTTATGAATACGACCTGTTTCGCCGAAGCCTGGCTCCGCGCCACCAAAAACGACCAGCCTACGGGAGCTATTGCATTCCTGGGAGCAACCATAAATCAAAGCTGGAATTCTCCTATGGCCGGCCAGGATGAGATGACGGATATACTCGTAGAGACATATCCCAGCAACATAAAACGGACATTTGCCGGATTATCCATGAACGGATGTATGAAGATGATAGATCAGTACGGAACCGATGGCGCCAACATGGCAGATACCTGGACCGTTTTCGGTGATCCGACCATCGTAGTCCGCACCGCAAATCCCGATACCATGCTGGTGTCGCATAACACTTCCTTTATGGTCGGAGATACATCATTAACGGTTCTTTGCAACCTGCCAGGAGCTAGGGCTACGGTTACATTGCACGACTCCATTCTTGCAACCGATCTCATTGTCGACAGCACCTTAACACTGAACTTTGCACCTCTTCAGACCGAAGGGGATACCGTTCACCTGCTTGTCTTCGCATACAATTATATTCCTTACCATGCAGAAATACTTGTCAGCGGTGCTGCTCCTCTGACAGCCGATTTCACCGGATTCCCGACTGAGATTTTTGAATTTGATACCGTTCACTTCACCGACGGTTCAACAGGAGGCGCAATAAGCTGGCTGTGGAATTTCCCGGGCGGCAACCCTGCAACCTCAACCGAACAGAATCCTGCAGTGGTTTATGAAAACGATGGTATATACGATGTTCAGCTTATTGCCGGTAACGGATCAACATACGATACTCTTACAAAAATCGAGTATATCCATGTTGACTTCACTTCATCTGCCGGAAAGGAACTACAACCTCTCGCTTGTACCGTGAATCCAAATCCCGGTAACGGGAACTTTATCCTGAACATCACGAATGGTCAGCAGGATCAACTGAATATCCAGATATTCAACATGGTCGGCAACACCGTTTACCAGGAGACCAATATTCCGGTAACCGGATCATTGAAAAAGACAATTAACCTTACCAACCTGTCGCAAGGTATCTATTTTCTGAAGATAAAGGGAAGCGAAACGACCCTCACTCAAAAGATCATGATACAGAGATAGGGATTTGTCGATCTCAGAAAAGAAAAGAGGCTGTCTGTAAATTATTTTTATCAGGCAGCCTTTTTTTATTCGGGTTCCGTGGTTGCCTTCGTTTTAATGACGTGGTAGATCTCTTTGTTGTCTTCGCTGTAAATAAAGGCAAGTACCCAGCAATGAGATGAATTCCAGTTTGAGGGGAATTGAAAGGAATATAACTTATTGTAAGTTTTGGAAAGGTCGACTGACGTCGTAAGTTGTTCACCCCAGTTGCCGTTTAAAGTCCCGCGCAACATATCCATAAAAACATAGTCATGGATGATTGGAACAGGGCCGGCAAGAGTGTCTTTATTTTGTTGCGGCGAGATTATGCTGTCTTCAAGGATACATGCCACAAGATTAAAAGTGCCCTGTAATTGCAGCAGGAACCTTGTATCGATGCTGGCGGTCAATGTACGGGTACTTGCGTTAAAAGAGTTTTTCATGGTCATGATGGCGGCTTTGGGCAGTTCGACTGCTGCCTGGATCGCTCCTCCCCAAAGTTTAGGGCTCATATAAATATTCTTTCCTTCGAAAAATGTCCGGTTTACCAAACCATTCGGGGCCGATTCGATCTTGAAATAATTGCTCCATTCTGTTCCTGCCTCAGTCCTGTAATCGGCAGTGAAATCCCCACTGGGATCGGGCGTGGCAAAGTAGGTTGCATGTACGGCAACTACGAACACCTGGTCTTTGTATAATTTTTCAAGATCGTGGGCATTGATGGTTGCAAGCGGACAGTTAACGCATTTATGACCTGTGTAATCTTCAAGAAGAACCATCCTTTTCGTTGTATCTCCTCCGGCCGGCCTGACGATTGCATATGGCTCCGATAACTTATCACATGCTTGAAAGAATAAGGTAGCTGAAAAAAATATCGGGTATATAAGTCTCAAAATTTTCATATCGAAATCCGGATTAAATCATTAAAAACTGCTGGTTACCGTTAACATCAAGCCGCTTGAGGCCGGAACATACCTGCAAACACCTCCCACACACAGTATCCCTTCACGCTGCCGGCCATATGACAACGAAATACGGGTAGTGTTATAAATAAATCCGGCGCTGAACAGGTAATAATGTAATCTCTGGCTATTCACAGGGTTTCCGTAATTCCACTGATCCATTGCAGAGACAAACCATTTCGGGGAAATGGTCAGCTCGAGCAGCCCTGCCACCCAGTTGCCTTTATCCTCTTTGGTCCAGAGGCCCTGTAATTCACCCCTGAGCGAGATTTTTTTTGTTATCAGGTAAGTCATATCGGCAACTCCGGTATGTGAATAAATTGTGCCGTATTGCTGGTTATGACCTTCAACAACATCCTTATTATAGCTGATATAATAATATGTGAATATCCCCTTCCATTTTTTACCGAATTTTTTTGTGATCTCCAGATTCACATCCTGGTAATACAGCTCGTTGCTGATCTTAAAAAAAGGAGCCGTATATCCCAGGGTTCCTGTCTGGTCAATTGTAGTTGAATCATTCAGCGGATTCTTGCCGATACCATTCACCTGTGCAAAGTTCAGGGCGACAGACAAACCATTCTTGCCTCCTAATCTGGAATTTTTTTTGAACTTCAGAGTGATTGTCCCGGCAAAGCCAAACTCGCCGTTAGGCTGTGTGGCGTATGGATACATTGAAGCAAGGGCATAAGAGTGCTCGGTGGTCACCGGAGGAAGGTAATTGATGTCAAGCTGGTTGTTTGTAACCGTCCTGTCGGATTTATAGCTCATGTTGTCGATCCGCTTTGCCTTCAGTGAGATTCCAAGCCCCGTTCTGGAATAGGAAAGACTTGCAAAAAGAGCATCGCCGTTTTTATAAATGTAATTGTTGATTGCCGAGGGATCGTTGATCTTATAAGCATATTCAGTATAGAAATTAATCCCGCCGACATTCAGGTTTACCCTTCCGCCATAAGTAGCGACGTTTTCCGGTAATTTAAGTTCATATAGCTTATGATTTTCTATTACCGTCATCGACTTTCCTTTCTGGTAATCGCTTACTATACTGCCGCCGAATGTCAGTCTCACTCTGGAATCCGACATTCCGGAAATAATGTCATTCAGATAAAAATCGGCATCAAAACCCTTGACCACCCCACGGTTGTTATCTTTGAAAGCGACCCAGTAATCACGCTGTACCCCGTAAACACCTTTGAGCGTGATACCGTTTACCGGCATGAATTTTACACGTATCCCCCTCAGCGAATTATCGTACCCAAGTGTCCATTCCTGATAAGTACGCAACATCTGACCATTGCCGAACTGTTCGTAAAAGTTCCCCGCAGTTACCTCAATTTTATCATTCTTATAGTTTACATACCAGTATGGTATTCCGAGTCCGTTATATTGGATATCATAACCGATAAGAGGCGGAAGGTAGGCTTCAAATCTCAGCCCGGCTGAAAAATTCCCGATTGAATAATTTACCTCGGTAAATGCATTCATTCGTATCACTTTGCCATCTAAAGTCGAATCGGTTATTCCCATTTTGGAATCACTGAGATAATATCCCACGTCACTCTGGAAGCTTCCGTTGAGGCTGCTGTTCTTTAAAAAATCCTGACCGGTGACAGCCATCGGGAGTTGCAGATACAGTAATGCCAGTCCGGGAAAGAGGTAAAGAAATTTTTTCAAGACAATCAGGGTTTTATCGGTTAGTTAATGAAATGCAGGAGTTATTTCAGGTCTTCTCCCCTGGCCAGTTTTCTGATTTTATCTATCAGTTCAAACTCATTTCCTTCGGCATAGGTAGTGCCCTGCCATACTATTTCTCCTTTGCTGTTGATCAGAAAGGTATGCGGGATCGGTCCGACATTCAGAGCCCTTTTAAAATCGGAATTCTGGTCGAGGAGAACCACATATTCCCAACCTTTTCCATTGACAAGCGCGGCAACATCATTTGAAGAGCGTGTGTTATCAACAGAGATGGCGTAGATTTTAACACCCGTTTCCTTCTGCCATTCATCATACAGATCGGCAATACTGGTAAGTTCTTTGATACAGGGCTTGCACCATGTCGCCCAGAAATTGATAACGATCGGTTTCCCGTCGTTCGTAATATTGCCTGTGTTAAACGGATCTCCTTTGATATCCTTGATATCAACGGAAGGGATCTTTTTGTTAAGCAGTGGATTATTTGTCTGTGCAAATGCAGGAATGCACAGAGACAGGAAAAAAGCAACCGGTAAGAGTCGTCTCATAACAAGGTTAAAAATTGTAAGGGTCAAAAATAGGAATTTTTATGACACGTAAACCTCTAAAATTTCACAAGCAGTTTTCGGAAGGAGGGTGATTTTTTCCATTTCGGCAGGTACCAGCATCGTTTCACCGCGTGTCAGCGGAATTTTTTCCCGGTCATATTGAACCTCTGCGGAACCATTTACACAGATATACAGAATGAATGTATCGAAAGATGTATAATCCTTAACAAAGATTTTGTCAAAGCTGAGCAGATTCGTTGTGAAGTACGGGCAATCGACAATGCTGACTGCCCTGTTTTCCTGTTTCCGGTAGTCAGACCTGTAAGACGGATAATGACGGAAATCAATTGCTTCCAGCGCAAGGTCGGTATGCAATTCACGTCGATTTCCCATTGCATCCACCCTGTCCCAGTCAAAAATCCGGTATGTAACATCTGATGTCTGCTGGATTTCAGCAAGAAGTATCCCGGCTCCCAGTGCATGAACACGGCCGGCGGGGATGTAGAATGCGTCACCGGCCCTTACCTTTTCCAGGTTAAGGATCTCTTTGAGCGATTTTTTTTTCAGATGACTGAGATAAGTTTCACGTGTCATTTCGCGTGAAAAACCTGTCAATAGTTCGGCTCCGGGATCGGCATCCAGAATATACCACATCTCCGATTTCCCATAACCGCTTTTCCGTCTTGCGGCAATTTCATCGTTTGGGTGAACCTGGATTGAAAGATAATCATTTGTATCTATGAATTTTATTAAAACAGGGAATTCATTCCCGTACTTTTCAAATACCTTTTCACCGACCAGGTCATCCATAAAAATCTCAACAAGCTCATTCAGTTCATTTCCCTTAAGAAATCCGTTACTGATCCTGGTTTCTGAGCCGGGTACTCCCGATACGAGCCACGCTTCCCCACAATTTTTCAGAGGGTAGGAATCCATCCCTAACTGATTTTTGATTTTCTGTCCTCCCCATATCTTCTCTTTGAAGAGAGGTTGAAATTTCATTGGATACAACCTTTCCATCAGGATGTTTTTTTATTCCGGATTCTGTTTAACTTTGAATCGTATTGGATCGTTATAAATACAAAAATATTGAATTTTAGTATGCTATGAAGGATCTGGCAGAATTCCTTCCCGAATTGATTCAACTCCGGAAAGAATTACATCATCACCCTGAGATTTCAGGTAAAGAATTTAAAACCTCACGGCTGTTGCTTCGATACTGTCAGAGATTCAAACCCGATCATATTATTGAAAAGATTGGCCGTACTGGACTGGCTCTTGTCTTTGAAGGCAAATCACCTGGGAAAACCATACTTTTCCGGGCTGAAATGGATGCGCTCCCGATTGAAGAAGATATCGAGGTATCATATTCTTCCGATAAAAAATCATTATCCCATAAATGCGGTCATGACGGGCACATGGCCATTCTGATCGGACTTGCATTCTGCCTCTACAACCAGCCCATTTCCAGGGGTCGTGTTGTTCTATTATTCCAGCCTGCCGAAGAGGTCGGGAAAGGCGCTATCGCCGTACTGAATGATCCTAAATTTAAAAAGATAAAGCCCGACTTTGTCTTTGCACTTCATAATCTTCCGGGATACGGAAAAGATTCTATCATAATCAGGGACGAGACATTTGCCATGGCTTCTGAAGGGATCTCAATCCGTCTTAAAGGTCATGCCGCCCACGCCGCCTATCCCGACCAGGGAATAAGTCCCCTCCCTGCCATAACTGATCTGATAAAAAAAATCCTGAGTTTGAACGGACGTCCGGGAGGTCTGCATCAGAACCAGTTCATAACGATCACTCATTGTCACATCGGTCGCTTCGGTTACGGTACAGTCCCCGGAACGGCGATGTTGAATTTGTCACTCCGTGCGCTATGTAAAAAGGATCTGGACAAGCTTCATCGTGAAGTGGTCAAGATTACCGGAAAGATTGCACTTAAAAACTATGTTGAAGAAAAGATACAAAGGTGGGAACCTTTTGAAGCTACCGTCAATGATCCCGAAGCAGTCGGGATTATTAAAAAAGTTGCTGAGAAAAACAATTACCCGGTGGTTATTTTAGCTGAACCTGTCCGCTGGTCTGAAGATTTTGGTCAGTTTACAATGACTTTCCCGGGAGCCTTGTTTGGACTTGGCGCAGGTGAGAACAAGTCTGACCTTCATACATGGTATTACGATTTTCCGGATGAGATCCTGCAGACCGGGATCACTATGTTTCATGATATCCTCCTGGAAGTATTGCATGATTAAAACTGTTGGCGTATTCTGTGGCTCCAGCCGTGGGGCAAATC
>Ga0172367_10007171_pt1 | contig 12853 bp, 14 predicted proteins | sample Lak10m_FD_114542 | JGI IMG/M metagenome (GOLD analysis project Ga0172367, IMG submission 114542) | Freshwater microbial communities from Kabuno Bay, South-Kivu, Congo - kab_022012_10m | ecosystem: Environmental > Aquatic > Freshwater > Lake | place: Democratic Republic of the Congo: South-Kivu...
CCTTATACTGGTATCAGCGACCAGAGTGACGTTCACGCCAATCACAATGAAGCCAACAGTGCCTTGAGAAGGAGGTGTAGTGCTTATCGCCGTAGACAAAACCGGTATGCTAAGAATACGGAGGGATTACAAAGAGTAGTCACGGTACAACGCTTCGTTCACAAGTAAGACCTCATGTAGGCTTCGGTAAGCATAAGATTCCATCTAGGGCGATCGGGTTATATCACCGACGGATTTCTATACTGGAGTTGCTATCATTACGGGGCTTTTCTTCCCTCATGCCTTAACTGACCAGTGGCTGGGATCCAGTGAGTTAGATCTTAAATTGCGTTCTAAGCATAGTTATATTGCTTCAATTGTGGATAAGTAGTCGAACAGAGTATGAGCGATCGCCCCATACCTAGCCAAACCCTTTTCCCTGAAGTTGCTGTTTCCACACCAATAACTCTCCTTGCCGTCCTGCTGCTGCCAAAGCGGTTCCCTGATGATTCCAAGCCAAGCTAGCAAAGCCTTTGGGCGCGCCCTGAAGCATTTGAGCCAGCCGATTGGCTCGGTGCCACAGACAGACCCAGCCATCTTCAGCCGCAGACGCTAACCAACGGGAACCGGGCTGAAAGGCGATCTCCGTCACGGTGCCGTAATGCTGATCGAGTAACTGAGGTGCCCAACCAACGGATGGATCTGCATCTTTTCTCCAGATGACAATGCCATCGGTGCTGATGGATGCCAGAATCGGCGTATTTCTGGCGGATTCTGGGGTTGACCATGCCAGTCGTCGCACTTTGCCGGGAAAGCCCTTCATTTGCCAAGGATAGGGATTGCCCTCTTGCCACACTAAGACAGAGCGATCGTTATTCCCAGAAGCCAGGTAACTGCCATCGGGTGACCAGGCGATCGCTCCACTCGCGCCCCCAATTTCTCGAAGCGTGGGGTCATCTTGCCACTGTTGGCGCTGCCAAGTTTTTATCCATCGGTTGCCGCTCACCGTCAAATACTCACCGTGGGGATGCCATGCCAGATCTAAAACTGAAGATGTGGCAAAGTTGAGGGTAGTCACAACGATTTGGCTTAGGGCATCCCACACCTGGACATGGCGACCCACACTAAAAGCCAACTCTGGACGATGGGGATGCCATTGCAGGCGATCGATCCACACCTGGGGATAGGTCAATTCGCTGAGAACCTGGGGAGATGCTCCTCCAATTTGCCAGATCCTCACCGTTCCTGCCTGCCCCGCTGCTGCCAAAAACTGACCATCAGGGGAAATCGATAGAGCATCTATAGATTCTCCCTGAGCCGGTTTCAAGACACTGGGAGTACCAGTCTTGGCATCATAGAGCACCACCTCTCCTACCGCAGAGCAAGCCACCAAGCGATCGCCATCAGGTGTCCAGGCGATCGCAGTTCCATAGTCAGCCAGCATCCCCTGCCACGACAGGTGCAATAACGCATGCGTTTTAGCTCTTGGCATTGCTGCTTCTCCCCAGATTTATGCCGTCACCAAACAGGCTCTAAAGCGTTCTGCTAAGTCCATCTGGTCTAAGTTGCGACCAATGAAGACCAGTTCATTCTTGCGGGTTTCCGTCGGTTTCCAGGGACGATCTTGGCGACCATCAAAGAGCATGTGCACTCCCTGAAAAACAAACCGACAGTCTTCCCCGGCAATGTTAAGGATGCCTTTCATGCGGAAAATATCGGTGCCTTGGTTCCGCAGAAGTTCACCTAACCATTGATTGAGTTTTCCGCCATCCACTGCGCCCGATTCCACTAGGGCAACCGAGCCGACGGTTTCATCATGCTCATGGGCGGTATCGTTGAGAAATTCAGGATCAATTTGCAAGGCATTGGTGAGGTCAAAGGCTCGAATCCCCAGGAGGGCATCCATGTCAATCTGGGCATCACGGGTGCGATGGATGCGGGCGATCGCATTCATGCTGCGAATGCGCTGCTCTAGCTCCACCAGTTCTTGCTCCGACACCAGATCGGTTTTATTGAGCAAAATCACATCAGCAAAGGCAATTTGTTCGATCGCTTCATCTGCCTCCCAATGCTGCCAAATGTGGCGGGCATCCACCACCGTCACCACTGCATCCAGATGGGTTTGCTCCTGCACTTCATCATCCACAAAAAAGGTTTGAATCACCGGAGCGGGATCAGCCAGCCCCGTGGTTTCAATCACTAGATGGTCGAACTTGTCGCGTCGCTTCATCAGGTTGCCAATAATGCGGATCAGATCGCCGCGCACGGTGCAGCAAATGCAACCATTGTTCATCTCAAAGATTTCTTCATCGGCATCCACCACCAACTGGTTATCGATGCCGACTTCGCCAAATTCATTGACGATCACCGCCACCTTTTTGCCGTGTTCATAGGTGAGGATGCGGTTCAACAGCGTGGTCTTTCCGGCTCCTAAGTAACCGGTCAGCACGGTCACGGGTACCGTTGAGCGATCGATAGTGGCAACCATAAAGAACTCCTGAAGACTGGTTTATTATAATGATAATCATTATCATACTAAGTCGAGCGTTTTGATGCAATCCTTTCTTTTCGACCCACCCCTTCATGAATGATTCCACGCCTAAAAGATCGTCTGCTATACCGTTTGCCTTGCCTCAGATCGTTGACCTAGCGATCGTGGGGTCAGGACCCCACGCCCTGACGCTGGTGACCCACCTCTTGCAGAAGAAAAAATCCCTGCGAGGGCGGTTTCTCGTGCTTGATCCCAGCGGCACTTGGATGAGCTGCTGGAATCACCAATTTGCAGCCTATGAGATTCCCCATTTGCGATCGCCCGCTGTCCATCATCCTGATCCTGATCCCCATTCCCTGCGTAGCTTTGCCGAGTCCCGTTCCGAGGAGTTGTTTCCCCCCTACGACCTGCCGGGAACACAGCTATTTCAAGACTTCTGCCGGGATGTGATTCGTCGCTGGGAGTTGCAGGAACGGGTGATTCCGGCGCAGGTGCAGCAGATTGAACCGTTCTATCACCAGGGGCGGCAGCAGTTTCGGTTGGGGCTAGCGGATGGCAGGGTGTTGATTGCCAAGCGGGTGGTCTTGGCGATCGCAGGCGGAACACCGCAGATGCCAGGATGGGCACAAACCCTACCGCCGACCTATCCCTCCGATCGCCTGAGCCATGCCCACCAGATTGATTTGCGGGGACTGCGGCTGGCAGGGGAGAGCGTGTTGATTGTGGGCAGCGGTCTAACCAGTGGTCATTTGGCCTTGGGAGCCATCAACCGGGGGGCAACGGTGATGATGATGGCGCGACGCACCTTCTACGAAAAGCTGTTTGATGCGGAACCGGGCTGGCTGGGTCCCAAGTATCTCAAGGGCTTCCATGCGGAACCTGATTGGGAAAACCGTTGGCGAATGATCCAATCGGCGCGGAACGGGGGGTCGTTGACTCCGGCAATGTTCACTCAACTGCGGCGCTGGGAACGATCGGGCAAGCTGTCGTTTTATGAACAGTGCGAAGTCCGGTCAGCAATGTGGACAGAGAACGCCTGGAACGTTACCTGTAACTATCCTGGCTCCCATGATTGCCTTGCCCACCTGCCGATCGATCGCATCTGGTTAGCAACGGGGAGCACGATCGAGGTGCAGAACTGGTCAATTTTGGCTAAGGTGCGCGATCGCTATCCCCTGCCAATCGTGAAAGGACTGCCTGTGCTGGATGAGCATCTGCGCTGGGCTGGCTGCAATCTGTTCATCATGGGGGGAGCCGCTGCCTTGCAATTGGGACCCGTCGCTCGGAATCTATTTGGCGGCAAGCTCGCTAGTGAGCGAATTGTGCCAGCGCTGATTAAAGAAGCCCAGGGGCGATCGCCCGCATTTGAGGTTGAGGAAACCGCACTTTAGTAGACAAGCATCTGTGCCAAAATGCTAATAGCTAATCATTCATTAGTAACGGTAATTTTCCATGCCACTTACACCATCTGACCCGCCAGCTAACACGCCGGACAAAACGCCGGATAACAAGTTAATCGGTGCAGCGATCCGGTTTTTCTGGGGTGCTCTTGTCGGCAGTTTCCTGGCTCTCATTCCCCTTTCCTATACTTGGTATTTTCTTTCGGACGTTACAACAACCCAGATCTTTGCCTTCGTTGCGTTTGGGGCACTGGGAGGGATTATTGGCGTGTTTACCAATCTCCAGCAAATGGGGCGTTTCTTCGACTCCATTCCCTGGTTCTAAGTTGGAGGAGGTCAATTAAGTGCTTAGAAATGGTACTGCGATCGTGGCCACTTCACTGGCATACTCCTCATACAATCCCAGCGTTCCAGGGAGCCGCTTAACCTGAATCTGGGGCAATGCTGCCAGTGCTTCCATCTCGGCTTTAGATTTGGGAGGGGCTTGCTCCGGGATGATCACCTGCACCGGTAACGAGAGCGATCGCCCTACCTTCAGCCATTCCTCCCGATCGTCCATGGAATCGAGTCCACCCGTGACAAAGGCAGCGGGGGCAAATCTGGCTCCGGGTTGCTGGGTGATCCGATGTTTGCGGGTCATAAAATCTGGTGTGAGTTTCTCCCGATCGACATACACATGCCGCTGATACATCCACTTCAGAAACGCGGGGTGGGTGTTGAGGGCGTATAACCCTTGTCCTAGCAGGGGCGATCGCACCAGATTTCTCACGCCCGCAGCAACGGGCATTGGCGCGCCCATCGCCCGCAGAGGCCCTTTCCATGTGGGCGCAATGAGCAACAACTTGGCACAAACACCGGGCTGTTGTTGGGCAAGCTGCATGGCATACCCAGCGGCATGACCCGCTGCCACGATGGCTAAGGGGTGGGGACAGCAATCTCGGACAAAATCCTGAAGCAACTGCTGGTAGAGCGATCTATTGTAGTGAATTGGGGGACGATCGGACTCGCCAAAGCCCAACCAGTCCAGCACCATCACTTGAAAATGAGGGGCGAGCATCTGGGCAATCCCTGCCAGTTCAGTGCGACTAGAAACGGTGCTGAAGGCGGGCAACAACAGCACAGTATCACCTTGACCCAGGGTTTCATAGGCGATCGTGATATTTTTCTCTTGGTATTCCCAGTTATAGGACTGGTGTTGAGTGCGTTGAGAGTTGATGGAGATTGGAGGACGCATCGTAGTCTATGGTTTTGAAGGTTACAGCATTGGTGTTGGGGTTATACAGCGCGTAGGTGGCCTGTCCAGGGCTGCGCCCGACGGAACCAACTCCCACGACGCGACGGGGCGTTTTTTCCTGCTCTTGTGGCTCATGGGATCCATCTAGAGTGATGACCGTAGAGCGCAACTGAGTCGGTTCTACCTGACATTCAAAGGCTAGGCCCGATCGTCCACAAAACAGGGTATTCGCATCAGCACGAATCAGGCGATCGCAGAGGGTGATGGGTGGTGTGTTTGGTGTCAGTTCATCGGCATAGCTGACGGTGCTGCCGTGGATCAGTAGGCAATCTAGTTCATGAAAGCCGAAGTGCAGCGATCGTAGCCACTGCACATCCTCCCGTAAGACAGACCCCCAGAGACGTTGCACCCCATCACCACCAAACTGTGCCATCAGTTCTGGAGCATCCGGTAAGCCACTGAGTCCATGCAGACTGAAGCATTGTTCCTCCCACCAGCCGATGCAGATATGGAGGTTGGGTTCCCCCGAATGGGGGGATTGCAGTCGCTGGAGCAGAGCTTGATTACTCCCTTGTAGCCCAATCACATCACCTAGAATGTAGAGGTCGCTAACAGTATGAGGTTGCTGGTTAATATCTTCTAGGACAGCTTCATAGGCAGCTAAATTCCCTTCAATACCACTTACAATAGCCCACTGTCCCATCTTAGTTGCTCTCCTGTTCTGATATTTATGCCTACAGAATCCTGACTAGCGTTGACAAACATGGCTGGGATCGTCGGCTCGTTCGGCAAATTCCATTCCCTGTGCCAAGCGCCATGCAAAGATGGCTGGCAGTCCACGATCCACGATCGCGGCACAGGTCTTTTGGTAGTCGTAGGGCACTTCTCGCAGGGCAACCTGAGTTGTATCGGCATCATAGAGGACGTAGGTGGCGTTGGGTCTCCCGTGGCGGGGTTCTCCGACGGAGCCAGCATTGACAATGCGCTTGAGGGGCGCGGTGAACTGCTGTTGAGCGTCAGCTTGTCCGGGTTGCTGCACGGTCACGGTTAGGACGGCATTTTCCAACTCCCGCACATAGGGCACATGGGTATGCCCACAGAACAACACATCCGCCCCGGCGGATAGCACCCGTTCCAATGCCGCAAAGCCATCCATGCTAGGCAATAGGTACTCGTGCTGGCTGTTGGGACTACCATGCACAAAGCTGAGGTTCTGCTGTTTCAGGGTCATGGGCAGTTGTGCCAGGTAATCGCGCACTTCTGGATGAATGACTTGATTGGTCCATTCGTGAGCCAACCTGCCTCGTTTCTCTGACAGTTGGGAGGGATAGCTACACTCGCAAGCGTTTAAGCCCTCAACAATATCTTCGTCCCAACAGCCCTGACAGATGGGAATGTCAAGGGAACGAATCTTTTCCACCACTTCGTTGGGGTAGGGGCCATAGCCGACCAAATCCCCCAAGCAATAAATCTGCTCTACCTGTTGGCGATCGATATCTGACAAGACGGCATCCAAGGCTTCTAGATTGCCGTGAATGCAAGAGATAACGGCGAGTTTCATCGTATTGCTGGCTCCTCCTCTAAGTTCAGGGTTTTGTACTGTTGTTGATAATGGTCGATGGCTGCTGCTGACAAATAGCCATCCAACAGGGCTTGGGCGATCGCCGTTTGATCCAGTTGCCAACCAACCACTTCAATGCCACTGGGGCGATCGGGTCTTCCCTCTAACCATCGGGGAATGGGTAATTCTCGATATTCAATTCCCTCTAGTCCTTGTACAAAGTCTATGTAAAACGCCCGCCCGTCAGGTAACTCAAAAATTCCTTTTAACCGATGCACATTGCCGTAGGCTCCCTCGGTGATTTCGATCAGCACCTCATCCAAACTGGGTGGATCAAACACCTGACCCGTCAGAGCCGTACACCAGAGTTGGGGGAGATTTGCCGGATCGGGTGCTGCGATCGCATTGCCGGGAATAATCTCATCTGCCCATTCGTGCCACTCAGACTGCGGACAGCCGGGGGGGAGCACCGCCACTCGGTGATAGGACAAAGCAGACAAAACCGGTAACTGTAAATCTAAGTGGAAGCCAATTTCCAAGAAAACGACCACCTCCTTAGGCAATACCTGCAACAACGGTATTTGGCTTTCCGGCAGCACCTGCACCCAGGGGTAGCAGTAGCCAATGCGGGCTAAATCCACAGGCATTTCGCCCAGTCCTGGGTAAAGGTAAAAACAGGTTTCAGCATGTTCCTTCAGGGTTTGGGTAATCCAGGTCGTCTTACCACTACCGGAGGGTCCAGCCACAACAATGACAGTGGGAGCAGTCATGGGGCACTCCTACTAGTGAAAGGATGGTCTATGGCGGATCAAGTCCATGAATTCCTGGCGGGTTCTGGCATCATCGGCAAACACCCCCTTCATCGAGCTAGTCACTGTCCAGGAACCGGGCTTTTGTACACCCCGCATCACCATACACATATGGGTGGCTTCCACCACAACGGCAACGCCTTGGGGCTGAAGCAACCCTTGCAGAGCATCGGCAATTTGCTGGGTGAGTCGTTCCTGGACTTGTAGACGACGGGCATACATTTCGCAAATGCGAGCAATCTTGGAAAGACCAATCACCTTGCCGTTGGGGATATAGGCGACATGGGCACGTCCCAGTATTGGCAGAATGTGGTGTTCGCAGGAGCTAAACAGATCAATATCACGCACCAACACCATTTCGTTGGCATCTTCGTGAAACACGGCTCCGTTGAGCAACTCATCCAGGGATTGCTGGTAGCCAGAGGTGAGGAATTGGAGCGCTTTGACCACTCGCTTGGGGGTGTCGCGCAGTCCTTCTCGATCGGGATTTTCACCCAATCCTAATAGCAAAGTACGCACGGCTTGTTCCATCTCGGACTGGGAGACCCGATGCTGAGGCTGGGTAGGGACGGCGGCGATCGCTTGATCAGCAGATAGGTTACGAACAGGAATTTGGGCTGTCATCGCATTTTAGGAGAATAGAGAACATTGAGAATTTACAGATTTGAACACGACACGTCTGGAAAAAGAAGCTTGAGGGATGAAACAGACAACCCCAGGGGACCACAACAGAGCCATCGACGACTATGCCGCTTCACAGATGGACAATTGGCGGCGAATTTCCTCTGGGTCGATCTGTCGCCCAATCACCACCAGTTGGTTTTGGGGTGACATAGTGTTCCAGGCTTCGGCATTCAATGTACAACGTTTGCCGCTGAGCTGAAAGATGTGTTTATGGGGACTTTGGGTAAACCAGAGCAACCCCTTAGCCCGAAAAACGTTGGCTGACAAAGTATCTAGCCATTCTTGAAACCTGCGCAGGGAAAAGGGACGATCGCTGCAATAAGACACCGACACAAACCCATCGTTATCTAAATGGGCTGAGTGATGGTGATGGTGTTCGTGGGTATGGTGGTCATGGCTATGATCGTGATGAATTGGATCATCGCGATCGTGCTGGGTTTGTTCAATCTCATCCTGCACCAGATCTGCATAGGCTTCTGGATTGTTATAGCCCACATCTAAAACCAGGGGTAACGGTACTGACCCATTTTGGCATCGCAGGATGTGAGCTTTTTCTTTCATGGCATGAATCTGCTGCTCTAGTTCATCAACCTGGTCAGCAGCCACCAAGTCAGTTTTATTCAGCAGAATAATATCCCCATAGATAATTTGTTTGAGGGCGGCTTCGCTATCAAAATGTTCAGGGGTAAATTCAGATGCATCCACCAAGGTAATTACCGAGTCGAGGTGGGTTAGATCTCGTAACTCAGTCCCCAAAAATGTCAGCATAATCGGCAAAGGATCCGCGATGCCGGTGGTTTCAATCACCATGTAGTCAATGCGATCGCCCTTTTCCAAAACGTTGTAAACCGCATCCACCAGCCCATCATTGATGGTGCAACAAATGCAGCCGTTGCTCAGTTCCACCATGTCTTGATCGATGGAAACCAGCAGTTGACTATCAATACTAATATCGCCAAATTCATTCACCAACACGGCTACTTTTAAATCCTGGCGATTGCTGAGAATTTGATTGAGCAGGGTCGTCTTACCGCTGCCCAGGAATCCGGTGATGATGGTCACGGGCATTCCTCGCTTGGGAACCTCGATCGAGGCTGGAGTTATGTTGCTAGAGGTAAGCATAGGCATTAATTAGAATGATAATCATTATCATATTATAGATGGTGGTGCAAACATCCAGTCTTTTTAAAATGCGTAGACCACGGTGAAGGTGGGAATGGGGAGTGGAGCAGTTGGGGAGGGGAAGGGGCGATCGCCCCTAAACCCCAAATATGCCAACTTTTGCGCTACAGAACCACTGAGTCCACAAAGCACCCTTCTGCCTCCACCCTTTTCCTCCTCTCCTCAATGACCTCCGCCTTTGTAGATGGGGTGGCAGCACTAGCAGAAGCCTAACACCTACAATCTGTCTACTTAGCGCATTCCCTAGTACAGATTTATTGGTAGCTGTCGATGGTTTGAACGTGTGATTCTGCCGTGCTGTAACAGTGACAAATGTTAGGTTTCGTACCTCAACCCAATCTACAGCGAGGGCGATCGTGCTGAACCAACTATCCCGGCGGAGGGTAGCTTATGAGATATTTCTATGGCTATAGGGCTTCAGGCTTATGCAAGAGTGGTGGAATTGTGGCTAAAATTCCTTTCTTGAGTAATTCAGGACGTGCCTGACGAGGAACTATGCCATCCAAACTGGTATAGTACTGTTCTGCTAATTTTAAGATAGCAGAAGCACTTTGTAGGGGGGGTAGGTCGCCAAACATCAGGGTGGTTTTGCCAGGGGCAGCAAAGGCGATCGCGCAAGCTCGATTACAGCCACTTAAGCAAGCTACTGCCTCAGTGTTGTATTCAGATTGTAGCTGCCATTGATGTTGCAACCGTAACAGGCTTTGCCAGAGATGATAACCACCTCGTTGCCCCATATAATCTGGGTTCGTTGAGGAGAAGGCACAGGATTTGCAGACAAATAGAGTGTGTTGGGACATAAGGAATGGGGAGCAGGGAAAGAGTGAGTGGTTTAGTGCAAGCTGCAAATGTCTAACTCATCAATCTCATCTACAGTTTTGTGAATTTTGTACTGCTTGATGGGTTGAGTCATAATTGCTATGACGGTCTCAAAGGGAGGACATCCCGGTTCCTGGCAAGTCAGTTGACTTATGGAAATTGGGATGTCATGGTTAACGTTTAAAATGCGATAAACCCAGCTTTTAACCTCTCGGATCTTCTCTCGGTTTGCTATACGTTTATCCTGTGAAAATAAATCCACGATGTCGCTCCTTTTGCACGAATTGTGACCTGGATGAGAGAAGTGAAATCCTATGAAATAGGAACTAGTTCTCAAAGAATTGCTTTTTGATCGACTGTTTTTTCCAGTTTCTCAATTAACTCAGCGAGCGATAGCGATCCTAGTTCACCCCCATGACGAGTTCGCACACTCAAGGTTTTTTGCTCGACTTCCCGCTTCCCAATGACAGCAACCACTGGAATTTTTTCCACTTCTGCGGTGCGGATTTGTTTACCCAGACGTTCTCCACTGGAATCTACTTCAACCCGGTATCCCAGTTGTTTTAATTGCTGGGCGATCGCAGCGGCATATTCTTGTTGATCATCACTCATAGGCAAGACCCTCATCTGTACTGGAGCCAACCAGAGGGGAAAATCTCCGGCATAGTTTTCAGTGAGAATGCCAAAGAAGCGCTCTAATGACCCAAAAATGGCACGGTGAATCATAATTGGACGCTGACGAGAACCATCTGCCGCCACATATTCCATATCAAAGCGTTCCGGTAAATTGAAATCCACCTGGATAGTGGAACATTGCCACAAACGTCCGATCGCATCTTTGATCTTGATATCGATTTTGGGACCATAAAACGCACCACCACCTTCATCGGTGATATAGTCCCAACCTTTGGTGTTTAGGGCTTCAACCAGGGCATCTGTGGCTAATTTCCAGATATTATCCGTCCCCACCGATTTGGCAGGGCGAGTGGAAAGATTCACCTCGTATTGGGTAAAGCCAAAATCAGAAAGGATCGTTTCTGTGAGGTTCAATACACCCAGGATTTCGTCTGCCACTTGGTCTGGCAGACAAAAAATGTGAGCATCATCCTGGGTAAAGCCGCGCACCCGCATCAAACCGTGCAACACACCCGATCGCTCATAGCGATAGACGGTGCCCAACTCTGCCCAACGAATCGGTAATTCTCGATAGGAATGAAGATGGCTCTGGTAAGTCAGCACATGAAACGGGCAGTTCATCGGCTTGAGCTGGTACTGCTGCGTCTCAATCTCCATCTGGTCAAACATATTCTCGCGGTAAAAATCGAAGTGACCGGAGGTTTTCCAGAGATCAAGATTGGCAATATGCGGCGTGTAGAGTAGTTCGTACCCTGCATCTAGATGCGCTTTGCGCCAATAGTCTTCAATCAGCAGGCGTATCCGTGCCCCTTTTGGATGCCAGAAAACTAGCCCTCCGCCTGCATCCTCCTGGATACTAAACAGATCCAGATCTTGTCCCAATTTGCGATGGTCGCGGCGTTTCGCTTCTTCTTTTTGGGTCAAATAAGCCTGTAGCTGTTCTGGGGTTTCCCAGACGGTGCCGTAGATCCGCTGCAACTGCGGTTTGGTTTCATCCCCTCGCCAATAGGCTCCAGCCACACTTTCTAGGGCAAAGGCATCGGGGTTAATGTCGCCCGTGGAGTTGAGATGCGGTCCTGCACACAAATCCCACCAGTAATCCTGACCCATCTGTTTCTGGGTCAGAGTGTCCGCCCCAATGTGAAATAAGGAAGCCTCTGACACGCTTTGCAGAGCATCTACACAACCAATGAAGTAGCGTGTAATCGTTTCAGTAGCAGGAATGCTATCGAGGATTTCCAGTTTGTAGGGTTCGTGGAGTTGCTCGATTTCTGCCCGCATCTGTTCGCGATCAACCACTTCTCGAATGATCGGCAAATTGGCGTTGATGATACGCCTCATCTCGGCTTCAATCTGGATCAGATCGTCAGAGGTGAAGGGGTTTTGACGGTCAAAGTCATAGTAGAAACCAGTATCTGTCCAGGGTCCGATCGTCACTCTTGTCTCTGGGAACAGTGCCTGTACTGCCATTGCTAGCACATGAGCACAAGTATGGCGAATTCGGAGGAGTATTTCAGCCTTAGTTTGGTTGAGATGAGACTGAAGGATAGAACTGAGCATAATCAAATAAAAATGATAATCATTCTCATATAATATTATGATTGTCCAGATTAAGGCAAAAAATTAAGTTTTCTGGACTCCAATTCGTGAAATTTCATTGGCAATTCATTGGCTGCTTTGGGTTGGTCTGGCTACAAACTATTGCAGTAACTACTCAACCAGCCCCTTCGTCATCCATCGGAGAGATCATTCCAATTCCAGTCACCCCCACCCCGGAAAGGGTAGAACCTGCTCCAACAGATTCTGTTCCTTCACCGCCTCCGACTCTTCTACCCCAGCAGCGCCCGATTGTCGTCATTGATCCAGGGCATGGTGGTCCTGATCCTGGTGCGGTTGGAATTGGCGAGATTTACGAAAAAGACATTGTCTTAGACATCAGTTTATACCAAATCACAAAAGAGAGGCAACAGATAGAGCATCCAGTATGGAATCTCTACCGACAAGAGAAGCAATTACAGATTTAGTCATTTCGGAGAGACGATTCTTGACCAAAAGCCG
>Ga0172367_10007172_pt1 | contig 12852 bp, 6 predicted proteins | sample Lak10m_FD_114542 | JGI IMG/M metagenome (GOLD analysis project Ga0172367, IMG submission 114542) | Freshwater microbial communities from Kabuno Bay, South-Kivu, Congo - kab_022012_10m | ecosystem: Environmental > Aquatic > Freshwater > Lake | place: Democratic Republic of the Congo: South-Kivu...
GACTTGTTAGGCAATATATCAAGTTATTTAACTATGAAACGTCCGCGGACTTGGTATTCAATGTCGGTTGAGGAAATGCTTGAGTATGTAAATCAATATGACTTTCAAAACCACCGTTCAGGTTCGGCCGTATGGGGTGAAACACACCTAATAGATCCAGATAGAGTATGCGTTATGGAACTTTGGAAAGTTGCCCTAAGACAAAAGGATATTACTATTAACCGTTTTCACCGAGAACTAATTGGTTCGGCACTTGAAAACTTAGGTTGGGAACTTACAAAGCAACAACAACGATTTGGTATTTTCGGACACCAAGCGCAAATCGTTAAAAAGGCGGTGGTTGGCAATGAATAATGTAGATTTTAATCCATACGATATTTTTTATAAAGAGTTTGAAAATAAAGATTTCGGACCAAGCAGACATTATTACGTTTGTATCTATTCTCAAAAAATAGATGAAAACAATAGACTTGTTAGCGACATATATGGACTAATGATTACAAGTAATCCCAAATACAATAATATACCAAATGACTATAATGTGAAAATTGAAATCAATGGTAAGGTTGTATTTGTTCTTTGCGACAAGTTATTTAGATTTAAGGTTGAGGAAAAAATGACTTTAATAGACAGGAAGTTGAACAACTTTGAAAAATCTGAAATAAAAGAAAAACTTAAAAAATTCTTAACCGAAATAGAAAGACAGGTGAAACTATGATTTATATACTAAGAAGTTCTAAGCGATCACAAAAAGAAAACCTTGAAAAAGTAAGTGTCTTAGATGCTATTGTAATCTTAAATAAATTAGATTATGTAGATTTTAAGGTTAATCGTTTTTATGTATTGGGCGCAGATACACCAGAAGAACTAAACCAATTACTTTCAAACTTTGTAAAAGAATACTTCATTAAAGAAACTCAAACTTTTGATAGGTATTTAGTTAATGAAAAGATAAGTAAAAGAAATCGTGTTTCTTCTAATCGCGCAAGACATTTATCTATCCTTCGTTTTAAAGATAAAATACAAAAAGCAATCAATAACGGAGCAACAATATCATTTAATTTTTATGATAATGACTTTGATATTATCGTGTTAGTGGAAGAGCAAAAACTAAAAATAAAGTGTTCTTATAAACTTGAAGTCAATAATGGGTATGTATATGATGTAAAAACCTCTGACTTTGTTGATATTCAAAAAAATAACAAAATTATTAAGATAGTGAATGAAGTATTTAGAAAACAAAGATATTACTATCGTGGTAAAGAATTAGTGGATATAAGTGAGGTTTAATATGAAAACATTAGAAAGACACTTAGAAGCAAGGTTAGTAAATGCGTGTAAAAACGAAGGCATCGTTTGTATTAAGGGAAGTGTAGAAAATAACAAGGGTTTCCCAGATCGCATTGTATTTCACCACAAAAAGCACGTAATATATTTTGTTGAAATCAAGGCCGGAGGATACTATAAGATGACGCCAACGCAAAAATTATGGAAAGATATTATCGTTAGTAGTGGCGGAAAACACTTTATTGTGACCGGCGCAGAAGAAATGTCGGCGTTTATATTAAACTTTATACTATGAAAAAAGTATTATATTTGGCTTCTGGTAAAGGAAGATTGGCTTATCCTAATGTAGTATATCAAGATAAGTTCATAAAACGCGACTTAGGTGGCGACATGCTTGAAGTTGATTTAAGTGGATACGACTTAATAGTTGCTTCGCCGCCTTGTAATTTTTATTCAAGAGCAAACTATCGTAGATATACAAGTAAGTACAGTCAGGAAACCAAACACTTACTCCCCGAAACAATAAAAATGCTTGAACGCCTGAAAATACCAGTAATAGTTGAAAATGTTAGAAATCCAAATCTACTAAAAGATATTATAGCAAATACTAAACTATTCTATTATGAGTATGGCCGACATGTATATTTTACTAATCGTATATTTGAGTTCAATGGAATAAAGCAAGAATTAGACAACATACAAGATAAATCGGTGATTGAAAGACAAGGCGGAAATAACGTTAATAATGTATTTAATGAGTTTATTAAAACATTCTTGGAGGAATAAATATGGATAGATATGGAATTGTATATATGGGAAGTAAGGAAAAAATACTTAATCTTATTGACTATATTTTTGAGCGAGAACAAGAAAAAGAATACATAATTGATTTATTTACAGGTGGTTTCGCGGTTTCGGGTTATGCTTTAATGACCACTAAATATAAGGTTATTGCTAACGATCTAAATCCAGATATGATTAACTTATATAGAGAAATATTTGCTGGTGGCAAAGAGTTTGATAAAAAGAAAAATGTTTGGGTTAATAGAAAACTATTTAACGATATAAGAGATTATCCACAAGAATACCCAAGTTGGTATGTTGGCTTTGTATTAAACAACTATAGTTTTGGTTGTAATCAAAAAGATTATTTATATGCCGCTGATTTGGAGGAAAATAAACACGCTATTCACGAGGCGATAGTAAATAACGATTATACATTATTAAACGCAATTCCTTTATTTAATGGTTTTTATGAACACTTTATTAAACACCATTACATCGCAAATGCCCTATATGCTCCAAATAACGGTAAAAGAGTTGTTTTTATGGAGAGATTAAAGTCTTTTATCAATACTTTTGAGAATAAAGATATTATAAAACATAAAGAATTACTACGATGTGAGCAAATAGAACATCTTACACACGCCGAACACGTAGATGGATTAAAACAATATATTAAACATAACGAAAGATTATTTTTATACAACCAAGATTGGAAATCGTGCTATAACAATTTACCTAAAAATATATTAGATAAAGCGGTAATCTACTGTGATCCACCATATCAGGATACAAAACAATACAGGGTTGGTAAGGGTTTTGACTATCCGGATTTTTGGGATTGGTTTAGAAATTGTCCTGTTTCTGTCTATGTTTCTTCCTATAGTTCTCCGCCAGACATAAAACCATTAAACTTTGAAATGAAAAAACAACTTTTAGATAACGGAAAAAGATTTGATAATACGAAAACAAAGAAAACCGTGTCTGAAAACCTTTATTGGAACGGAAAGGGTAAGGTATCAAATACCCTGCTTGATATGCTTTTTGGTAAGTAATTTAACAACCCAAACCGCTATAATCACGTTTAGTATCCAAAATGGCGTAATTGGTAGCATCATAAATGTCCAAATACTACCACCGATAACATACCAAACTTGATTATTAAATATATAACCAATAACAAAAGACAAAACCCAAGGCGAAGATGTGATGACATTAGCAACAATCCATCCTATCCAACCTTCCTTTGTAAGAAAAAGTAGTTTAAGCGTCTTCTTCATTTGCTTTATAAATGCGTTCAAGTGTTCTTTCCACGGTTTTTTCAAGGTGATCTGTTCCCCTTAGTTCTTCTTTATCTTCACTAATAACTGCTTTCATATAATTATAATAGTAATTGATAATAGATTGTATGGCTTTTGCTTTATCCTTGTCTGAAAGCCGGCGATAGGCACCCTTGCGAATAAGACTTCTTAACGCTTTTTGAGCATACTTATCATATTTATTACCAATACGTTCTTCAATAACCCATTTCTTACGGCTTCCGTCTTTTTGAACCGTATAAAAGAAATCTTCTGTTCTTAAATTAAACCGTATTGTTTTATCCGCACTTACTAATCTTGCGATTTCTTTTTGAACAACTAAATTATCAAACTTTTCTTCAACTAATTCGTTGATTATTTTAGTATCGCCTGTTTTTATGGCTTGTGTCATCGCCGCGGCATCGTTTCTTTGATAATACCATTGGTTCATAGCAAGCGCTGTTCCGCCGTCTCCAAAGTTCCTAATCATGCTATTAAACACTTGTAGGAAGTTTTTAACAGGAACTCCAGACATTTGCCCTAATATTTCGGCAACTTTAACAAGTTTTCTCGAAAGATTTTCGGCTGTGGCTGAACCACTTTGAACAGTAGAAATCATTGTACTAATTACTTCTAAAACACTTGCTACTTCTTCAAATAATGGAATGTAAGGATTATACTGAACTTTATATAAGGTTTTCGCATCAAGTTGTATAAAGTTAGTAAAGGCATTAACATACGGAATACCACCTATAATATTGTTCCAAAAGAACTCATTAACGAAGAATTGATATGCCCAAGTATCTTCATCGTATGGATTACCACGTACATTATTACGTACAGCATTTACAATCGCGGAAAATAAACCAGATAATAATAAAGCGAATAAATTTCGTGGAAAGCGTCGTTTGCCTGCGCCAATGCCGTTTCTCATTAAAATCATATCGCGAATTAAAGCACTAACTTGTAAAACGTTTTCAGATTGATAACGAGATACTAATTGAACCATTAGGTTTCTATTATTACTTAAAATTGATCTAAATGCGCTGTCGGTATTAGCAACACCAAATAGCAACACTTCGTTTGTGAATATTTCATTGGCTTTTTCTAAGACTTCATCTTCTGTAAGCGATGGATTTTCACTTCTTGTTTTATCCGCTATACTCTTAAACGCACCTACAAGAACACTATTATCGGCCCAACCAACAGGGAAGTTTGTGGCGGAAGTAATCTTTTGGAACGTGCCTTTTAGTTTTAAGTAAAGCGTGGTGTTAATTTGTTCCGCAAGCGCTGGAATATTACCAAATTTGGTTCTAAAATAAAAGTTTGAATTGTTTGGTTTTCCGGTTTTCGGATTGATACCCATTAACCAACGGCGATATTTGCTTGGTCCTTGACTTAAAGCAACGTTTTTACTTAAATCAACTACATTTATGCGATTTTTAAGCATAATGGTTGTAATAGAAGCATATTGCTTTGCGGTAGAACCAAAGTTTAAGCCCATTGTTGCGCCAACGGTGTTTCTTAATACCTGCTTCATACCCTTGACTAAGCCACCTTCGGTAATATCGCTATACTTTAATATGCCGAGCAAGAAGGCTTCGATGCCCTCATAAATGTTATTATCGTCGCCAAAAATGTTATCCTTGCCCTTAATCGCTGATTCTAATTGCGCACCACCAGCGGTATTCACTAATAGGTTTTGAAAATCAGTAATTAAACGTTCATAACTGTAATCTGCGACGTTTTGTGTGTGATTTTCAATAACAGAGAATATATTTTCAATCTTTAATGGCGTAGTATTACCTTCCGTGGTTTCGGTCACAAGTCCATCTTGAACACCAATATTATACCTGTTCGCTTGTTTGAGTTTAAAATTACGTTCATAATTACTATTAACGGTGGCGAATGGAACATAAGTCTTTTGTTTTGGTAAATGAACGCCATATTTAGAATAGTATATTTCATCTAATAATTCATAGTTAGCATCAAATCTTTGGTTAGCAAAAGCAATGGCTTCTCTATCTTGTTCATCTAACAATCCTTCAAGATAGTTTTTAAGTGTTTGTTTATCTGCGGCGGCTATAGTAAATTGTCTTGTATTGTTAGATGCTACTTTAAAGCCTTTTACTTTCAATAATTCATTATCAAAAAGTGATATTAAGTTGCTAAAGATAAAGTGATTGGTTGGATTTAATCCTTCAACTGGGTTGATTTCTGCTATTTCTTCCATTTCTAATTCACGGGAAACCGCCATATACATATTCACAAGTTGTCCGCGCGTCATTTTTTGTTGTAATTTTTTAGCATTGTTAATAGCATACTCACGAATAGCGATAGATACTTCTTGTTCAAGACTTAAATCACCTTTTTCTGCCTTTAACCGATTTAAGTTCTTTTTAATGTTGTTGTTTTCAACGCCTAAAGCAACACGTTCTTCACGCGCTTGTTTTAAATCATTACTCAAGGAAATATAACTTGGTTCTTTTTTGCTAAACTTTTTACGTTGCTCACGCAAGAAATCAATTTTAATTTTTAGATCTTTTCTTAATTGAGCATTTTCTTTCTTTTCTTTAGATACTTCTTTTATCTTTTCTTCAAACTCGGCACGTTTTTCTTTAACTTTATTCTTTGTGGTGTTCAAAATATCCGCCCGCATATTTACAAGTATTTTAATATCAATATTTTCAACTTCTTCGAGCGAGTGTTCTTGTGCTTTTGGATGCGATTTTATCCATTGTTCATATTCAATATCAAATAATTGTAAAATATCCGTTCTTCTAATCGCTGCTTTAATATATTCACGATAAAAATCACCAAAGAATTGAACATCGTTTCCAAAAATATCAACTAAAAGCGATAAATAATCTTGTGGTGTCATAACACCAATAAGTTGGTTCATGCTTAAACCACCAACGTTCCACTTCGGCGGATTATCTTTTGCCCTTAAAGCATCAATTTGTTTTGCTATCAATTCAGCATATTCGTTATGCGTTAGATTTAATCCAAAACTTGAATAGTACTTTTGTTCATATAATTTAATAAATCGTGCTAATGCGTTTGCCATAACTTTAGCATTAAACTTTGGTAGATGGCGTTCCACGTTTTTTCCAACACCTTTAGCAACTAATATGTTATAATCCTTATCTACATTAAAAAGAGGATAATCGGAAGATGTTAATGGGGTAATGCTGGCATAAAAAGCGCCGCGTTGTTCTTTTGGTGCTAACATAGCAATATGTTGCGTTAAAATAAAGATTTGTTGTAATGCTATCGCTTTATCTTCATCGGTTAAAACGTATTTACCAGTTAGGTTTCCGTTTTTATCTTTAACTTGCGATTCAACTATTTTTCTTAATTCACCCAAAATGCTTACAAGTGGAGCCTTTAAGTTATTCATTGGAGAATTTGTGTTATTTTTAAACAATTCAATTAGTTGTTCGGCAACCTTTATTGTTTGAAGGATATATTCGTTAAACGGAGATTGTGCTTGATTAGTTGTTTGTTTTAAAGAAGCAACAGCACGTTCAACCTTTGTTTCAAGTTGTGTAATCACGTTTTCAAAGATATTGCTTTGATAAGCGCCAACGAGTTGAACAATTTTAGCATAAATGTTAAAATCATCGCTTTTACCTGTAATAATAGATTGAGCATCAAATATTGGTGATAATTCACTTTCTAATTCTTTAGCACGTTTTTCTAATGCTAAATCTGTTCCAAATCCTTGTGGTGTGGTTGTTTTTTGTAAGTTATCAAACGCTGCTTCCAAAACCTTAATCGTTTCTTCCATTTGTTTTTTAATGGTTTCATAACTTGGCATACCAAACATATCTAAAAATCTTTGATCTATATCTTGATATTCGTCGAGAAGTTCAACTATTTCTTCTATAATGTCTTGAATAATTTGAGAACGATTAACTACTTTACCAAATTCAACATTTCCAAGATTTGAAGTTTTGTTATCAATTTGTTCTTCTACAAAGTCATTATCAACAACAATACTGTCTTTTACACGTGTAAGTCTTGTGATTGTGGCTTTGCTATCATATTCTTGACCACCATAAACACGGGTAAATATTCTTTTAATTTTATTTGCTAAAGAAAATACTTTGTTATTATTTACTGAAATAAAACTTTCACCTTCTGTTAGTAAAAACTCAATATCAGTCTTTAGTTTTACAAATTCATTTAAAAGTCCTTCATAATTATTTGCTGCTTCCACCATTGCTGTTTGAAAGGTTTTTGTAAGGAAAATAATATTATCGAGTGTTTCCGTGGCAAAACCGCGTTTTCTTGCCGCTTGTTCTTGAATAAATTGTTGGACAAGTTGTCCGCGAGTTTTAATTTTTCCGCCTGTAAATGAGTCTAAGAACGCATTTAATTCTTGTCTTGTATATGATGCTTTTGCCGGGAACATTTTTTTAATTTCTTCTTGTCTTTTGTTTAAAAGTGTCCTAAAACCAGCAATACCTTTTGCTACAGCGTTTGATAGGTTTGGATCAGAAGATGATGTTAAAAGTAATCCTAATAGTTTGCTAATACCCATTTGCGTAGAAACATCTTTGCTTATAACATAATCCATTACAGATTTAAAAACTTTTTCATCGGTAAAAACATTACCAACAATTTGTGCTATGATTTCGTTCATCATAAGATTAAATATTTGACGTTGTTCTTCTGTTTTAAAGAATTTATCTACTTTTGTTTTGTCGGAGAACAGTCTAAGGTATCTTAATACGTCTTGGGGGGATTTTAAGGTTGGATCAAATGGAATAGTTTGCTTATTACCCGAAATTGCTCTCATCATTAGTTCGAGCGCAAATTCGCCTTTTCTTTTTGGTCCATATGTACTATTCCAATAACTAATGAAACCTGAACCTGTTCCATATCTTGAATTAAAAAAGTCCCAAATAACTGTTTCTTTGCCGTTTTGAAACAACATGTCAATCAAAATTGGAACAAAAGATCTGACTGCTTCTATATTATTTTTAAATACAACGTGCGTGCTTTCGTGAATGGGAATTGTGGATAAAAATCTTTTGGCAAATGGTGTTGTTGCGTTTAGTGTTTCTTCTTGAATATAGTAAAAAAAATCTTCCGCAGAGCCAAGTTTTTGTCCGCCAACCCACGCTGCGCCAAAATTGTTTGTATTCACACCGGGTTTTGGCGTAATTACAACAAAATCTAACCCCAATGCTTTTAGATAGTCAAACATTTGTTTTTGAGTATCATTTAAATCGTCAATTTTAGTAATATCATATTCAACACCAACCCCCTTACCACCTTGAGCAAATACGGGATTATTAGTTGAATCAAAAGATAGTTGAAAAGCATAAGTTTTAGGATCATAAACGGTTTGTCCAACTACAAGATTTTTTTGTCGGTGTTTTCTTTGATTAACTAAGAATGCTTTTAAGACAAAATTACCATTTTTATCAACCGTAAAGAAATCTTCTATTAAGCCGTCGTTTAAAACATTTTTTAATATAAGTTTCTTTTGTTTCATCGTTGCTTGGAATTGTGGGTTTTTTACACGTTTAAATCCAGGCGTTGCTGTAATTGGTAATCCTTTGTTAATCAAGTCTTTAATGCGGTTATATTCTTCTATAACGTCTGTTGCCGTAAAACCAACCCGAAGCGTTGGCGCTGTTAGTGAAAGTGCTTCAAAATCAATTTTTTCAAAAACAACTTTATGCGCGTTTTTAGCATCATTATCACCAATTAACGTAAATAAAATATAAAAACCCTTTGGATCAAGTTCTTCAACTTTAGTATATCTCTTATTAAAATCGGTTTCCCCAAACTTAGTTTTGCTAACGGCGAAATCAAATTTTGCTAACTCCCCTGCTTCTTTTAACTGATTAAACTTAGTTTCATCGCCGTCAAGATTATATGTGTAAAAGTCGTCGGAAGTCGCGTATTCACTTTCTTTTTTCTTTAAGTCTTGTAATTCCGCATAGTTAAAGTCTGTTTCACCAACCCACATTTGAAGTGCTACTTTAATTGGCATAGCGCGTTCGTTGGGATTAGTGCGAAGGGATTGAACGCCAATCATTTTAGAATAAACGAGTTTCTTGCCGGGAAGTGCTTTGGCTGCTTTATTTTGTGTTTTGTACTTCATCCAAGTTGCTGGAACAACGACAACAACAACAGTTCCAACCTTAAACGCTTTTTGAATTGATTCAATAACCAAATCAGCGTTGCCAAAAGGCGTTCCAATGACCATATTTTGAGCATCAAAGGGAACATTATTTAATAAATCATCAAAGGATTGGACAAGCGTGCCTTGCTGTTCGGTTAAGGTCACATCTTGAAATCCGCTTGCTTTTTCTATAACCTCGCCTACTTTTGCTGTTTTAGGTTCAATATCAACCTTATATTGTTGTGCTCCAACACCTAAACGCGATAAAGCAACACCATATATATCTTCGCCACTTTGGGCAACACGAATGAACTTAAATTGTTTGCTATCCATTTCTCCCAAATTTGCTTCTTTTAATAGATTTCTAACTTCACCTAAGGCGTTTGTCGCTTGAGTAATGGTGGAAGAAATTTTCATTTCCATTTTTACTTCATTTGGCGTCTTTACTTCACCTTCAATTTGTTTTTCGGCTTCCGTTTTTCCGGATAGTTTATCTATTAACTTTTGCGTTTCATAGGTTAAGTAGGCATCGGTTGGTGATACGCTTAAAATAATTGTATCTTTTATTTCACCTTCTCCGTCTTTTATATATGTTGCTTTAACGACATATTGAGGTATTTCAACACCATTATCATCAACGGGGGGATACCAAACATCAAGTTTTATACCCCAAAGTTCTGCTAAAAATTTCGCTTTTTCTTCACCTTGTAATTGTTCTCCACTTTCCTTATCTTCAACATTTACGTTTTCATCGGTTGAAGCGTTAGGTACAACTAATTCAACACTGAAAATACCTTCTTCGCTGGACATTCTTCTGGTCCACTTAGTCGTAGAACTATCTCCAAGCATAGTCGCGTCGGTGTTTAGTCGTTTAATAATACGATTTAATATGTTAATTGCTGCTTCGCGACGATCAATTTGTTCTTGGGTTAAATTTAATTTTGCTGGCCCCGGTTTGCTTACTTCTTCTGCTTTTTTACCTTTTTTAACTGCTTCTTTTATTTTTTGTTCTTTAATTTGAGAACCTTTTATATCCATTTCGGAAAGCGCAATAGCAACCAATTCTTGTCTTTTGTCTTTGGTTAATGCCGTCAATTTGTCGTCGGTGAAAATAAACTTTCCTTGAACAAACTTATCTTTGGCAATAGCGTTAGCTAAATCTTCAATTACAGTATCTGCTCTTCGCCAAAATTGTCTTATTTGTTTTTTAAACTCTTCATCTTTGGTTGTTTCGATGATATTTTCTGTATCTCTTGCCCAAGCACGAAGTTTCTTTAATATTTCGCCAGCGTTTTCTTTTTTAACATATGGGTTGTTTATGTCTTTAATCTTTTTTAAGTATTCAACAGCCCCAGAATGTAATGTATCACCTTTTTGAAACCATAAACGTTTAAGGTTGGCGTTATCGGTTGGTTGAAATACATCCCAAATCTTATATTGCGTGTTTCCAATAATAATAGTATGATCGACCGGATCGTAAGTACCTTCTTGTAGTGCTTGAATAACCTCTTCTGGTTCGTGGGCTGCCAATATTTGTGGTTTAATAAACGATTTAAAGTCATTAGTTCCAAAAACATGGTCAACATATAAACGAAGTTTTTGGCCGCGGGACAACGCTTCTTTGGCACCTTTTTCAAACGCTTGTTGTAATTGTCTTACTTCTTTTACGGCTTCTTTATCTTTGATTTCTTCTTTAATTTGTGCCTGACGTTCAAATGTGTTTTTTATTTGCTCAATTACGTTTTGTTTATTATTTTCAATAATGTTTTCAACGTTTTTACCGCCAATAACAGACTCAACGAAATAGGTGGTTAATTCTTCTTGAATATTAACTAATGCTTGTTTTCCATCTATCCCTTGTCCGCCTTGGTCTTTAGGCAAAATCATTTCAAGGAATGAGTCGTTTAATACTTTTCCTAAATCAATACCCTTACCTTTAAAATATGCTTCTATACCTTTATTTTTAAATTCAACAATAAGTTTTGTTTTATTCGCGTCTACTTTTAATTCAACTAAATTTCTTACTATTTTTTCTATTTCCGAAAACAGTTCTGGAGCGTTTTTTGAAATATAGTGCGTGATTTCGTGAATGCGTAATTCTTTTATCATTTCACTAAAAGGCATTTTAGATTTATTGTTAATATAAATAACATTGTTTTCTCTTGAATAAAAACCGCCTTCTGCTTCATTGGGTCCATCGTAAAAAACAACAGGGACTTTACTGTTTTCCATTCTTTGTTGGACTTTTTGAGCGGTAGAAGTTAATGTGCCAACAGGCGATGGTTGAACCTTGCCACCAAGGGTAATATCTTTACCTTTAACGGCAGCGTTCATTTCAAATACACCATCTTTAATAACAACTTGTCTCTTTACAGGTTTTCCGGTTTGTGGGTCTATTTCCGATATTGTGGCCTTATTTTTAAAGAAATCAACGTTTAAAAGTTGTTTTGGATCAAGTTCAAAGGTAAATAAACCTTGTTTTACCATATATTCTCTTCCGTATTTTTGTTGTACGTCGGTTTCCGGAACATTACCTTCTGCTTGAATAACTGTTGGTTTTAATTTAATAACATTATCTAAACCAGCGCTTGAAATGACTTGAGATAATTCTTGTTTGTTTAGGTTTCCAATGAATTGACCGCCGGCTTTGTTGGTTTTAATTCCACGAACATTTCTATTTTGATTTAATGTTTCAACTAATTTTGCCATTCTATTTTTAAAGTTTGTCAATGCTGAGTCTTCGCCAAAGAGTAAAACTTCTTTATCTAATAGTTCGTTAATTGCTTGAATTTGATTATTAACTGTACTTTTATAAAATATTTGTTGTCCAGCACCAGTAATAAAACTTGCTGTGTATCCACCAATAAAAGCGCCAACTAAATCTCCAACAAAATCAAGACCTTCACGTCTTTGTTCTTCTGGGACTGCTTGTTTTCCGCTACCATAATAACTTAAACCACCCTGAAAAGTTTGAGCAGCGACTTCTTCCCAACCTTCTTCCCAGGCATTAGTTAATAATAAACGCCAAGCACCCTGTTTGGTTAGTGCTTTGAAAAATGCTTCCCCTATAAATTCACCGGGTTTAAATCCACCATATTGTTCAACCAAGGTTTCAGTAATAGCGTTTCCGGCGGCAAAAGTAAATGCGTCTTGAATACTTGCTCCATTTTTAAATGCTTCGTTAAAGGAATTGCCAAAAATACTTCCAGCAAAGTAAGAACTTGCCGCTACTTGTTGTCCAATTTTACTTAGTCCCATTTTTCCAGCAATACGAGCAATACCCCAAGAAGTAAGAATGTTGCCAATACTTTCAAAGGTTCCTTGTGCCGAACGATACCACGA
>Ga0172367_10007173_pt1 | contig 12851 bp, 10 predicted proteins | sample Lak10m_FD_114542 | JGI IMG/M metagenome (GOLD analysis project Ga0172367, IMG submission 114542) | Freshwater microbial communities from Kabuno Bay, South-Kivu, Congo - kab_022012_10m | ecosystem: Environmental > Aquatic > Freshwater > Lake | place: Democratic Republic of the Congo: South-Kivu...
AGCGAAAGACTTGGCTCGTCCGGCAAATGTTTTGATGTCTCTGATTCTTTTGTGTCCGTGGACGTTTGTTTTGGACGGCGTGTGTCTCCTCCGCCTTTTCCTTTTTGTTTTCGCTCATCACGGACAATATCAATACACTCTTCACAATAAATGGGACGAGATCGATCCAATTCGACTGGAAGAATAATTTTCTTTCCACAACGCGAACAATCGTATTCAAATTTTGGTTTTTTGGCTTCTTTGGCCGCAACTTTATCAGCTTTTTTCTTTTCTTCCGCTTGTTCAAGTAATTCTTCATCTGACACATCGGCCATGCCACTCCAATGCAAAATCTTTTCTTCTATATCTGCCCTGGTATTTGCATATCGTTCACGAGATGTTTTTATGATTTTTGGTTCAGACTCAGTTCTTTGCGAAATAGGCGGTAATGTAATAGCAGAAAATGGTTGACTGGTTACGCCATCGATCAACAATTTCAAATACACATTGTATTTTGGCAAATTGATAATGTCTTCTGGCATAAACCGAGGTGCGAATTCTGTTTCCATGTACTTGGCATCCGGCGAACCAACACGATACGAAATAATCGTTCCCACGTTTCCAAAAACCGCTTCACGCACTTCATCCGTGAGCTGGGCAATGTATTGGTGCGCCATGGTCAAGCACAAGCGATATTTACGCGCCTCAGACAAAATCCCGGCAAACGAATCCACGGCAAAATTTTGGAACTCATCCACATACAAATAAAAATCCAATCGCTCTTTTTCCGGCATGTCTACACGCTCCATGGCAGACAATTGTAGTTTGGTGATGAGCAATCCTCCAAGCAAACGCGAGTTATCTTCTCCAATACGTCCTTTTGAAAGGTTGACGATGAAAATCTTGTTTGAATCCATGATGTCGCGGATATTGATGGTGGATTTGACCTGAGCAACAATATTGCGAATCACAGAAGCGGACAAAAACTGTCCAATTTTGTTTTGAATTGGAGCCACCGCCTCTTGGGCGTATTTTTCATTGTACGAAGCAAATTCTTTGAGCCAAAATTGCTTGACCACCGGATCTGTCACATTGCCGATCATGCGTTTGCGATAATCCGCATCCGACAACATACGGTTAATCCCGAGCAAGGTTGATCCAGGATTATCAAGCAAAGCCAAGATGGTATTGTTTAAGATATATTCCATGCGGGATGACCACATGTTTTCCCAAATCTTTTTGAACACACCCATCATTCCGCTTGCCACCAAATGTTTGTGCCGCTCTGAAACCGCTTCCAAAATGTTAAATCCAACCGGAAACTCCACATCAGCCGGATTGAAATACACCACATCATTGATACGCCAGCTTGGAATGTAATCAATCAGTTTTTCTGCAGTGTCACCGTGCGGATCCACATAACAACATCCATGCCCGGTATAAATATCCGACAAAATAAAATTTTCCAGTAGGGTGGTTTTTCCCATACCGGTTTTTCCAATCACATACACATGCCGACGACGATCATCGGTTTTAATGCCGAATTTTGTCATCTGATTGCGAAAATTGGTTTTCGCAAAATAGGTTACCTCGTCTTCATGATTATGGTTATACGACATAGATTACACAGGCAAATTTGGTGGAATGGAATCATCATCTTCTGAAACGTGTGTTTCTTTTGGAAAATAAGATGATTTGGACGATTCTGTGGATTCTTCAAATCGATCAGTAGGGGCAACCACCTGTGGTAATGATTCCGGAAGCGGTTCATGAGAGACCGATTCTCCAAAATCCATAGGTGAAAATGGCACAGAAGGAACCTCATCCTCCTTTGAGGGTTCAACATAGCCTGGCAATGTGTTTTCCAAAAACGTCATGGGCAAACCAACCGGAGGTTCTGCACGACGTGCCTCGGATTTCTTGATAAGCGGCGCTTTGATTCCAATGGCCGGGAAATGCCAAAGCGTTGCCAATTCCTCAATGTTTAAAAACACAGGATTGGCTCCAATGCCCCAACTGCGGCATTGGTACGCGCTCATCACCATGGATTGTTTTTTTCCATATTCCCATCGTTGCCAAAAATAATCATCCTTTGGTGTTTGTGGTCCGTACACACCAAACTTATTAAAATTCATGTGTGTGTATTGGCTCAAAATTCCTTTTACCATTGGCGCACGCTCCCCTTTTGAAAACGCTGCCTTCTTGGCTGCGTACAAAATACGGATTTTGGTTCCGTGTCCGATTTTTGTTGTTTTGCGCAAAATCGCCTTACCTTCTTCGATTTGCGGCGGTGACATTTTAAAAGCCTTCCAAGGGTCATCCGCTGGTTTTTTACTTCCACCCAAAAACAACTCAGTGAGATCAATAGCGGTTGCATGAGCAATAAATTCAAGGGGGGTGCGCAATGTTCCTTCTACAACCGACGAAAGAGCCCCTTGTTTGATTTTTTCTTCAATGCCGTACATTTTGTTGATGTACTTGACCCCGGCATCTTTCCAATCACTGTTGGATGGCTGAATCAGCATTTGAAACCAAAGATGTTCACCCGGCCGCATTTTTGCCATTTGTTCCAAGGTGTATCCAAGCGGATCTTTAATTTCACCGGTCATCTGATCTTCAAAATCAACATAGGTACGAATCGGAAAAAAGGACGGCTTATCCAGCGTAAACTCTGTTCCCCACATGTCATAATCATCGTTTGGATATTTTGAAGGGATTTGTTTGGCATAATCTTCCACTTCAACGATTTGTGCATCCGGATAATGCGCATAAATTCCGGCCTCAACAATATCGCGAAAGTTAGAACGCGTACGAATGTAAAACCGGATGTAACCTTCTGTTGAAACAATCTCAAACGAAAAAATCGGAAACAATTTTCCAATCAACCATTTTTCTTTCCAGGTTGGGTTTGATTTTGTGGCAAACAGGTTTGAAAAAAGGTGTTCCAAGGCTTTTGGTGTTTGCTCGGTTACGGACGGAACATCAACCGCCAACAGCGTGTATTTGATTCCACCGGCAAATTTTCCTTGGCGATCATTGAGCCACAACTCGGCAAATCCCCAAAAAAGAGTCAGTACGATTGGGATCCATCCAAACCACAAAAAGAGGTCAAACAAAATGACATCAATGGGTTGAGAAAAAAACGAAGAACCAAACATGAATGAGCCAGCAGATGGCTCAATAATGGAAATCGCAAGCATGGGAAACATACATAAATACAGTATAACAAAAAAACAGGAACATGTCCTGTATATTTTTCTATTTTTTTTGTGCCCATTTATACCATGTGACAAGTGCCGGACTGGCAAGGAAAATGGATGAGTAGGTTCCGGCAAAAATTCCGACAATGAGCGCAAGCGCAAACGGTTTTGTTGTCTCTCCTCCGAAAAAGAAAATGGCAGCAAGACAAAGGAGTGTGGTCATGGATGTGCTGAGTGATCGTCGAATGGTTTGACGAATACTAAGGTCAACAGTTTCTTCAAAGGAAGGATTTACACGCTTGATCAAATTTTCACGTGTACGATCGAACACCACAATGGTGTCTGTGATCGAATATCCCAAGACCGTGAGAATCGCTGCCACAAACGCGGTGTCGATCTCCCAATTCAAGAATTTTCCAAGAATGGCAAAGAGTCCGAGTGGAACTACCACGTCATGGAATGCGGTGATAATGGTCAAGACTCCATACTTCCAAGATTCAACCGGAGCTGTGACTTTTCTAAAGGCAAACGCCACATACAAACCAATGGCGATCAAAATGATCAAAATGCCTGTAGCGGCTGTGCGACGCAATTCTGATCCAATCACCGGACCAATGGAATCAAACTTTTGTTCTACGGTTTTATCGCCGTAGGTTTTTTTCAAATCTTGTAGCAATGATTGATGTTTTTCCTCGGTCAAACTTTCCATGCGCAACAAGGCTCCGCCAGTGCTGGTTGTTTGCACAATAACATCTTTGTACCCAAGCCCAAGCACATGTGAGCGAAGGTCGGTTGTGGAAACCGGTTTTTCAAACAACATTTCCATCAAGCTTCCTCCTGTGAAATCAATGCCGAGTTTGATGCCATACATCGCTATCGTTGCAACACAAATCGTCACAATCGCTGCGGAAATGGTGTACCAAACCTTTCGATATTTTACAATGTGAATCTCCATATACGTTATGATTTTTGTACTTTACGTTTTGCTGCGAATAAAAACGGTTTGTGTGACCACTTCCATCCAAACACGACATAGAGGTATTGTCGTGCCACGTACACAGCCGTAAACAAACTGAGCACAACTCCAATTCCAAGCGTGAGCGCGAATCCACGAATAAAACTGGAACTGAACCAGTACAACACAATGGATGAAATAAGGGTGGTCAAGTGTCCGTCTCGAATAGCGGCCCAGGCACGACGTTCAGCTTCATCAGCAGCGGAAATCAAATCTCGGCCAGCAGAAAATTCCTCACGCAAACGCTCGATAATGAGCACGTTAGCGTCAACCGCAATTCCCATAGACAGAACAAATCCAGCAATACCAGCCAAGGTAACAGTGACGCCAAACACGCGATACGAAAGCAAGTTCACAAATGCAAAGAGCAGAAGCGCAACAATCGCCACAAGTCCAGGCAATCGGTACAACACAATCATGTACACGGCAACGAGCGCAAATCCAACCAAGGCAGCCAACACACTTTTTTCAAGAGAGGCCAAACCAAGGGTTGGACCAACGGTTTGTTGGCTCAAGAGCGTGACAGGAACCGGCAAAGCTCCGGCATTCAATCGTTGTGCCAACAATTTAGCTTCGTCAATGGTGAAGTTGCCGGTGATAATCGCCTGTCCGCCATAAATCGCACTTTGCACGGTTGGCTCGGAAATTGGGGTTCCATCCAAGAAAATCGCAATGCGCTTTCCCAAATTCGCCTCAGTCAATTTTCCAAATAAATCTCCACCTTCCGCATTAAACGTGATGCCAACGTAAGGGCTTCCGGTTTTTGGATCAAATTGAACATCCGCGCGGGTCAAATGCTTTCCGGACAAAGCTGTGTTTTTCCAAGGTGAGCTTGGTGGAACTACATCTGTCATTTGCGACAATTTCAAGGTGATGTGTTGCACTTCATAGGCCGGCACAGACTTTTCTGCTTTTTTGTAAATCAAATGATACCCAAAATTGGTTTCAACCGACTCAGAAATTTCACCGACCCTCAAGCTTTCCGCTGCCACAGAAAACGCTGGAACATATTTTTCTCCAGTCCCCCATCCCAAATTTCCTCCATTGGAAGAAACCGATGGATCCGTTGAGTTGGCTTTTGCTAATTCAGAAAAATTGGAAGCATTGATTTCTGATTTCAATTTGGTGATTTTGTTCATGGCATCCAACGCGGAAATCTTGCTTGTACATCCTTGTTTTCCATCAAAACATAAAAGGATGTGGGCCAAATCCATGTTTTGTGCAGTTGTCACGTTTTTGACTTTCACGATTTCAATGGTGTTTCCGGATTCAATGGTTTTCCAATACACCTGGCCGGCTTTCAAACGGTTTTGTGAAACCGCTTTTGCAATCGCAGAATATGCCGTGGATTCAGCTGTCATTTTTGGGATAACCCCTTTGCTTTGTGATTTGGTTTTTTCTGTGCTGTATTGTTGCACCAGCGCATCAAAATCTTCACCTGAGACGGCTTTTTTAAGAACGTCAGCTGCGGCCGCGCGATCTTCCTTTTGGCGCTTTGCCAATTCGGTTTGATCTTCGGCGGTTGGTTTTTTATCCAGTTGTTCGCCTTCTTCCTTAAATTCAAGCACAGGCGTTTCTCCGATTTGATTAATGGCTTCTTTCACATCCAACACACCGGCCAATTCAACAATCACACGATGAACTCCGCCTGTTGAAGTGGTTTGAACAATCGGTTCTGAAACACCAAAAGCATTAACCCGTCGCTCAATCACATCTCGCACACCGGAGAGCGCATTATCGCGATCTTTTTCCGGGATGTTTTTCATGTCTGCCTCATACACAAGGTGTGTTCCGCCTTGCAAATCAAGCCCCAATCGAAACACGTTTGTGCTCAAGGTTGGAACAGCCAATCCTGTTTTTGCTTTCACAAAAGCCGCGGATTGATTCCAATATTGTGGGAAATCAAACACGAACGCCCCGATGGTAATAAGGAGAAAAATCAGGCTCATGACCTTTGCTTTCCAAGGTTTATGGACTTTGGAAGCAGCTGCCTTCTTTTTTGTATTCCAGGTTTGCATAAAAAAGATAAATAAATCGAAGGAAGTTTATGCGAAAATCGCCAAGGACGCAAGTGGACAAATTTGGCAGAATCGTCTATGATGCCCGCCCAGGAGGAAACATGAAACAACCTGAGTGGATTTTTGACCTGGATGGAACCCTATACGCTTCCCAAAACGATGTTTGGGGTCGTCTATTTCCTAGGATTGTGAGGTACTTTTCGAAGAAAATCTGCAAAACCGAGGCGGAAGTTTCAGCCGAATGCGATGTGCTCAAACTCAAACACGGAACGCACCAAACCATTGTGGCGTTCATGCGTGAATATGAGATCGAGTTCAATGAATATGGTCTTGATTTCGACATGATCGTTCATTACGTCTATGATGGGATCTTTTCCGGACTTTGCGTTGAACCTCGACTCGGCCTTGAAACCATTGCGAACCTACCCGGTCGCAAATGGGTCTTGTCCAATTCACCAGAAACCTTTGTGCACGACATGCTTGTGCACCTTGGTGTTCGGGATGTCTTTAATGGAATTTTTGGCGCGAGGTCTGATGCGCTCTATGCAAAACCAGAGGCTCGCAGCTATGATCGCGTTCCGGTTGAGTCCGATCGTGTCATCTTCATTGATGATGGAGACATCAATCTCCACATGCCGGCCTATTATGGTTGGGGCACAGTCTGGTTTCCGGAAGATGAAACGCTTGAGCTTCAGCCAAACCAAACACATGTTCACAAACGCATTCACTCGCTGAGCGAGCTCTCAACCATCATCTCATAACCGCCCCGGCGGTTTTTTTATACCCTTTGCGCAAGTAAATAGCGGCAGCCGGTGTTTCCCATCCAAATGGAATGCGTGGTGGCGCGCGGAACATCCAAATAATCCCCAACCCCAAGATGAAAGGTTTGATACCCAACCTCAATTTCCATTTCCCCATCAAACACAACCAAACATCGGTCTAAATCAAAACAAACCTGATGTTCATCATCAAAGTGGTCTGCATCACGAAACAACAGGGAATAAAATCCCTGCTGTGTTAATGCATCAATCCATTCTGCTTCTGATTTCATAGTTATTCCATGGAGATCATTTGAAAGCCTTTTGCCTCTATTTCTTCTCGCGTCCAGAATTTTTCCAAATCACTCATGGTAAATCGATTAACGCGTGTGACAATTTTTGTCACAGATCGCCCGGTTAATTGTTTGGTTTGCGGATCCCATTCATCTAAAATTAGTTGATCCCCTTCTTCAACCTCAAAATCGTTTAATCGAAATTTCGCTTTCTTTTTTCCGGCCAAAACCGCCTCAAAGTATTCCGGCCAAATTTTTTTGTGAATGACGCGCATACTATGCCCCATGACACTTCTTATACTTTTTGCCGCTGCCGCATGGACATGGATCATTGCGGCCGACTTTTTCATAAGATCCGCCTTGGCTGACTGGATGGGCATCCGATGTTTCTTGAGCCCCGGCCAGTTGCATACCCTTGCGCTGATACAAAGATTTTTGTAATTCCTCTTGCACTTTCATATCAGCTGCATGCCTTGCATATTTGAAAAATGTAAAAGCAACCTCTTGATTGATCGTGTTGAGGAGCTCTTGGAACATTTGATACGCCTCATGCTTGTATTCAATAAGCGGATCGCGTTGACCATAGCCACGCAAACCGATACCAGTTCTAAGCGACGTCATCACAGACAAATGTTCAATCCAAAGCAAATCAATGGCCCGCAATAAAACCGCTCGCTCAAGCATGTGCAAATCTTTTTTATCCCCCATCACCTCTGAGACACGATCGTATTCGGATTTGATTGAATCCATGATGAATTCAATAATTTTTGTCCGTTCTTCAACCAAATGAGCCTTGTTTGCGGTACATGACGCCACAATGTGTTCAAGCTCTGACTTCTTTTCATCTGAAAGCGAAATGATGGATTGGACGGTTTCCAAAATTTCTTTTGTATTGAAATCAGCTGCTTGTGTTTCTCCATGTTCCGGATGATGAACTTTTTCACCTGTGTGAAACAACACCATTTGTTCTACTTCTGTTTCCACCAAATCCAAAATGCGCTCTCGCAATGTTTCCGGCGCAGACTCAAAGGCTTCAAGCACATCTAACCGTCGGCCATAAACAACCTCACGATGCTTGTTAAGTACATCGTCGTATTCAAGCAAATGTTTGCGAATATCAAAGTTGTGACCTTCAACGCGCATTTGAGCTTTTTCAATAGAACCGGTGACTAATTTATTTTCAATCGGCAAATCATCAGGAATACCAAGTTTATCCATCATGCCTTTGGCGCGATCCGAACCAAAGATACGCATCAAATCATCTTCCATGGAAATATAAAACTGCGTTGAACCAGGATCACCCTGACGACCGGATCGTCCACGGAGCTGGTTATCAATACGACGAGATTCATGACGCTCTGTGCCAAGCACATGCAATCCACCAAGAGTCTTGACCTGTTCCTCTTCTTCTTTTGTGCCCGGATTTCCACCTAATTTGATGTCCACTCCACGACCGGCCATGTTTGTGGCAACGGTCACAGCTCCAATGCGTCCGGCTTGGGCAATGATTTCTGCTTCGCGTGAGTGGTTTTTTGCATTCAAAATTTCATGTTTGATCCCATTTTGTTCAAGCAACGCAGACAATAATTCGTTTTTTTCAACCGAGGCAGTTCCAACCAAAACAGGCTGACCTTTTTTCTGTAGATCTTTGATTTCAGCAATAACCGCCTGAAACTTGCCCCACTCAGATTTATAGACACGATCAGAAAGATCGGATCGTTGAATAGGCATATTGGTTGGAATTTCCGTCACTTCCAATCCGTAAATTTTTGAAAACTCTTCTGCTTCTGTTGCCGCCGTACCAGTCATTCCGGAGAGCTTTGTGTACATGCGGAAATAGTTTTGAAAGGTAATGGTTGCCAAAGTTTGGCTTTCGTTTTGAATAGTCACGCCTTCCTTGGCTTCAATCGCCTGGTGAATTCCCTCAGAAAAACGACGACCTTGCATCAGGCGCCCAGTAAACTCGTCCACAATCAAGACTTCTCCATTTTGGACAACGTAGTGTACATCTTTTTGATAATTGGCTCGTGCACGCAAAGCAGAATCGGCATACCGTTGATAAATGCCGGCATCAACCGCATACATATTTTCAACATCAAGCATTTTTTCTATTTTTTCTATACCGGCATCTGTAAGAGCTGCTGTGCGCATTTTTTCATCTACATTGAAGTCTTCATTTTCAACCAATGTTTTTATGATTTGCGCAAATCGATAATACAATTCATTAGATTTTTCAGCAGGAGCAGAGATGATAAGCGGTGTTCTAGCTTCATCAATCAAAATAGAGTCGATTTCATCCACCACCGCAAAGTGCAATCCACGCATCACAGCCGCGGATTTTTCCGGAATCATGTTGTCGCGTAAATAATCAAATCCAAATTGATTGTTTGTTCCATACGTAACATCAGCAAGGTACGCCTCTTTACGAGAACATGGTCGCAAATAATCTTCTTTCACAGCAAAAGACTCAACGCAAATTTGGTCCTCACTTAATGCTTCTGATTCTGGGTGCTTAAACGCCGGATCATACATAAGACCACCTTCGTGTTGGATCACCCCAACCGAAAGTCCAAGAAACTGGAACACTTGTCCCATCCAAACCGCATCACGACGAGCCAAGTAATCATTGACTGTGACAAGATGGCAACCTTTTGCTTCAAGAGCGTTTACATACACCGCCAATGTGGATGTGAGTGTTTTTCCTTCACCGGTTCGCATTTCAGCAATGCCGCCACGATACAAAACCAATCCACCCATGAGCTGAACATCAAAATGACGCTGACCCAAGGTGCGCTTTGCGGCTTCTCGCACCACCGCAAACGCTTCATACACCAAATCATCAACGGTTTGCCCTTGTTCTAATCTGGATCGAAATTCTTGAGTTTTTTCTTTGAGCTGTTCATCCGAGAGTGATGAAATAGTTGGTTCAAACGCATTGATCCCATCCACTTCTGTTCTGAGTTCAGCCAAAACTTTTTTGTTTGGGTCTCCAAAAATAAAATGCAGCAGTTTGCTCATACGCGCGGTATTATCCGTTATTTGAGGGGAAAAATCAAGACGGGGTCTAGCCCCGCCTTTTTTATTCTTTTCCTGGTCTTTGAGCCCGTTTTGTTTTATCAACCAATCGATCTTTGTGATCATGAATCTGGCGTTTCAAATCATCTTTGGCCAGATCGATCGCCTCATACAAATCTTCGGCATGGGTTTCGGCTCGGAACGTTTCGCCGGGAATTGAAAGTTGCATTTCCGCTTTGTAGTACGGCCCTTTGGCGTGATGCTTGGTTGTTTTTCCCACCTCGACTCGCAATTCTACATCCGGTTCAAAATGCTGTGTCATTTTTTCAAGAAACGCAACACGTTCGTCAACATAATTTTTTATGGCATCGGTTAGATCCATGTTTGTGCCAAGAAGTTGTGTGAGACGCATAAGGATGAGGTTAGTGAGTAAAATACTTTCTACTCCAAATATTGTACCTCTTCTTGGAGTTGAATTCCAAATGTATTTCTGGCGCGGGTTTTAATAAAGGCGATAAGTTGCATCATGTCATCGGACGTTGCATTTCCTGTATTCAACAAAAAGTTTCCATGTTTTTCACTGACTTTTGCCCCTCCAATCTGTTTTCCTTTTAAATCAAGCTGGTCGATGATCCAGCCCGCCGAAATCCGACGGGCTGAAACCATCTCTGAAGGTAAATCGATGGTTTCCTGAATTCGTTGCAACTCTTCATCCGAAGCTATTTCGATATTTTTAAACATGCATCCGGCCGAACCGGTTTCAAGCGGTTGGGATGCTTTTCGTTTCTTCAAATTTTCATCCATAAGAGATTGGATTTGAGCACAATCCCCTTTTTCGAACTCAAACACAGCTGAAAGAATCACATCTTGTGAGTGCTTGAAGACGGATTCTCGATACCCAAAAGCCATTTGCTCTTTTGTCATGGTGACAATCTGGCCATTCGATAAAACCTGGGCCTCCACAAAATAATCTTTTGTTTCTCCCCCAAAACATCCGGCATTACCGCGAATAGCTCCTCCGACGGTTCCTGGCAAAGTCACTCCCCACTCCATTCCTTTCAAACAATGTTCAGCCACTTTGCGAGCAAACAAAACCATTGGCACGCCAGCACCCACGTGAACACGATTATTGTTCACCTCTAAATCTTGAATGGAAATTTTGATCACAAGCCCATCGATTCCTTGATCAGCCACAAGCACATTTGATCCACCACCAAGCAAAACGATTTTTACCTGATGTTCTTTTGCCAGATCAACCGCTTTTTGTACCTCATCAACAGTTTTGGCTTCAACAAAAAATCTGGCCGGCCCACCAAGCCGATAGTTTGTGTGTTTACTCATGGGCTCTTGCTCACGAAATCGATCTTGAAAAAGTTCTTTGAGTGTTTCAGAAAATTGAGGCATAAACATGTAATTTTAGTTCATCATAGCACATGTTTTTGAAAGAAAAAACTGATCTTTTTATAGATCAGTTGCGCTTGATAATGACAAGATTCCTCTTGATCTTGTCACGTCGGTTTGAATGGAAAAGGAACTCGCCTCGATCATTGACCGATGTGGCTGTATCGAGACCGTCTTCGATGACTGGATGGCTGTTCGGCCAGGTTAATTGATGACGCACAAGTTCAAACAAATCGATTTTCCCCTGAATGGCGTCAACCACGGCCGTTGGACATGTTTTCTGCAAATAGGCGATCATGCGCGTATTCACGTCCGCGTACGGATGGTTGACGGTTGGGTGGTCAAACGTTTCAGCATGAATGCCGGCTGCCAGGAAGACCTCGAACCGCTCTCGTGGTGCAAGTTCCGGATCCCAACCGGTTTCATCGTGCCACCCATGCAAATCATGGACTTGATGGTTGATGATCGCATCTTCGAAATATTTACATGCGGCATAGATGACAGATTCGTGTTCTCGAACACGAGCCGTATCACCATTGATCTTGGCTCGATCAATGAGTGCATCACGGCCGCAATGAAGTGCGGCAATGAAACCGGTTCGGTCATCATAAACGGTAGCTGCGAGACAGTCGGCCGATGCAAGAAAATACGCATCTCCGGGCTTGGTCAGGATCACACCATCCGCATCTGCGCCACGGAAAAATCCGGGCAGAAGTTCGACTGTGAGATCCGATTCTGTTACGACCTTTGCATTGAATGCCGGTTTTGGAACAAACGCGCGCTTGATTTCAAACTCACGCATCACATCTTCAATCACACCAGAAATTCCCGGATTCTTAGCTTCCATCTCTTCACGAGATGAGCCGGCATAGTTCCAGTTGAATGGTGCGCCGAAAACAATGACGGTGGCTTTACCACCAAACAAATCACGAACATACACAGGATTTTGAAAGCACATATGTTTCCTCCTGCCGGCCTGCAAGCGGCTTGTGTAAGCAGACCGAACAGAATGCCATAAATTCACACAAAAGTCAAGCATATATTGACAAACCTACATTCTAAACTCAATGCACCACCCCAGGTTTCTTGGAAAACACCGCCGACTTGTCCTTTGGGACAAATTCAACGAGGGTTGGAGCCTATGCGTGGAAATCCAATCAATTTATATGAGC
>Ga0172367_10007174_pt1 | contig 12849 bp, 22 predicted proteins | sample Lak10m_FD_114542 | JGI IMG/M metagenome (GOLD analysis project Ga0172367, IMG submission 114542) | Freshwater microbial communities from Kabuno Bay, South-Kivu, Congo - kab_022012_10m | ecosystem: Environmental > Aquatic > Freshwater > Lake | place: Democratic Republic of the Congo: South-Kivu...
AATGATCCTATTGGATGATCTTCTATAAATTTAATTAGATCTAAAATAGTTTGATCTTTAAATATAGGATATTTTTTTTGAAACTCTGCTAGCCCCCAAGCATTATGAATTTGAATTCCATCTTCATTGATATAATAAGCAGAGCCGCGATCTTCTTTCATAAAATAGATTACACACTTAGCGCCAAGGTTTGAACTTGACGCTAAGATTATTATTAGTCTATTTTAATTTTATTTTGTAGTTTTTTATTTTCTTTACCAAAGGTAATTGCTAGCAAACCATCTTCATGCTTTGCTTTTACCTCAGAAAGATCTACTTTTCTAGGCAAGTAAAAAGACTTTTCATATTTTACTTTGCCTTCTTTTCTAGTAGCCTTAACTGTCAGATATTCTTGATTTGTAGTAATATCAATATTCTCCTTCTTGAATCCTGCAAGAGGAATTTCAAGAGAATACTGATCATTTTCTAAAATAAAATCAGAATATCCCCTGTCATAATTAAATATAGAGTCATTAAATATATTTTCAAATACATCTAATGGTCTGCTTCCATTTCTTAGTGTTAATAGCATAATTTTATATCTCCTTTGTTTATACTTATCCGCAAGATCTGTGCCAACTTTTTATCATTTTTATATAATAAAAAGCTTATTTTTAATCTAAAAAGCGTAGTTTATTGTAAAAAACAAACGTATTTATAGCGTTTTGAGACAGGGCGTCTCTTAAAGTATTTTTGTTTATAAGTTTATTAAGAGACATTTAGGCCTAAGTGCGACAAAAAGACATATATACATAAAATAATTTTATTTATACTAACCCATCCTAATATCTTTATATTTAATTATTTTGTATATTAATAGAATTTATTAATTTATTTTGTGAATAAAATTCAATATTTTTATTTGGAAATAATGACGCAAGCTTGTCTAAATCAAAATCTTCATGGATTAAATCCATAACCAAAAATTCATAATCTTCGTGTTCTAGGAAATCTTCTCCGGCTCGATGGATATTAGATTTCATTTTTTCTTTACGAATGCGATCTATCTCGTTTATTCTATTTGCAATAGCTGAAGATATAATTAAGCCGTAGAATCTTTGAAGACTTAATAAAGCTTCAAAATCATTAATAATTATAGAATTTTCGTCAAATGTAAAATTAGACATACTATATAATAGTTCAATTGTAATATATATTACAATTAATTCGTGTAAATTATTATAAATAAATGCAAAATGTTTTTTTAATTGCTAATTCTGGGAAGTCTAGAAATCCAGAGATTATTTCTAAATTTAAAGAAAAGCTTAAAGAGGGAGATACTTTGGTATTCTTTAATAGATTTTTAACAGATTTAAAAGATACATTTTGGATAGATTTTATTAGGAATAATAAAGATAATACGCTTTATTTTGTTTCTAGAAAAACACTCGATTTTGTTCAAGAAAATAAACCAAAATTCTTGAATCGAATTGGAATCATTGATTTAAACCAAAAGTTAGACAAGAAAGAATCTTTTCATATTTCACATGGGCTTGGAGTATTTAAAGGTAAAATATATAAAGGCGGGTGCATATGTTGTGGAGATGAATATATATATAAAAAATTTGATAAAATATTTGTCCTTATAAATAAAAATCAATATCCAGGGTATAAACATTCTTGTGAATCTAAAGATATAGAAAGCAAGTTTAATTTTATTTTTAAAGACGATGTTTTTTCATATCCAGATCTAAGTATTTTAGAAAATAATTGTTCTAGTGGATTTTTAATGATTGTATATTTTTTAAAATTATACAAATTTCAAAAAATTTATATGGTAGGATTTGATCATTCTGGAGGGGACATTAATCACCCTTGGTTCGAAGAAAGAAGATTTATAGACGAAAATTTAGATAAATATTCTTTAGAAAGAATATAGTGGATTTCGTATAATATGCTAAGTGAACAAAGAAATTTATATAAAATGCGCTTGCTCAGGAGAAGGTTTATATATAAATTACGACAAAGAAGATAGCTTATATTATTTAGCAATATTTTCATTAGGGTTTAGAGACCCAAGCAAGCTTTCTTTTTTGGAAAAAATAAGATGGATTTGGTATTTAGTAAAAAACGGAAAGCCTTATAATGATCAATTTATTTTAAATAAAAAAGAAGTTGATAAATTAATTAGATTTTTCAAAAGTTGAAGGAGGATATTATGAGAAGAGATATTATTATTATAGATAATTTTTATGAAGACCCATATTTAGTGAGAGAATATGCTCTTAAACAATTAAGGGACGACTTTTATCTACCATACGGTAGTCCAGTCTGGAAATCAACGCCCACAAAGAGATGGGATCAATGTCCATTTAAGTCTTCTCAATCTTTAATAAATAGGTTGGGGGATATAACTGGAGAGGAGGTAGATGTTGAAGCTTGGAAGCTAGACTACCCAAAAGATGATGAAATAGGCAAAGGCGAAGGGTATTTTCCAAATCAAAACCATCCAGGATGGGACGGCAGACGGTTAAAAAGCTGTAAGTGGAATTGCACGTTTCATATGAAACCACGCACGAATCAGCAATTAGGAGAAGGTGTTCATAATCATGTAACTGATGTATGGAACTCAGTAGGGGAAGACGGGTGGGTTGGATTAATTTATCTAAATCCAGAAGCCCCAATTGACTCTGGATTATTTCTATGGGAAAATTTAAATAAAGAAAAAAATTATGATTGGATGACGCCAAAAGAGAATTGGAAATTAATAGATTCATTAGGCGCAGTTTTTAATAGACTAATTTTGTGCAGAGGCCAGAAACCCCATAGTGGGGCAGACGGATTTTCTGAATCAGATGAAAACGGCAGATTGTATCAGACATTTTTCTTTACTACAAAGAATGAATCAAAAGAAACTTTTCAATCTGTTCAAATAATTAATATACATTAATATGAAGATATGCGCAGGAGGTGTGGACATGGATGAGGTCATCGCGCGGTTGGGACTCAGCAAAGCACCTAAACCTTTTCCCGAATCTATAAAATATGCGGCAGATATTGATCCTTCAGAAGAAAAAAATTTAGATTTATTTAAAGCAAAAGAAAAAACTGCTTTTGTGATTACGACTAGATTTACCGGAAGAGAAGCCTTTGAATTTACTTTCAAAAAAAATAATGAAGATGTAAATATAAGAGAATTTCCTGATATTATATCTTCCGTAGAGAGAATCAAGAAATATTATCCAAATAATCAAATTATCGTAGTTGATTCGGCCTCCCCAAATAAAGAATATCAATCAATCATTAAGGCTATAGATAGTTCAATTATTATCGAAGATATAGATAATAAAAATTACGAGGCCGGAGGCATAATATATGCTTTTAAAAAATATAAGAATTGTTTTGATTCTTTTTTGTTTTTGCAAGACAGTTTCTTACTCGAAAAAGAAAAAATAAAAGAAATAAATAATATTAATGATGAATTTTATTATAACTTTTTAGAATGTCGGTGCGGATGGTGCCATAGAAGCGATTTTGATCAAAAAACTAGAAAATGGATACTAGATGAAGAAAGCGATTTTATTATAAGAGACTCTTCCGTTTTTAGAGATGGGATACAAAACCCTATATATGTTGGCCCAAATATTAGCCGAAAATTAGATAAAGATATTACGGCTTCTTATAAAGAGCCTTTTAATATAGCTTATTGTTGTTCTTTTCTTACTAGTTCAAGAAATTTTGAAAAAGTTTTAGCTACAAATATAATCGATATTTGCCCACTTCCGGTTGATAAAATTGGGAGTTGCTCATGGGAAAGAATTTTCGCACTAGCTTTTGCTCAGGCTGGAATTAAAGATAACTTTTTAGATGGATTAAGAATCATTTATTGGTTTGGAAACTGCGCAGGAGGGAAAGGAGCCAATTACACCACAAAATTTATAAAGTTTTACTTGGGAAGATCATGATAAAGATATTAATTCTTGGGGGCACAAAATTTATTGGTAAAAATTTTGTAAAAAATATATCTAACAGTAGTTATGAAATATTATTAGCGAATAGAGGGCTAATAAAAACTCCAGATATTATCATAGATAGGGATAATGAAAAAGAATGTACGGACCTAGGGAATTATAGATTCGACATAATAATTGATTTTTCTTGCTATAACTTGAGACAATTTAAAAATACTTATAAATATTTAAAATTTAATAAATATATATTTATATCTAGTAGCGCGGTAGAAGGAATACCATTCCAAAATGTTTCTCCAGATATGTATGAAATGGCTAAATATGCCTATGAGAAAAAAGAATGCGAAGATTTTATTATAAATAATATTAAAAGTTATTCAATAATAAGACCATGCTATGTGGTCGGAGAAGGAGATTATACTAATAGATTCCACAAAAAAAACAATAAATATTATTGGCAAAATGGCTTAGAATTAACATACTTTATTGAGGTAGATAAATTATCCAAGATTATTTTTGATATTATAGAAGATAAAAATAATTTGATATTTAATCCTTGCAAATAGTATTATCATATAATGATTACAATAAAAGATATATCCAATCTAAAGCTTTCTAAAAAACAAAGAAAAAAACTTCTTGCGAAAGGCAAATTAAGAGACCCATTCGAGATATGGGTAGACCACCACAATCATAAACTCGAAATCGTTAGAACTTGCAGTAGCTTAATTGGGGCGATAGTCTCTTCTATGGTATTGCTTAAAGTTTTTGGTGTACTATAGTAGTATACATGATAAATAACGATAATAAGATTATTAATCTTATTAAAGCGATAATTAATAAGACAGAACCTCCAGTATTTGAGGCCTACATCTCTCCCACAAGATATGGAGTTTCCGGTAAAGATCCTGATGGAGAAGAAGGTATTTGGTCTGGTAGATTAGAATTATGGAGAGAACAGGCTCAAAAAGAGATTCTTTTAGAAAGCGAAAATTTTTTAAATATTAATGACAATAAGGGCGAGTATGCGATAATACCAAAAAGTTTCTATTCAAAAATTCGAGGTTACGATCAAACAAAAAAGCACGATTTTTGCTTTATTGGTTCTTCTTACTTTTACGATTGGGATTGCTCCGAAAAACCAGTTAGGTTAAAAGCAAGAGCGGTGGCGAAAGAAAAAAGACGATGGATCTTAGATTTTATTCATAATTATTTTAACAAAGATTCTTATTTAAAATTTACAGATTCAGGGGCCATGAGATATCATTCTTGTTTGGGCGAATTTGATTATACTTTAAAATCTAAGGGTTTTTGCCCGAGAGAAAACCCGACAATTAGGGGCAACTTTGATGAAGATTTTTATAAAGTAATGTGTGCATCAAAGTTTTGTCTTTGTCCAGGCGGAGATAATTGTTGGTCAATAAGATTTTATGAAGCGTTAATGTGTAAAACAATTCCAATTATATATTATCCAAACGAAAGATGTAGAACGCAATCAGAATGTTTGTTAGATTATAAATATTATTTAGTAGATGACCAACCAAAGAATTATAATAAAGACTGGGCAGATCATAATTATAATCTATTTTTAAAATATCATACATATGAATACATGGACAAAATTAATCAATAATACTTTCTATTCATTTATGTACAGATATAATGATGTAGATGACCAATTTGGATTTTCAGATTCTAAAACATTTTCGAAGTATGCTAAAACATTTTTTCATCTTGACAAAATCGGAAAAACATGGCAAAATGCATGTGATGTCCCAAAAACGTCCAGCTATGGACATCCAGAGATGATTACATATTTTAATAGCGTAATTGAAGAATTTGATTTTTTTCCAATTCCTAGATTTGGAGAGATAATAAGATGATTAAATTAATTGTTTTTGATTTAGATGGAGTTTTAATTGACGCAAGAGAAATTCACTATGAAGCTCTTAATAGGGCTATAAGTTTAGTTGGGGATGAATTTACAATTAAAAAAGAAGAACATTTATCTACTTACGATGGACTTCCGACTAAAAATAAATTAGAATTATTATCTAAAAATAAAAATTTACCAAAAGATAAACATACTTTAATTTGGGAAAATAAACAAAAATTTACAATAGAAGTTATAAATGAAACTGTAAAAGAGGATGAAAGGATTAAACTTATATTAAGAGAATTAAAAAATAAAGGATATAAAATATATGTCGCCTCTAATTCCATAAAAGATACAATTAAAACAATACTCACAAGAAAAGGATTCATAGAATATATTGATAATTATTGTTCTAATGAAGATGTAAAAAATCCTAAGCCAAGATCTGAGATATACTTAAAATGTATGATAGACGCCGAAGTAGATCCAGATGAATGTTTAATAATTGAAGACTCTATTGTTGGTAGAAAAGCTGCTTTAAAATCTGGAGGGCATCTACATCCAGTACTCAATACAAATGATATTAACTTAGATAAAATTATAGATAATATCAATAAAATTAATAATAATAAATTAATGAAGCCTAAATGGAAAGATGATAAAATGAAAGTATTAATTCCAATGGCTGGCGCAGGAACGCGATTTGAAAAGGCTGGGTATACTTTTCCTAAACCATTAATAGAAGTTAAAGGGAAACCAATGATACAAGTAGTAGTTGATTCGATAGGAATTGAAGCAAAACATGTTTTTATTACTCAAAAAAGTCATTACGAGAAATATAACCTAAAAGATACATTAACTTTAATTAGTCCAAATTGTGAAATCACTTTAGTTGACGGTCTAACCGAAGGAGCCGCATGCACGACCCTTTTAGCTAAAGAGCATATAAATACAAATAATCCACTTCTAATCGCCAATTCCGATCAATATGTAGATTGGGATAGTAATGAATTTATGTATTCAATGATGGCAGATAATATAGATGCAGGTATTTTAGTTTTTGAATCAACTCATCCAAAATGGAGTTTTGCAAAGTTAGACGAAAATGGCTTTGTGTCTGAGGTAGCAGAAAAAAAACCAATAAGTAATTTAGCTACAGTAGGTATATATTTTTGGAAAAAAGGATCTGATTATGTTAAATACGCAGAGCAGATGATATCTAAAAATATTAGAGTTAATAATGAATTCTATGTTTGTCCTGTATTTAATGAAGCAATTAAAGATGGAAAAAAAGTAAAAATATTTAAAATAGAAAATAATAAAATGTGGGGAATTGGAACTCCAGAAGATTTAAATTATTTCTTAGAAAAATATAAATAATGCCATATGATGGCGTAGTTTGTAAAATTTAATGAAGTTAATATCTCATAGAGGCAATATTTTAGGAATAGAAAAAGAACAAGAGAATCATCCAGCTAAAATTGATCAAGTATTATTTAAAAATATTGATTGCGAGATAGATGTATTTTTTGAAAATAAAAATTTATATCTTGGCCATGATTATCCTCAATATAAAATATCAATAAATTGGCTACTTGAAAGAAAAAATAAGTTATGGATTCACTGTAAAAATTTAAAAGTTTTAGAGCATTTATCTAATTATAAGGATTTAAATTATTTTTGGCATGAAAATGATCGAGTCACACTAACGAGTCATGGTTATATTTGGTCTCATACAGATACAGAATTTGTAAAAAATAGTATAATCGTTTTACCCGAAAGAAGTAATAGAAAAAAAATAGAAGAAAAATGTTTTGGAATATGTTCTGACTATATTGAGTTTTATAAAAATAAACTTGTTTAATATTTTATTTCTCATATAATTATTGAATAGGCGATTCATGGCCCACCATAATCACGTAAATGAAATCTCAAATTAAAAATAAAGAATTCGCTCTTACCATTATTAATGGTGCCATTGGTGGAAAAAATGGAAATACAGCTTCTCTTATTAAGAAAATAAAAAGAAAAATAAATAAGATAGATCCGAAAATTAAGATAAAGATACTACACCTCCACAAAGATTTTTATTGGCCAAAAGTCAGACATATTATAAAAGAGAGCAGTGCTTTAATTTTTTGTACAGGGACTTATTGGGACAGCTGGGGATCGCCAATGCAACAACTTTTTGAAAAAATGACAGAAATAGAAGGCAAACAACATTTGTTAGGCAAACCTGCTGGAGCTATAGTGACAATGCATTCTGTAGGTGGTAAAGAGATAGCCTCAAGGATGCAGGGCGTGCTTTGTTCCATGGGGTGCGTTCTTCCTCCGTTCTCTGCTTTTGCTTATAGTTATGCAGATCATATAGCTCATCAATCTAGATTTATGGGCAAAAAACTTCTTGATGATGTCTGGCATATAGAAGATCTTCATGCGCTCTTATCGAATATCATAGAATATGCGAAAGGAAATAATAATTGGAAAGTTTGGGATTATCTAGACACAGAGGCTTATAATCCGACTTCTGTTTGGTTGAAATGAATTTATTCCCAAATAGCTCAACGGTAGAGCTAACGAGGATGTTCTAGGTTCGAATCCTAGTTTGGGAGAATTCGGGGGGGGTGTAGCACAGCTTGGCTAGTGCGTCTGCTTTGGGAGCAGAAGGTTGCAGGTTCAAATCCTGCTACCTCGAAGTTAAAATTTGGAGCGATGGTTGAGCGGTTGAAAACAGCAGTTTACTAAACTGCAGATGTAGAAATGCATTCGTAGGTTCGAATCCTACTCGCTCCGTGTAATCTTATATGTGAGCAATAAAGAGAATTTACTAGCAATATGTTCAGAATTTAGTGATACTTACGGATTTGATGCGGCCGACTTAGAAAGGCTCGTTATATATACAAAATCAGAATATCTAAATGAATTAAGAAACTTATTGGATAAACAAAATTATAAAATATTTTCTTATCAAATATATGGCAAGGATGCCCTAATTAATTTTATACCTAAAATTGATTTTCAATGACTCTATTTGCTAAAGACTTTTTGCCAAATAAGGATATTTACTAACAAGAAAATTGCAAATAATATCATATTTGCGAAACAAAAAATGTTAAATATATCTAAAATTAGTATAATATATAATATGTTTAAGGCTATTATAATCAGTTTGTTGTTATCTGCTAGCTTAATCAAGGCAAATAATAGTTTTATTTACAATGGATTTTCCCATAAAATTAAAGCATTAGTAATAGAGATATACGATGGAGATACAATTCTAATTCAAGAAGAGAACAAAAATACTCATAAAGTTAGACTTTTAGGAATAGATGCTCCAGAACTTTTGCAGAATTATGGGACTGAATCAAAATTAGGTTTATCAAGAGAGATTTATGGCGAAGAAGTAATAATATTATTTAATCGGCGAGATAAATTCAAAAGGATTCTTGGCAAAATAATTTTTAAAAATAAAGATATTAATTTATTACAAATCGAGCGTGGATATTCTTGGCATTACGAAAATATCTTTAATCAACAATCTTCAGAAGACGATATAGCGTATGAAGAAGCTCAAGCACAAGCCAAGGACAAGAAGATCGGTCTTTGGGGTCAACAGGATATTATTCCTCCATGGGAGTTCAGAAAAAAGTATATATACTAAATTTGCTAACAAGAAAATGGCAAATAAATAATCAAATTTACTAACTAAAAAATGCCAAATATATGAATGAAAAAACGCCAAATATAGGAGCTGGAAAAGGGGACAAACCAAGAAATTGTTTCTCTGATAGTTTTAAAGAAAACTATGAAAGCATAAATTGGTCAAAGGAAAAAGATAAATCGTTGATTAAAAAAGAATTAAAAAAGCCGAATGGCTCATCAACATATATTTACAGATAATTTTTACGCACTTGACTATTGTTGTATATTCGATTAAGATGGTAATATGAGTAGAAAAGGAGTCTGCTGTATTGTATTATCTCTAGCAGAGAGAGAAGAACCTATCAAGTTCAATACTATGACTTATGCTCGTTTCTCTGCGATGGATAGAAAAGAAGCACTTGCTACCCTTTCTTCAAAAATACTTAATAATATGCTTACTACATATCATTATATTAAATATTGTGCTGACCATAATCACGCATATAGACTTTCATCAGATTTATTTCCTCTTATTACTTATGATAAAGCAGATGTTAAACTCGAATATTTACCAGATTATACTCGAATAATTAATTCATTTGATAGCATCAAGAAGCTAATACAATCTACCAATGTTCGAGTATCTTGTCATCCTAGCGAGTTTAATGTTCTTGCTAGTGATAATGACAATGCAGTAGATAAAACAATCAAAGAATTAAATCACTATGGTTGGTTTATGACGCAAATCGGTTGCCCACTTAACTATGACGCACCTATGAATATGCACATACATAATGCAAAGGGCGATCTAAATGCTATTGTCAAAAAGTTTATGAGCAACTTTGATAGACTATCACAAGATGTAAAGTCTAGATTAGTTATCGAGAACGATGACAAAGATACTTGTTGGTCTGTCAAGAAACTTATGAAGTATTTTCATTCTGTATCTAATATTCCTATTACCTTTGATTATCTTCATCACAAATGTCATTCAGATAATCTATCAGAAGAACAAGCATTTCATCTTGCACGAATTACTTGGGGTAATCACATTCCTCTATTTCACTATTCAGAAAGTATTGTTGGACACAAGAACCCACGCAAACACGCTGACTATGCTACTCGTTTGCCCGATACATACGGACATAATGTAGATATAGATTTTGAACTAAAAATGAAGGAGAAATCTTTTGCCAACTTATTTTAAATGTCCTTGGAAAAAGTTATTACATAATGTTACTATTTCTGGTCGTAGAGCAAAAACTATGACCCTAAAAAGAAAAGGAATAGAATTAGAGATTAATCTTTCGATAGAAGATTTGAAAGAAATATACGACAAACAAAATGGAAAATGTTTTTGGTTCGATATTCCTCTTGATATTAATTCTGTGTTAGAAAAAGGTAATTTATTATCTATGAGTGCAGACAGAATAGATAACAATAAAGGATATATAAAGGATAATATTGTAATTTGTTGTAGATTTGCAAATTTAGGGAGACAAGATTGTGATTTTGATAAGTTTAAAAATATTATAAAATACATAAAAAATGAAAAAACTTAACCAAATATTAATTCTTGTTTTATTTATTGCTTTATTTTTTTCTTTTTATCAAGAAGATTTTAAGAGAAGTTTATTGTTAAGTTTATTATTAATAATAAACTTATTGATGGGATTAAGAAAATGATTAATCATAACGATCTTTTAAATATAGTCCAAAAATTACCAGAAGATTATAAACCTTTTGGCGAAGTAGAAAGATGGTCAAATCCAGAATTAAATTATCCAGATTGTTCTATGGGATGCAAATATTATTTGCAATTAAAAGGAGAACTAGGAAACGATTGGGGAGTATGTTCTAATAAGAATAGTCACAGATATGGATTATTAACTTTTGAGCATCAAGGATGCCAAAAATTTGTATTTGACAAAGATGCTAATTTAGAATAATATATAGTATATGGGCTTATTTAATTATGTTAAAGTAGAACAAGAGCTTCCCTTGGATGCTACCTTACAAACGCTTAATCGTAATTGGCGTGATGAAGAATATCAAACAAAAGAACTAGAAGAAAGTGCTTTAGTTAGTTATATTCTTCGTGATAATAAATTATTTGAAGAAAAAGTAGAGGGTCATTACGAAGAACTTACAGCCGAAGAAAAAGCTAAAAATAAAGGAAACAGATTTGCTTTTATTTTAGATAGACGATTTGTTCAAGACAAAAAAGAACAAGTTTGGAGAGAGGATTATACTGGCACTTTTATTTTTGGTTGTGTTGTTTATGGAGATACTATTGATGGAACTGACTTTTATCCAGATTGGAGATGCGTTGTTGTAAATGGAGTAGTTAAAGAATTAACTATTGTTAAAGATTATTCTAAATATTCTTCTAAAGATAGAATCGAACAGCAAATGATATGGGATAAAGAAGCAGAAACCCATAAAAATAAAATGAAATGTTCAGTTTATAAATTTTATTACAATTATTATGTTCAGCCTCTTGATAGGTTTGGATGGTATGTTAGTAGAAAACTTTATTCTCTGACAAGATTCATCGAGTGGATTAGATTTCCTGTAATTAGAAAAGTTGTCACTTTCTTAACTCCTAGATGAAGAAAAAAAATAAAAAGAAACATAGCTGTATTATTACTAGGCTTTGGCCTAGCGTAGAAGATATGAAAAAAGATTTGTTTATAGATTTAGACAAACAAGAAATTACAAATTTATCTACTGGTAATAAATTAAAACCATTTCTTTGTGGTGGTAAAAAGAAAAGCGATGTCTATTATGCAATAGACTTTAAAGGAAAGAAGTTTAGCGTCCATCGTTTGTTTTTTTATTGGCATCACGGATATTTGCCTCCTTTAGTAGATCATAAAGATACCAACCCACAAAACAATCGAATAGAAAATTTAAGAGAACTTGATAGCTCTGGAAATAGTAGAAATTCAAAAAAGTATCATAATAGAAAAAGAAAAGCCACATCAATATATAAAGGAGTATCTAAAACTCCTTTAAATAAATGGGTCGCAAGAATTAGAGATTTATACTCAAAAAAAGATATTACAATAGGAACATTTGAAAAAGAAGATGATGCTGGTCAAGCGTATAATGATAAAATAAGAGAATTAGGTTTAGAAGAAGTATCGGTAATGAATGACACTCCTCAAGAAAGAGCAAGAAAAAATAATCAATTTGACCCACCTCCAGAAGATTTAAAACATTTAAAAGTTTTATTTGAAAATTTAGACCCTATTGTAGATTTAAAATGAAAAAATCTAAACCTAAAACTCCTCACATTCTTGAAGTAAAAGAAGAAAATGGCTATTTATATGTTGAGTTGCCTAACTCTCTTTTAAAAAAGGTTGGCTGGAAAACTGG
>Ga0172367_10007177_pt1 | contig 12848 bp, 8 predicted proteins | sample Lak10m_FD_114542 | JGI IMG/M metagenome (GOLD analysis project Ga0172367, IMG submission 114542) | Freshwater microbial communities from Kabuno Bay, South-Kivu, Congo - kab_022012_10m | ecosystem: Environmental > Aquatic > Freshwater > Lake | place: Democratic Republic of the Congo: South-Kivu...
GGAAAGCTTCCATCATGCCTTCATCTCCGCTCAAAGCGGCAATAATCCGGAGTTCGATCTGCGAATAGTCGGCAGACAGCAGGATATAGTCCGGATTCCTTGCTACAAAGGCTTTCCTGATTTCACGTCCTCTGTCGGTACGAACCGGAATATTCTGTAGATTCGGGTTAATCGAACTCAAACGCCCTGTTGCAGCCACAGCCTGATTGTACGTTGTGTGAACGCGGCCGGTTCGCGGGCTGATTAAGGCAGGCAGGGTATCCACATAGGTTGATTTCAGCTTGGTAAGCGATCGGTAATCCAATATTTTTTGAACGATCGGGTGTTTGTTGAGTAATTTCTGCAGCACTTCCTCCCCGGTCGAATATTGTTTGGTTTTGGAGGTTTGTTTTGGTTTTTCAACAATTTTTAAATGATCAAACAGGATTTCACCCAATTGTTTCGGGGAAGAAATATTGAATGGCATTCCGGCCAGATCCAGAATTTCCTGCTCCAGAACCCTGATTTCCAGCTCGAGTTCTCCGGAATAGGCCATGAGGATTTCCTTATCAATCCTGACGCCTTCTGCTTCCATATCTGCCAACACCGGAATCAGCGGCATTTCCAGTGTATCAAGCAAATTCCGCGTATTGCTTTCTTCCAGTTTTGGCAGAAATGCTTCCCGTAATTGCCAGGTAATATCGGCATCCTCTGCGGCATATTCTTTGAGCTTTTCCAGATCAGCATTGCGCATATTACCCTGTTCTTTGCCCTTTTTCCCAATCAGCGTTTCGATGGAAACCGGACTGTAATTCAGCCAGGTTTCGGCCAGAAAGTCCATGTTATGCCGTGAATCCGGCTGAATCAGGTAGTGGGCCAGCATCGTATCAAAAAATGGACTGCTCACACGAATACCATATTGTTTCAGGACGCTGAAATCGTATTTCAGATTCTGCCCTGTTTTTTCAACAGCCGGATTTTCGAGAATTGGTTTAAAATCCTGAAGAATTTCCCGACATTCCGAAAAATCTGCCGGCAGGTGCATATAATACGCTTCTCCCTTTTTCCACGAAAACGACATACCCACCAATTCACAATTATTGGGATCCAGTCCGGTGGTTTCGGTATCAAAACAGAAATGAGTCTGTTCTTCCAGCAAATGCAGGAGGTTTGCTCTTCCGGCTGCGTCGTTAACCAGAGTGTACTGGTGCTTTGTAGTTTGAATCGTGTTAAAGGTTGGATTGTTAAGGGTTTCAACGCTTTGTTCCTGACTACTGAATAAATCCCCTATGGATTGCTGACGGGCTGTATCCTTGAGCGACAGATCTGTAAAAACCCGTTTGGCAAAGGTTCTGAATTCGAGTTCATCCAGCAATTCTTTTAAACGCTGCCGGTCGGGTTCCGTGTATTTCAGCTCTTCTTCATTCCATTCGATCGGAACATCTAAGATAATTGTCGCCAGTTGCTTCGACATGATGGCACTGTCGGCATGCCGGATTACCTTTTCTTTCAGTTTTTCATTTTTTATTTCCGAAGCATGGGCAATGAGATTCTCAATATTATCCCAGGTTTCCAGCAGTTTTTTCGCTGTAACCTCTCCTACTCCCGGGATTCCGGGGATATTATCGCTGGCATCACCCCATAATCCCAGCATATCAATTACCTGATCGGGTCGTTTAATGCCAAATTTTTCACAAACCTCTTTTACACCCATAATGCTCGCCGGTTCATTGAATTTCCCGGGACGATACATAAAAATTTTATCTGTTACCAGCTGACCGAAATCTTTATCCGGAGTCATCATATAGGTGATAAAACCTTCCATTTCAGCTCGTTTGGCCAGAGTCCCGATCACATCGTCTGCCTCATATCCATCCACATACAATACCGGAATCCGAAACGCTTCAATTAATTCCTTGATGTACGGAATGGAAGCTGCCAGATCTTCGGGCATCGATTCACGGTTGGCTTTGTAAGCCGTAAAATCAATATGCCGTGCAGTGGGAGCCATGGTATCAAAGGCAACCCCTATGTGGGTGGGTTTTTCATTGCGTAGGAGGTCATACAGAGTATTCGCAAACCCAAGAATTGCAGAGGTATTCAGGCCTTTGGAATTGATACGCGGATTTTTGTTGAGTGCATAATAGGCTCTGTAAATCAAAGCCATGGCATCCAACAGAAAGAGTTTCTTCATTTTTATGAATTTTAATGCAAAGATATTGGTTCTTTCATCGGTTAACCGTTTATTTGGTCGTTCCCTTGTCGATGCAGTCTATATTTGATTAACAAAATGGGCGCTGTGATGTTAAAAAGTAATCACAATATCACGACATTTTTTCCATTACTTTTACAAAAACTGTAATATATCGTGGGTATGATCAGAAAGAAAAGCAGTACAAAAAAGAAGATATTTGTTCTCGATACTTCGGTTATTCTTTACAACCACAATGCTTTGCGAAGTTTTGAGGATAATGATGTTGCCATCCCGATTACCGTCCTTGAAGAACTTGATAATTTCAAAAAAGGAAATGATATCAAAAACTTCGAAGCCCGTGAATTTATCCGGCAGATGGATAAAATCTCACCGCGAGGAACCCTGCAACGCTGGACTACTATCGGGAAACCTTCTACCGGAAAGTTCAAGGTAATCATGAATGAGCAAAGTGAGATGGATGCCCAGGCCATTTTTGGCGAAAGCAAACCGGATCACCGGATTTTAAATGCTGCACTGGTATTGAGCAAAGAATACCCCGACCGCAGTGTAGTGCTGGTGACCAAAGATATCAATCTGCGCCTGAAAGCCAGGGCACTGAATATTCCGGCAGAGGATTTTGAAACCGGTAAAATAAAAGATATCGAATCGCTGTATGCCGGTAAAATAATGGTGGAGGGTTTGTCGAAAAGCCTTATAGATACCATTTATCAGGAGGGATTCTGTTTTCCGGAAGATATCGGTATCAAAGAACCCAATCCAAATCAGTATCTGATTCTGAAAAACTCAAAGCATTCTGTCCTCACGTTTTTTAACCCGGTCACAGCCCGCATCGAGAAAATCGAAAAGCGCTCGGCTTTCCGCATCGAACCCCGCAATGCCGAGCAGGTATTTGCGCTGCATGCTATTCTGAATCCGAATGTCAAGCTGGTCACACTGCAGGGCGTTGCCGGTACCGGGAAAACCTTGCTGGCACTGGCCGGTTCATTAGAACAGAAAATGAATTTCAAGCAGATCTACCTGGCCAGGCCCATTGTGCCGTTAAGCAACAAGGATATCGGTTACCTGCCGGGAGATATCAAATCGAAACTGAACCCCTACATGGAGCCATTGTGGGACAACCTGAAATTCATCCAGAACCAATACGGGGAGAAGGACAAGGAGTTTAAGGCCATCACGGAAGCGATCGAGAAAGAGAAGCTGATGATCACGCCACTGGCCTACATCCGGGGGCGGAGCATCTCCAACGTCTTTTTCATCGTTGACGAAGCGCAAAACCTGACTCCCCACGAAGTGAAGACCATCATCACGCGGGCGGGGGAAAACACCAAGATCATCTTCACCGGAGATATTTACCAGATTGACACCCCTTACCTCGATGCACAAAGCAACGGGTTATCCACCCTGATCGACAAGATCAAGCACAATCCGATCTATGCCCACATCCGACTGGAGAAGGGAGAACGGTCGGAGCTCGCCAACCTGGCGAATGAGATGCTTTAGCAATGCAAAAAAGAGCCGCCGGAAACGTTGGCGGCCCTGAAACAACAGGTAACGGTCAGGTTACTGATGTATTAAAACAGGGAGTATTTCAGTGAAAGCGAGAAGGTAATCCCCGGATCAAGCTTTTCGAAGAACTTGTCTTCCGCTTTATAGGAACGGAATACTGCCTCTTTTTTCTGGAAGAGGATGTTTTCCACCTTCAGTCCCAGAGAGAATTTCTTCTTCTCTCCGAAACTCTTGTTGGCATTGAAGTTCAGACTATTGAACGGTTTGGTGTAGATATCCGGTCGGTCGGCCATGCCTACGTACAGCAGGGTCAGCCCCTGAACATTGTAGTAGAGGCCGGCCTCAAAACCATTCCAGAATCCCTTCTCTCCACCGTCGTAAAAGAGTCCGACGTTGACCATGTATGGCGCCTGTCCGGCCATGGCTCGGTAATCGCTGACCGTTTGCCCGGTGCGTGCAACGGCCAGCCGGGATTCGTACTCGGTTTGACTGAGCTTGATCCTGGAGTGAATATAGGTGAAATTGGCAGTGAACTGGAAATCCGAAAGCGCTTGTACGATCATGTCCAAATTCAAACGAACCTCCAACTCTCCACCCAATACATGACCGTCGCCCACGTTCCGGGGCTGGAAAGCACCCTGGATCGTGGCATACTGAACGATTTCAATGGGTTTGTTAAACTGTTTATAGAAGCCGCTCACCGAGATGGTCTGACCCGGCTTGGGGAACCATTCCCACCGCAGGTCAAAATTGTGGATAAAGGTGCTTACAAGGTTCCCGTCCCAGTAAACGATCCCAGTGCTGTTATCCTCATCCGGGAACAAACCGCCGATGAAGGTCCTGCCGCTTACCGGGTCGTAGATCTCGGCATAGGACAACTCCTTGAATGAGGGGCGTGCTGTGGTCATGGCGTAGGAAAAGCGGAGGTTTTGCTTCTCTGAAAATCCCCAGATCAGGTTTACGGAGGGGAAGAAATTGAGGTCGGAAAGAACCTTTTCATTATCCAGGACATGGGTACCCAACTGATCCTGGCCGGTATAGCGCTGCAGGTAGTTTTCAAGCCGGACACCCAGGATCGATTTCAGTTTTTTGAAAATGTTGAATTCAAATGACACATATCCGGCAGCATTGTTGACATTGGAGTTGAACTGGTTGGGGTTGACCGGAACGAAGGAGGCATCGTAGGTGGTGCCCTTGTTCACGTTGCTGTCGACCGGCCAGAGGTTTTCAGGGAAGAAGATCTCATTGGGATCACCCGTAAGGGTTATGTGCCTGATGTTGAAGGCGAAATCGCGGATCGTGAAATCCCTTTCCTTGTAGGTATAGGCTCCTCCGAACTTGAGATTTGCCTTTTGCCCTCCTTTGAACCGGAACTCCTTGGTAACATCGAGGGCGCCGGAGAGGTTCCACTCCGTGAGGTCCCGCCAGATCCGTTCAGGGAAACCCGATTCAGTGCCAATGATGAATCCGCCCCCGTCGGTGACGTACCGTGTGAACCGGATATCCGGGTCATCCATAGTCGAGTAGGTAGGACTCAATTTCCACTTGATTTCCCACTTCCCGTCATCAAGTGCGTGTTTACCATCCAGCATCACATTGGTCATGGCCCGTTCGCTGTATTCCAGGTTGTGCTGAAATCCTGAGAAGTTGCTTCCCAGGTCGGAACCGATGTATGGGTCGAAGATAGCGGCGCCCTTTTTCCCGTTCTGCAGGCGAAGGATATTCAGCCTGAACTTGGATTTCTTGGTCTTCAATGCGATTCCGGCCAAACCGCCTAACAGCACATTGCTCTCTCCCTGGTTACCTTTCTGGTACTCCCGGGTATCCATTTCATAGACGTTCGGATCGGCGGAAAGGCCGTATTTACCGTATTCGGCATTTCTGTAGAAATCTGTATTGTTCTTATAGGAGAAGGCAATGTCGTATCCCCAGGTCACCTTTTTTCCCGGGATCTGGTTCCCGATGGAGAACCCCAGATTGAAATCCATCAGACTGGTGGCGGTGTTGGCGGCCATGGTGGGGTTGAAGGCCTGGAGGATCTCCTGGTAGCGCAGTCCCTCCGCTCCGTAAGGATCCGTAACAACATTGGCGTATAAGGGGATATTGTCGGTAGCGGGAATCTTTCGGGTTCCGTTATCAAATCCGAGGAAATCGGTCGGACTTCCCTTATAGGTCACATAGTCGCTCACAAAGTGGGATCCCGGGTTGTAACCGGCGCCGATGGTGATGTTTCCCTGCTTCTCTTCCGGAAAATCCTTGATGTTGATGTCGATGATACCTCCGGTAAAATCGGCCGGAAGGTTGGCGGTGAAGGATTTATAGACGATGATATTGTCGATGATGTTGGTGGGGAAGATATCCATCTGGAGCGTATTGCGGTCGGGATCAAGCCCCGGGATATCCATCCCGTTGAGGATGGTCTTGGTATACCGGTCGCCCAGTCCGCGTACATACACATACTTCCCGCCTTCAACCGACAGACCCGGTACCCGTTTCATGGAGGATGCCGCATCGGAGTCCCCGATTTTCCGGAAGTTAGAGGCCGAGATCCCATCGATCACGTTGGCCGACTTCTGTTTCATGGTCAGGAGGGCCGTTTCCGTGTTCCGAACGACCTTTGCAGTGACGGTGACCTCAGCCAGTTCGATCGAGGTCTCTTTCATCTGCAGGTTGTCGAACAGGCTTACCTGGTCGGGTTTGACCTGGATCTCCGGGATGTTGATGGTCTCGTAAGAGATATAGGAGACGCGAAGGGTATAGGTGCCAGGGGGAACACTCAGGTTGAATTTTCCATCCAGGTCGGTGAGGGTGCCATAGGTGGTCCCTTCCAGAAAAATGGTGACCCCCGGAAGCGATTCTCCGGATGCATGATCATAGACGGTCCCTCTTACAAATCCTGTTTGTCCGGATGCCAAAGAAGAGAGGCTGATGATCAGGGCAAGCAGGAGGATTTTTCGTTTAAGCATAATTCGGTTTGTATGATTCATCTTTTATACGGAAAACTCGCAGGTCGAAAAACCTGCGAGTTTTGGTCAGGATATAGATCGTATTCGTTTTTGTTGTTTACCAATCCAGTGCACCGGAAACGGCGGCCCAGGACCACCCCTGGAATTGATTCAGGTCAGCGCCCACGGTGTTGGCGCCTTGTGCCACTGCGGTGGTCCACGCATCGGTTCCGTACATAAAGAAGTCGGCAACCGTGTAACCGTCGGGGATGGTAGCCTGCCAGCTTTCAGCCTGGAGATGATCGGGATTCAGGTCTACATCCTGGCCTTCCATCAGGTCGAAGAAGTAAACATTGTCCATCACGATCCAGGAGTCATCGTCGAGGTCAACAAGACCCTGGGCCTCATGTGCTTTCACCGTGGCGTTTGTCACATGGTTCCAGTCATCCATGGAACCCTCTCCGCCATCAATTTCGAAGCACTCATCGAAGGGGTTGATGATCACCACATTGTCGATGGTCCCGCCCCATGCCTGGTCGGTATCCACGGCATCATCACCAACGTTCCAGAGAACGGCATTGGTCACATTGACTTTGCCGCCAAACCATTCGATCCCGTCGTCCTGGTTGGAGACGATTTCAATATGGTCGATAGTGGTTCCTGAACCAATGCCACCCAGGGTCAGACCGTTGATCTCATTTCCCTCACCGATGTTGGTGCCACCATGACGGATGGAGACGTAACGGATCACACCGGAATTATCAGTAGGGACATCACCGCCATAGAGTCCGTTCGGATCTGAAGGAGGAATTCCTTCGATCTGGGCAGTCGGGCTGTCTCCGGCAACCGAGATGGGGGCATAGCCGAGTACGATCAAGCCTCCCCAGAGACCGTTGAGTGTGGGCTCGAGGTTCGGGCTGGCGATCTCACCGGGCATAAGCAGGTCGGCAACGGAGGTGAAGATGATGGGCTGATCGGCTGTTCCTTCGGCCATCAGTTTACCACCACGGGCGATCAGGAGGGCACATGCGTTGGCGCCGGTTCCGGCATTGCCTTTCACCACAACACCCGGCTGGATGGTCAACGTGACTCCTGAAGTCACGGCAATGCGGCTTTCGAGGATGTACACTTTTCCGGTGTACCAGGTTTGATCGGTCGTGATGTTGGAACTGATATGGAATTCCATCTGTTCTGCCACAATATTTAATACGGCGGTTCCGGAACCTGTCTGTCCTTCCCCATCGGTGATGGTCAGTTTTACTGAACCTGCACCAATCGTTGTACCTGCTGTAAAGGTAACCACAATGGTCCCTGAGGTGGCGCTACCGGTACCGTTGGTTTTAATGACCGCTGTTCCGCCCGTAGCAGTCACCGTTGCGGCGTTGAATCCACCGTCAGCAGTGAAGGTGAAAGAGAGGTCGACGGCAGTTTCTGCCTGAACATCAGTTGTGGCCGGGGAGGCTACGGTAGGCAATTGTTTCGTTTCGTCCTTTTTACAGGAAGCTAGTCCAATAATCAGCGAGACCATTAGGATCCCGGTAATTTTTAAGTAATTGGTTTTCATCTCTTTTTGCTTTTGTTTTTACTTCAGATTTTCACCTGCAAAGTACATGAGAATCAACTGGCTGAAGATGAACGAATGGTTAAGCAATCATTAATAAATTGTATATAGATAATCGGGGAAACCAGAAGATGAATTAGTTATATGCCCAGCATCCATTCTGGATGGAGGAACTGATTAAAAGAGATGCCAAATAAAAAGGAGGGAAAGGAAGGTGAATTGTAAAGTGGATCAATCGTATTTCTTGGTGCTTATCAAGGTGCCGGCATCATCCCAGATATACCAGGTGCCCCGCTTTTCACCTTTTTTATAGTACATTTCAAACCGTTTGACCCCATTGTCGTCCCAAACGTACCAGAATCCATCCTTGAGGCCGTTCCTGAAATTGGCTTCGGCGGTCTTCATCCCCTGTTGATTCCAGGTGGTCCAGGTGCCTTGTTTGATCTCCTTCTTATAGTTGCGGATTTCCTGTACCTGTCCATTGCTGTAAAAGAGGGTGGTAATCCCGTCAACCATTCCCTTCTTAATGTGTTTTTCAATCATGGGGTTTCCATTCTCATAATATTCGGTAATGGTTCCGCTGAAAAGTGAGTGATCGGGATTCCAATATTTATTGTCAATGATAAGGACATCCTGTCCGATCGAGAAGAGGGAACAAAAGAGAGGGAAAATGGTAAGTATGAACAATTTTTTCACGATGGATTCTGTTTATTTAATCTACTAAATGGCTATCAAAGATAATGAAATTTGCACTGGATGAGTTCTCCTATAAAGAGAATCCCCCTGGAATCTCAGGACTGGAAAATTCTGATTCCAAAGGGATATCTTTCAACAAAAACCTGAAGGATGATCAGGGCTCTACCGATTCGAGCTGAACCGATACAGTATTTTGGGATGCACTTTTCACCTCCACCGAGATCACTTTATCTTTGTAAGAAATACAGCTGATCTTGACTTCGTATTCCCCAGGTTGCAATCCTGTGAGTGAAAAGGTGCCATCCGGATCTGAGTAGACTTTTGAATCTGAATCCACCAGCTGGATCGTGACCCCGGGAAGCGTTTCGTTGGTTGCTTTATCCAGGATTGTTCCTGAAAGTGACATAGTGGAAGGAGCGTTATTCCGGGGGGAGTCATTGTCGGCAAACAGGGCGGTGGTGGTCAGGAGGACCAGGGTAACAGCCAAAAAATTTCTGATATTTTTCATCGATTTTAATTTTTTACAAAAGTACCTCCACCTGGTAGTCCGATCATTAACACATGGTTAATTGAATATTAATTAATTGTTAATAAAAAGAGCCCTCTTCCCCCCACTTTTTGTTTATCTTTACTTTTGCCCAAAAATCCTGTTTATGGAGATCTTTTACCTCTTCATTGTCATTGTGCTCATTGCCCTGGCTATCTCAGATCTTGTGGTTGGGGTCAGCAATGACGCCGTCAATTTTGTCAATTCGGCCATTGGTTCTAAAGCAGGCACCTTCCGAACGATCATGATCATTGCCGCACTGGGTGTCCTCGTTGGGGCTACCTTCTCCAGCGGTATGATGGAGGTGGCACGAAAAGGGATCTTTAACCCGGAGCATTTCTATTTCAGGGAGGTGATGATCATTTTCCTGGTCGTTATGGCAACGGATGTCCTGTTACTTGACCTGTTCAATACAGCCGGGCTTCCTACATCAACAACGGTATCACTCGTCTTCGGGCTGCTTGGCGGGGCCTTTGCGGTCTCCACCATCAAGATCATCCAAGCCGGCGGAACAATGGCACTCTATGCCGAATACATCAATACGGGGAAGGTCATAGCCATCCTCTCAGGAATCCTGTTGTCGGTTGCCATTGGATTCACGGTAGCTATGATCGTTCAATTCTTTGTCAGGCTCCTTTTCACGTTCGATTACCTGCCTAAGCTCAAGTATTTCGGATCGGTCTGGGGCGGCATTGCAACTGCTGCCATTGTTTATTTCATTTTCATTAAGGGAGCTAAAGGGGCCTCTTTTTTGACAGAAGAGGTGGTAACGACATTCAAGCAGCATACCTGGCAGATTTTACTCATCACCTTCCTGGGAGCCATGGCCATCTTTCAGTTACTTTTTTGGATCTTCCGGATCAATATCTTGCGAGTCATTGTATTCACAGGAACCTTTGCCTTGGCAATGGCATTTGCAAGCAACGACCTGGTAAACTTTATCGGGGTGCCTCTTGCCGGCCTGGAGTCATTCCAGGCTTTTAAGGCATCAGGGAGCGCAGATCCCGGTGGCTTTACCATGGAGTTGCTCCTGAACCCGATGAGAGCGCCTACCCTCTACCTGCTCATTGCGGGTATCATCATGGGTGTGACGCTGTTTGTGAATAAAAAAGCCCGTACAGTCACCCGTACGGAGGTGAGCCTTGGCCGGCAGGAAGAGGGCAACGAACTGTTCCGGTCGTCCTCTCTGGCCAGAGGCATCGTCTTGATTGGAATAAATATAAACAAAGCATTAACCTTTATCCTGCCCGGAGTTGCGCTCCGATGGATTGACACCCGGTTCACCAAGGTCAAAGAGGCAGGATACACAAAGGATAAACCGGCATTTGATCTGGTCAGGGCATCGGTGATCCTCATCGTGGCCAGCATCATCATCACCATGGGGACCAACCTGAAACTACCGCTCTCCACCACATACATCACCTTTATGGTAGCCATGGGCGCTTCCCTTGCCGACCGTGCCTGGGGACGGGAAAGTGCCGTTTACCGGGTCAATGGTGTGATTACGGTTATCGGAGGATGGTTCTTCACAGGCCTGATGGCATTTACGGTTGCCGGTGTGCTTGCCACCATCATCTATTACGGCGGTCTTGTTGCCGTAGTTGCGCTCGTTATCCTGGCACTCTTCATTGTATATAGGACGCATGTCATCCACCGGAGAAAGGAAAAAGAGGTTGAAAAATTAGCTGAAGTAACCACTTCTGATGAACCGGTCGATACATTGTCCATTCATGCAAGTAGTAAACACCGTATCGATATTTTTGTCAATCAGATGGGTAGCTTCTATGAACGGGCTGTGGCCGGCCTTGTCAATGAAAAGCGAAATCAACTCAGAAAGCTGGGCAAGGAGATGAAGGAGATACAGAAAGAGGAAAAAACCCAGCGAAAAATATTCGACCGGAGTATCCGGAAAATGGATGATATCTCGGTTCATGCCGGGATTTACCTTCTGCGTGTCATGGGACAGATGAAGGAGGCACGTGGGTATATGAGTCAGATCCAAGCGCTTTCTCTTGATTACGTTGACAATCAGCATCCCCCTTTCTTGACCGAAGAAAAGACGGTTTACATCGGATTGGCCGCCATGGTGAAGAGGTACTTTGAAGAGGTGAGTTTATTTATAAAGGCCAAGTCGGGGATAGATCTTGCCCACCTGGATGAGCAAGAGGCTGCCCTGCACCTGAAAATGGATGAACTCAAGGTTAACCTGATCCGGCATCTGAAGCATGGAGAAATCAGTTCACGGAAAAGCATGGCAATCATAGACCTGATGACGATGACAGCCAACCTCATTGAACATACCTCATCCATCCTTCGCATTCAGAAGAAGTTCAATAAAAAATTCTTTCGGGAGGAATGATCCAAAGGACTTATTTCTCTGAATAGATGACAGCCAGCAGGGTTTGGCCGATCACGCCGAGGGTCTCAGGATCAATATTTTCCAGGTTATCATTCAGTGTGTGCCAATATTTGTACATGCCTGTTTCAGAGTTCTGATCCAGGTGGATGATGTCGATCATCGGGATGCCCATGTCGCGGTTCACATAATAATGATCATCGGTGATATACCCTCCACGCTGATAGAGAAAGTAGGAGGAGTACCCAAGCAGGTTGCCGATATCCCACACTTTTTTCACCACCTGGGGAGCATATTCCAGGGAAAATCCCTCCATGGGGAAGGTGGCTCCCGAAGCGCCGACCATATCCAGCAGGATGCCGTATTTGGCATAATAATCGGGATGATGCGGATGATTTGCCCAGTACTGCGACCCCAGCCCCCAGTATTCCCCTGAGTCGCGGTTGTCCTGCAAACTTTCTGGCGGACCGTAATCTTCGGCATCAAACAGGATGATATCCACCCCCACAGGGGGAGGTTTCATGCCCAGCTGCCGGGCAACCTCCAGCAGCACCCCGACGCCGCTTGCACCGTCGTTGGCTCCGTCGATGGCTTTGTTGAAATTTGCCTCGTCGGGATCATGATCGGCAAACGGACGGGAATCCCAGTGGGCTGCCAGCAAGATCCGGTTGTTCCCTTTGGGGCCAAAAGAGGCAATGAGGTTCCGGAAGGCAAGAGGGGTGCCGTCAAAGGCCGTGACCGTTCCTGACTGAACAATCACATCGGCACTGAACTTCCGGAGTTTGTTTGTCAGATAGGCTTCACATTCCTCATGCGCTTTGGAGTTGTTCACCCGGGGGCCGAAGTGTACCTGGGTGGCCACATAATCATAAGCAGAATCGGAATTGAATACCGGAATATCTTCAGCAATCATGGGGGTCGTTTTTTTGTCCGAAGAGGAATCGCCTCCTCCCTGCCGGTGGCATCCGGAGGCAAGGATGGCTAATGTGACCAAGGCTAAAAATATATGTTTCATAGTTCTGATTGCTAATGGCTAATGGCTA
>Ga0172367_10007178_pt1 | contig 12847 bp, 13 predicted proteins | sample Lak10m_FD_114542 | JGI IMG/M metagenome (GOLD analysis project Ga0172367, IMG submission 114542) | Freshwater microbial communities from Kabuno Bay, South-Kivu, Congo - kab_022012_10m | ecosystem: Environmental > Aquatic > Freshwater > Lake | place: Democratic Republic of the Congo: South-Kivu...
AAACGGGATCATAGTAGTCGGAACCCAACTTTTCTAAAACGGGTTCATAAGGAAGATTCAGGAGTGGATTTAAGTGATTTTCTAGCAATATGCCCCCAGACAAAGTACGTTTCCCTTAAGGCTGTTTTACTGAGTTTTTCTCCAAACTAAACAGACGATTGTCCTTAACCCACCCTCCTTGGCATCACTAAACCATGAATTCACATGGGGACGGGGTTGTCCTTAGTGATTGGGTCTTTTCATCCATTCAACCTTTTGAATAAGTTGTTTAAATCATGGTTTGACTAAATTCAACCCAACTAGACCTTTATCTGAGAGAATGCTATATATTACAAAAGTTAAATTATTTGTTTTTTTATTACAACGTGTCCAATTTTTTTCGTGGTGAAAGTTGTCATCAGACAACAGTTGAAAATGTGAAAAATTTTCCGATTGGAATGTTTGACAGTGGACTTGGGGGTCTAACAGTCCTTAGAGAACTTTACCGACAATTACCCAATGAATCCATTCTATATTTTGGGGATACAGCCCGGTTACCCTACGGTACACGCTCCCAGACTGAAATCATCCAGTTTGTCAGAGACATCATTGCATGGATGACTCTTAAGGGAGTAAAGATGGTGATTATGGCCTGTAACACCAGTTCCGCATTGGCATTAGACACTATCCGAAGTGAATTTGATATTCCCATTTTAGGGTTGATTCTACCCGGAGCCAGAGCAGCCGTTGGTCAGGGGAAACGAATTGGTGTGATTGCCACTCCCGCCACAACCGCAAGTAATGCTTATAAACAAGCAATGTTAGAGATTGATCCGGCAGTCACCATTTGGCAAGTAAGTTGTCCCGAATTTGTTCCTTTAATTGAACAGGGGCGTATTCATGACCCTCTGACCCTCCAAGTTGTTCGAGGTTATATCGATCCTCTTCTAGCATTAGGAATGGATGCCTTAGTTTATGGCTGTACCCATTATCCCCATTTAGCACCAATTCTTAAGACACTTTTGCCCCCATCCGTTACGACGGTTGACCCTGCCGTCTATGTGGTTCATTCAGCGGTACAGGAATTGGATTCGTTGAATCTCCGCAATTCTTGTTCTCTGACTCCGTCAACCCACTTTTATGTCAGTGGTTCAGGGGAGCACTTTGCTCAATTAGCTTTGCCTTGGTTGGGGTATCTACCGAAGGTTGATCATGTAAAGTTGTCCAGAAATTCAGTAGTGGAACATACTGGAGAGAACAGTCTCAAAAGAAAGGTGGTGACGGAAAAGGAAAATGGGGCTCCAGTCAATTTATTTACCTAGATTAAAAAGAATTCATGAAAGCTTTAATGGTTGTGGGGACAACTTCCTATGCCGGCAAATCGTTGATTACAGCAGCATTATGCCGCATCCTACACAAGCAAGGGTGGCGGGTAACTCCTTTTAAGGGACAAAATATGTCCCTAAATGCGTATGTGACGGCCAATGGAGCGGAAATTGCTTATGCCCAGGCAGTGCAAGCATGGGCGGCTGGCATCCTTCCCCGTGTGGAAATGAATCCAATTTTGCTCAAGCCCCAGGGAGATATGACATCCCAAGTCATCCTGAATGGTAACGTACAGGGACAGGTTGGAGCCGAAGAATATTATGAACAATTCTTTGATCGGGGTTGGCAGGAAATCCAGCGGTCCCTCAACTATCTCACTGCCAATTATGACATCATTGTTTGCGAGGGGGCTGGTAGTCCAGCGGAAATTAATCTTAAGCATCGGGATTTAACCAATATGCGGGTAGCTAAGTACCTAAATGCCCATACCATCTTAGTTGTTGATATTGAACGGGGAGGAGCATTTGCCCATGTGGTTGGCACCCTGGAACTCCTAGAACCTGAAGAACGTGCCTTGATCAAGGGGATCATTATCAATAAATTCCGCGGGCGGCGATCGCTCCTCGATTCAGGGATTACTTGGCTGGAGAACCGGGTTGGGATTCCCGTCATTGGTGTTATCCCTTGGTTAGACCATGCCTTTCCATCAGAAGACTCTTTAGACTTATGGGAACGTCGGAATGATAAGAGTGGTAGCGACCTAACCATTACCGTAATTCGTTTACCCCGCATCTCAAACTTTACTGATTTTGACCCCTTGGCGGCCGAACCAAGTGTCAACCTAAAGTATTTGGGTCTCAGGGACACCTTAGGTCGTCCTGATGCCGTCATTATCCCAGGGACAAAAACCACCATTTCTGACCTGTTGGCAATGCAAAAAACCCATCTAGCGGCTCAAATCCGTGACTATGTTCTTTCCGGCGGCATCCTGTTAGGTATCTGTGGAGGATTTCAAATGATGGGTGAAACCATTGCTGATCCTGAAGGTACAGAGGGGTTAGAGGGTCGTTTTACAGGTCTTCAGTTGTTACCCCTGAAGACGACCATCAGCGGGACAAAAATTACCCGTCAACGGCAGGTCTACTCCCTTTATCCCCAGACCGGACTCCCTATCAGTGGTTATGAAATCCATCAGGGACGCACCACTCCTATCAGTGGTGGCACAAAAAACCCTCCCCTCACCATGATGCCATTATTTGACGATGGAACTCTGGGAATGGTAGACAGCAGCCAATGCCTCTGGGGTACTTACCTCCATGGTATTTTTGAGAATGGTTGTTGGCGGCGGGCATGGTTAAACCGCCTTCGCCAACAACGGGGGCTGAAGTCTTTGCCCACGGGTATCCCTAATTTCCAGGAACAACGGGAAGCCAGTCTGGATATTTTGGTAAATACCATTGAAGCAAATATAGACTTAATGAGGGTGATGCCCCGTTAGGGGCAGTAGGGAAGGAGGATGATCCGTTTATCCAAGGCATATTAGTTTATTGAGGTAATCTCCATGTTCCCAGTTATTTATACTGATGAATTCCTTGAACATGATACCGGTCTTTTTCATCCAGAATCGTCAAAACGATTAACTGCAATTGTAAATCGACTGAAAGCGTCTCCAGTATCCCACCAATTGGAATGGCATCCCCCCACCCCCATTAGTCCATCGAACCGTAACCGGGTGCTATCAGCAATTCGTCAGCTTCATACCGATGCTTATATCAACCAAGTTCAACAGACAGCTCAACAAGGAGGGGGCTATCTTGATCCCGATACTCCCATCTGTCCCCGTACCTATGACATCGCCTTATTAGCAGTTAGTGCTTGGCTGGATGGGGTGGATACGGTACTCACCACCAACCATCCAGTCTTTATTTTAGCCCGTCCTCCCGGTCATCACGCTCTAGCTGACCAAGGTATGGGGTTTTGTGTATTCAATAATGCTGCCATTGCTGCCCACTATGCCCTAACCCAGCCCCATATCCACCGGGTAGCCATTTTAGATTGGGATGTTCACCATGGGAATGGCACCCAGGCAATGGTGGAGAAAAATCCCCAACTGTTTTTTTGTTCCCTGCACCAATCACCCGGTTATCCCCATACTGGATCACCCCACGAAAAGGGGTGGCACCATAATGTATTGAATCTGCCGATGGACTCTGGTAGTACCATCCAAGCCTATGAAGCTGCTTTCACCCATCATGTGATTCCCTTTTTAAAAAACATCAAACCCGATTTGTTGCTGGTGAGTGCCGGATACGATGGGAATGACGATGACCCTTTGTCGAGTATTTCATTACATCCTGAGGATTTTGCTCTTCTTTCCCGACTAACCCTTTCAGTCAGTCATCGAGTTGTATTCGGGCTGGAAGGGGGATATGACCTTCAATCCTTGAGTAATTCCATCCTTCAAACCATTCAGCCCTGCCTTGAAATACCCCGCGGATTCAATGGATCTGAGTGGAAAAAAGCATAATCTTCTTTGAAATTAAGGATTGTTCCCTTGACATGGTATGATAAGTGTCGATTAAGGAATTGGTGAATCTCACCAGCTTTAACCCAAATGATTGCTTTTTTCAAATTCTGACAGGATGACCACCGATTTATCGTCCACTAATTCACCCCCGGAAGCACTGTCACCAGTTACGAACCCAATGGCAGATTATTATCTCCTGAAGCAACAACTGGTAGTATGGACAGGGGTCATAGCAACGATTGTCTTTATTTCTGTCTGGTTGACTTACTCCTTCAACATTGCTCTGAATTATTTACTTGGAGCAGGAGCGGGATTAATTTACCTAAGATTACTCGCTAAAAATATCGAACGTCTTGGGGATCAAAACCGTAAACTAGGAAAGTCCCAATTAGTCATCTTTATTGGCTTAATTATAGTAGCAACTCAATGGGAGCAGCTACATATATTACCCATTTTTTTAGGTTTCCTAACCTATAAAGCTGCGATTTTAGCTTACACCTTACAAATAGTTGTTTTGCCAAATCGCTTATTCAAGTCTGGTTAAATGGTCTAGTTTGGTTAAGTTGTTTCATGAAGTTGACTGGTGACCCTCTTGTTCACTCCTCCTTCACCTTGGGAATCAGTTTTCATCAACTATGGTTCTCTTGCCAAGGAATAAGTGGGGTTCAATGGTGGGGCAGTCATTTCTAGACACAATTTCCAATTTGGTTCCGGATCACTTTCACCAGTATCTTTGCTCAACTCCGCAGAACTCGGATGGAAATGCTGAATTTTCTGATTCCTGTCTCTATGCCATTAGCCAGCTTGGAAGTGGGACAACACTTTTACTGGCATCTTGGTAACTTGAAAGTTCATGGTCAAGTTTTGATCACCTCTTGGATCGTCATTGGACTACTCGTGATTGCTTCCTTAGCGGCAACTCGTAATATCCAAAGAATACCCAACGGGATTCAAAATCTGATGGAATATGCTTTAGAGTTTGTCCGTGAGCTGACCCGTAACCAACTTGGAGAAAAGGAATACCGACCATGGGTACCATTTATTGGTACACTGTTTTTGTTCATATTCATCTCCAATTGGTCTGGTGCTTTAGTTCCCTGGAAATTAATTAAGCTTCCTGAAGGTGAACTGGCAGCCCCCACCAACGATATCAATACGACGGTGGCTCTTGCTTTGCTGGTTTCCCTAGCTTACTTTTATGCAGGGTTTAAAAAGGCTGGTCTCAATTACTTTACCAAGTATATCAAACCAACCCCTGTTCTCCTTCCCATTGCCATACTGGAAGATTTTACCAAGCCTCTTTCCCTCAGTTTCCGGCTTTTTGGAAACATCTTAGCTGATGAATTGGTAGTGGCTGTGCTGGTACTACTGGTTCCCCTGTTTGTGCCCTTACCCGTAATGCTCTTAGGGTTATTTACCAGTGCAATTCAAGCGTTGGTCTTTGCCACCTTGGCAGCGGCATATATTCACGAGGCAATCGAGGTTGGTGAAGAACATGAGGAGCATCATTCTTAATCCCTCATCTTCTAATTTTGTTTTCGTTTAACATTCCTATTCGCTCATATTATTAAGGATAGTCATCATGGATCCATTGGTTTCGGCTGCTTCTGTTCTAGCTGCTGCTCTTGCTATCGGTTTAGCTGCAATTGGACCTGGTATTGGTCAAGGTAATGCTGCTGGTCAAGCCGTAGAGGGGATTGCCCGTCAACCTGAAGCTGAAGGAAAAATTCGCGGTACTTTATTATTGACCCTCGCTTTCATGGAATCTTTGACTATTTATGGTCTAGTGATTGCCTTAGTACTTTTATTTGCCAACCCCTTCTCCTAGTCTCTCCGTTGGATTGGGTTCGGGTAATGGGGTTTTATGGAGGGGCTAAGTCGCTTTAGTTTGATTCCTCCCATTACCTTCACCCTTTTTAGCCATAGGATTTGGGTCGGTTATTCAGTGCAGGTTTAAGCAAATATGTTTGATTTTGATGCGACATTACCCGTGATGGCAGTGCAGTTCTTACTACTTGCCGTCGTGCTGAATGCAATTTTCTACAAGCCACTAACCCAGTCATTAGATGCTCGTAGCGAGTATATCCGCACCAATGAGGTGGATGCAAACGATCGGTTAACGAAAGCCGAAGCACTTGCCAAGCAATATGAGCAAGAATTAGCAGAAGCAAGACGTAAGTCTCAATCTGTTATTGCAACTGCTCAGGCTGAAGCTCAAAAGGTGACAGCGACATTAATTGCAGAGGCTCAGCAACAAGCTCAATTAGAGCGGGAAAATGCTCAAAGAGAGATTGATCAACAAAAACAGACAGCCTTGGCTAGTTTGGAACTGCAAGTCGATTCTCTTAGCCATCAGATTTTACAAAAACTTCTCGGTCATGAATTGGCTGGTTAAGGAACGGTTTACCGTTAGATTTGATAAATTTCTGATTTTAATGGCATTGGTATGAACGCAGTGATGAATAGTTTTTTAATTTTGGCAACCGAAGGTGCTGAAGAAGCATCTGGAGGATTTGGTCTCAACTTTGATATTTTTGAGGCTAATTTAATCAATCTTGCTATTGTAATCGGTGTTTTAGTTTATTTTGGTCGTAATGTTTTGAGTAAGACCCTTGGCGATCGCCGGTCAGCCATTGCTGAAGCAATTGAATCTGCTGAGGAACGAAAAAAAACTGCCGCCGTAGCCTTAGCTGAACAACAGCAAAAGTTAGCACAAGCCCAGAAGGAAGCCGAACATATTCGGATAACGGCTGAAGCCAATGCTAAGTCGGTGAAGGATGCCATCCTATCCCAAGCTGCGGTTGATGTGGAACGGCTACGGGAAACTGCTGCAAAGGATCTGGAGGTGGAACAAGCGAGGGCCATCGCCCAGTTAAGGCAGCAGGTGGTGACGTTAGCCATTCAACGAGTTGAGGGACAGTTGGTGGATCGATTAGATGCCGTCGCTCAACAACAACTCATTGACCGCAGTATTGCCATGTTGGGAGGTCAGGCATGAAAGGGAATGCTTTTATTGCACAAGTGGTTGAACCCTATGCCCAAGCATTAATGGCGGTTGCCCAATCTCAGAATTTAGTTGATAAATTTGAGGAGGACATCCAAAGTCTACTTGGTCTTTTAGAGAATTCAGCCGATCTAACTCAGTTAATTGGTAGTCCTTTACTTAAACCAGAGCAAAAAAAAGTTGTGCTCCAACAGTTGTTGGCTCAGCAAATTCATCCATTAATGACCAATTTTTTGATGTTGCTAGTGGATCGCCGTCGCATTCAATTAATTCAAGGTATTGGTAACCATTATCAAACTTTGTTACGCAAACTACGTCAAACGGTTCTGGCTGAAGTGACTTCTGCTGTTACTCTCACGGAGCAACAGTGCCAAGAAGTTGCACGGAAAGTCACTGCCATCACTGGTTCTCTCCACGTTGAACTGGACACTAATGTTGATCCCGATTTAATTGGCGGGGTGATTATTAAAGTAGGTTCCCAAGTGTTAGATGCCAGTATCCGCGGTCAGCTGCGACGTATTTCCCTTAGTTTAGGTTCATGACCATGGTGATCAGCCATGTCTTGTTCCCCTTGTATGAACTTTATCAACCGCATAAGGGCTTAGTTCCCTTAGGTTTGGTTCATAAGTTGGTAGGCTGTTGGTTTTAGGGTGGGAGCTAATCCCCCGATGGCATTTTCCATATACCCTCCACCACCTCACCGATTAATCAATTATTAGCCTGTTTTTCATTACCCATCCAAATCATCCACTGACCATGATTAGCATTAGACCGGACGAAATCAGTAGTATTATTCGTCAACAGATCGAGCAGTATGACCAACAAGTCAAAGTTTCCAATGTTGGTACCGTATTGCAGGTTGGCGACGGTATTGCCCGTATTTATGGACTGGAAAAAGCGATGGCAGGTGAACTGCTAGAGTTTGAAGACGGTACCATTGGCATAGCCCTTAATCTAGAAGAAGATAATGTAGGTGCGGTGTTGATGGGAGATGGTCGAGAAATCCAAGAAGGAAGCTCAGTAAAGGCTACAGGACGAATTGCAGAAGTACCCGTGGGTGATGCGTTGATCGGTCGAGTCGTGGATGCTTTGGGGCGTCCCATTGATGGTAAGGGAGATATCCCTACCTCTGAAAGCCGGTTGATCGAATCTCCTGCTCCAGGGATTGTATCTCGGAAATCCGTGTACGAGCCAATGCAAACCGGTATTACAGCCATTGATGCTATGATTCCCATTGGTCGAGGACAACGGGAGTTGATCATTGGCGACCGCCAAACTGGTAAGACCGCCATTGCGGTGGATACCATTCTCAACCAAAAGGGAGAAAACGTTGTTTGCGTCTATGTTGCAATTGGTCAAAAAGCTTCCACCGTTGCCCAAGTGGTAAATGTTTTTCAGGAACGAGGTGCGTTAGATTACACCATCGTCGTTGCAGCAAATGCCAGTGACTCTGCCACATTACAATACTTAGCTCCCTACACTGGTGCTTCCTTGGCGGAATACTTCATGTATAAAGGGAAGCATACCTTGGTTATCTATGATGACCTTACCAAGCAAGCTCAAGCCTACCGTCAAATGTCCCTGTTACTTCGTCGTCCTCCAGGGCGGGAAGCTTATCCGGGAGATGTATTTTACCTCCATTCCCGTCTACTAGAACGAGCTGCCAAACTCAGCCCAGAGTTGGGGGAAGGTAGCATGACTGCCTTACCCATCGTGGAAACCCAGGCGGGAGACGTATCTGCCTATATTCCCACGAATGTAATCTCCATCACCGATGGGCAAATTTTCCTTTCGTCTGATTTATTTAATTCTGGACTTCGACCAGCAGTGAATGCGGGGATCTCCGTATCTCGGGTTGGCTCTGCTGCCCAAACCAAGGCGATGAAGAAAGTGGCTGGTAAAGTGAAACTTGAGTTAGCCCAGTTTGCCGAGTTGGAAGCATTTGCCCAGTTTGCATCTGATTTAGATAAGACGACTCAAAACCAACTGGCTCGGGGACAACGGTTAAGAGAATTACTCAAGCAACCCCAATTTTCTCCCCTCCCCGTTGCTGATCAAGTAGCGATTATCTATGGGGGTATCAATGGTTACCTAGATGATATTCCGGTGGAAAAGATCACTGCGTTTACCAAGGGATTACGGGACTATCTGCGTACTAACCAGGCAGCCTATGTAGAGACAGTCCAAACTAAAAAAATCCTTGATGATGAGGCTGAAACTATTTTGAAAAAGGCACTGTTAGATTATAAACAGACCTTCTTAGCAACAGCTTAATTATCTCAGCCCATGGTTGAATTGGGGAGGTTCTCCCCTCCCCTATCCACTATCCTCTACCCAATCTATTTCTATGGCTAATCTGAAGGCAATACGCGATCGCATCCAGTCGGTCAAAAATACAAAAAAAATTACGGAAGCAATGCGTTTAGTGGCTGCGGCAAAGGTTCGTCGTGCCCAAGAACAGGTTATTGCTACTCGTCCATTTGCAGATCGGTTGGCACAGGTGCTCCATGGGCTGCAAACCAGACTAAAGTTTGAAGAGGCTGACCTACCCTTACTCAAAAAACGAGATGTAAAGACCGTTGGATTGTTGGTTATTTCTGGCGATCGCGGTTTATGTGGTGGTTACAATGGCAACATTATTCGTCGGGCAGAAAACCGAATTAAGGAACTTAAAGCTGAAGGACGGGATTATCAGCTTATTTTAGTTGGTCGTAAAGTGTCTCAATACTTCCAACGACGGCAGCAACCCATTGCTAAAACCTACACTGGTTTAGAACAAATCCCCACCGCTGCCGAAGCATCCCAGATTGCTGATCAGTTACTTGCCTTATTTTTATCGGAAACCGTAGACCGGGTAGAACTAATTTATACTCGATTTGTCTCCCTCATCAGTTCACGACCCATTGTTCAAACCCTCCTTCCTCTAGATCCCCAGGGTTTAGAAGCTGAAGATGATGAAATTTTTCGCTTGACTACCCGTGGTGGACATTTTCAGGTAGAACGGGAAAAATTAATATCTACTGCTTCAACCATGCCCCAAGAGATGATTTTTGAACAAAATCCGGTTCAGATTTTAGATGCTCTGCTGCCCTTATATTTGAACAACCAGCTATTAAGGGCTTTGCAAGAATCGGCAGCCAGTGAGTTGGCTTCCCGAATGACAGCCATGAATAATGCAAGTGAAAATGCCAGCGACTTAATTACCCAGTTAACCTTGGTGTATAACAAAGCACGGCAGGCATCCATTACTCAGCAAATTTTAGAGGTAGTGGGTGGAGCTAATGCCTTAAAAGGGTAATTTTTCCACTCCATGGATAAAAAAGAGGGGGTGGCAGATGCCATCCCTTCTTTTTTATAATTACGAAGCTGAATTTGATTGTTTTTATCATCGAAACCAGTGACCCCCATGGGAATCACTGGTTTCAGTCTAAATCAAGACTTACTTAAAAAAGCTTGAATTTGTCTAATAGCGACCTGACCAATGTTGTAGACCGCCCAACCGCCAGCCAAGATGACCGGGAGTAAAACGACTATGAGTCGTAGATCGAGATCCATGAACGCTGCTCCAAGCAAAGTATTGATAAGAGTTTTACACCTAGTTTTATTGTCTGATGAATTGACCTTCTTGGCTAGGGGATTCTCAAAATTCAGGAGATGAAATTTTGATTTTAAGTGGACTCTTTTGGCAGGGAAAATGACTCTTAGGTTACAATCACGATCATAGGAATAACCGTAAAATAAACGTCGTTGCCACATCCTTTTCAGGCGGAGGGTATGTTAGTTATTTTTACAGATAACCAAATTTTATCTACCCAGACCATCTGCCATAACTGTCCATTAGCTGACCAAAATGGTCAACCTCGATGGCGGCAGGGGGTACTGCAATGCGGACATCCATTAAATCAGTGTTCTTCTGAACAACACGTCAACCAATATGAATGCCAGATGGGCTTCCTCTTGGTGTATTTGACACTCCCTCGCTTAAAAGACGAGGAATTCTAGAGGTCGTCTCTACGGAGGCTAAAGCTTTCCTTCGAGACGATTTCTAGTTACTCAGCCCGCTGCTAATGATTAGGACACCCAACCCTTGTGGAACAAGGGGTGCTATCTATGGGTGATGTAACGGGATGGCTGGATTCTATAACCTTTTCAATTATTTTGATTCCTAATCCATGGTTTAGGTTAATCTGGAGAAGGAAAAGTAGGCGTAGGCAGTTGCGGGCTAGGGGATCCCTTAAGCCTGAGGAAAGTCCGGGCTCCCGAAAGACTGAACTTGCTGGGTAACGCCCAGTGCGGGTGACCGTGAGGAAAGTGCCACAGAAAAATACCGCCTTTTCATTGGTAAAATTGGTTTTTAACCCACGTTATAATTCAATGAAACTAATGGTAGGGTAAGGGTGCAAAGGTGCGGTAAAAGCGCACCAGCAACATCGAGAGGTGTTGGCTCGGTAAACCCCAGTTGGGTGCAAGGTAGAAGGAATTAGGGTTAGTCTTTTTCCCATTCCGGTTTAGGAGTGATTATCCTAAACAGCACCGCTAGAGGCAGTTGGAAACAATTGTCCCAGACAGATAACTGCCCATTGATGATCCTATGGGATAGTCATGAACAGAACCCGGCTTATGTCCTACTTTTCTACCTTCCTAGCTGGTGCTGGGACGAAGTAATACAACTGGTGTTTGCTCATTGGCATTTCCAGCCGGATTTGAAATTAGGCATTGCTTCAAGAAGCCATGACTAACACCCTGACTGGCAGCTAGAATTTTGACAGCTTTTAGGTCATTTACATCAACAATAGCTGCCGGCAGCCCAGTTTCCCGTTGAATTTCATCCACTACTTTCTGAGAATTTTCAGGTCCAAGAACAATAAACTGATCATAGGGGGGTAGGGTTCCCGTTACATCGTCAATCAACCGTGCCTGCTCCCCAGCCAGTTGATAAAACATGCCATGATACCCAAATCCACGGGCAATGACACCACCGATGAACGCAAGCACCACTCGCCAGGAACCCACAATATCCACCAAACTCTGAAGTCCACAAGCAGTTGCCAAACTGGATGTAGGCAGAAAATAATAACAAAGTCGTTTGGCAACCCAGCCAGGTTTGAGGGTGGTGGGATGATGCCAACGTCCTTGCATGATAGCAATTGGACTTTCCCCAATCGTCACCACATCTCCAGGTTGGGCATGGGGTAGTACATACCGACGCACCACTTCAACCGGTGAATCAAGGGGGGATAACAGATGGGTTTTTATGGGTAAAACCTTCCCTGCCGATGTCATCCGCCAGTTCTGAGAAATTGGCAATGGGGGAAATTGCATCGGAATGACAATATCTTTTCGTTTAGGGATGCGCCCTTCAGGACCATAGGTTATATAGGTTAGTTGTAGCCAACAGGCTTTTAATTTTTGTAAGTCGGATCCATTAATATCAATGGTTACTCTGATTTGGGTCGATTTACCAACTTTAATAATATAAGCAAACCAATAACCGTCTGCCCTAGCTGGTTCATCAGGATGACAAGGGGTAACAGTAACACTGGTCTTAATTCCTTCTAAACTGCCATCTGCCAAGAGTTGAATCGCTGCAGTGACCTCTGGCACCATGATTTCCAATTTCCGTGTCAGGTTGTACAGTTCAAGTTGTCCAGTAAAACGATGGTGATTTGGTGTATTGATTTCGTGGCTCCAGACACCTTGGTTGACCGATAGATTATTTCCCTGTCGGCGTCCATAGTGCCATTCTATGCCCCCAAGGATGATACCAATTCCAATGACCGATGCAGAAATTCCCATTCCTAAGAGATCCATCACTATTTTTATTTCTCCTAAACGAATTCAGTCAATTGATCGATGCCTCAACTATAAAAGCATACTTAAGGGTTGTTCTGTCACTGAATATAGATGGCATGTAGTTTACTTCACAGGGCAACCGCACACATTTCTTAACAAACCAGTAAACATTTGGCAGCAATCGACAACAATTAAGCAATGACTATATTAAAAGCCTC
>Ga0172367_10007179_pt1 | contig 12845 bp, 10 predicted proteins | sample Lak10m_FD_114542 | JGI IMG/M metagenome (GOLD analysis project Ga0172367, IMG submission 114542) | Freshwater microbial communities from Kabuno Bay, South-Kivu, Congo - kab_022012_10m | ecosystem: Environmental > Aquatic > Freshwater > Lake | place: Democratic Republic of the Congo: South-Kivu...
CGGTTTTTCCCGCCAATGCCCGCCAGTTTTTCTGAACTTCCATTATTTAAGCTGTTGACTATTTCTTGTACCTGTATTTTCATGTCTTCACGGTGGGCTCAAATTCCATACAACGTTTTGGCGCTTGGCGCAGTGGCGGATTTCGGTGCACAAAACTGTCAATACACCACAAAAGTTGATGCGAGGTAGAATGTTCAATTAACCACGTCACCCGCCATTGAGCCAAACGCCTGTTGGCAGTAGTTTTTCTATATTCTTTGTCTAAGGCAGTTGGCATATTTTTTTCCGTTTTCGTCCAGATATGGATATTTTTTCTCGTCAGCATATTTGTCTAATAGCTTTATAAGTTCTTTTGCTTTTTTCTTGTCACCATTAGTTAAATAGTCATTTACCTTTCTGAAAATGTCGTAGCGAAAATTGTCTAATATTCTAAATTCGTCTGGACTATTTGGATTTAATTTTTGTGAAAGTTTTAAGGCTTTTGAAATTGTCTTTTTATATTCACTGTAGGTTAAATTGGACTTAACAAAAACAGTTAATTTGTCAACCAAAACAAGTGGGGTTAAATAATTCGATAAACTTAGCCTACTTGCTTCCATAAATCCAATAGTGAAATATAATTCCCTTTGGAATTTGTTTTCCTTCAAAAGACTTAAAAAAACTCTGTCACCACGCAGTAAGTATTGGTCATAATAACTTGGCTTTACTGTCCAAGAAAAGTTGTTAATCGTAATTGTAGTGTCAACCCAATTCATATATTCTATGGTGTCAAGAACTTCGTTAGGAAGGTCGAAAGAAACTGATTTCGTTTTGGATAAAAAAGCTGGATACCAACTTGTATTTAATAGACTTATATCAACAACAGTAACATCTGTCCTGTAATTCTCTACAATTTGTAAATACCAAAGGGGAATGCTAAAGTTGTCGCCCGAAGAAATGAGAATTGAATTTTTACTACAAGCGTCAAGAACACTCTTGTTTAATTCAATTATGAAATTCCCAAAACCACCACGTATTTTACCTTCTCTAAATGCCCATATTGCAGAGTCTGTTTTATTGTTGTGCCAATAACTCATAGCCATTGAACCCCATTCTGCTGTCAGTTTCGAGTAAGGGTCAAGGATTATTATTTCATCATTGTATTTTGGTGTCAGTTTTATAACCTTTTCAAATTGCTCACTACTCTTATACACCAAGTCTAAATTCATAGCAATCATACCCCGCCCGTCCCTTGAGTTAATTCTACTGTAGGTATAACCTAAAAAGTATCTTGCTTCAGAACTTTGAGGGTTTATCTCAATCACCTTTTCGAGAAGCGAAACAATTTTGTAATAGTCAAATTTGTCGAGTTCTTCTTGGTTCAGGTTTTTCTCACCCTTGAATAAAGTTTTCGCACTGTCCAAAAGAACTTTGTAGTCGTCAGTTTGTCCGTAAACTGACGTCAAAACAACTGTAAATATTATTGTAATTGCTGTCTTCATAAAATTACTGCCAACGTTTTTGGGCTTGGCGTTCGTGCGGGATTTCAGGGCACAAAACTGTCAATTCAGCACTAAAGTTAAATTGAAAAACTACACTTGAATTTAAGCACGTCACCCCGCATGACGCCAAACCCATGTTACCTGCTGGCCTTCTGTCTGTCGTCTCGCTGTATCTCTTGTCAATATTGAGTTTTTGTGTCATTGTATGCTGTGTTTGTCGGGCTGTGTTTTGGTGTATTTTTATTTTTTTTTGAAGCGTTGGGAAATTTTTTAAAAACAATTTTTGTCTGCGGTGGCAAAGCAAGCTCTTTTGCAATTTTGGGTCTGTGCATTGGCTTGTGCGAATTGCAAATGTGCTTGCTTTTAGGGCTGGCTTTCTTTTGGTTTCATAAATATTGATATTAAAAGACCTATTCCTACAACTATGTCAACTATATTCCACATTTGTCTGCCAAGTGCAATTTTGAAAAACGGTTGAAATAGTAAAGTAAGCCCACCGTAAATAATCATTTCTGTTTGTCTGCCTTGTTCGTGTGATTGATAAGCCAAAATTGTAAATCCAATTAGTCCTGCGAACCTTACAAACTGATAAAACCCGTAAGGCATATCAGCCAAGCATAGAAAGAATAAAATCGCTAAAACAATTTTGATTGCGTTATTCATCTTTGTCTTCAGTAAGATTTTTAAAAGTTTCATCATCAATTGAACTGATTAACTCAAATTCAGGCAGAGTCTGTGTGTCAAAAAAGTCGTCTTGTAGTCTTGCTAAATAAGATTCGCTAATTATGTCCTGTTCCAAATAATCTTCAAAATCTGGATGTACCGCTAAAATTAGTTCATTTTCTATTTTCAGTTTGCTCCTTATGACCTTAAAGAATTTTACTTCACTGTACTCAATCTTGTCGTCTGCTTTGATTGTATCAATAGCCACTTCAATAAGTTTTAATTCATCTTGCTCTGATAGTACTGCTGAAGTTAAATCGTTGAAATAATTTCGTAAGGCTTTGTGACCATCACGATTTATTTCCAAAAGCAAATTGTCAAGTTCTTGGTTAATATCTATTTCACCAAAAATTTTCTTTTGTTGATGCATTGTTTTGATTAAAACGACTTCTCTCTTGTCAATGTCTCCATCACAAGCCATACAGGAAAATGCAGTCCTTAAAAGAAGTTTGTTTAAGCTTATTTGTTCCATTTTTTAATTGTTTTTAAAACCAATTCTTGGTCGTGCGTTAGTATTTGATTGCTGACCTTCCATTTTCGCTCTGATTTCTACGTAACTGTTTAGTTCTGAAAGAGAAATTGAAGGTGTATTCGTTTTTATTGTTTCAATCAGAATTTTGTTTGTAATTCTCGATTTGGACCGTAACGCCATTCTTGAAGCTTCATCACACAAAAATTTGATGTCGCTAGAAACATAATTTTCAGTTGCTTTTGCTAGTTCAGTATAGTCCAAGCCTATTTCCGTGGGTCTTTTTTCTAAATAGAGTTTGAACATCAATTCCCTTGCTTCAAAGTCTGGCGGTGGTAAATAAACGTGTTTATCTAATCTTCCTGCTCTTAAAATTGCCGGGTCGATTGAATTTGGGCGATTTGTCGCTCCAATTATAAATACTCCGTCATCTCCGCTGTTATTCATTTGTGCTAAAAATTCGTTTACGGCACTAGTGTTCATATGGTTAACACTCGAATTGTCGCGGTTTGGTACTAAAGCATCTAATTCGTCAATGAAAATTATACTTGGTGCGTTTTTTCTTGCTTCGTCAAATAGATTTTTGATATTCTCTTGTGAAGCATTTACCCATTTGCTTTGAATGTCGGAAGGTTTAATTTGATAGAAATTGAATCCAATTTCTTCTGCCATTTTTTCCGCAAAAAATGTTTTGCCACAGCCCGGAGGTCCATACAAAAGCATCCCATTTGGAATTGACAAGCCATATTCAGCATACTTTTCTTTATCATTTAAAGCGTCAATAACATCTAATTTGATAGTATCTTTGAGTTCTTGCATTCCTGCAATTGATTTGAATCCTTCACCTTTCTTAACTGATTTCAAAGTTTGCGTTGATTGTACCGATTTTTCAAGCACAGGGTTGTCAACTACAATTTCTCCATTAACCGCTTGCATAAATTCTTTCAAATTCATGAATCTATTCTCTGCATCAGGTTGTAGCGCTTTTGCAATTATGTTGAAAGAATTGGCTTCAATCTTAGAATCTGAACTAACAACCTGTAAAGGTTTTTCTCGTTCCTTCAAAATTACATCCTCTAATTTCACTGAATCCGCTTTGAATTTAGACAACTCCACAAACCAAGGTGGAAGACCAACCAATAGATGATAATACAAAGCACCTACTGAGAAAATGTCACTTTGAACAGAAAAGACTTTGTTAAAGATTTCATTGGCTGAATAGAAAGGATTTAAACCATCTTTTTGAAAATCTTTGTGTGATTGGCTTAAAAATCTCGCATAACCAAAATCAATGATTTTAGGAATTGGAACTTGACCAGATAAATCCAACATCACGTTTAAATTGGTAATGTCGTTATGAATAATTGGGTTTTGTTGATTATGAAGAAAATTCAGACCGTTAAGCACCCCAATAATAATGTCCTTGGCTTCATACGGATTAAAGGTTTGTTCCCTTTTCATTTTGTCGGCAAGGGTTTCACCGCTAATAAAATCTAAAATAGCGTAAGCGTATTTTTGATTTTCTATTAGCAGTTCACCACTATCACGTAGTTTGACAATATTTGGGTGTTTCAACTTTTTCAGAATTTCAATTTCTAGCACATCACCAGTGTGATCAAATTGAGTTCTATGCAATTTAGAATATGAAAAGAGTTTCAAAAGTTTGGTCGTATTTTGTTTGTCTTTAACACGATAAGTCTCTGCGTAGCTCCCTTTTTTTAAAAAGAAAGTAACAGTATACTTGTCGTCAATGACCTGACCTTTGTTTAATATGTGGTTAATGTTTTGAATCATAGACTTTAATGTTTTTATATAGCTTCTCTAATAAAACAGTATCACCATTCAAATTAGAAAGCTGTTCGTAATATTCTTGAAATGCTTTTGCTGGAATTAAACCTTCTTCAGTAAGTTTAAAAAGGAGGTCTTCAACTTTAATTTTTGTTACTTTTTTATTTTCCTGACTTAAAAGAGCTAAAACTTCTTTATAAACAATACCATCTTGTCTATTGGCTTCTTCAAGGCTTTCTTTGACATCAAGCAAAGTCATCTCTCCATTTTCATAAAGTTGGAGGTATTCTCTATCATATTTTTCATTGATAACATCAATTTCTGAGTCTATATCTTTTAATCTTTTTTTACGCTTGTCTAATTCGTTTTTTAAAGTATTCTCTGTTGTGTCTTCTTCGAATTTGTCAATAGCTGTATTACAATTACACTCGAAAGTAAAAGCAAGATGAGGAATCGATATTAATGCTTTAATATTTTGACTAATATCAACTTCGAGTTGAATATCAATAAAGCTGTTTTCAGGCACCAATGCTGGGAGATCTGCACCTGTAATTACAATTGTATTTACGTGGTGATTGTATATTGCCCTTGTGCCTTCTGCCCCGAGTTCTCCTTGATAGATAGCTAATTCAAAAACATCACTTTCAACACCTGGCCTGATTGCATTAGAAATTTTGACGTTGTTAATTGAACCTATTGAGGGTAATTGTTTTGACTTCTCTAATCCCTTGATAGTTCTAAACTCAAGTTCACCTGAAGCCTCATTCTTAACTGCTATACCAATATTGTAAGGTAATACTATAGGATAACCTTCTTCACAATGTAAAATAGTGAAACTAGATGGCTCGCATTCTAACCTTTTGCCTCTTTCGTCAAATAAAGTTATTTTAAAAGTGTTTCTATTTCCTTTTTCTAATATTACTTCAATTACCTCCCCAACTGTGGTTATCTGAGCTTGTCCGCTCGTCCAAGCATTATCCCCCCTTTTGATTTCCGCAAAAACTTTATCGGGGATTTCTCCTTCAGTTTTATCTTCTAAAATTTTAAGCGTTACAAATTCTTCTGTTTCAACGGTTGATGCTTCGTGACCAATTTCAAGCTGAATTTTAGTTTTGTCTCTTTTTAAGTTTTTTAGTTCATCTTTTAAGTCAATGGTAAATGCGTACAAGGCAGCTCCTTTTACAATGACTGTCATTGGGTCAACACTTGTATCAGGTTTGCATAATTGATTTGAAAGCATTTTTCTAAGGATTGGAGAGATAGTAGTCTTTCCCGCCAAAATCAAAGAAGTGAGTTTTGAACCATCGAGATTGTTTCGTTTCAACAATTCTAAACTCATATCAATTGATTTCTGAAATACTGGAGCAATGGCTTTTTCAAGTTCAGAAACCGTAACTGTCATATCCAATTCAAGTTCGTTTCCTTCGTCATCTTCGCCTAGTATATCCCCCAAGTTTGATAAGATACTCGTTTCATCACTAAAGGAAAGTTGCTTTTTAATTTCTTCCGCATAGAATTTCATTGAATTTCTGAGAATCTTGCTTTTGTAGTCATCAGAAAGAAGTTCATCAATTTCAAACCTGTTTTTCAAATATGGAATGATGATTTTGTCAATTATTGCTTCATCAATAAGTGTACTTCCATAAAATTGATTTCCATCTGTATCAATAATTTGAATAATCCCATCACTAAATTTTAGCAGTGCTGTATCAAATGCTCCTACTCCAAAATCAAACACTAACCAGTAACCATCTTTATTTTTCCTGTTTAGTCCGAAAACCATAGCAGCAGCAACTGGCTCTTGAAGAATTTCAACTTGTTTTAACCCTGCTAAATATCCTGCTTTCCTGACAGCTTCTATTTGGTTGTACTTAAATGCTGCTGGAACAGTTATCACAGCAGCATTTACTTCCATATCTTTTTCAAAAGAAAGCAGCGTTTTTAATACTTCTGCTAAAAGTTCTTCGGATGAAAAACTGCGTTTTGCGTTACTGGATTCATATTTCGCATCACTACCAAGCGTTCTTGTGAACTCAATGAAAGAATTGTCATCACTAGAATCCCAATTCTTCAGTGCCTTTAGTCTTTCACTTTTGAGAGTATTCATTGCAGCATCACCTACAATTATAGCCCCTCTGCGATTGACAAAAACAGCCATTGGTATAGAATCCTTTAAGGTATTGCTACGGATAATAACAGGAACACCCGCTTCCATTCTAGCAATAGAAGCAGATGTAGTGCCTATATATATTCCGTAGTTGACTTTCATAATTAGCCTCTTAAAGTACTGCCCCCAACTGGACCATTGCCACCTGGCCCTGCATCACCACCTTCTCCGTAGCCTGCATTATCATAAATATCATTAACAATTGGTTGCAAACTTGACACACTAGGAGTTTCATAAATAATTGATTTACCTCGCTCAATCGCATTACGAGCTGCTTGTCTATCACGCCATTTAATTGAATCAAAATCTCTGTCGTGGAAAAGGATAAAGCCAATCAAGTGCTCTAAACGCTCCAATTCAAAACCAAGTGTATTTATCATTTCAATCAAGGCAGGTGTATGTTTTTTGTCCTTGTCCCTGATAGCTTGTTCCACATTGGGTTTTATATCATTAACCAATTTGGTGGTTTGTTCATTACCTTTCTTTTTATTGATTTCTTCTAAGTTATAGAAGGCCTCTTTAAGTTCTTTCTCCATTTCAGGCCATTCTCTTTCACCTTCAAGTTTGTCAACGACCTTTAAAACTTTTCTTAGATTTTCAAGTGCTTGCTGCTGCTTATCTTCAGCTGATTTGTCTTTTTCAAACTGAGACTTGATTTCTACCAATTCTTTATCAGCCTTGTCAATCTCCGTACCATCAATACCTTTTGATTTGAGCTGTCTTACAGAATTTAATGCTTTATTAATTTCATTAACAAGGTAGCTGGCTTTGTCTTCTCCCGTTGTATCAGTTACTGTTTCACAATCAAATTCAAATGTGAATGCAAGATGCGGAAAAGTTGCAAGACCCGTAATTTTTTGGTTAATGTCAATTTTTAACTCAATATCAACATCGCTATTTGCGGGAAGCAATGCTGGCAAGTCGCTACCTGTAATATATATCGTATTTATATGGTGGTTGTGAATTGCCCTAGAACGATCCGCTCCGTGTTCTCCTTGATAAATTGCAATTTCCAAAAAGTCACTGTCCATTCCGGGGCGAATCTGTTTTGGGGTTTTGAGGTTGCTCATTGTTCCTGATGCTGGAAGCTGTTTTGACTTGGTTAGTCCTTCCACCGTTCTAAATTCAAGTTTTCCTGTGTTTCTGTCCTGAATTTCTATTCCAATATTGTATGGCAAAACAGCACTTCCGCCTTTGCCACCTTGCAGTATATTAAAACTTGATGGCTCACACTCAAGTTTATTTCCTTTGTCGTCATACAGCGTCACTGAAAATGCATTTGATTTGCCTTTTTCTAATTGTACTGTTACAATCTCACCGATGGAATTTATTTCAACATTTCCACTTGACCAACCCCCGTCTTGACGGCTAACGTTGGCGAATACCTTTGCAGGAATTTCGCTTTCAGTTTTATCAGCCAAAATTTTGATAACACCATCCTCTTCATCAAAAACAGATGTTGGTTCAAAATTGATTTCAAGTTGAATTTTTGTTGGATTGGTCTCAATGGTTTCCTCCTTACGTTTGATGGTTGAAGCGTAGATTGCAGCACCTTTAGCTACTACGGTCATTGGGTCAACACTTGTATCTGGCTTACATATTTGATTGGCAAGCATTCTTCTTAAAACTGGCGAAAGTGTCGGGCCACCAACCAAAATCAAAGCTGCTAATTTGGAACCATCAAGGTTATTCCGCTTCAATAACTCTTGACTAATATCTATTGATTTTTGAAATACTGGAGCAATGGCATTTTCAAGTTCAGAAACCGTAACTGTCATATCCAATTCAAGTTCGTTTCCTTCGTCATCTTCGCCAGGTATATCCCCCAAGTTTGTCAAAATGCTGGTTTCATCACTAAAGGAAAGTTGCTTTTTAATTTCTTCTGCATAGAATTTCATTGAATTTCTAAGAATCTTGCTTTTGTAGTCATCAGAAAGAAGTTCATCAATTACAAACCTGTTTTTCAAATATGGAATGATGATTTTGTCAACAATTGCTTCGTCAAGGTTTTTACCTCCTAAGTAATTATCTCCTTCGGTGTCTATTACCTGTCTAATGCCATCACTAACCTTTAAAAGTGCTGCATCAAAAGTTCCTCCTCCGAAATCAAAAACTAACCAGTAGCCATCTTTATTATCTGTATTTAGACCGTAAACCCAAGCTGCTGCCTCGGGTTCAGTGATAATTTCTACTTGTTGTAAACCTGCTAATTTTCCAGCTTGTCTTGTGTGATCAATTTGATTGTTTTTGAAGGCTGCAGGAACTGTAATTACAACCGAGTTTATATTTTCATCCTTTTCAAATGATTTTAATGTTTTTAGAACCTCTGCCGATAGCTCTATAGAACTAAAAGAACGTTTGGCATTTGAACTATCATATTTAGCATCAGACCCCATAGTTCTCTTAAACTCAATGAAAGAATTGTCATCACTAGAATCCCAATTTTTCATTGCATTCAATTTTTCTGCCTTTAGGGCATTAAATGCCGCATCACCAACTTGAATGGCACCTCTTCTGTTTATAAAGACGCAAGATGGCATAGTGTCTTTCAGAGTGTTAGTTCTTATACTTTCTGGTGTGCCATTCTCCATTTTCGAAATGGCGGAATTGGTTGTTCCTAAATCAATCCCAAAATCAACGGTTGTTCTTTGTTTATTCATTTTAATTCGTTTTATGTTTTATTATTCTCCAATACTGACCTCAATCTGTGCGGCTTGAATTTTTTGTCCTTTGAAATTTACTTGTGGCTTGATAACACGTGTTATTATCTGTTTACCAATTTCAATTTCATCACTTGGAATAAAGGTTGCGATTACCTCCATACCTTCTTTGTATTCTTTGCCTAGCATTTCGACAATCTCATACTCTTTGGCATTGAAATTTTCTTTTGTGCTTTTAACCAAGTTTTTCAGGTTATTCAGTCCTCTTGTATTTGGATCCATCCTGTAAAGATTTGTTTCCATAGCGGTCAATCTATCAGCAATTTTTAAGACAAGTGAGTGGTCATCATCTTGTGATGATGTTTCCTTCGGGGCATTCTCTAATACTTCAAGCTGCTTTTGGAAAACTTTAACCAATTCACCATCCAGTTTCAAACTTTCTTCTTCTAAAGATTTCTTGGTGTTTCTAATTTGCGTTTCAACATCTGTTTGGCTTGATTTGATACGCTTACCTAAAAACAAATACATCAACGCTCCAAGAAGAAGTGTTACCAAAGTGGCAATAATCCAATACAAGCGGTTTTTCTCTACATCACCACCTAATTCTGAAATTCTAGTCTCGGCTTGTTCTCCTGTTTCTTGAATTTTAGTACCCAAATCATCAGCAATTGTATTTATGTTACTTCGGTTTGTTTCAATAAGGCTACTTAAACTGTCAACTGTATTTTCAAGTCGTGTTGCTTTAGTTGTAATTTCATTAAGAGAATTACGCTGTTGGTTTATTGTTGTTTGTAGACTATTTACTTTGAAAGTTAATCCTTCAATTTCCTGTTTTTGCTTTTCAACTTTTTGTTGAATCACTGGAATTTGTTCAATCAATAAATTATCTGACTGCGTTTGAGCAAAAAGATTTGAAGTGCCAAACAAGGCAACTATGAATGTTATTTTTTTCATTATTTTCTAATTGTTTTGATTAACTGGTCTAAAAGTTTGCGAATTATGTTATTTGTTTTCGGTTTATCCTTAAGTCTTTCAACTAAGCGAGGAGAATATTTATAGTAAAACCTAATGAAACTACGTCCCAAAGCTGATTTGTTAAGGAATTCATCCCTGAATTTTCTTAACTCCATTACTTGAGGATGATCATAATCACCATAGGCCATAGTTGCAATATAACAACCGCTACTGCCACTGCTTGATGATGTAGAAGTAGCCGAGCGAATTTGTCTCCTTACAGAATCAAGTTGGGTATTGATACTATTAATAGTGGCCTTGTTTTCTAAAAACCTTCTCCGTGTTTGAGAATTCATATCCAATGAATCCATTAAACCTATTGCTGAGACAGCATCAGAAACAATAGAAGGAAGGAGAAGTAATTTTGCCCTATTGTATTCTAGACCACTTTGTGCGTCATTTACAACTTCTATAATCATTCCAAGAGCATTGCTAACTACTGCACTACTAACATTTAGATACAGTTCATCAGTTGACCCTAAAATGTTTTTGATATTCTGTAATTTACTTTTGCAACTTGAAACAAGCGATTTAGCATTCTCAATTGAATCAACTGCATTTTGAAAATTCTTTAGTTTGTTTGTGATGAAGTTCAAGTCATCTTTTATTGGGGCTGTTTCAGCCCATTCCTGCATCCCTTCAATATTTTCTTTTATCCTGTCTTTGGTTTGAGAGCCTATAGCTATGGATTGAGCATATTTTAAAAGTTTAAGTCCTTCGTCAGATGGGTTTTTAGATTCTTTCCATTCTTGAAAATAATCTATTCCGCATTGCATTACTTCCTTTGCTAAGTTGTCTGCAATCATCTTATACTTTAAATCGCTTGTACCAAGCAAAGACTTTAAGGTAGCCAAGTCGTCCTTGCAATTCACAAATAGTTTTAATCCTAATTCATACGCTCCGCTTTTATTAGTTTTTCGTTTGTTCTTTGTGCTTTCAATTTGGCTTTCAATTTTGTGAAGCGGTTCTTCAGTGAATTTTTGAGACAAATATTTTTGAGTAGTTCCGTTACAGTTACTAAATAGTTTAAGAGTGTCGGAACTGGAATACTTTCCTTTGAATTGTTTCAGTAAATCATCAACAAATTTTTCTGCTTGCTTTTGATTGTCAATAGTGTAAGTTTGGTCGGCTACAGTATGAACAAAGTCTGCAAATTGTGTTGATTCAATTAATTTAATTTTCGCTTCAAGACCTTCTTTTATTTCGTCTTTGGAGTCACTAAGCATTTTAAGCGTACCAATATTGTTAAAGCAAGAGAAGTTTTTTGATGTTACTTCTTTACCATTGGTTACTTTATCCCAAATTTCAACTGCTTTTTCTTTATCTCCATTTATAAGGTAGTTGATGGCCGTTTCATCAAAAGTGTTGGCTTTTAGAAACCAAAACAGTGAATGACTTACCTTGTCTTGATTCTGTTCAATTCCTGAAAATGCTTTTGTAATTGAACTTTCTGAGCGGTCAACATTTCCGAAAAATGGAAAATCGAGTTCAGAATCAACTTGTTTGCCAATACTTGCATACTTGGTAATTTTACTTTTCTGCTTTTGAAGTTCTTTTTCAGAAGAGTTAGCAAGAATGCCCGCAATTCTATATGGGTTGTCTTGAATCAGTTTCATTTACATCTTATTTATAGTGTTTAATCGGTTTTGTCGAGCGTTGGCAAAAAATGGCTCTTTTGGTTTTGCGAAGGGTCGGCTTGTGTGTCGGGCAAAACCAAATGTGCCATTTGTGCGACTGGCTAAAATTGTTTTTAAAAAATGTGCGGTGGGAAAAAATAAAAATACAGAAGCGTTGACTTTTGGGTCGGCTGTCTGATAGTTCATTTGTCCCGTTACTTTATGTTTATTTCTGTCGTTCATTCTTGCTGTGTCATCTTTTAGGCTTGCAGGTAACGGTCGAGTGTAAGTGCCGTAAGGGATTGCGGGTGATTTCCTATCATGTTACACAAAAAGTTAAAGCGGACTTCTGACCTTCGCAAACCTCTGAAACCCTTATGGCATTTACACTTTGTTATGGGCTGGTTTTCTTCATTCTTACTCATTTGGTACAGTTCTATATTTTACAACTTCAACATCTATAGTTTTTGTTGGTGCTATTATACCCCAATCACCAAATTCAACATTTGTTTCAAAACTGTATGGATTAATTTCTTTTTCTTCTGATAATTCAACTGTCGAACCAGCACCAATATATTTCTCATCTTCAAAGTCAATTACATTGCCTTGAGACGTCAATTTTGCATAAAGTTTAAAAACACCACCATAATTGCTTGTATTTGTAACAGAACAATATACTTTCATTTTAGGATTTTCTCCGAAAAGAATTGCACCGTCAGTTCGGTGGGAATGAATTTTATTGTCATTTACCAAATATGTCAAAGTGATTTCTTGTTTTTCAATTTCCGTATATTGTTCTTCTCTTGTTTTTGGTACAGAATTACCGCATGATTGAAATATTAAAACCATTGGCAACATTAAAGTCAAACAAATAGAAAGAATGTCAAATATTAATCTGGCATTCATTTTAATTCTAAAAATATAAAC
>Ga0172367_10007182_pt1 | contig 12841 bp, 10 predicted proteins | sample Lak10m_FD_114542 | JGI IMG/M metagenome (GOLD analysis project Ga0172367, IMG submission 114542) | Freshwater microbial communities from Kabuno Bay, South-Kivu, Congo - kab_022012_10m | ecosystem: Environmental > Aquatic > Freshwater > Lake | place: Democratic Republic of the Congo: South-Kivu...
ACCTGCTTGGCTATCATATTCCAGGACAAACAGGGGTTTCATTCTCCCTTCATCTTCGCACCCGCTTGAAAATTGCTCCCCCCAAACGGGTCGCAGGTATTAAAGACTCATCCGGCGACCCGGCTTTTTCTGTTGCCCTCGGCGAGCGTTTCGGTCGCGATTTTCTGGTTTTGAATGGGAATGATGGTCTATTTCTACATGCATTGGAATACAACGCAGGGGGTGCAATTACTGCAATGGCTAATCTATTTTCTCCAATGCTTCGCCAGGTGTGGGATATTTTTATTCAAGATGGTGATGCCATCGAAGCCCAGGAACAGCTCAACGCCCGGCGCCATATTCTTGAACGTTACCAACCTTTTCCTCCGATACTCAAGGCCATGCTGCCTCATCTCCATGGATTTAATCGTTGGGATGTCCGCCCTCCGTTGATGCCAGTATCCACAAATGTTGAAAAAGAATGTCTCAAGGCACTGAGGGAACTGGACCCACCAGAAAAACTATTTGAAGAAGAGTACATAAAATAACAAAACATGCAAAGCTTGATTGTCAGGGGTTGTCCTGCTTCTGGATAACCCCTGTTTTTATTAACATATCGTTCCTCTTGCTAGCTAAAACCCAACCCCCGCTCTTTTAACGAAACCCAACGCCCCTGTCCAATCACCAGATGATCAAGAACATCAACATCCAACAGTTTTCCAGCCTGTATGATCGCTCTGGTCACTGCCACATCATCTGGACTGGGGGTCGGGTCTCCGCTTGGATGGTTGTGTACCACAATTACACCAGAAGCATTCTTGCGCACTGCTTCTTTAAAGACTTCCCCAACCCTAACTTGGGAAGAACTGACCGAACCACGGTAGACTTCAACAACTTCCAACACACGGTTGCGCCGGTCCAGCAGCATCACGCGTAAATGTTCCTGTTCAAGTGCGCTCATTTCATATTGGACAAGAGTCGCAGCATCAGCAGGGGAATTGATTGCCGGGCGTTCTTCTGGCGCTTCGAGAGTCAGCCGCCTACCCAGCTCAATAGCAGCCTTGATCTGGGCAGCTTTAGCCTCTGCGATCCCATGCTGTTGGCATAGATCGACAAAAGGAGCCCGGTGCAATCCTCGAATGCCGCCATATTTTTGCAGCAACCGCTGCCCAACCTGAATTGCATTCTCACCAGGTACACCAACTCGCAGCAATATCGCGATCAATTCAGCATTCGAGAGCGCCTGCGGTCCTAAAGCGGATAACCGTTCGCGGGGGCGTTCGGTCTCCTCCAGATCTGTGATCCGGTAAACTGGTTGGGAGTTTGTCTCTGTCATCATACCTCGCTGATGTGGCTCTTTTGATGGGTGCAAATATCAGGAGATGATACTTTTTGATCGCATACCGTTATAACCACCATATTGACAAGATTATAAAACAAATCTAATTATCACGGATTCGATTTTTTAAGAAAACGAAAATTGGTAAATATGATTTCAAAAGGGGGAAAGGTAGCGCATCCCCACAACCTTCGTTAGTAAGATCGCTCACTCTCCATTTGACTCACCTTCTATCCTGTGGTAATATCCCCAAACAATTCAATAGCCCCAACATGGCACTCTTATCCAGAGAGGCGGAGGGACCGGCCCGATGATGCCTCGACAACCGATTGTTAAACCGGCGTTATGTGTTTTTCGCTCAATTTGTGTCTAAACAATTGAGAACAAATAAAACGCCATAAAACAACGCGGTGCCAATTCCGACAGACAATATCTGGGAGATGAGAGGGCAGCCGAGCCTTTGCGCGAAATGCCCTTTCAATTGGACAGGAAGGGGCATTTTCAATTAAGGAGACCAAATCCGATGAGCAATACTTTTATGAATTCACCCAAACTGCTTTTTACATCCGAATCGGTAACCGAAGGACACCCCGATAAAATTTGCGACCAGGTTTCAGATGCCGTACTCGATGCATGCCTTGAGCAAGACCCTTACTCCCGCGTGGCTTGCGAAACTGCTACCAAAACCGGTTTTATTGCTGTGTTGGGTGAGATAACCACCAATGCTTTTGTAAATTTTGACGAGCTCGTTCGCCGGGTCGTAAAAGAAATTGGTTACGACAATAGCGAAAAAGGTTTTGACGGCAACACCTGCGCCGTACTATCCGCTATTGCCAGCCAGAGCCCAGATATCGCACTGGGTGTAGATCACGCCATGGAAGACAAAAGTGGCGAAATGACCGACAAGGATATTGAGCACGTTGGCGCAGGCGACCAGGGCATGATGTTTGGTTATGCTTGCAATGAAACCGATACTCTCATGCCCATGCCGATCTACATGGCCCACAAACTTGCCCGCCGCTTGAGCGAACTACGCAAAGACGGCACACTGCCCTGGCTGCGTCCAGACGGCAAAAGCCAGGTCACTGTTGAATATGCTTTTGGTAAACCTAAGAGGATTGACACTGTTCTCATTTCCACCCAGCACGCTCCTGAAATCTCACATTCCGAAATCGTAGAAGCCATCAGTGAGCATGTTATCTTCCCGACGCTACCCGCAGATTTGGTAGATGACCGGATGAATGTATACGTCAACCCCACTGGGCGCTTTGTCATCGGCGGCCCAATGGGCGATGCAGGCGTGACAGGTCGAAAAATTATTGTCGATACTTATGGTGGTATGGGCCGGCATGGTGGCGGCGCATTTTCCGGCAAAGACCCGACCAAAGTAGATCGTTCCGCAGCTTACGCAGCTCGCTGGGTTGCCAAAAATGTAGTCGCTGCGGGGCTGGCAGACCGCTGCGAAATTCAAGTGGCATACGCGATCGGCGTCGCGCATCCTCTTTCGATCAACGTCGAAACCTTCGGCACCGGTAAGATTACCGATGACCAGATCGCAGCCCTGATCACACGATTCTTTGACCTGCGTCCTGGTGCCATCATACGAGACTTGAACCTGCGGAGGCCGATCTACCGCAAGACAGCCGCCTATGGGCACTTTGGACGCGATGACGTCCAATTCCCCTGGGAGAACACGGAAAAAGCCGCCGCCCTCAAATCTGCAGCCGGCTTGTAGCTTGTAAAGACTGATATCAATCAGCGCTCCCGCTCAACCACGGGGGCGCTTTTTTATCCTGGCAACCATGCAAGAACTTTTTGGATCATTCGATCCCAATACACTCAATAATGTTCACCGGGGCTATCTTCACACGCCAAATCAAGTTGCAGGGTTCTCAGATAATCGCGAAAACGCAGATTATCAGCATACCGAGAATGATCAGTCCGCCAGCACAAATACAGCCTGGACTTGAGGACTCCGCTCGCCGCTTTATGTGCCTGGTGATAGAGATCATGGACGCTTCCCGGCACTTTACACAGATCGCCAAAAATGGCTTTCATCTCCTGTAGTTAATTCTGCTGATCCGGTTCGCACTGCCCACAGATCACTTCACGAATATCGACGGTTCCAGAGAGACTGGTAGCCGCAGAAAATCGATCAGTCTATGTAAGCCCCAATTTATAGGCTCCATACCCTCCCAAAGATAGACCTGCCACAAGATTGTTGGCTCGTTTGTCGGATAGTGGGAAGATATCCCGCGCTACAACGGGCAATTCCTCGCTTATAAACTGCCAAGACTTCCCGCTTTACTTCGTAACGGTATAAAGACTCAGATGAACCGATGGCATGATCACAGCCTGATTCATTCCATCCACTTAGCGTTCAATGGATGTCCACCGCTGCCATGCGCTGTAATCAGCAGAATAACCGTGCAACAGGGAAAGGCTGCGATACCTAGGCTTTCGCTTGCCGAGCGCATCCGCCAGCAACCGATGAGGCAGGAGCATATTCATGTTGGTATACAAACCCAGGTTCTTAAGAGAAGAAGTTGATTTCATTCGAAATCATTAAAAAGTCGCTCTAGGGATGTTTGCAGGCTATTTATAATCTAAATCATGTTTATGATCAGCCAAGCTTACCAACCTCATTTTCAACCGCATCCAGAATCTCGCCTGATTGAACCAGGATTTTCATACGATTATGATCAGTGTATAAAGGCCGGTCAATTTCCAAATGTTGGACATATTTACGTATGATCTCACGGGCTTTCGCGGTTCCCTTGCCTGGCGTGAACTCACGAAAATCGAGAGCCTGGGCCGCAGCCATGAACTCGATGCCCAGGATGCCAAAAGCGTTATCTAGTATCTGTCCATTCTTAATAGCTGTATTCATACCCATCGAGACAAAATCTTCCTGGTCAGCCGCCGCCGGGATGGATTGGATTGAGGCTGGGGCCGATAATATGCGCTGTTCGACAATTAAATGATCGGCAGTGTACTGGCTTAGCATCATGCCGGAGTAGAAACCAGGGCTGTGAGCCAGAAAATCCGGCAGCCCCGCGCTGAGAGCCGGATTGGTCAGGCGGTTCAAACGGCGTTCCGATAACACGCATACCATCGTAATGGCAGCACCGGCCATATCCATGGGCAAGGCCACAGGTGAGCCCTGAAAATTAGCCCCGGTCAGCGTCAGCTTTAATTCCGGAACATAGATTGGGTTATCGCCAACACCATTCAGTTCAATCTCCACCTGTGAGCGCGCATAGGCGATCGCATCCCGCGCTGTGCCAATTACTTGCGGCGTGGAGCGCATGGAATAGGCATCCTGCACCTTGGTTTTCATCTTCCCGGTAGTCAGATCTGACCCTTCCAAACATTTCAAAATATTTCTGGCACTGACGATAGAACCACTGAAGCCGCGCAGTTCGTGCAGTTTGGCATTATAAGGTTTCAGGTTCCCCAATAATGCTTCGATCGACATGGCAGCGCAGATTTCAGCTTGTTTTATAAAACGCTCCATTTCAAAGATGTGCAAGGCGCTCATGGCGGTTAATAAATTAGAGCCATTGATAGCTGCCAGCCCATCCCTGGCATTAAAACCAGGGATCGAGATGCCCGCTTTTTCCATGGCAATTTTTCCTGGTAACCGTTCATCCCGGTAATACGCCTCACCCTCACCCAATAATAGAAGCGCAGCTTGTGCCATCGGCGCCAAATCGCCGCTTGCTCCAACAGAACCTTTTTGGCAAACAACCGGTGTCACACCTTTGTTAAGCATTTCCACATACGTCTGTGTGATCACTGGACGACAGCCGGAATTTCCGTGCGCATGCACATTGATCCGTCCCGCAAGCGCAGCGCGCACGTATTCAATCGGAGCTGGTTCACCGATCCCGGCAGCATGGTTGTAAACCAGATAGCGTTGAAATTCTTTTACCTGTTCATCTGTCAGGATTTTCTCTGAAAATTCACCTATACCCGTATTGGTTCCATACATGGTCTCGTGATTAGCTAGTTTTTCTTCAAGCATGGCCCGGCAGGTTTGGATGCGCTCAAGTGCGGCTGGCGCCAGTTCTATTTTCTCGCCCTGGCGGGCAATCGCCACCAATTTTTCGACCGTCAGGGATGTTCCGTCAAGTACGATTGTCATTGGTTAGTCTCCTTGGAATGGATTGGGAAGATAGTCGCGGTAATCAATGATCAATTTCATTTTACACTCTTGCCAAAAAGATTACGAGAACAGCCGTCACATCAACTTCAGTCAAAAGTAAGCATTTTCGACACATAAAAAGATCCGGTCTGCTTTTACACAGATCGGATCCTTTGTAAATTTACCCCGGGTTGAGAGCTTACATATTCCGAATGATCGCATCCCCAAACTCAGAACACTTTACTTCTGTTGCACCATCCATCAGGCGCGCGAAATCATAGGTAACGGTCTTTTGACCAATGGCAGCTTCCATACCCTTGACAATCAAATCAGCGACTTCTGTCCAACCCATGTAGCGGAACATCATTTCGCCGGAAAGGATAACTGAACCCGGGTTGACCTTATCCAGGTCAGCGTATTTAGGCGCAGTACCGTGGGTGGCTTCAAAAATGGCATGGCCAGTTACGTAATTAATGTTTGCGCCTGGGGCAATCCCAATTCCGCCCACCTGCGCTGCCAGAGCATCAGACAGATAATCGCCGTTCAAGTTCAGGGTGGCGATGACATCATAATCGCGCGGACGGATGATCGTGAATTGCAAGCTGACATCCGCAATCGAATCCTTGATCAACAACTTGGACTTCCACTTACCTTCACCATGGGTATTCCACAATTTGAGCGCTTCTTCAACTTCACCCTTGATATCGTTCTGCTGGGCAGGCGACATCATATCGAAACCAGGGTCAATTTGCCTGGCATTTTCTTCGACACTCAAGCTGGCATTCTTCTCTTTGTTACCCAAAATCCAAGATTCGCGTTCGGTAACAATCTGCTCACGGAACTCGCGCTTGGCCAGGGCATAGCCCCAATCCTTGAACGCGCCTTCTGTGAACTTCATGATATTGCCTTTGTGTACAAAATTCACACTCTTGCGTTTGTTATCCAACGACCACTGAATCGCAGCGCGCACCAGGCGTTCTGTGCCTTCGACCGAAACAGGCTTGATGCCAATTCCAGCCGTGTCAGGGAAACGCATTTTGGCATATTCTTTGGGGAAGGCTTCTTTGAACATTTCCTTGAATTTTTTATTCTCTTCGGTACCGTAGGCGAACTCAATCCCGGTGTAGATATCTTCTGTGTTTTCGCGGAAGATAACCATATCGACATATTCGGGATGTTTCACCGGAGAAGGAACACCGTTATACCAGCGCACCGGGCGCTGGCAAACATACAAATCGAGCAGCTTGCGCAGAGCCACGTTCAACGAACGGATGCCACCACCAATCGGGGTAGTCAGCGGGCCTTTGATACCAACCAGGAATTCGCTGAAAGCCTGGGTTGTTTCATCCGGCAGCCAGGTTTGGAATTGTAAGAAAGACTTTTCTCCCGCGTACACTTCCATCCAATGCACTTTGCGATTACCGCCGTAAGCCTTCTCCACCGCGGCATCAAAGACACGCACAGAAGAGCGCCAGATATCTCGGCCAGTACCATCACCTTCAATAAAAGGCAGAATAGGGTTGTCAGGAACCTGAAGCTTTCCATCCTTGATACTAATTTTCGCCCCACCCTCAGGCACTTTCACTAATTTATAAGCCATACTGCTGTCTCCTTTGATAATTTTCGGCCTCACCATAACGCTCTAAATTATAGCATTCTAACCCACCAGGTTGAAGTGACGATGTCCACAGATTCAACTTGGGATTGTCATATAACAATTTAATAATAATCACCGCCACCCTATTACTGACTCAGGCGCTGGCAGGGAGCAATATCCTCATGCTTGTGCCTTGGCTTGGAGCACTCCGAGCTTCAATTATGCCTCCGTGAGCACGGATGATATGCCTGGTGATTGCCAATCCGAGACCAACGCCACCGGAATCAGTGGCTTTGTAAAAGCGTTCAAAAACATGCGGCAAGTCGTCGGCAGAAATTCCTGGTCCATCGTCATTGACTTCGATCAATGCATTTTCATTCAACATCCCGAACAACAATCTTACCTTTCCACCAGCAGGTGTATAACGCAGTGCATTGGCGATCAGGTTAGACAACACCTGGCGCATACGCACCGGGTCGAGATCAACCAGTGGCATGCTGCCAGGAATTCCCTCTGCCTTGTGTGATTGAGCATCAATTTCACTGATAATTATTTCCACATCTGCAGCCAGCGCCTGGGATTGAAAAGCAATCAGTGTATCGTTTAACAACATGGCGATATCGGTTGGTTCCTTCTTCAACTTTAAGGCGCCGCTTTCTGCCAGGGCGACAGTGCGCAAATCCTCAACCAGGTGAGCCAGTACATTCGTTTCTTCTAACAAGGAACGCAAATTGGTCTCATCCGCCAGGTAGACCCCATCCAGAATTCCTTCCAAATTTCCCTGCAGAACAGTCAGAGGGGTGCGCAGTTCATGCGTCACATCAGCTAGTAGATTGCGGCGTTTTTCGTCAGCACTGTATAAGCGTGAAGCCATATTGTTGAAAGCCTTTGCCAAAGAACGGATTTCCGGTGAGCCCTGCTCTGGAACTCGCACACTGTAATCACCTTCAGCAACCCGTGAAGCAGCTTCCAATAAGTCTTCGAGTGGATTAATAAACCACCGCAATCCGAAGATTCCCAATATGACAACCGCGGCTGCAAATATCGTCAGCCCGAATCCTGCAGGAAATAACCAGGGGGAAAAATTAGCTGGCAGAGGTGCCAACACGAACAAATTGGCTACCCAGGCTGCCACCACCAGGAATACCACCAGACCAAAAATATTAAATAGAACGAACGCGCAGCCCAATCTGCGAAAGAAAGGATTGCGGCGCATGCGACCTTTCAATGGAGGCCAGGGTTCGTTTTCAGGCCACCACGCAGGAGGTTGTTTCGTTCTCTGGAAAAGATGAGGCATGGTCAGCGATCTGTAAACTTATAGCCCATGCCGTAGACAGTCAATATGTAACGCGGCAGAGCGGGGGCAGGTTCTATCTTATGACGGATATTCTTGATATGCGCGTCAATGGCGCGCTCATACGATTCAAAAGCCAATCCGTGCAGCGCATCCAATAAATGCGCCCTGGTATACACCCTGCCAGGGAAACGCGCCATGGTAGCCAACAACGTGAATTCTGAAGGAGTCAACTCTTCAATCTCGCGGTCCTGGGCAATTACCCGCAGGCGCGGCACATCCAACAATAAATCAGCTGCGCGAATGATCTCGGTATTATTCGTTGAATAAGAATCGAGGTGGCGGAAGGCTACTCGCACCCGCGCAACCAGTTCCTTGGGGCTAAATGGCTTGGTTATGTAATCGTCAGCGCCAAGCTCCAAACCAATTAATTTGTCTGATTCTTCTGAACGAGCAGTCAACATGATAATCGGGACATTGGAAAGTTTGCGTAATTCACGGGTCACATCCAGACCATCCATGAATGGCAAACCGAGGTCGAGTATCACCAGATCAGGTTTTTCAGTTCTCGATTGCGAAAGAGCGGATTTCCCATCGCTAGCTACCTGCACGTGAAAACCTGCGCGTTCTAGGTAATCACGCACCAGTCTGGTAATTTTAGGTTCATCATCAACAACCAGGATCGTTTTCATTCTAAAAGCCTCAGCGCAGCCATACAATAATGGCTGCGCTAATTATATATTACCCTGGCTCACAAAGTTTATGTGCTGACCTTGGCAACCAGGGTTAGTTGTTCCTGCCTAACTCTTACTTGCTTCTTCGGCTGGGTTTTCCGGAGCGCCGTGCGCGCGGCGATGCCATTCAGCAAACATTGGAGGAACGAATTCACTGCCCTGATACTTTTCAGCACAACGGTCTGCTTGCATGCGATGCCAACCCCAGCGTGGGCCCCACACCATACGGCGGGCTGCTCCAAAAGCCATAAAAAGCAGGAATAACGGAATCAATACTCCAAAGAAACCAAATCCTACCCCGAAAAATGGGCGCCAGTACGGCATTCCATATAAAATCACCGGTCCGCCTTCAGCAGAATTTGGGATGTTCAACACTGCCCCACGCGCCATGCCAGCATTAAAGGCAAAAACTGCGATACCCACAATCGCAGCCAGCAAAACAAAACCAGCTAAAATACGAAAAACGATATGTTTGATCATTTTAAACTCCTTTTGAAATTTTGATTTCCTTTGAAATCTAATCGCAGTTTAGGGCTCAATTGTGAATTGAGTGTGAAGCCAGCATAGAGTGATTGTGTAAATATTGTTTTTTTCAAATCGGGAGGGACAAGTTGCAACAATGGAATGATATACTTCAATTTTATAAACTGGTAGCAGCAGCCTTTTTTCTCCAACAGAGCCTCTGCCAAAACGCTATCCAAACACCTGCGTTAACCTGGTCACTTAATGCCCTTAAAAATGGGCACTTTTGAAAGATAAAATGAAAGAAACTATCTACTCCCGCAATGCTGTGCTAGAATGCCTGCGCGCCCGGCGCCGTCAATTCATACGCGTTTTGATCGCAGAAAATATCCAGGAAAAAGGCCACATCTCTGAAATCTTGGAACTGGCGAAACTTCGCAAGGTGCCTGTCGAGAAGATACCGCGCCAGCGTCTGGACAGCCTGACCCCCAATCACCAGGGTGTTGTACTCGAAGCCGGGAAATATCCTTACATGGATATTTCCGACATCCTGGATAATGCCAGCAGCAAAAATGAACCTCTTTTTGTGCTTTTGTTAGACAGCCTGCAGGACCCGCAAAATTTTGGGACTTTGCTTAGAACAGCAGAAGCATTTGGGGTTCACGGCATCATCTTGCCCCTGGCGCATACAGTTGATGTTACACCGGCTGTCGTCAATGCATCATCCGGCGCATGCGAACATTTATTGATCGCCCAGGCAAATCTGGTGCAGGCCATTGAGAGGCTGAAAACAGCCGGTGTTTGGGTCGTGGGCTTGGATGAAAGTCCACGTTCACAAACCCCAGACCAGGTAAGGCTCGATGGTGGTCTGGCGGTTGTTGTTGGCTCAGAAGGCGAGGGTATCCGGCAGCTTGTGAAGCAAAAATGCGATTTCATGCTGCGTTTGCCTATGCGAGGTAAAATCGATTCACTGAACGCCTCGGTGGCCGGTTCGATTGTGTTATATCTGGCATCGCTCACTCGCAATTCTAGTAATTGATTAAATACAAATTCAGACTGGCATAGCTTTCCATTAGAACTCTGCCAGCGTCCCTTGGAGAAATAATGCCTTTTTTCGACCGAATAAAAAAATCTACCAGGGTTCTATTAAAAGGGGAAACAAAACCTCGCAAACGAGCTACCATCCCTGCCATCAGCCTCGAAGAAGTAACAGAAATTCGCCAATTCTTCCAGCGAGAAAAATTTTTTATTCTTGGGCATGCTCGCTCCGGAACAACTTTGTTAGCCCGTCTGGTCAGACTGCATCCTGATGTCCATTGCAACTGGCAGGCGCACTTTTTTACGCGCGAGCCGTTCCTGAAATCGCTGGTGGACAATCCAGAGACAGCAGAATGGCTGGGGCGCAAATCCAACCGCTGGAACCAGGGCCGAGACCTCTCCCCACTCGTTATGCGCGCCAGCGCAGATTTCATCCTTGAAAGGGATGCCGCGCGCGAGGGCAAACGTATCGTTGGGGATAAAAGCCCATCCAGCCTGATCCATGGGCAAGCTGTACGTGACATGGCTGCCATCTACCCGGATGCTGCCCTCATTTACATCATCCGCGACGGGCGAGATGTGCTCATTTCTGAGCGCTTCCGTAATTTCGTGGAAGACTCAAAATTTCTAACCAGCGAAGACAGGCGAATCATCGAAGCCTTGAAAGTGGACCAGGCGCCATTTACAAACGGAAGTCGCTCCATCTTTACCGATAGCTTTATTCGCCGCGCTGCTGCCGGGTGGGCGACTAATTTACGCGAAACCAATGATGAAGCGCAAAGGTTGTACGGCGACCATTATTTTTCAGTGCTCTATGAAGACTTGCTTGCCACACCTTTTGACGAAATGAAAAAGCTCTGGCAGTTCCTGGGCGTAAATGTTAGCTCGGAATTGGATAGTTCTGTCATGAACGAACTTGCTTCCAACCCCGATGAAGAATGGCAGGCCAAACGCAATGACTCGATCGCATCCTTTCTACCCAAAGGCAAAGCCGGAAATTGGCGCAACATGTTCACACTGCATGACCAGCAAGTGTTTAAGGAAGCTGCCGGTGAAATGCTGATCAAATGGGGTTACGAAAAAGACAATAGTTGGTAGTGAAATAATTACCAGGAAAAATAGTCTGAGAATTTCTTTAAAAAACGCACAGAGGTATCCATGAAAATTCTAGTCGCGGGGCTCGGCTCAGCAGGACGAAGGCATTTCCGAAATCTAATAACACTGGGCGAAAAGGATCTCGTCCTTCTTCGCACCAACCTTTCAACGCTGCCAGATGATGAACTGGCGGGATATCCGGTTGAAGTGGATATCGATAAAGCCATAAAAAAACATAAGCCGGGGGCAGTCGTTATTGCAAACCCTACCTCTCTGCACATGAATATCGCCATCCCCGCCGCGCAAGAGGGCTGCGCTATCTTTCTCGAGAAGCCAATTGCGGAAAACCTGGATCAGGTGGCTGAACTGCGCAATGCAGCAACCAGAAGTGGTAGCAAAATCCTGGTTGGGTTCCAGTTCCGCTTCCATCCAACACTTAACAAAGCCCGGGATTTGATCAAGTCAGGCGCCATCGGCAAGGTATTGACCATTCACTCCCACTGGGGTGAATATTTGCCCAACTGGCACCCCTGGGAAGATTACCGCCAGAGCTATGCCGCGCGCCAGGACCTGGGCGGAGGCGCACTGGTGACCCTGACCCATTCCCAAGATTATATGCGTTACCTGGTCGGTGAAATTGAATCAATCTGGTCATTCAACGGTCACATCTCCCCATTGGAAGTAAATAATGTTGAAGATGTGGCTGAAATCGGCATAAAATTCAAGGACGGTGCTGTTGGCAGTGTACATCTGAATTATTTCCAACGCCCACCTGTCCACCGCCTGGAAATTGTCGGCACAAAAGGCACTCTTTTCTGGGATTACCTGGTTGGCACACTGACTCATTACGATATGCCAGACGAATTCGGCAGCATCAATGCGCAGCCCACTCCAGCAAAAGTAACGGAATACGGCCTACCCGAGGGCTATGAAAGGAATTATCTTTTCATTACCCAGATGCAGCACTTTCTGCAGGTTGCCCACGGTGAAGCGGAGCCTTCCTGCACCCTGCACGATGGCATCCGCGCATTGGAAATGGCCTTAGCTGCCAAAAAATCGCAGGCGCAAGGTTGTTCTATCTCCTTGGGGTAATTACTCACAGGGTGCCTGCCTTAATGAGGAATTGTCCGTTAAAAAGGAAAAAGAGTTTATTTCT
>Ga0172367_10007183_pt1 | contig 12839 bp, 1 predicted proteins | sample Lak10m_FD_114542 | JGI IMG/M metagenome (GOLD analysis project Ga0172367, IMG submission 114542) | Freshwater microbial communities from Kabuno Bay, South-Kivu, Congo - kab_022012_10m | ecosystem: Environmental > Aquatic > Freshwater > Lake | place: Democratic Republic of the Congo: South-Kivu...
ATAAGCCACTGGACGAGGGACGAATCGGGGCAGCCGAAGGCATTAAACTCGTCGCGTAATTTTTCGCCGATTCACTGGCACGACGCCAAAGGAATCTTTCGCGAAAAATAGCGACGCTATCATGCCTGCTATTCGCTTGCCGTCTATCAAATTAGGTGAGTTGTCTGTTGATTTGCCAGAAATTCAATTACCAGACATTAACTTGCCAACGGTTGATTTATCAGGCATTGATTTAGGCAAACTCGATTTAAAAGCAATCAAATTGCCTGCGTTGAAATTGCCTAAAATTGATTTGCCGACGCTGGATTTGTCTAACATCAATTTAGGCAAAATTGATTTATCGGCGATTCGTTTGCCTGAAATTAATTTGCCAACCATCAAATTGCCTTCCATTTCAATTCCTGAATTAGGTTTAATGGATTTGGCGTTGCCTGAAATTTCGTTGCCATCGTTTAATCTGCCAACGCTGGATATTACAGGCATTAAATTACCTTCGATTTCATTGCAACCGATTGATTTACCGGAATTAGATTTATCAGGCATTGATTTAGGAAAAATTGATTTGTCGGCGGTGAAATTGCCAAAAGTTCAATTACCTAATTTGAAATTGGGTGTACTTGATTTATCGGCAATTGGTTTGCCAGAAGTTAATTTGCCTGATTTATCCTTGCCTGCAATTGAATTACCAACGCTGGATTTGTCTGCACTCAAGGCTATCGATTTAGGAAAATTCAAAATCAACTTGTCAGCAATCAAATTGCCAAACATCAATTTGCCCGAAATTTCATTGCCAGCACTCGATTTGTCGGGCATTGATTTAGGAAAAATTGATTTGTCGGCGGTGAAATTGCCTGCGTTGCAATTGCCAACTCTGAATTTAGACGCGCTAACTTTGCCAGCATTTGATTTAAGTTCGCTCAAATTGCCAACAATCGATTTGCCTGCACTCAAATTGCCAACGATTGATTTATCAGCAATCGATTTCAGCAAAGTGGATTTGAAAAACTTTAAATTGCCAGCGATTGATTTGCCTTCCATTTCAATTCCTGAACTGGGTTTAACGCTTGATTTACCAACGGTTGATTTGCCAGCCATTGATATTTCGGCAATCAATTTGCCCATGCTGGATTTGTCGCAATTGAAATTGCCAAATTTAGTATTGCCAACGATTAAATTGCCAACGCTCGATTTGTCTGGTTTGGATTTTTCAAAACTTGATTTGTCAGCGGTGAAATTACCAAAAATTTCTTTGCCAAAAATCTCTTTACCATCAATTGATTTATCAGAAGTGCGTTTGCCAAAACTGAATCTGCCAGATGTGAAGTTACCAAGTTTGGATGTGAATTTACCTTCGTTCCCAACGAATTTTATTTCGCTCGATGGGATGTTTGATTTAGATATTTTTGGTTTTTATAAGAAAAAAGATTTGTTCAGTTTCACCCAAAAATTCGACACGGTCACGCTTGCAAAAGGCAATGAAAGCAAACAAGCCACCGTTGGCGTTTTATCGCTAAGCAAACAAAACTTAAGTGTTTTTGCGGGTCTAAATGGCGGCACAGAAAACGCGATTGGGGTCAATTTAGAAGATGTTGATTTTGGTTTGGGCGTATTTGTCGATATGTTAAAACCAAGCAACGTGTGGGTCACATTGCAAGCCAATGCAGGAGCTGCCGAGTTTTTAGGCAGTGATTTGTTCAAAATCAGTTTGCACGATGTTTCTGTGAATGTGAACACCGAAAACAACGAAGGTTGGGTAATTGATTACAAAGCCAATCCGTTCACCATTCCAGGTGGTTTAGGTGTGCCTGCAAAAGGTGGTTTACTCGATTCATTGACCACAAAAAATGAAGATTTCACGTTCACAATTGATGGAAAACGCGGACAAATTTTTGAAATTTCCGTCGGACTTGCTGACATTAAAGTGGCTGATTTTCTGTTCTTACACGGTTCGTTTGCTTTCTCAATGGGAACGGGTCAAGAAATTCAAGCCAGCATGGGCGCGGTCGGAACATTAGCAGAACAAGCGGTTGGTTTAGTGGGCGGCGAAAAAGTGATTGAAATTGCCAAAATGCTAGGTGTTTCAACCACGCTTAAACATAAAGTCAGCACGATGAGTATTGCAGGAGCAAATTTATTCGGTTTTGCAGGTGTGGGTGGTAATTACAAACCTGATTCCAATAAAGATGGCGTAATTGATAACAAAGATACGGTCAACAAAGGGGCAATTGGTTTAGCGATTGAAGATGTCGATTTTGCAGTCATGATTATGACTCCATCTCAAAAAGCCTCAGGTAATGCTATCGGTGATGGCATCAATAAAGCCTTAAATGCGGTGGGATTGAAATATGTGGCGGTAAAAGCGGATGTGAAAAAAGCCAGTTTGGTTGGCTTAGAAGGTATTGATATAAAAATGAAGGCAGAAGACGTTGCGATTCGCATCAATACCTCAGACATCGGCATTTTGCCTGGACCATTGAAAGCGGCGACATTGTTACTCGAAATGCCGCATGTTGATTTCATTAAAACTTACGGCGCAAAAGGTTTAGATGTTGGGGCAGGTGGCTCGAACGTCATCAACATGGATTTCCAAGACGAAATCATTCAAGCCAAAGTTGGCTATGCTGAAATGAACATTGCTGGATTAGTCCAACTTAGCGCGTCGGCGGCATTTACCAAACGCGGCAGTGAAGAAGTCACTTTAACCGATGGCACAAAACATAAAGTTACCTCGCTTGCGTTAGGAATTAGCAATGCGAATGCGTTTGTGGGTGTGGGCGGATATTTCCAAGACAGCAACGGCGACGGCAGAATTAACGAAAAAGATTCAGTGAATACGTCAGCTGTGGGGATTGCAGTCAAAGATTTAGATTTGGGTGCAGTCTTTATGACGGAAATCAATTTAGATCCTAGCAAAATCGCCGTTTATACCGCGATTAAAGCCGACATCAATTTAGCGGGATTAGTTGGCGTGCCTGCTGTAACGCTTGAAGCGAGAGATTTGAATTTAGACTTAAATCTTTCTAGCAAAATCACAACCGTTGTGGATTTCTCAAAATCGACCTACAACGCAGGCACGAAAGAAAATCCTGTGATGAAAGCGGGTTACGCAATTGAAACAGGCGACAATGCAAATCCGATTGTTTTGGATTATGACAACATTTTAATTGCTGTTTCAGGCGAAGCGACGATTGAAATTTCAAAAATTGCCAAACTCGAAGGCGTGTTCGATTTTACGGTTGATGATAAAGGTTTAACGGTTTTTGCTGATGTCACTGCCACATTGGGCGGCGGTATTTTTAGTTCACACGCAATGGGACTTTTAGCGATTCGCTCACGCGGAATTGCCATGACCGCAACGCTTGAGAGCGGTTTAGATTTGGGTTCACTTTTAGAATTTAAAGTCGAATTTGGTTTAACGATTAACACGCTCGGCGAAGATTTTGTTTATACCGTTCCCGAAAAATTCCATGACAAAGTTGCTTATAAAACTATCACGATACCTGTCATTCCAAAAGGCATGACCAATGCTGTTGATGCTTATGTTTCTATTTACGGTAAAGGCAAACTTAACATTTTAGGTGGACAAGTTTTAGCATTAAATGGTGAGTTTGGGGTGTTAATTACCACCAAAGGTGCAGTTTTAAACGTCGGTGCAACACTTGAATCACCGATTTTAAATTCGATTTCAGCTGTCGGAACATTAGGTATTAACCAAGACGGTGTTTATGGCAGTTTGCGTATTGGTAAAGCCGATAATTCTGAAAAACTGATGAGTAGCGGTTTATACGCCGTTCGCGGCAGTTTTATGTTGCAATTTAATACAACGAGCAGTGTGCAAAAAGTCGCGGCTTTTGACGTGGATGACAGTGACGGCGATGGCAGCAAAGTGGATTTAATTCAAGTCGATTTAGAAGCTTCAATGTTTAAAGTCGCAGGCAGCGCAGTCATTTATCAGCCTTTGCTTGAAGATTTATTTAGCCTTGAAGGTAACATTTCACTTGAAATCAATTCACGCGGACTTGAAGCCTCTGTTGATATGGCTTTAAAAATTATTGGTTTTGGTGAAGTTGCCTCAGCAAAAGGCGCACTGGCAATTCTTAATACCGAGGAAGAAGGTTTTGTTTTTGCCATGTATTTAGGCTTCCAAGCTAATTTTGGTATTGATGTTATCGGTTTGAAAGCGGCAGCTTCTCTGCAAATTAACACCAGTTCAACTCATGATTATGCAGGCGTTAAAGCAGGAACGACTTTTGCTATTGACCTTGAAGGGGAAATGAAAATTCTTGCTTTTGACGTTGGCTTTAAAGGTGGCATAAGCATTGTCAACAGCGTGTTAGAACTAAAAATTGATTATGCACGTTTAGATTTTTTTGGTGTTTTAAAAGTTGACATTAGTGGTTACATTCGCTCAGACGGTAATTTCTCGCTCACAGGTCGAGCTGAAATGACTATTGACATGGTGATTTTAAAACTCAACGCTGGCATGGAAATGACCATCAGTAACAAACTACTTGCAGCAAAAGTTTGGGGTTCACTCGATGTTCATCTTGATTTAGGTTTCTTTGAAATTAACACCACACTGGCAGGCTTTACGGGTGAAATTAGACTCACTGCCGCAAGTGCTTATTTGCAAGCAAGTGTCACGGTTGCAGGCATTTCTGTTTCAGGCAGTGCAGCGTGGAGTTGGGGCGCACCACCTGTGATTGCGACTCAAATCGGCGATGTGTTGTATTTGAATATGGGGGATCGTGGCACGCAATATCGCGGTGAACTCTACAAAGACATTGTTCACGAAACCTACAACATTTCCGAAAGTTCTTCAGGTGTTTTAACGGTTGTGTCTTTAGGTGAATCAAGAGATTACAGTGGCGTTCGCAAAATTGTTGCAGACGGAGGCAAAGGTAACGACAAAATTTACCTTGATAAAAATGTCAGCAAAGAACTCGACTTTAAAGGCGGTGACGGCGATGACGTGTTCATTATCGGCAACGCGACAAAAGGCAGTGTGATTTATGGCGATAAAGGTAACGACCAACTGATTGGCGGTTTTGGCCGCGAAATTTATTTCTATGGTGGCGACGGTAACGATAAATTTATCGGTGGCGATGGTGATGAAATCATCGATATGGGTGCGGGTAATAACAACATTATTGCAGGTGGCGGTAACGATAAAATTCGCGTCGATGCAGGTGCAAATACAGTTGATGGTGGCGCAGGTAATGACACGATTTTGTCGGGTATCAGCGGTTATTTAAAAATTATCGGCGGCACGGGTGAAGGCGACGTTGTAATTGTTGACCCCATCAATTCAACTGGCTCGAATCTCAAACTCGAAGAACGCAAATTCAGTTACAAAGAGGGCGAATTTGCAATTGAATTTGATAATTCACTCGAAGAAATCCGCGTGCGTGATAAAGCAAAACTCACTGAAATTATTGGTGAAGGCAAAACATGGGGCGCAACGGGTTTAACACTTGACTCAGCTGGTGTTGCTGACGTGAAAAAAGCGATTTTTACCATGCCACAAGGACATTTAAACATTGCCGCAAAAGGCATTGATGGCACACTCAATACCGAAGTTGACCGTTTAACGATTGTCAACACAGGCACCGTCAATGTTGCCGATATTATTGTGCGTGAAAAAGACAGTTTGACTGTTTTAGATGCTGGACGGATAAGCGGCGGTTTATACACCGTTGCAGGGGCAATTGATATTCAACTCGCAGCGCGTGAATCGCTGTTTTCACTCACTAGCGGCGTTTTAAGCAATGAATCGTCTGCAAAACTTATCACCATTGTTGCTGATGATGTTGATTTTGCTTCTGGTGAAAATAATGTCATTGGTTCGGGGATTTTGACCATTCAATCAATGTCTAAAAATCAAAATTACCGTATCGGTAGCGCAGGGCAATCAACCTTTGGACGTGATTATTCAATCAAGGGTGAAACGGGCAATTTAGAACTCAGTATGCGCGATTTAGCCGCGCTCAGAACGGGCTTTAAAGAAATCAACATCGGACACAAAGCCGACGGCGTAGTTATGATGATTGGCGATGTTGAAGATAAAGCGGTTGGCTCGTTCAATTTCAACGCAAAACTAAATGATGACGCGAATTTCAAAGCGAATTATTTCAGCGTTTTTGGCGACTTCCAATCGAGTAAAACGGCAACTTTCGACGGGCGTTTGATGTCAGTGGCAAAACAAAATCACAACGCGCCAATGGGTTCGCCAGATTCAGGTTTGAGTGCGAAACAGCTCAAAATCAATTTAGAAGAACAACTCGTTGTAAGCGGTTGGATTACGGGCGATGATTTAATTGACATTGCTGTGACCAAAACCAACGGCGAAAAAACAATTGTTGGCAATGGCAAAGATTTCATCAGTTTGCGTACTGATCAAGGCAGCACAATTTACACCAAAAATGCAGGCGGAAAGCTCAATATCAATACTTCTGCGAGTATTTTTGCCGCAGGTTCGATTTTCGCTCGTAGTCAAAATGCGGCAATTTCGGTGAAATCAGGGACAGGTTTAACGTTGCTTGAAGGCAGCACTGCCGAAGTTTTCGATGACAACGCCTCAATTTTGCTTGGCGCAGCGAATTATCTGCATTTGAATTCAGGTTCAGCCGTGATTGCTGGGGCGAAATTTGTTTATGAAAACGGCGTGACGGCAAAAGCGGTACAAACAGGACAAAATACCAAACTCGTGATTGATGCCACTGGCGAATTAAAATTGGCAGGTTCAGTCACCGCCGCAGGCGGCATGGAAATCAAAGGCGGTGGCAGCAAAGATGATGCAAAAACGGCGGAGTATTTCGATTCGATTGCAGGCAAAACGATTGCACGAGTGAAAGATTTTGATAGTTCTTATTTCTCAGCGTTAAACAGCGGCTCGTTAAATGATGCGCTCAAAAAAGTGTTTGTGGATAATCAAATTCAACTTGGTAGCCATGTTTCGGTTGTGAAATCGGAAGAACTTGTGCCGTTCTATCAACTTGATGCTCAAACCAGTAAAAACATTGCTAGCAGTTTGGGCTACACCACATTTGCAAATGGCGGTTATTTCAATCCAAATTTAAGCGGAGTGAATCGTTTTGTTGAAGAAATTAAAATTGATGCCAGTTCTGACGCGCAAAAAATCGCCACCGCGCAACGTTTAGGTTATGTGAAAAATCCTGATTTAGTTTTTTTCAATACCAATGCGGCAATTGATAAACGTTTGATGACCACTTTTAAACAAGGAAAATCCGCTGATTACAGCAATGCACTAATTGATTGGAAAGGCGCGGGCATTCCTGCACCTGCGATAAATACGCCATTTGAAAATTTATCCGACGCGCAAAAAACCGTGGTTGTAAAAGCATTGGGTTATTCGTTTGATGAAGTAACTAAACAATATGTGAATTACAACGCCAAAGCAGGCAAAAAATTAGTCAAAACTTTTGAACAAGGCGCAGTGTTTGATTACAGCAATTCTGATATTTATTGGGGGGAAGCTGCGCCTAGTGAAAATACAGATTTTGCAAATTTAACGCTAGAACAACAAAAAATTGTGGCGCGTGCATTGGGTTATAACGTTTATGACGCAAAAGAAGACGGCATCAGTTTCTACAAAGCCAGTGCCAGTGAAGGTAAACAATTGGTGTTTGGTTTTAACGAAAACAACACACTGAGTTTTGACGCACTGGATATTGGTGGTGTGCGTGCGCCTGATCAATTTGATAAAGACGGCAAACTTATTTCATCCACTGAAAAACCTAAAACGTTTGAACAACTCAATCCAGACCAACGTGCAATAGTGGCTAGCAATTTAGGTTACGCGCCAGTTCAAGAAAGTTTGTTCTACAACCCCGCGCCAAAAGCAGGCAAGTTGCAGCTTGTCACCAGTTTAGAAGTCGGTGTTGATTATAAATTTGAAGAAATTGGTTGGGACGAAAAAACCGCACCACCTAAAACGGCAAAATTTGATCAATTAACCCCAGATCAACAAAAAACCGTTCTCGATAAATTAGGCTATAAACGTTACAACGGTGTGAGCTATTTCAAAGCCGATGCGTTACCTGATAAACAACGTGTTTTAACCTTTGTTGAAGGCAAAGATTATCAAAACAAAAATATCAAATGGTCAGCAATGAATACGCCAGCGTATGAACTCAAAGTGATTGAGAAAAATACTGATAAATCCATCACGGACGCGCAATTTGCAGAGCAACAAAAAGCGGCAACGGAAGCGATTAAAACCATTACTTCGCAGCAAATTAAAGACGCGGTAAAAAATGGCACTTTGCAAACCTTTATTCCAAAATGGGCTGAGTTAAAAGGTTTTAAAGATTTGAATGCAGGCGTTGGGCAACAAGCCTTAATGCAACTCGGTTACACGGCTTACAGTTCAACCACTTATTTCAAAGCAGGTGCAGGCGATAAAGAAATTCGCAATACTTTTGTCCAAGGCGTGGATTATCAAGCCAGCGCACTGCCTGCAAAAAGTAATCGTTGGGTCGTTTCTGACGGCACGCAAACCTACGTTTTATATGCGCGGGATTTGGAAAATGATGGCAATGTGGATGAAATCGAATTGCAAATGCAACACAAATTGCTAGGGCAACGTGGTTTTGGTTTCTTGCTCACAGGTACGCTCACGACTTTGCAAGACAACGTAAATTTAGTCGTTGCCAATGAACGTGATGCCATCGTGCGTGGCAATATCAATTTGTTGGGTAAAAATTCTGATTTAACCATCCAATCTAATAAATGGGTTTATTGGGAAGGCAGCGCAAATGTCACAGGCGATATTTCACTTTTGGGCGGCGTGAAACTTGACGGCACGAATTTAAGTGGTGCAAACAAAGATGGCACCAGCGTTTTCTTAAACGACACGGCAACGCTCAACACCAAAGAAGCTGGCACAAAAATCACTTTAAGTGGCGGCAAAGCGGTTGAAGTTTTAGGCAGAGTGGTTGCTGGCGGTGAAATTGGCGCAACAGGTGTGCGTTTTACAGGCAGTGGCGACAGCGAAATTTTTATCAATGCAGGCGAACAAATTTTTGTTGATAACGTGGTAATTGCTTCAAAAAGTGTGAATTTGAAAACCACGCAAGCCGTTGGCGTGGGTAAATTGTCTGTCAAAGTCACCACGATTGGCGGTTTAACCGCAGCGGGAATTACTTCAAGCGGCAGCGGCGGGCAAGTCACACTTGATGCCGTCGGTGACGTGCAAATTGCAGGAAACATTCTTGCAGGCGGTACGATGCGACAAACGTTTAACGAGCAAGGCGTTTTAACTTCGCAAACCATCAACTGGTCAACTGAGAATTCAAGCGTGATTTTCAAATCAGGCGGACAGCTTTACATGGGCGGCACAGCGATTACCAAAGAAGGTAAATCCGTTGAAATTGGCGCGATAGTGAAAGCGAATCAATTGATTGAGTTAACAGGTGGTTTACACAGTTCAGATTTAACAGGTTTAAAATTGTTAGGCGGCACCTATCTTTCCACTAAAAATGCAAATGGTGAAATCCGACTTTCAGCAACCGATGATGCGGAAGTGAGTGGTTTAGTGGTTGCAGGCGGGGAAATTCTCGACCGTTACGACGCAAACGGTAAATACATCGGTAGTTACACGCAACTGGCAAACGGTGATTCAAAAATTAGCGTGCAATCAGGTCGGCAAATTCGTTTAGGTCGTGATTTACAAGCGGGCGTAGAGGTCACGGTACGCGGTGGAAAAGTCACGGGCGCAGTAGTTAATGAACAAAATCTTTGGGCAGATCAAGCGATTGTTTTAGGTGGCAATGCACATTTAAAAACCTGGCGTGATAACAGTGTTATCAATATCAACGCAGAAGGGAATTTGTCGGTGCTTGCGCCTGCTTACACGCAAGAAATTATGGCAGCGGATTTCACCCAATTTGCAGACGGACATTTAACGCAAGATGTCACGCTAGCGTTGCAAATCAATTTAGGAACCAAAGTCGTTGAAGGCAGTGTCGTCATTGCCGCAGATAAAACTATCGACAACAAAGGCATTGGCTCGTTGCTTGAAGATATTAACGCAGCATTGAAAGCCACGACTTTTAATGTGATTAGCGGTGAAGGTGTTGGCACGACTTATCAAATGGGCGCAGCGCAAGATGTGACGGCGCGTTTGATGGATGGACGTTTCTTATTTACCAGTCAAGGGCTGCGTTTCACTTTGAAACAAACCTCGGTTAATGCGAATTTGCTCGGCTTTACTCAATTGGCAACCGCTGAAGCAAAATCTGATCGTTACGCGGCAATTGACGCGCCAGCGCGTGGTTCTGTGGTTAATATCGGTGACAAAAACAAATCAGGGCAAATCACGCTTAAAAACTGGGTACGCGGTTACAGCGCGGTCAATCTTTACAGTTCAACCAGTAATGACGGTAAACAAAATTTAGATTTTGGCAAAACAGGCGTGATTGAAACTTTGAGCGGCGACATTGTGATGAATCCTGCCGATGAGTCAAAACTCGAAGGGGATTTGATTGCAAACGGCTTTAACGCCAGCGTCATTATTAACGTGAAAGATAAAATTGATTTGAGCGGCAACATCAGCGCACAAAAAGATATTTTAATTCAACCTGTTGCAGGCGCGATTGAAAAAGCAGATACGACCAGTATTTACACCCATAACACCGCTAATTTTTACACGCATGGCGGCACGATTACCATTGCAGGTAAAAATGATGTCGTGATTGATAGCGTTGTTGGCATTAACACGCTCGACGAAGACGAAGTTACTAGCGTAAAAGGAATTTATCTCACTTCACAAACTGGCAACTTAACCCTTACGCAAGAATCTGGACGCATTGTTGCTGATGAAGGTGAAATTATTTTAAGTGGCGAAACCATTGATTTTGCAGGGGTGATTGAAAGCACTTTTGTTACCGAATCGCTCACAGATAACGAAGTGATTTTTGATGCTAAAAACGCGCTCGTTGTCGATGGACAATTAGATTTAAAAGGCTCGCTGCTTTTGAAATCAGACGGTAGCATTGATATTGCGGCGAATTTACAAGCCACGCAAACGGGGCAACGTTTAACCATTGAATCAACTGGCAATGTCAATATCGGCACTGTGAATCCTGTTGCAGGTCAAGAACCTGAAAATGGCGCAATTTTACAAACCGATGGCGCATTTTCTTTAACGACCAGCGGCGATTTAAATGTTGCCGCTGACGCAGGTATTTACGCTGCTGCGGTGGATAGCAAAATCAAACTTTTAGCCGCAAATATCAATGTCGTCGGCACGATTCAATCAGGTGCAACTTATGACATCGCAAATAAAACAATTATTCCAACCGCAAACTCAACTGCAACCCTTGAACTCATCGCAACAAAAGCGGTTGTTTTAGGTGGCAAACGCATTGATTTAGACGATACAAATAAAGCGTTAATTGATGCAGGAGGAAATTTACTTGCCCCTGCAAGCATCGTTATTACAGCGGGTAAAAATGAACAAAATATCGCGTTTTTAGAAAACAATTTAAGTTTAGTTGAAGTCAGCAATGACAATGCCAGCATCGTTTTAAATACCAACGGCAACATTCAAATGCACAACGCGATTTTGGCAACAGGCGTAGGTTCTGATATTTCGCTGATTTCAAACGGGCAAATTTATGTCAATGGCTTAGTTCGCGCCGCTGATAAATTAGTAATTGATGGCGGACGTGATACTTCAGGCGTTGGCGTTGCCACCTCTGCAAACGGCACGCTTGATGTTTTAGAAAACGGTACGATTCAAATTTTAGCTGATGACGACATTGTTTTAGATGGTGTTGTGGGGCAACGATTAGATACTGATAACACCAAAGCCAAAGCCACTGACATTTCTGTTAGTTCAACTTATAGCGATGTGATTGTTTTAGGGGTGGTTGATGCAAAAAATAGTGCGGCAATTAACGCGAAAAATATCAGCTTAATGGCGGATAGCCGCGTTTATACCTTAGAAGAAAATTCCACCGTGCTTTTGAATGCCAGTGACAGTATTTATGTTGCCAGTCGTCGTGATAGCCAGAAAATTGAATTTCCACCAACCAATGTTACAACTGATGTTAACGGTGATTTAGAAGCCTTAATTCATGCAGATAAACTCACCCATTTATCGGGTTCAAGTATTGTGGTTGAAGGTGTAATTAAAACCGATTCAACCACTGACGGGCGTATTTTGCTCAATGCAGGTAAAGAAATTTGGGTCGGTAAAAAATCTGACAGTCCCGCGACGATTTTAGAAGGTGGTATTTTGCAATCGGCTAAAAATATCGATTTACGCTCAGGTGTGGATTCAAATTTGAGTTTAACTGACCGTGAAAATGCGATTGCTCAAAGTAATTTAAATAGCGGCACAATCAGCATTGTAGGGCAGGGCGTTTTAGAAGCGATTGGTGACATTCAAATCAACGCTGGCGGCGCAGTCACAATTAACGCAGATGCAAGCGTGATGGCATCTAAAACCGTGCAAATTCCTGTCATTACAACAATTCCTGTGACTTATCAAGTGGTTACAGGTTATGTGGATGTCGTTGCAGGAACGATTCAAGTGCCTGTTGTGAGTTGGGAACCCACGATCATTACCGAGCAAAAAGGCACTGAATTGGTGCCTAAAGGTAAAAATCACGTTGAAATGGATATTACCCTCGAACAAATCGGTTACTACAATCCAAACGCACCTGAAGATAAAAAATTCCGTGAATTTTTATGATAGCGTCGCTATTTTTCGCGAAAGATTCCTTTGGCGTCGTGCCAGTGAATCGGCGAAAAATTACGCGACGAGTTTAATGCCTTCGGCTGCCCCGATTCGTCCCTCGTCCAGTGGCTTA
>Ga0172367_10007184_pt1 | contig 12839 bp, 11 predicted proteins | sample Lak10m_FD_114542 | JGI IMG/M metagenome (GOLD analysis project Ga0172367, IMG submission 114542) | Freshwater microbial communities from Kabuno Bay, South-Kivu, Congo - kab_022012_10m | ecosystem: Environmental > Aquatic > Freshwater > Lake | place: Democratic Republic of the Congo: South-Kivu...
CGCTTCCCGTGAAGTCGGCGGCGGGATCCGCTCCCAGCACGGCTCGCCCCGTGCCAGTCAGGCCCTGAAGCAGATGCTGGCCGCTCATCAGCAGGTGCCCGCCAGCACTCAAGAAGGAGGAGATGGCGGAGATGTCGGCGGAGGAAAGCGGCGAGGCCGATGCGCCGGTCACCCACAGCACGCGCTCGTAGGCGGCCAGATCCGTGGGCGCCACGCTGCCCGCCGGACGGTGGCGCAACTCGCTGGGATGGCCCAGCGCGGAGAGGGCGTTGCCGTACCAGGGGCCGATGTCCTCGCCTGCGCCGTCCAGCAGCACAAGGGTTCCCAGGCGGCCCACTTGCAGGGTGAGGGGAAGGATCTGCTCCCAGCCGGTGGCGTCCCGACTGAGCAGCTGGATGCCATAGGAACCGGGAGCCAGGCCGGAAGCCGCCTGTAGCTGGAAGGCGGGGCTCTGCCAGATGGTGTTGTGGGGCACCGGCCCGCACCACAGGGAATCCGTCAGCACCACCAAGTCCGGCGAAGCGCTGGACAGCACCAGCAGCAGGCTGTCCATGGCCATGCCCAAATTCTCCAGCTCAAAGGCCAACTGGAAACTCTCGCCGGCATCGGGCCACTGGTCACCACTGGCGTCGCCAAAAATGAGGTGGGAGCGCCAGCGCAGGTTCTGGTGGGAGAAACTCTGGAAATAGGTGGCGCGCAGCGTGTCGGCGGAATCCCCGATTCCGCTCACGCTTACATCGCTCTGGCTGCCGAAGTAGGGCAGGCTTGCAGGCGTGCTGGTGTTGTTGAAGAGACGGTTGCCCGTGCTGCCGGGAAAGAGGTCGCCGCTGTCGCTGCCGCCTCCCTGGTTCAAGTCCCTACGCCCATCGGCCTGCTCAAGATCCACCAGATAGTGGTCGTCCTCGTTGTTGCCGCCCATGTTTTCGTCAATGTGCCAGATGTACAGGCCCTGGTTGGGCTGGTGCTGATCCCAGGCGCTCTGGCGGCGGTTCTCCACCAGGAAGTACTGGCCGGGGGCGTCCAGGTCCAGCCGCAGGATCTCGTCGGAGAGGTGCACGGCGGGAAGGCCGTAATCCACCAGTTCCGCTGGCGTGGTGGTGACGGTGGACCAGCCCAGGGCTTCCCGACAATAGGCGCTCATGCAGGAGGGCGTGTGGGCGTTGCCTCCGCTGCCGCCCCCGCCCCAGCTGCCGCCACTCATCACGCACCAACTGCCCACGCCGGATGAGCTGTAGTCGCCATCGTAGAGATCGGGCAGGTTGAGGGCGTGTCCGAACTCGTGCACATACACGCCAATGGCGCTCTGGGCGCCTCCCTGCAGCTCCGGCTGGATGGTGTAGTCGTTGATGGTGACACCGTCCAGGTTCAGGGCCATGTCCCACAGGCCCCAGCGGTGGGACCAGATGTTGCTCATGTCCCCTTCTTCCGCGCCGTGACCGCTGTGCACGATGAGCAGGCCGTCCACCGTGCCGTCGCCGTTGTTGTCGAACTGGCTGAAGTCCACCAGGGAATCCGCCGCCAGCACGGCTTCGCGCACCAGCTCCCGGGCGGGATCCCAGCCCTGGTTGTAACCGTAGTGGTCGTGGGGCTGGGCCGCCGTGTGCCAGGCGGTGATGGTGGAGAGGGTGGAAAAGCGGCCGTAGGACATGTCCAGGTAGTAGTCGTTGAAGGATCCCGTGCCGTGCCAGCCGCTGTCGTTCATCATGGAGTGGAACTGGCTGGGTGGCACGGACACGGCCTGGTCGGGGTAACGGATGAGGATGAGCAGGAGATTCCACTGCCCTTCCACCCGCTGGGTGCGCTCCTGCCGGGACTGGGTGCGCAGGGGGCTCACCTGGCGGCGGATCCACTCCGGAGTGGGGCGCAGGCCTCGGCTGTCCTCCAGCGGAGAATCCGGCTGCCACAGACTGCCCGAAGCCTCCAGGCCCCCATCGCGATTCAGGCGCGCCTGGCGCCACTGGCCGGCCGCATCCATAAGCAAGGTGTGACCATTCTCGCTCACCGCCCAGTTCAGGAACTCATCACCCGTCAACTGGAAGCGGAAGTTCTGACCGGCGCTTTGCCCTTCCATCCATCCCGGGCGGGCGGGAATGGCGTGGGCGTTGATGGCCAGGGCCAGCAGGAAGAGACCGTGCACGGCGCACCGGCGCAGGAAATGCCACATGGGAACCTCTTGGATGTTGGCGGGAAGCTAGAAAAGTGCGGCCCCGCACTCAACGAAGAGGCTGTGGCAGCGGGCTGGAAGCCTCCAGCTCCTCGCGGACGAGCAGCATGCCGCTTCCCAGGGGCGTCCAGCGCAGGGGAGGAAGGCCCTGCCAGGCCACCTGTACATGCTCCGCGTTGGGCAGGGGATCCAGGCGAGCGCCGGGCACGGGCTGCTGCTGGCTCTCCTCCAGACGCGCGCCGTTGAGCAGCCGCAGCAAGCGACCTTCGCCATCCACCAGCAGGGCCAGACGGGGGTGGTGGCGCTCAAGCATGTCCACATAGGGCGAGGCGGCGAAATCCAGCAGTTGGGTGGCAGGCTGTTCTTCGTCCAGCAACAGAAGGCGCCACTCGTCAAAATAGCCGCGTCCGCGCTGAAGCAGGGCGAGAGCCACCGCATCGCCCGTGGCGGACTCGGTTCCCAGGTTTGGCGATGCTTTGCGCGCCGCCTCGGGGGGAGGCCCGCCCAGACGCTGCAGCAGGATGTTCAGGCGGCGGTCCATGTGGGCCAGGTCGCTGCCCAGATAGGTGGAGTCCGATGAGTCCGCCAGAGCACGGCCTCCGCCCTCCTCCATGGCCCGTCGGGCGGCGTGCAGGCGACGGGTGGCCGCCAGCACATCGTCTTCCCCTGGCTGGCCGACGGGGGCGGAATCCGTGGGCATGAGGCACAAACGCAGACGTGCGGCAAAGTTGCCTTCGCGCAGGTTCTGCGGCCTGTTCTCCCACGGCGCCATGCCTATCCTCCGCTGCCCGACCTGGCTCCGCGTGCCTTGCGACGCGGAACATGGCGTGTCAGGCGGAGGCTATCAAACAATTCAGTAATTATCAAGTCTAAAGGTAGAGAATCGACAATTATGCAGAAATGTACTCTACTATTCTGATAAATAATATAGCTGAGAGTTCAGAAAGCAGAGAGGGATCCGCGCACCTCACCGCCCGGATTGGCCACGCGGCAGCAACGACGACGCGACCCGCACGGCTGGCCGGCCGCGTCCGTCACTTCCTTAAAGAACCTTCTTCAGCCGGGCAATGAAGAGGCGCTTGAGCAGTTCCCGCTCGTCGGGGACATTCTCCAGATCCACATCAAGGGTTTGCATGAAATCGATGAGGCAGCGGAAGACGCTGTTCTTGGTGATGCGCTCGCGCTTGTCCCGACGGTTGCGCATGATGCCCGCCACCACATCCTCCAGGTACTTGTGCTGTTCCGAGGAGATGAGAATGGAGAGCTTGGCTTCGTAGGTCTGGTACTTGGGAATGTGATCTGGCGGCTTTTTTTCCGTCTTCAGGCGCGAGCGCACCAGCTCATTGGGATAAAAATTCATGCATCCTCCTTGCCATTGCCTTGGCCATAGGCAAGTCCGATGCCAACTTTTCAACGGGATTTCATCAATGATCATCAACGACTTGGCTAAGGAAGCGCCCTGTGAAGGCTGGAACTTTGGAATTCTTGGACTTCCGCAAGGCAAAAGCTGCCTAAGCGATCCTTCACGAGCAACAGCGCACGGTGGTGGTGATGCCTCCCCGGGGCAGGAAAACCACCTGCACTTCCAGACGCCGGGGCGCCATGAGGGCTTGTAAATCGTCGTGCAGGCGATTGGCCACATTCTCATGGAAGATGCCGGCCTCGCGGAAACCCTGCAGGTACTCCTTCACGCTCTTCAGCTCCACGCACAGGGCGTCGGGTACATAGCGGATCTTCACATGGGCGTAGTCCGGCTGGCCGGTTTTGGGGCAGCGGCAGGTGAACTCCGGGCTTTCGATCTCGATCCAGTAGTCCCGGTCCGGATACTGGTTGGGCCACGCCGCCATTTCCGGCAGAACCAGTCCTTCGCGGCCGCCGCGCTGGGCGTGGTCCACTGTGTATCCCGTGCGCTCCATCATGATAGTGCTCCTGATTTCATGTCTTGCAATAGATCCAGTTGGGCCACCAGGCGATGCACGGCGCTTTCCACGCGCAGGATGCGCGGGCCCAGACTGATGGTCTGGAAGCGCTGGCTGCGGAAGGCCTCCACCTCGGCCTCCACCCAGCCGCCTTCGGGACCCACCGCCAAAACCCAGGAGCCGACCGCACCGGGATCCAGCGATGCCATCCCCGGCCAGGGTCCCGGGTGCGGCAGCAACCGCGGCGCCTGACCGGGCAGCCACTGTTCCAGATGGTCCTCCACAAAGGGGCGGAAGCGTTCAAAGATGAGCACCTGCGGTTGTCGGGTGTGGCGCGCCTGTTCCATGCCCAGTTCCAGGTGCCGCCGCCACAGTCCCTGGCTGAGGAGGGGACTGTGGAAGTAGGACTTTTCCACCCGCGCGCTGCGCACCAGGACGAGGCGATGCAGATCCAGTTGCGGAGCCAACTCCAGCACGCGCTTGAGCACGGGCGGGCGCGGCAGGGCCAGGATGAGCACGCGGGTGGCGTCGCTGGGGGGGGCGGGGGCATCCATGGCGTCCAGCAACAGGTGAAGCGGGCCGTCAACGGCGGGATCCTCCGCCAGCGTGGCCCAGCCGCTGGGCCCGTGCAGGCGCCCCACGCGCACGCGGTCGCCGGCCTTGAGGCCAAGGATCAGGCGCAGGTGTTCCCGACGACGGTCCAGGGCGGGCAGGGCCAATTGGCCCTCCACCACTTCCCGTCCGTGGAAGAGCAAAAGGTTCATGCCGGGACGGGGCCTCCGCCCAGGGCCATGTGGCGGCGCAACAGGCAATCGTTCATCACCACCTGCAGGCCAGCGGCCCGGGCACGGGCGGCGGCGGGGGCGTGCACCACGCCGTCCTGCATCCACACCCCTTTGGCCCCAAGGGCGATGGCCTCCTCCACAATGGGCGGCACTTCCTCGCTGCGGCGGAAGATGCACACCACATCCACCGCCTCCGGCAGATCGGCCACCGTGGGCCAGCACCGTTCCCCCAGCACTTCCGTCAGGGCGGGATTGACGGGCAGGATGCGGTAGCCCGCCTGCTGCAGATAGGCCGCCACCCGATGGCTGGGCCGCTCGGCCTTGTCGCTAAGGCCCACCACCGCGATGCTGCGCGCGCTGTGCAGGATGGCCCGGATGGCCTCCAGCGGTGGGTTGGTGAAGCTCTCCATCAGTCCTCCGCGTCGTCCGGCCCCACCAGGGTGAGGGCGGCGGTTTCCAGATCAAGAAAGAGCGGCAGGGACACGGTGAAACAGGAGCCCTGGCCCTCTTCGCTGCGCAGGCGGATTTGCCCACCCAGGAGCTGGGCCAGCCCCTGGCTGATGGCCAGCCCCAGCCCCGTGCCCGAGACGCTGCGCGAGGCGTCGGCACTGCGGCTGCGCCGGAAGCGCTCAAAGACGCGGACCTGTTCATCCTGGGGAATGCCGATGCCCGTGTCCTCCACATCCAGGTGGACGCTGCCGCCCTCGCTGCGCAGGCGCAGCACGATGTGTCCACGGCTGGTGAACTTGATGGCGTTGCCCGCCAGGTTCACCAGCACCTGCTCCAGCTTGGCGCGGTCGGACACCGTGGACAGGTGCTCCACGGGCGGGAAGAACTCCAGCGCCATGTGCAGGCCCCGCTCCTGGGCAAGGGGCTCCACCTGGGTGAGCACATCGTTCAGCACCTGCACCAGATCCACGACTTCCAGTTCCAGGCGCATGCGCCCCGCCTCAAGGCGGCTGTAGTCCAGCACATTGTTGATGAGGCGCAGCTGGTTCTGGGAACTGCTCATCACCCGTTCAAGGCTCAGGCGCTGGCGTTCCGTGAGCTGGGCCTCGCGCAGCACAATGCGCGTGTAACCCTGGATGGCATTGAGTGGCGTGCGCAGCTCGTGGCTGACACTGGCCAGGAATTCGTTCTTGGCACTCTCGGCCTCCTCCACCCGGCGGCGGGCCACCTCGCCCTCGCGCTCCGCCTGCAGGCGCACGCGGGACAGCTCCACGCCCAGGCTGCCACCGTGCTCGCGGGCGGCCAGTGCGCGAGCCTCGGCTTGTTGATGGGAGTGGCGTGCGCGCTCCAGCCACAGAAGAAAGGCCAGGTCCCGGGTGGCCTGCTCCAATCCCGGCCAGGGCTGCTCCGCCGGCCGGCCATCCCAACCCAACAGGAGCCAGGCGGGCGCCGGCGCCCACTCCGGCAGGGGCAACCACTGCAGGTGGGTGATGCTGCGTCGCTGACAATGGGCGGCCAGGCCAAAGGGGCTGCCCGCATCCTCCGGGGCCATGAGCCAGGCTTGGTCGTGGTGGTCCTGCGCGGCCAGGGCGGCCAAGCCCTCCTCAAGGGCCTCGGGCAGGGGATCATCGTCCTCGAAGTGATCCCGATGGGACCAGGCCTCCTGGGAGCCGCAAATCAACCAGGCGGCACGGCTGCCCCCTCGGGCACGACACCAGGCCAACAGGTCACGCAGGCTGCGGGTGCCGCCATCTGGCTCGGTCAGATGGGGCATGGCGGGTAGGACCTCCCAGCCGCTCATGCGTGGGGGTCCACGCCAGGCATCTGCCGGGACTGCAGACGGCGGATGACCGCGTTGAGGCCCTCAAGGCGACGGGAATAGGCGTTCAGGCGCTCGGGCAGGTCTTCGCTGGGCGTGCCCAGGGAAGGAAGATCCGCCAGACAGGCGTCCACCTGGCTCGCGAAACCTTCCAAGGCGTGGTGGCGCATGTCCCGGGCGGCATCCAGCGCCTGCAGCCGCAAGTCCTCCATGCGCAGGCGCTGCAAGCGCACGCGGCTGCGCAGACGCAGTTGAAGTTCTTCCTGACGGAATGGACGGCAGAGGATGTCGTCCACCCCCAGGCGCAGCAGGTCCACGCCGATGCCCGTGGCGCCTTGCTGACCAGGCAGGAGGGCCAGCACGGGCGGGCTCAAGAGGTGTGGAAGGTCCCAGGCCTTGAGCAGATCCTTCAACACAGGTGCCACCAGCTCGGGCCGATCCACGCTGCTTAGCACGATGAGTTCCACCTCCGCTTCCCGGCCGGGAATGTCCTCCAGCCGCAAAACGATGGAACCCTGTCGCGCCAGCTCCCGCTCCAGCCCCGCGTCCCGGGACACGCCGGCCTCCAGCACCAGCAAGGTGTGGATGGGATCCTCCGGGTGCCGCACCTCCTCGGGCTGTTGGGACTCCTGCAGATTGATGATCTGCGTGCCGCAGGGATAGTCCTCCAGGGCCACGCGTTCCAGGTGCTCCAGTCGGTCCGCCACATCACGGGTCTTGAGCAGGCAGTGTTCGATGCGCTCCAGCCGCTCGGCGTGGGCGGAAGGATCCAGTTGCCCCCTTTCGAGGGCGGCCTGCAGGAGTTGCAGATACCCGTTGGCGCCAGCCAGGGGCTGGGCCAACTCGTGGGCGGCGGCTCCCACCAGAGCCAGGCGGCTGTGGCTCTCCGCGATCTGGCGCCGTCGCCGCAGATAGCCGGCGATGCGCAACTGCACCTGGATGCGGGCCAGCACTTCGTCGATGTGGAAGGGCTTCAGCACATAGTCGTCTGCCCGGGCGGCGAAGCCCTCCGCCTTGTCCTCAAGTTCGGCCCGCGCGGTGAGCAGGATGATGGGCAGGTGGGCAAGGTCGGGCCGCGCGCGGATCTCCCGCGTCAGACCAAAGCCGTCCAGCCGGGGCATGGTGACATCCAGCAGCAGCAGGTCCGGCCTCAGGCCGGCTTCCAGCTTCTCCAGCGCAGCCACGCCATCCAGGGCGGTGTGGATGGTGAATCCACGATCTTCGAGCTCAAAGACGAGGATGTCCACATTGTAGGGCTCGTCGTCCACCACGAGAATGCTGCGGTCGTGGAAGAAGGCCTCCTCCTGACGGCGGGCCTCCTGAAGTGGACTGTTCTCAGTTGCCGCCACCGGACCTCCCTTCGATGCTCACCGAGCCTGGCAGGAGACGCAGTTCCCGGGGGCCGGTGAGAGTGTCCAAGTCGTGGGGCTGGCCGTCCCGCCACAGGCGCAGGCGCTCCAGGTGGTCCACTTCCACGATCACCTCGCTGGTGCTGGCGAAGTCCAGGCTGGAATCCGCCGGACAGAGGCCTCGGTAGAGCTGTCCTTCGGAGGACAGCACACTCAGGCGGTCTGCCTGGCTGAGCTCCAGGCGCACGCGGAAACTGGGCAGATCTCCTTCGCCCTCAATGGCCGCCACCGGTGCCTCGGGCAGGGTGTCGGCGGGGGGTGTCCCGTCATCGCCGCCCGCCACCAGGCCCATCACCAGGGAGACCAGACCCCATATCAGGGCCAAAGCCACGATGACCACCGTGGACATGATCATGGCCTTGACGGAGGCGGGCAGGGCCTTGATGAGCGAGGGCACGGGATCTTCCCGCCGGGGCGGTGGCGCGTGCAGGGGGGCGTTCTCCTCGCTTCGCCGGGTCCCCAGCACAAAAGGCAGGCGCGGGGTGGGAGCGCTCTCCGGCTCGGCGGGGGTTTCGGGTGTGAGGAAACCCAATTCGTCGAAGCGGCGCAGCACCTTTTCCAGGTTCATGCCCAGGCACTCGCTGTAGGCGGAGAGATAACCGCGCAGGTAGGGCGCGGGCATGCGCTCCCACTCGCCGGACTCCAGGGCCTGGAGATAAGGCAGGGAGATGCGCGTTTCCTGCGCCACCTGTTCCAGCTCGATGCTGCGGTAGGCACGGGCCTCGCGCAGGTTCTGCGCAAAGGCCTCGCGCTTTTGGCGTGTCTCATCCATGGCCGAAAGTACCAATCGCATGGCCTGAACAGGAAGGATCAGGCCTCATTTGCCAGGCTCCGGGCGAAGTCCACCAGGTGACGGCACACGGTGGCCAGCGGCAGGCCCATCACGGAGAAGTAGTCCCCGTCCAGCGCCGCCACCAGCAGACTGCCGCCGTCCTGGATGCCATAAGCGCCGGCCTTGTCCATGGGTTCTCCCGAAGCCACATAGGCAGCGATCTGCGGCGCGTCCAGCTCGTGAAAGAGCACGCGTGTGCGCACATGGCCCACCTGCCAACGCTCTCCACCCCGGCCGCTCAGCGCCCAGCCTGTGTAGACCTCGTGCCAGCGACCGGAGAGCTGACGCAGCATGTCCCGGGCATCCGCCTCGTGGCGGGGTTTGCCCAGCATGATGTCGTCCAGCACCACCACGGTGTCGGCGCTGATGACAAGGCTGTTGGGCGCACGGCGGGCCACCACCTGCCCCTTTGCGCGCGCCAGCCGTTCCACATGGGAGGCGGGCTCTTCCCCAGGCAAGGCGCTCTCGTCGATGTCGGGGGCGTCCACCTGAATCTCCAGGCCCGCTTGTCGCAGCAATTCCCTGCGCCTGGGTGAGGCCGACGCCAGCACCAGGGGCGGCAACTCTTCAGGGGGACACAACCAGAACATGCGCGGGTCCTTTCGTGGATTCAGGCCGCCCACAGGGCCGCCAGCACATAGAGCAGCAGGCCGCCCGCGAGCAGGGTCTTGATGTGACCGGACAAGCGGCGCGAGGCCTCGGCCTGGGACAAATCGGTGGCCAGCACCCGCCGCAGCAACAAAGGTGCCACGAAGAGCGCCGCCAGGTGGGCGCCGCGCAAGGGAGCCGCCTCATTGGCCAGGAGCAGGGCCAACAGGGGTGGCACCACGGCCAGCACCGCAAGCTGACAAAGCAAACGGCGCGTGGCGTGCAAGCCGTGGCGGATCACCAGGCTGCGACGACCCGCGGCGGCGTCGCCTTCGCGATCCTCCGCATCCTTGGCCAACTCCCGGGCCAGGTGCAGAATGCCGGCCATGACAGCGGGCACCAGTGCCCGGGCGGGGTGTGCGCCAAGAGGCGCAGCCAGGTGCGCCGCAAGTGTTCCCAACCCCACCGCCGCCATGCCAAGCGCGGCCACCGCCACATTTCCTGCGAGCCCGAGCTGCTTGCCCCGCCACGCATACCACGCCAGCATGGCCAGACACAGCGCCACCCAGGCAATGGCCCACGGTCCCAGTGGAATGGCCAGCGCCAGTGCCACACCCGCGAGAGCATTGGCACCCAGCCTGGCATTGCGGGCCGTCAAGCGGCCCGATGGAATGGGACGCCGAGGGCGATTGATGGCGTCCTCCCGGGCATCGGCCACATCGTTCCACACATTGCCCGCGGCCAGGGCGGTGACAGTGGACAGGGCGGCCAGCCAGGGCCAGGGACCCGCCAGGGCAGGGGCTCCCCCCCCCAGCACGGCGCCCACCAGGGTGGCCAGCAGGGCCATCAGCATGTTGAGCGGCCGACACGCTTCCCACATGGCGCGCATGGATCCTCTCCCCTTCAAAAGCGTGTGACCAGACGCACATGCAGCAGGCCTTCCCGCCAACGGGAGCCATCCGCCACCGCGTACTGCAGTTCCAATTGACCCTGCCGGAGGGGCAAAACCACCGCCGCGCCCTGTCCCTGGCTGCGGTGGCCCTTGCCCGCCGCATCCTGCCACTGGAGCTGATCCCGAAAGAGCGCCAGCCGCGAGGCGGGGCCAAGGAGCAGACGCCACTCGGCCTGCGCAAGAATCCACTCTCTGGTGCGCAGGCTCTCCTCCCTTGTGCCCCGTGGTCCGGCAAGGCCACCCATGGGCATCAAATCTTCCGTGCCGGGTTGCCCATGGCCCTTCAGCCTGCCGGCACCCAGCACGGCGTGCACGACCTGCATGCGCCCCAGCGGCCACCATCCCGCCACGCGCAGGCTCTGGCGCCGCCAGCTGCGGTCTGCCGTGCGGGCTGGCAGGTGTCCCAGGGCCCGAGCCTCGCGCTTCATGCGCGCTTCAAGCAGGCTTGCCTGCCATCCCAGGCGCGGGTTGCGCGGATCATCCCGGCGGTCCAGCTCCACGCCCAGGCGCCCTTCCATCAGCCGTGAGGCGTCCAGACCGGCGCGCAGATAGCCGTTCAGGCTGTCCGGCGCCAAGGCTGCTCCCTCCAGCGCCGCCACAAGACGCAGGCCGCCACCCGCTTCCCATTGCCACTCCGTCCACAAGCGCTGTTCCACCCAGGTGCTGTCCTGCACCCGCTGTTTCAGGCCCAGGGATGCGCTGAGCGGCAGGCCAAGCACGAAGGGCTCCCGATAGCGCACGAGCACATCCTGGCTCCAGCCCTCCGGCCGACTGGCCAGCACGGCCACTTCCCGACCCGTGCCGAGCAGGTTGGCCAACTCCACATTCACATGGTAGGCCCAGCGGCCACCTCCCCGGCTGTCGGGAAGCCAGGCCGCCAGTCCGTCCAGACGGTAGGCGGGTGCCTCTTCCACCTTCACATGCCAGCGCAGACCTTCCGGGCTGCGGCACAGGCCAGGCCCTTCCACCATGTGGAACCATCCCGTGGCCAGCATGCGCCGCCGGGCTTCTTCCACCCGTCGGGGATTCCAGCGCTGGCCGGCCTTGAGACCGCTCAGCTTTTCCAGCGTGCCTGTGCGGGTCAGCCGCGCGCCCTGCACCACCAGGGCCAACGGGCGCAGCGTGTCGGCTTCACCAAGCACAAAGGAGAGATCCAGGGCCACGCGCTCCTCGTCCTGCGGCACCAGGGTGAAACTCTGCAAACGCACGAAGGCCAGGCCCAGGCCCGCCTCGTCCAGCCGCTCCAGCCAGACCGACAGCCTCTCCTCCAGCACACCAGCCTCCAGACGCAGGGCTTCCGGCAGGTCGCGGGCGGGGTTGGGCCACCCGGGCGCCAGCCCTTCCACCTGCAGGCGTCCCATCACCAGGCGTGGACCTTCGTCCAGTTCAATGCGCCGCAGGCGATGGGGCGATGCCGTGCTGTCCACCGTCCAGCGCAGCTCCAGGAAGGGCCGGGCCTCGCAAGCGTAGCGCAGGGCAAGGCTGTCCATGGCCTGCTGCCACTGGTCCGACGAAGGGCTCTTCCCCGCCAGGAGCATGGGGCGCAGCAGGGCGGTTGAGAAAAGCCGCTGGCCGGTGATTTCCACATCCGGCGGCACGAGGAAGAGGGCTGCGTCCGCTTCTGGCGCGGCGCAGGCCAAGGTGTGCCAGCCGGCAAACAGGGTGGTGACAAGCACGAGCAAGGTGGTGGTGACACGGCGCATCAGAAGAAGCTCTGCACTTGCAGGCGGCCGCTCTGCATGGCTTCCCGCTCGGGCAGCGCGTCCAGCTGCCAGGACAAGGTGAGGCGGCTCTGCTTTCCCACCTGCAGGCGGCAATCCACTCCCGCCCGCCAGGTGCGACCCACGCGTGCGCCGCCCAGGAGCTCATAGGGCACGGGGTTCGCATCCGACCACGCCTGCTGCCAGGAGAGTCGCGCCGCAACGCTGCCGCCCTTGCCCAGACGGCCGTCCAGGGCGGGTTCCACGCGCAGGCGGCGACCCTGCAGGCCGGTGATCACCTCCCGAGCCTCTTCGCCTTCCACGGCGGCGCGCAGCACCCATCCCGGCCGCAGCTCCCGGCTCACTTCCCCTTGCGATCGCCACGCGTCAATGGAGCGTCGCTGCTGGCTCTGCCCCGGCATGAGAACCTCCTGATGGCGCTTCTCCACTTCCAATGTGCCGCGCACGGAAGCCAGGCGATCCTGCACCCTCACACCCACGCGCCGCAGGTGGTTGCGCCGGGTGGAGCTCTGCACCAGCTGTTCCAGGCTGCGCTCCTCCTGCCAGCGCAGACGCCAGCGCTGGCGGCCGGCTTCCCGGCGGCTCCACTCCAGGTCCTGACGGGAAACGATGCGGCCGCTCTGGGTGCTGTCTCCCTGCAGGGCGGCGGTCTGCAGCAGGTAAAGACGGTGGCTGTCCGCCAGGCGGCTCAATTCCTCAAC
>Ga0172367_10007185_pt1 | contig 12836 bp, 19 predicted proteins | sample Lak10m_FD_114542 | JGI IMG/M metagenome (GOLD analysis project Ga0172367, IMG submission 114542) | Freshwater microbial communities from Kabuno Bay, South-Kivu, Congo - kab_022012_10m | ecosystem: Environmental > Aquatic > Freshwater > Lake | place: Democratic Republic of the Congo: South-Kivu...
CCAGTGTTTGAATGTATGCTGGCAGATGACAGCAAGAAACACGAGAGCAAATTAAAAGGCAAAGTATTTGTGGAGCCCAAGCTGGATGGTGTGAGGGTCATAGCGATCTGTGACACAAAGAAAGATGAAGTGACGTTGATGAGCAGGAACGGCAAGGAGCTGGTGAACTTCCCCCACATCAACACACAGTTCGAGCATATGCTGGCGGAACTGGACCAGAGTTGGGTGTTCGACGGAGAGATAATGAGTGCTGATTTCCAAAGCCTGATGCGACAGATACACAGGAAAGGAGATGCCAAAACCGATGATGCGATATTAAATCTATTTGATTGCATGCCATTGAATGAATTCCTGGAAGGTGGCTGTGATAAAACATTGACCGAGAGGAAGAAATGGTTGGACTCATTTAAGTTTGGAGCAAACATCCAGATCATTGAGAGCGTTCCGTTTGATCTGGACCGAGAGTATGACCGTTTTAAGAACTACAACAAATCCTGCATAGACAAAGGTTATGAAGGCATTATGATCAAACCACAGAATGGTATGTATGAGTGCCGGAGATCCTCGCTGTGGTTGAAGGTTAAACCATTTATAGAGGTAAGTTTGAAGATCGTTGACGTGGAAGAAGGCACAGGAAGGAATGCTGGCAAACTGGGAGCTCTCATTGTGGAAGGCACAGACGATGGCAAATTTATAAGGACCAACGTGGGATCAGGATTGACCGACGAGGACCGCGAGTCATTCTGGAAGGACACTGCAAAATTGATTGGCAAGATCGTGGAAGTGAGAGCGGACGCCATCACACAGAACCAGGACGCAGTGAATGAGTATTCGCTAAGGTTTCCGAGATTCATGAGATTCAGGGGATTTGACAAGGGAGAAAAAATATGAAGCAAGATCTGATAGCATTTGCCGTGGCCATGTCTGTTGCGATCGCGATAGTGGGCTTGGTGTTGTATCGTTTTCCTATATAAATGAAGAAATACAGCATAGAGATCGCAGTGGGAGACACAGTGGAAGTGGGCAGGTTCAGGAACGTGACAGCCCGTATTAAAGATATTTCCGTTGACGAAAATGGACAACCTGTTATAATCACAAACAAAGGACCAAAAAAATTGTTCAGTTGCAGATTGAGTAAGTTGATGCCCGGAGCAAAAACACCCCGACAAATACTACAGGAAAAGAAATGACCAAGCATAAAAAATCTAATCATGACAGCCTGCCGCTATTGTTAAGTGAGATTAAGAAAATGAACGACAAGATAGACATGTTGGACGCAAGGCTGTCCAAGCACATCACCTTCATTGAAAATGTCTATGCGCCGCTTAGCAACAGCATTGATAAATTTAAGAAACTTTTCAAATGAAAAAAGTATTCAAATTTTTTTTACCAGAACTGTTTGACGCAGACACTGCGTTTCACAGTTCTTTGCCCAAGGTCACAAGATTCCAGATCCTGATGATTCTCGCCACCATGTGGGCTTTCATATTTGCGCTGATGACGGCAAACTTTATAGCATTTGGAATCAATGTGACCACCAGCGTGATTGCACATGCCTTGGTGATAGGTGGCATAATCTTCACAAGGAAAAAACTGAATCAACGCATTGACGGCTACAATGGTAGAGGTCAAGGCGGAGAGCACGAATGAGCGATGACACAGCAGTGATATTTGGCATACTGTTGCTATTATGGTTCGGTGGTGTCATAGGCTGGTGGTTGAGCTCTCGGTTTAATGAGTCAAGATATAAAGAGTTATTGGATGCCAGCATAGAAGTAAATAAAGTCACCCTGAGCTCACTGGAGCAAACTATGAGAAAGATCAAGGCAAGGAAGGAAAAAGAAAATGATTAAAGACAGCGACCTAGAATTTTTTACAAGAAACGCAAAAAAGGACAAGCGGGCGAGACAGATACAGGACCAGATCATGGCAGAGAAGAAGATACAGATGGACAAGGTATCCATAGAGATACTGCAGGAGATAATAAAGGAAGCCCAACAGAGGGTCAGGGAGGACAATGCCTAAAGAAGAAGTGTTAAAATTTCCAGGCGAAGTAACCGAAGTGTTGCCCAACCAGATGTTCAGGATCAAATTAGAGAATGGTCATACCATATTGGGCTACGCCAGCGGCAAGATGAAGCAGAACAAGATTAAGATACTCACAGGGGATAAAGTCGAAGTGGAAGTTAGCCCCTATGATTTGTCCAAGGGCCGAGTAACCTACAGGTTCAAGTGATGGAGCTGGGTCATTGTAAAATACATATCAGAGACCCTTTAGGTCCAGTGTTGGGGGCCTTCGTTGGCCGACCCTCTCTGTGCTTGGATGCGGTTGCTGGCCCAGGGATAATTCTATGAACACGACTGTTAATACTGTAAATACTGTTAATACTCCTAACACACCAGCACCCACAACCACACGCACAGTGATCGAGAGCAATCACATGGGTGGTAAATGGATTGACAGGATATACCAATTGGGCATCACAGCGGAAGTGGAATTGATCAATAAGGATTCTACAAAATATAGAGGTCAAGTATATCGTAGAAGAATCACTGTACAAAACGCAGAAGGTCAAAATTACTTTGCCGTAGCCTATGAATCAGCCGACGGTCGATGGTTTGACAACTGTGGTATGCCAATTAGCAAGCCTAAAATAGGATCATACGAATAATTTTAATTATTTGTGAAATTGCTTATCTTATAAAAAGGACTCAAGTGTCCACTAAGGCCTTCTTTTACAGTGCCCTTATTAAACCATTTCTTTCCGAGAAGTCGTTCAAGTTCTTGCAAACTTGACTCCCAATTTAATTTTTCTTCTCGATCACTGTCAATAAACCATTTGGTTAACTCATTATAAATTGCACCTGTTGGTTTTTTAATTTGCCAAGTTGCTGGGTTCCAATCTGGATATATCACGTTATTGACTTGTTTGTAATACAACTCGTCATGGAATGATGAAATATTTTTGATATGTTTGATTAAGTTTATTTGATTTGTATTTTTTAAATAATTTACTATCATATGACTTTGTTTTATCGCTATTTCTGGCATATTAGGAGTCCAATAAAAATATTCATCATTTTCCCAATACTCTCCTAAAATATCATTGGTTGGCAAAGTTCCTGTGGTCATTATTAAATCCAAAAAAGAAAAATATATTGCACTGTCATCTCTTAATAATCTGGGTTTGTCTATTCCATAAACGAAACCTACTTTTTTTCCTTTGTCCAGCATTTGATTATGCTCTCGGAAAATTTTATGGAATTTTCCTCGGACCATGCAGGTCGGGTCGAACCTGACTCCTGCAGTGTAAAACCAGTCCCTATCATATGATTCCTCTAATATAGGTCTGGTTATATCGAACACGTTTATTTTAACATTTTGATTTTTGATAATATTTTTAATTAAGGGGAGAGCTTGTTTTATCTCTCGGGTATAATAACCAGGATTGTTGTCTTTACCTTTTTTTTTGATTTCTTGCTCTTCGGCTTCAAAAGAACCCCACATATAAATTTCATCAAGTTTTATTTTATGCTTCATAAAAGTCCTTAGGATATACCAGCTGTCTACTCCCCCGCTGAAAAATAATACCAAATGATCATATGCTTCTCTGAGTTGTATTGCTCTCTGCTTATAGAGCTCATCTAATGAGATGGGGGGTTCAATATTCCATGTATGATTTTTAAAGAGACTGTCATGGTAATCCCATTCTACGTGACTAGAATTACGATTAGCTTCGAATATTGCCTCAATTTTATTAGAAAAGAATTTATTATTGCATTTATAAATTCCCTTGTTATGATAGAGATACCCCCGCATTTTTTTTGTTAGTTAAACTTTTTTGATCATTGTTTTGCCCCATTTCACACGATTCCAAATGCGTTCGTGTATATAAAATAAAGTCATGTTAACAATTACTGCAATAGTAAAGAATGCTCCTGCTTTGCCCAAACTTCCGGTCATGAAATAAGGGATAAGAAAATTGCTAAAGTTGACTATCACCCTCCAAGTAATCATCTTTGTTGTAGTTCGTGGGTGTCCATCTAGAAAGAATAGATTGTCAGATGGTTTTTTATTCCACTGTATCCAGTTCCAAATACGTTCGTGAAACCAATACAAGACACTATTGATAACTAAACTCCAGCCGGCAATTTTTAAACCAATTGCAATACTACCGGTCACAATAAAACCATTTACAAAATGGCTAATGGTTAATAACACACGCCAAGAAATAGTTTTAATAATTGTTCTCGGATGTTTTTCAACTGCCTTGAACTCTTTGTTTGACGCCTTTGCTGTTGACATTTTTTCTCCTATATAAATTATATTATTAAAGCTGGTAGAAGAACTCTACTGTACGGTCGGCGTTCTGTATTTTTTAATACAGTAAAGATATTACATATCAAGCGTCGATATCATTCCGACGTCGCAATAAGCGGCGTTGCAAAAGTATTTATTATTGGCATAAAAACTGATTTTTTTTTCAGTTGACAAAATACCAATATCTGTTAAAATAATGGTAACAGAGGAGATAATATGAACTACAAATGTTCAGCACAAGCAAGACTGGTTTTGGATCAAGTGGCAGCAAGATGTCAGCGAGATACCAAGACCAACAACAAGTGGTCTGGAAATTCCGGCAGCTACATGTACATCATGGGCAGAGAAAATTCAGATGGCAAGGCCACAGGCGTGGTGCACAAGTTCCAAGCCGATGGCAGCCACAAGCTGGCAGGATCATTCAAGATCCTTGCCGATGGCACCATTACAAGATTCACAGGTTTGAGCAAGTCAAACTGGAATGAATACATGTCCAAAGCAGAATTTGATTACAAACAGACCCTACAGTCTGGTAACAAAACTGCCGCAGACGCAGAAAAAGCACAATCCAAGGTTGCTTAATCAATTCAGGTGCTCTTCGGAGCACCCTGAAATCACATAAATATCACCATGCTCCACGTTAAAATAAAAAACGCGGCACGAGTGTTGCGTGAGTTATTTTCCAAAGAGAGACGCACAGAATGGCTGCGTGAATTATTTTCCAAATCCAACAGGACCAGACTTTACATTATTGGTTCTTTGTTGATTATTGCCTTTGCGGCCGGCACGTTCTGGCCCAACTTTGTGGTAAAGAAAAAAGTAGCTGTCACTGCTACCGATACCCTGAAGAACCGAGCTCGTAGTTTTGGCCTGGTAGAACCCTTGATGCACTACTACAACCAAAAGACCTTCATAGATGCAGTGAGCAAATGCGTGGACTATCTCAATTTTGAATATGACAGCGAGCAGGAGATACCCAAGGCCATCATAGTGGCCATGGCCATGATCGAGTCCGACAACGGCACCAGCCGTTTCGCACTGGAGGGCAATGCCCTGTTTGGTGTGAGGACCTGGAATCCCGACGAACCGCAGATCAAGGCCTACCGAAATTTGAACGCCAAATGGGGCGTGAAGAAATATCCCACCAAGTGTGCCAGTGTGAGAGACATGATACACATACTCAACACCAAAGGTGTGCATAAGGAATTCCAAAGAGAGCGGGCGATACAGCGAGTGTTGGGCATCAAGAACGTGTACAGATTGGCCGGCAGCATCAACAGCTGGGCCACCAATCCCGAATACAGCAACGAGATCAAAGACGTGATCCGAGACAACGGCTTGGACAAGCTGAATTGACAACTACCAAATATCTGTTATAATAAGGCATGGACAATCATTCCAAAAACCTGGCACGATATCTATTTGATCGTTTGGTACAACATCAAAACGATCCAAAAAATTCCAATACCCGCCCTAGGTTATATCCATCAGGATTTGTTTTTGATGATAGAGATCTAGAAAAATGGATACAAGATCACAAAGATCACGAAAATAGTTTCAAGAAGTCAACAAAATCAACAGTTTAAACAAGATCAACTAGGTTGACGTATTTGGTATTTGTGTTACAATTATAGTATGATAAAAATAATAATTGGTGCTGTAGGTATGTACATATATCTCAAGCACCCAGAACAGGTCCATGCAGGCATAGAGTCCACGAAACATACTCTTATTGCGGCATTGGATTGGATTTCATCTAATTTGAAATCTTAATTTTAACTAAAAGGAGAACAATGAACAAGATGTTAAAACTTTGTGTCGCGTTCGCTGGCTTGTTATTGATAGCCAACTGTAGCACTTATTCTATCAAGCATGATGGAAATAAGAATGCCACAGTGGAATCAGTACCAGCTTGGTATGTGGAATACAAAGGATTTGATGGGAAAGTCTATCAGGAAACAGGACAATCTGTAAGCCCTGACATGGAACTGGCCATTAAGAAGAGCATACTACTAGCCAAGGCAAAACTTGCCGACAGGATCAATGGTGAGATGAACAACAAGACCACAATCGCTAAGAACGAGGGCGGCACCGATGAGAGCCAAACTGTCAAGGCAGGCACGCAGGACACAGTGGTCAACGTGATATCTGACACCCTGCTTACCAACTATGCGGTCACTAAGAAAGAAGTGTTCGCGACCGGTGACAAGAGCTACAGGTCTTACGTGATGATCAGCATGTCCAAAGAAGATGTAGACAGAGTGATTTCTGACATCAAGAGCAGGAAAAACTCTTCGATATCTCCAGCTGAGCTGGATAAAAAAGCCAAAGAAGTATTAGACAAGAAGAGCTAGACCATGACAAGACTATTCATGGCGGCTCTGCTTGTGCTTACAACTGCGCAGGCACTGCCCACACAGGCGGGCGGTCCCTGGAGCGACCAGTACTGCAACATCAAGACCATACAGATAAAGGTCGTTGACACAGCAGGCAAAGTCATAGAAGAGAAGACCGAAGAAAAGGTCGAGTGCGAGGATGGTGTAAAGGACTTCCTGCACGGCATGGGCATAGCAGACTCCTGCCAATACTTCACCTGGATGATGCCATTGGGGCAAAAGATGGTGGAGCAGAGATCAATAGCCTGCAAGAAACTGAATGGAGGTTACGAAATTGTTCCGGGTTATCATTTTATTAAGTAGCATCTTGCTGGCGAACTGTGCTGGCAACATACAAACAGTCAAGGAGACACAGGGCTCGTTCATGGAACTGCCACAGCCCATAATGATTGGTGAAAAAGACATGTGGAAGGCTCCGGGAATGTTATGGAATGGCATACAATATCTGAGATTTAATTTAAACGACGACGAAAGAAAGATGCACCAGAGTGCGGTGTACCATGCCCTCAACAACGCGGGCAACGGCGAGATCACAACATGGCACAGCAGAGATCGACTTGCACAAGGCCAGGTGCGTGTGATACACAGCTTTCCAACTTCAGACGGCACCTGCAGGGTTTACCAGGCATTTATAGAATTGAACGGTGCCGGCAGGCACTTTACTAACAATGCATGTAAGAGGTTCTTGGGTGAGTGGGTGTTCCTGCAATAATAATTTCAAGTAATTTTTGTAAGTTACGTGGTCCAGGGACGGCCTGTTACTAGCTCGCCTGAGTTCGCGTTGTCTGTGATATCATTATCATTATATTGGGTGGGCAGTTGTGTGATGTCATATTGGTTCCTTGACCTGAAATAATTTTTTGTGGCATCCACTGATCCCGTGACGCTGCCATCGTCCGCTACCACTCTGCCTTCTCGCTTGGCCTTGGCTATGTCAAGTTTGGCCACTTGCTTCAACTCTTTTGTTGCTAGATCTGATATGCCATTTGCGCTCATTGTAAAAGTATTTATGTATAGTTTGGTAATGATACAATCAATAGCAGTTTAATTGCTGCCATGCCTGATTAAATACTCCTATATGTTCATTGCCATACTAACACTCCTATCAGCGCTCAGCATATCAGCCATAGCGGCGTTCTACAGCATCGTGGGATTGGCCACCATATTCCCCGGAGCCTACTGGGCAGTGATAGCCATGGGCAGCGCACTGGAGGCGGGCAAGCTCGTCTGCGCTTCGTGGCTGTACCGGAACTGGCACGTGACCAATAAGGCCCTGAGGACCTACCTGTTCTCGGCCGTGATCGTGCTGTGTCTCATCACCAGCATGGGCATATTTGGATTCCTATCCAAAGCACATCTAGAAACCAATTTCCAAAGCAGCAATAACTCACAGCAGATCTCCATTATCAACAGCCAGATCAAGAGCGAGCAGGATGTGATCGAGCGTCAGCAGGAGATCATCAAGCGAAACTCGGGAGCTGGTGGGGGAGCGGGGGAGCGTATCTCCCAGTTGAGAGAACGTTTAAAACAGCTGGACCGAGAAGTGGAGGCCTACACATCACAGGGCGCCACCAGCACTTTCTTCAATGACAAGGTGGCCAAGGGCGTTGAATTAAAGAATTCACAGAAGGGCGAGAGAGACGCCATAGACAGGGAGATCAAACAGTTGACCACTGCCAACCAAGGCAACAACAGTGCGGCAGAGGCCCAGATAGCCAGGAGCCAGCAGAGGATACAACAGCTGATCAACCAGCGAGCGCCACTGCAGTCAGCACAGGTCAAGATCGACGCCGAGATTGGACCAATCAAATACATCGGAGCACTGGCGGTGGACGTGGGCCTGGCCAAGTCCGTGGACGTGGAGGTGGCAGTGAGGTGGGTGATCATCATTATCATATTCGTTTTTGACCCTCTGGCTGTGCTGATGTTGGTCGCGGCCAACCAGAGTTTTGTGCAGAGATTCCCAACTCTAACCATCAAGCCAAGGGAGATCATAGATCTCGAAAAGCCGGACCTGGATACACCACCACAACCAAGGAACACTGTGGTGGATGACCTTAAAAAGAAATACGAAACACAGTTGAAGGAGTGGCAGGAGAAACTGTCCCGTTTCAATGAGAAGGTGCCTGCCCCTGCTGCCAAAGAGATAGAGATAGTGCCTATAAAGACAGAAGAAAAGAAAGCGGATGATACGGTAAGTTATGTGGTCAAAGACGCAGTAGAGATCAAGACCGCTGATATGGAATCGGAAAAAAAAAGACCTGAGGAAGTAATAACCCAACATAATGAACCACTGCCCGACAGCGGCAGGAGCAGGCCCAATTTCACGGAAGTGATCGACCCCGAAACCAAATCATTGGTTGGCAGGCTTGGACAGGTGTTCGTCAAGAAGAAGAAGTCCGTGGTCAATGTAGAGACCAGCACAAAAGAAAAATTAGACAAGTTCCATAAGGACAATGGCATGTTCCAGGATGCCACAGAAGAGCAACTGAGAAAAGAACGCCAAGACATCAACAGGCATCGTTTCCTTGTTGCAGTTCCGGTTTCCGAACAAGACAGCCTCAACCATGAACCCATCACCAGCAGCCGCAGAAAGTTCTTACAAGATACAGTGACAGAAGTGCTGCAAGGCAATGTGACAGCAGATCAACTTCCCACTGACGTTGCTCATACTGTTGCACTCATTTTAAGCGAGCATCCGGATCCCCAAATTTTGCAGGACAAAAAAATTAATTATGTACAAAATGAGGAGCAGAAAGAAAGCAACGGCTGGAGCAAAATAGTGGATGTCAAAGAACCAGCGTTGAATGATATCATATTACCACCTATCACAAATACTCCTGTCACAGACATACATGACATAGCAGATGACATATCAGTAGAGTCAAAAATACCACAGGACAAGATCAACAATCACAAGATACGTATGCTCAGCAATGAAGAATACAGGCGAAGAATAGACGACAGGATCAAGGACCTGATAACTAAGATAGAGCAGGGCGAGATAAACTTGCAAGACCTCTCGTCGGAAGACCAGCAAGTCATAATCGGCATAATGAACAGCAATGTATAACATAGACACGGGTAAGAAATTGGGGCAGATAACCTTGATCACTCCTCCGGACTTTTTCCAGTGCGAGAACATCAGCTTCTGTTTGATAAATCTAAGCAAGAGAAACAAGAACAGTTTCGCGGATCAGTTAAATCATTACATGCCCAGACAGGACATCACTGTGTATCTTTGGGACGACAACAATTTCAGCGTGGCGGATTCTGTTGAAAAAGAAGATCCCACGTATCAGGATCAGATGAGGAACTGGCAGAAGACCCAATTAAATAGGGATTACAATTGGCTGCTTAACGCCTGCAAGGTAGCTAGCACCGTGATATTGAACATGGACTACATCAGCAAGCCGCTGATGGTGTGGAGCGGATATATATTGACATTGTCCAAGACATATTTTATCAATGGCAACGAAAAAGAAGCGAAAGCTCTCGAAGTATTGAACAGGAATAGAGTAGAATCTGTCCCCAATCTATTTGAAAGATTATATAGAAACAAAGAATCGCAATGACAGAAGAAAACCTCATTTGTAGTTTTTGTAGCAAAGGCCGCAAGGACGTCACTAAGATGATAGTGGGATCGTCAAAGGTATCAATATGCAACGAGTGCATAGGGCTGTGCAACGAAATACTGGAAGAGGACACAGTAAAGGCCAAAAAAGAAAAAGTCAAATCTGGTGAACTTCTAAATCCAGTCAAGATCAAGGAATTCCTGGATAGCTATGTAATAGGACAGGATCATGCCAAGACCGTTATGAGCGTGGCAGTGAGCAATCACTACAAGCGCATCATGATGCCACCAGAGGATTTTGAACTGGAGAAGAGCAACGTGCTGATATTGGGCGCCACGGGATCGGGCAAGACGCTGTTGGCCAGGACCATAGCCAAGTACCTGGACGTGCCATTCAGCATCAGCGACGCCACCAGCCTGACAGAGTCTGGCTATGTGGGCGATGACGTGGAGAATGTCATAAGCAAACTGTATGCGGTGGCCAAGGGAGACAAAGAACTCACAGAGAAGGGCATAGTGTTCATTGATGAGATCGACAAGATAGCCAAGAGGAGCGAAGGAGTCAGCGTGACCAGAGACGTCAGCGGCGAGGGCGTGCAGCAGGGCCTGTTGAAGATAGTGGAGGGCACCTTATGTCGTGTGCCACCCGCGGGGGGAAGGAAGCACCCAGACGGCAACATGGTGGAGATCGACACCAAGAACATACTGTTCATAGTGGGCGGTGCTTTCACCGATCTAGAAAAGCAATTGGAAGGCAAGCACAGAGGTGGTATGGGATTTGGATCCAAGGTGGGCACACGCGAAGGACATAGCTTCCTGGCAGAGGTCAAGCCCGAGGACCTGATCAAGTACGGCATGATACCGGAATTCGTGGGCAGGTTCTCCATGGTCACACACGTGAACAACCTCAGCGAATTGCAGTTGGTCAGTGTGCTGACCGAACCCAAGAACAGCCTGATCAGGCAGTACCAATATCTGTTTGGCCTGGACGACATTGAGCTCAATCTCACCAAAGGGGCCAAGCTGGCCATAGCCAAGAAGGCCCGAGAATTGGGCACCAATGCTCGCGGATTGAAGAGCATATTGGATGATGCACTATTACCATATCAATTCGATGCCCATGAAATGCGTAACAAAGGTGTCGTAAAAATTGAGATCACAGAAGAATGCATTGACGCAGGTGCTGACCCTGTGTTAATATTTAAAAACAAGACAGATGAAAAACATAGCAAACAGAATTCCAAATAGTCGTCCCGATCAAAGGAACGACGAGCGCAGGTTCCCACCACGAGAAAAACAATACCGCGGTTACTATGTGGACGTTCCCCCAGGCGGAGATGCCATAAGAGCCTACAGGAAGATCAAGCGCATGATGAAGGAGAACAGGGTGTTTGAGGAGATGCGCGAGCGAGAAAGTTTCACTCCACGCAGCGCCAAGCGCAGAGAGGCGAGGAAGCAGGCCATGTTGGCCAAGCGCAGGGCCACTCGCAGGTGGGTGGAGGAAGCATACCCATGGACCATAAAGCGCAAAAAATAAGCCCTTGAAATAAAATAATTTTTTTTTGGTAAAGAGGTCGCAAAATCTCAGCGCAATCACTATATTAATTTGTATAAATAACAGCAAGGCAGTGCCTAAAAGGGCTGTCTGATATAACCTTGCTTAACAATAGGAGGAAATGCGATGAGCAAAATTATAGGTATAGACCTGGGCACCACGAACTCGTGCGTGGCCATAATGGATGGCAAAAATCCCAAGATACTGGAAAACCAAGAAGGATACAGGACAACTCCATCAGTGATAGCGGTCACCGAGGGTGAAAAATTGGTGGGACATTCGGCCAAAAGGCAGGCCGTGACCAACAGCGAGAACACGTTCTTCGCCGTGAAACGTCTGATAGGAAGGACCTTCGACGACCCCGCGCTGAAGAAAGACATAGAAAAATTACCATATCGAGTGATCAGGGCAGACAACGGAGATGCCTGGGTGGAAAGCCGCGGCAAGAAATACTCCCCGCCGCAGATCAGCTCGTTCGTGCTGTCCAAGATGAAGGAGACCGCAGAGAAATATCTGGGGCAGACCGTGAGCAAGGCAGTGATCACTGTGCCCGCCTATTTCAATGACGCACAGAGGCAGGCTACCAAGGACGCGGGCAAGATCGCGGGCCTGGAAGTGCTGAGGATCATCAACGAACCCACGGCGGCAGCACTGGCGTATGGCATGGACAAGAAGGAAGCCAAGACCATAGCAGTGTATGACCTGGGTGGGGGCACATTCGACGTAAGCATACTGGAACTGGGCGACGGAGTGTTCGAAGTCAAAAGCACCAACGGTAACACAGCATTGGGCGGAGAGGACTTTGACTCAGTGGTACAGGATCACATCATAGCGGAATTTAGAAAAGACACAGGCATTGATCTAAAATCTGATCGATTGGCCATACAAAGGATCAGGGAGGCAGCTGAGAAAGCCAAGATCGAGCTGTCCTCATCGGCGCAGACCGAGATAAACCTGCCGCTCATCACAGCAGACAAGACCGGTCCAAAG
>Ga0172367_10007187_pt1 | contig 12835 bp, 12 predicted proteins | sample Lak10m_FD_114542 | JGI IMG/M metagenome (GOLD analysis project Ga0172367, IMG submission 114542) | Freshwater microbial communities from Kabuno Bay, South-Kivu, Congo - kab_022012_10m | ecosystem: Environmental > Aquatic > Freshwater > Lake | place: Democratic Republic of the Congo: South-Kivu...
AATTTCGTATTTATGTTGGCAAGATTGAAAAATTGTGGCATCATGAGCAGTCGCGTAAACAAAAGATTGAAACCAAATTATCTCCAGAGGAGTTAAGTAAAAAAGAGGAACAATTGATTACTGAAGGCGAACAGGCATTACAACTTAATCAATGGGACCGGGCTGAAGAAAAATTTATTGCCGTAATTAAATTCAATAGTCATTCCACCGCTGCTTATCGCGGCCTAGGGGACGCTTATTTTGCCCGTGAACAATTGGAAGAAGCACGTGAAACTTATCGTTTTGTTTTACAATTGGAACCAGAAGATGATGGTGTTTTGGTTAAATTAGCAGGAATTGCCGAGAGCCAAGGTGATTTAGAGGAAGCAATCGAATACTATCAAAAGGCAATTTTAGTCAATGATTCATTGTCGCCACGTTTTGCAAAGTTATCAGAATTATTGGTGAAAGTTGGTCAGCCTGAAGCGGCCAAAGAGGCGGTTTTAGGGGCGGTAGAGTCCGAGCCGCAAAACCCCAAATATCTTGACTTATTAGCAGAAGTTGCTATACTATGTCGAGATAAAGCGTTGGCCGAACGAGCTTACAATGATTTACGCTTGGTTAATCCGGAAAATAACAAGTTGCCAGATTTACGAGAACGGATAAATTTGGTATAATATTGTTCTGTTACAATTATGCCGTTGTAGCTCAGTTGGTAGAGCACCTCCATGGTAAGGAGGTGGTCAGCGGTTCAAATCCGCTCAACGGCTCTTTGGTTTTTGCCGGGATAGCTCAGTTGGTAGAGCGGCTGTTTTGTAAACAGCGGGTCGCGGGTTCGAATCCTGTTCCCGGCTCAGGTCGAATTTAGTAGTTCTTTAAAAAAATAAATGGGCAGATACCAAAGTGGCCAACTGGGGCAGACTGTAAAATAAATATTGCAGCTCTTGGGAGCAATCTCAAGATGAACTCTCTGGGATAACGGTGAAAGCTACTGTTTGAAAAAATTATGCTAATACCGTGGGAACCCCGATTCATTCGGGGGCGCCGTAGAGACTAGATACCAGAGTATCCCGATTTAATCGGGATAAAGATATAGTCCACGCTAAGAGGAAACTTTTAGATTAGTGAAATCTGCTGGCTCCGCCTTCGTAGGTTCGAATCCTACTCTGCCCACCAGGAAATTTTAATTAGAAAAATATGTCGCAAGATAATTTAGCCAAAATGGAATGTTCTGTTTGTAAGCAAGTGACTCATTTCACTACTCGCAATCGTAAGATCAAAACCCGTTTGGCTTTGAGTAAATTCTGTAAAACTTGTAAGAAGCACACCGATCACAAAGAGACAAAATAACTCTATGTGGTTTTTTACTTCCCTCTATCGCAGTTTGTTTGACTTGCGTTGGTTGAAAGAGCAAAAAGACAAATTCTCCGCGTCTTGGAGTTATTTTTTCTTATTTATCTTTTTGTTATCTGGTTTGATGATAATTCCGGTTTTTTTGCAGCTGCCAAGCGGTTTAAAGGAATTGCGTGTTTTGGCTGAGAAGAATTTGCCAGATTTTAAAGCAGAGTGGAAGGGTGGTCAGTTGAATATCACTAATTTAGAGCAACCATATATCTTGAAAGACAACGGTTTTGTCATGGTGGTTGATACGGTGACTACTGCAGATTTACAGTTAAAGAATTGGTTGAGCACGGAAAATCCATCTGGTGTCCTGGTCACTAAAGATCGTGTGGAGGTTTACGATTCGAAAAAGGGGAATAGTCGTACACAATATTGGAAAGATGTGCCTGATTATTCAACGAGTAAGAGTGAGTTGCTGGTTAAAGCTGATAAATGGCTTAGCCCGTTAATGATGTATTTGGCAGGTTTAGTAATCTTTTTAGGTCTGTTTATTGGTCTAACGATTTCAAAATTATTTACTTTGTTGATTGTAACTGTTATTGTTTTAATGATTAATAATTTTGCAAAAAAAGGTTGGAATTTCAAGCAACTATTTAGTGTTGGTTTATTTTCTTTAACCTTGCCTTCAATTTTGATTGTTGCTTTGAGCTGGATGGGCGGACGGATTAGTTTGTTGTATTCTTTAATTTTGTTAGGTGTGATGTTGGGTATAGTATTTTTAAAAGAAAACAAAGAGATCATTAGTTAGGGTAAATTAGGGGCGTCGTATAATGGTAATACTTCGGTCTCCAAAACCGGAAACGCGGGTTCGATTCCTGCCGCCCCTGCACTGTAGCAAAATCACCCTTTTGGGTGGTTTTTGCTATCACCTCATAAGGCATTTTGAAGCTAACATTAGCGACTTTTTCATCAGAGAGAGAAAGGTTCCAAAGTAGAATTTCTAAGAGACTACGTTTTCCATCATTTTTTTCTTCTAGGAATTTTGTTTTGGCTTGATTAGCGGTTAAAAAGACGTTTTTCACGCGTTCCAAAGTGACTAAAGGGTCGGCGGGTTGATTTGCTTGCGCTTTCTTTTGCTGTTGTTCCAGCGCTATACGTTCATTGTTTAAGGCCTGTATTTTGTCCTTATACACGTCCTCAGGTATAAGTTCAGCTAAATAGCTGTCCAAGAGCTTTGCTTGCTTCTGACGGACAATTTCAAGCTGTTTATTAAAATTATCGGTTGAGGCCTCAAGGTAACTGGCGGTTTGCCCAACTTTTTCTTTCTTGGCTAGATAAGCCATTTCGATAAGTTCGGCGTCTACTTGTAGGTGTTCTAAAATTTCAGCTACGATTTCGTTAGCTTTTTCTTCGCGTAAATATTTTTTGTGTTGATCACATTTCTTTTTTCCGTTAGTGCAATAATAATAAACGTGACCTTTTTTAAGTGTGGCCGTTAACTGACAACCACAGTTTTCGCAACGCATAAAACCTCGGTGTACAAATTCGTGTATTTCTTTGTGGGTGTGCTGACGATTTTCAAACGCTTGCTGTACTTGATCAAATAATTCTTTAGTAATTATCGGCAAATAATTTCCAGGATAATATTTTCCATGTCTTACCATGATGCCAGAACTAAACGGATCTTTGAGTACACGATGAATAACGCTGTGGCGCACTTTATAACCGGTCTTAGAACGGAACCCCTCATCGTACAAAATTTGTTCAATTTGTTTCACGCCATATTTACCCGTGGCATAAAGTTTAAACATTTTTTCAATATATGGAGCAGTAGCCGGATCGGGGTAGACGGTGTGGTCAGCTTTATTGTTGAGATAACCGATGGGGGCAACACCAGGCCAACCGCCTTGTCGTAGTTTTTCTAAATTATCACGTTTTACATTAACGCTTAAGTCACGAACGAATTGATTGGCCATTCCAAACTCAAAACTCATTAACAAAACATTGTCAGCAGGGAAGTAACTTCTGTCATAAGCTTTGATTTCCTTTATTACACCTTGTTGCAACAACCAATTGATAGCGCCACCGTCCACCGGATTGCGTGCCAGACGATCCAGTTTCCAAACATACAAAACACACTCTTTGTATTCCTGGATATAGTTCATCATTTCTTGAAATATTGGGCGCCCAGGTGCTTTAGCTGACATGCTTTCACGAAATATTTTGTCGATAACAATACCCTCGCGTGCCGCTTTTGTTTGTATTTCGTTTATCTGTGCGTCAATGGATAATAATTGGCGTTCTTCGGATTCCGTAGATTTCCGACAATAGGCGATGTATTTCATATATTTGGTAAAACTAAATTACTGCTTTCCTTCTTTTTTGTTATTGGTTTTTCTGGGAAAGGACTTGGGAATTTTATTTCTTTATGTGAAGCGGCATAGCTTTCGATATCTAAACCGGTGGGAGTCGTATCGAGGACATCATAACTCGTAATATCCAGAAAGGCAAGAATTTGTTTTAAATGCTCCGGATTATTTGATAAATTGAAACGTGTAAATTCAAGAAGAGGTATATATCCATCGGTTGGAGTATCGCTAAAAAACTCCGTTGTTTCTTTGGGGATAAGTTCTAATATTTCGTTAATACGATCGTCAAAATAAACTAAACGAGGTTGTTTAAGATCTGAACTTGGGAAATAACAGCGCTTTCTGTATAAACGAGGATTATTAAATTCTTTTGACATGTATTTAGACATATATTTGGCCACGTTTTTTACTTGATCAACGCTTTTAATATTAATATAACCCTGTCCCCACAAGTCTGCCATTTTAGTTTTTAGATATTCGATATATGGTAAATTAAAAAATAACACATGATAATGGATGGACCCGCGTTTTTGAAATTCGATCACAACTACGTATTTAAGGAATTTTTCTTTATTACCAGTGACCATGAAGTTAAGGCGTTGGATAAATTTTGAATATTCACGATTAGCATATTTAGTGTCTTGGATGTTATCAGCAAAAGTAAGGGTGGCAAAAGTAGGAGGATCAGTATGTCCATTTTTATCAGGCCAAGCATAACTATTGCAATTAATGATATCATGAAGCTTTCGCCTTGCCCGCCAGAATCTTTGTTCCTGTGATAGTTTGTGATTTGGGAGTTCCGTTGGGTCTATTTCAGTAGTTTCTTTTTTATCTGTTTTTGGACGACTACCAACATAGAACTCACGTCCGAATTTTCGTAGCTCAATAATGCGGCCAGTAATCTTAAGTTGGCTACTAACACGATAGCATAACATTGTACCGTTGAAATGTGATTTTGCCCAATTATTTAGCATACTGTAAAGGAAGTTGTCTGATTAAGTATATAGCGATTCAAGTCCAACTGTGATTGGCCGCACCTTTGTGCTCCGCACCAAAGGTGCGGGTGATTGAGGCAAATAAGAGGGGAGAGTAAGCAGGGTTTAATCAGAATGGCCACCTCCCCAGTAAGAGGAGGTTTGCACTCGGATCAAGAGCTAGATAAGATTTTCGTCAAAGGATACGATGTCGTCGTTCTTTACTGTAATGACACCTAATTTTCTACCTTCACGAGTTGTCTTAACTATGTCCACGCTACCACCGGCAACACGATGATCGCCAACAACTTCGTCAGCAAAAAACTTACGACCGTTTCTTAGTTCAATGACGTAGTGCCATTGTTTCTTTTCTTCTAGCATAGGTTTCTTTTTCATAGATAAATAATAAATTTAATTTTACACAATTCGACCTTTTTAAATAATTGTGACATTTATATTGTTTTCTCGAACCAGCTATACAGATTAGCAAGTGAATCCAGGTATTCATTGGCTTGATCATTTGTAATATCCAAACCATACTTCTGTTTGAAGTAGACAATAAGACGTTGGCGGAGTGGTTCGGAATAACTAAATAAACTAGCCATATGGTAGCTAGTTTATAGGTAATAGTTGTTTAATCAAGCAAAAAAAGTGACACTTAAAATTATTGTTTGTCACTTATATTTAAAAGTGAACGAATACGACGCTTAGTTTGCTTAATTCTGTTTATTTCTTTTTGTCCACACCTACCAAAAACGCGTTCGGCTATTTCTTTGTCAGTCCGCTTAGGTTCTTCATAGGCAAGCGGATATATCAAATAAAAATTTTTGTAATCAACTTTAGAAATATTTACTGTTTTGGGGGAATACTTATCACGAAAATAAAAAATAATAGGCAAAGATTTTTTAATATTTTTTGGTTGGGGTTGTTGAGTATACTTGCACCTCAAATCATTTTTAATTTTGGTGGGATCATTTATGTAGTAGGGGATACAATCGTAGTAATTTAAATAAGAAATATTATTTAAGATTAAGTTATCTATAAATTCAATTGTATAATCAAAGCCGTACTCGATAATAGTTTGTAGTATATAAGTGTATTCTTCTGGAATGTTAAATTGTCTTTTTAAAATATCGGAACATGAATTGTAAATCATTTGTTTGGTAAGCCCTTCGTCTGTTAAGGATCGTTCTTCTTTAATTTTTTCCAATAGTTTTTTTTCTTCCGGTTTAAGATCTGATATTACCATTTCATAAAATAAGTGGCGGGCTTTAGTCATTCCTTTATCATTCTTGTCAGTTAATTTTTGTAGTGATTCAACCTCTGTTTTAAAATTCTTTTTATTAAGTAATTTTAAAATCAAAAGTTTTGTTTTACTGTTGTCGGTTTTAAAATCTTTATCTAATGCTATTAAAAAATGAAAATTAACTTGGTATTGATAACCAAAAACAGATTTGGGGATTACCCTTTTGGTGTGATCTATTTTTTCAAATTGTCCAACGGTATGTCCATTTAGGGATAGTTCTACTAGACGTTTGCTCAATTCTGGTACAGCAACGGATAAGACAATATCCGGATCGTAATAATCGCCGGTATATACGTGTTCCTCAATGTAGTATTTTTTAAGATTGATTTTGTTCATAATTTATAATATGGCTGAAACAAAGAAATAAGTCAATTATTGAGAGAGAAAGTTTTTTAAAAAAATGAACGACTGGGATGTCGTTCATTTTCGGCGTTTAACTAATTTTAAATTAGTATTAACCCTTGGATTGTGCAGGATCTTTCTCTCTAGGGTAGGTTCTCTCTTCTTGAAATCTGCCATTTTGTTTCTGAATCTTTACCGACCCACCGTCATCTCCTAAAACTCGAGCTAAGACTCCGCCTTTTGTGGCATTTTCTTTGGTAGAGAATATCTTTACAACTTTATTCGTGGCATCGTTTTCTAACGCCCATTTTTGTTTTTTATCATCGTAAACCAAAGTGTACTTTACAAGTTTAGTCATAGTATTTTTTTTAACTGAGCCCGGGGTGAATTTCGTTCGCTAGCATGGTATGCATTTTAATAACCTCTCAACCACTTAAGCTCTAACTACTAAACACGTTTGCTCAATAAACCGGAGCAATGTAGGCGCGGCTGCCGCTCGACTTTTCTAGCCCACTATAATCAAGTATAACACTTAATTAAGGGGCTACAAGTGAGACAATGGGGCGAACTGTGAGGATATTGGGGATATCTGGCCAAGGTAAATTATCGACCAAAATTTGATTAAATTATTTTTTAATCGAAGCAATGTATTGTAGAAGTTGGAAGCCGTCAATTAGTTCAATCGGTTTATCTTCGGCAAATTGTTCGGCCTCTAAAGTGAATTTACTTGTAGTAATAAAATACCCCTTGCCATTGGCAAGATGATCGGCGATGGCGCCATAGAAGTCGCGGACATTGCCAACACTTACCTGGTGAGCGTTAAAATATTTTTTACACTGTATATAATGTTTGATTCCATCCTTTTCAGCCACCACATCAATTCCACCATCATGAGAACCTCCTACCACAGAAGTTTTATAACCAAGTTTAGAAAATAACGAAGCGATATAATCCTCAAATTCCGCCGGTTTCAAATAGCGCAGCTTCATTAAAAGTTCTCGATTATTGTGCCAATTATCAATTTTCAAATATTTGTTTTCCTGTGAGCGGTTAGGAAGATAAATATCAGTTAAATATCGTATTACAACTAAGATCAATGATATCAACCACAATGGCCACAGCGAAATGAGTAATTGAATTAAGTGCATAGAGAAACAAAAAAGGACTCCCGTACTCCGGTGGAACCTTGCGGTTCCCAACATCCTTTCGAATGCTGACGCATAAACATACCAGAGACGGTGAGCCCATCTCTATGTTTATGCGATTTGCGACCATGCCCTGTTTTAATAGGGTTTAGGCCTTGTAAATTGTCGTTTTTATTGTATACTAAGATCAGAAATTAGACAAGGTGTAATCGATGTTAAAAAGATAATTTATGTCTTTCCCTCCGGTGCCAAATTACTCAAAAAATCAAATCCGTAAAGCCGGTGATATTTTAATAAGCGCAGACAAAGATATAAAAAATAAGGAGTGGGCTCTTGATGTACTGAGTAAATGGCGGGCTTGTCATGCGTATCCAATTAATACTTTTAATGCGACTTTGCGGGGAAATGTTAAAATTGTTGACAAAAAAGGGCTGGTGGCGCAACGTCTTAAACGGATGCCAACAATAATAAACAAACTTAAATTAAATTCATCGATGAATCTTTCAACTATGCAAGATATAGGTGGTGTGAGGGCCGTTGTAGATTCAGTGGAAAAAGTACGTCAATTGCAAGATATTTATCATCAAGAATATAGATTTAAGCACGAACTTAAGCAAGAAAAAGATTATATTTTACTTCCAAAAGATGATGGCTACAGAGGTATACATTTAATTTTTAAATATAAAAATGACATACCAAATGCGCGTCAATACAATGGTCTTTTGCTTGAATTACAAATAAGGACAAGACTGCAACATGTTTGGGCTACGGCTGTAGAAACTATAGGCACCTTAAGAAGTCAAGCGTACAAATCAAGACAAGGGGAAAAAGGATGGAGGGATTTTTTTGCCTGCACTTCTTCTGCTTTTGCTCATATAGAAAAACTTCCGTTGGTACCTGGTTATGAGAAGTTTTCAAAAGACGAAACATTCGAGATGGTAAAACAAATGGAAAAAGAACTCGGAATGCTAGACACTGTTTCTGGTTATTCTGCGGCATTAGATTTAATAAATAAACAAGAAAAAAAATGGTTTTATCACCTGATTATACTTAATAGCCAAGAGAGAAAGGTGGCGGTTGGTTCGTATTCACGTGATAATTTGAAAAAGGCTACCGACGATTATGCTAAAGCAGAAAAAAGGGCCGCACAAGGTGAAAAAATAGAGTCAGTATTGGTGGCGGCTGGTCCGCTTAAGGATTTGCGTAGAGCATATCCAAACTATTTTTTGGATATTAGTGATTTTATTTCAATTGTTAGGAATATAACTAAATAACGCGATAGTGTTTTTTACCACTTATTTTTTATATCTTTGATTTCAAAAGATGAGAGATGTCTGTATAGCGATCCAAGAAAAAATATATGAATGCCTTCAAATTAATTATACATTCGAAGGGGGTTTTAATTTATTAGTGCTAATATAAAAAGAGTGTATCCATTAAAGAATGTGGATAAAGAAAAGTTTGAAAAAATAAATCCAGAGCTTAGTTTTAAAAACTTTTTTCCAAGATTTTTTTGGTTTATAGTAAATTTGATAAAATACAAAACTGTATATTTTTTTGATGCTAACATTATTGTTAGGTCCTCTAAAGAACGCCAGGATAAAAGAATGTTAAAATTATTTACTATAACAAATAGATATTTTTTGGCAGACCCGGTATATTTTGAAGTAAATAGATTATTGGACAAAAGTTTTAAGTTTAATACGCGCAGGAAATTTAAGACTATGTCTATAAAATTGCTCAAAGAAAGGCGACCTGAGTCTTGTCCGCTTTATCATAACTTTTTATTAGGTATGCATAATCCGGCCATTATTAATAGTCCTTCGTTTATGCCAGAGCTTATCATATCGCAAATTATTAAAGAGAAAAACATAAGTAAAGAAGAAAATGTCATTTGGGATAAATTGATTGGAGCAATTAACAAAGGAAAGAATAGGTCGTTGAATATTTTTAATGAGGCGACAACTCAAGAAGAAAATATTATTGATGAGGCATTTTCTAAAGCTATAAAGAAAAAAAGATCCTCAATAATCAATGAAGACAGCAATTATCTTAATGATCAAAAAAGTATAGCATTGGCGTTAACATATGCGCTTCTTGATAAAAAGAATGTATTTTTGGTGTCTTCTGACTACGATTTAGTATATAGTTTTATTTGTGTTACGGAGCATATTGTGCAACAAATTATTTTTTTACATTTTATTGGTAAAGCAATTAGCGAAGACCCGTGCTTAAAAGAACGTATTTTAAAAGAAGAAAAAGTTACCTTGTATATTAAAAAAGAAGAATTTGATAAGGTGGATAACGATATAAGGAGCGATGTATTCAGTCGAGATTGGAAAAAGGCCGGCTTTAAATTTGGAATTAAATTTTGGCATACACAACAACAGAAATATTATAATCATTTATATCTAAACTTTGACGAGAAAACCTTAGATATGTTAACCCACTTGCACGGGGGATTTAATTGTCCTTTTGTTCGTAATGTTGATTATTTTAATTGGTTTAAGCTTCAATACTTTTGGCCACCCTCTCCAAGTGATATTAAAAACAATGTAATAAAGATAGAATTGAGAAAGAAAGATAATTTATATAGAGAAACCGTACCAGTTCCATGGCAAATTCATTATACTAAATGTTTTTATAGTTCAGCAGAACAAGGTGGGGTTATTAAAAAGAATACTAGTTTTAGAGAAAACAATTTAAAATAACTATTATTTAACACTGTTTTATCCCAAAAATATTCCAAGTGCGTCCCATAAGCCCTGCGAAGAAAATAATGGCTCAATTTGGCCGTTATTTTTTTATGGACAAAAAGTTTTATTATGCTAAAATTATAATATTCAATTCGTTTAGTTTATATAATTTGTAGATAAGAGAGTGTAATATGAGATTGCTTTTAACATCCGTTGGTTGGGAAGAAAATTTAATGATCGGAAGAAGGCTTTTGAAATTGGTTGGTAAGCCGGCTAACAAAATTAGAATATTATTTGTGATAACTCCGATTAAATTTTTTAAAAGAAACAGTTATATAAAAAAATCTTTTAAAGCAATGGAGGTGTCAATGAAGATATTAAGAAAAAATATAATTGTTTTTCAATTGGACAGAAAGATTAAACCGTCGGAGCTAGATAATATAGATGTAGTTTTTGTTTTTGGTGGTAATGCCTTTGATTATTTAGATCGAATAAGAAAAACCGGTCTGGACAAATTAATTAAAAAATTTGTAAAGAATAACGGAGTTTATCTTGGTTTGAGTGCTGGGAGTTATTTAGCCTGCCCAACAATTGAAATGGCTCATTGGAAGCATGCCGATATTAATAGTGCAAAATTAAAAGATCTTAAGGCTTTGAATTTCGTGCCATTTTTAGTTACAGCCCATTTTGAAGAAAATTTACGTCCAATTATTAAGGAGAGCGCAGAAAAAACTAAGTATTTAACCATTGCCCTTACAGACAAACAGGCGGTATTGGTAAAAGATAATGAAACAGTAATTATTGGTCCAGGTAAGAAAAATATTTTTAATTGTAAAAAATAGTATAAAATTTATTTCATTATATGCTTATTCTCAATAATTTCCTGGGTTATGCAAAATAGTGAAGACGTTTTACTATCTAGAGATAAAAATAGCTTTAACTTGCTGCGTCTTTTGGCAGCTGTTGGCGTTATTATTACTCATTCATATGCGCTATTGGGTTTGCCAGAAAAAGATTGGTTAACACATATTACAAATGGGTTGTTATCTTTTAGCCGGTTAGGAGTTTATGTGTTTTTTGTAATCAGTGGCTTTTTAGTAGCTAATAGTTTGTGGAATAGCGTCAGTTTAAAATCATTTTTTTGGAAAAGATTTTTGAGAATCTTCCCAGCATTATTTGTTGTGCTTTTTTTAACCACTTTTGTAATTGGCCCTCTTATTACAACGTCAACTTTAGGAGAATATTTTAATCGCCCGGGAACATATCATTATTTTTTGGGTGGCCTTTCCTTGTATGACACGCAATATGAATTGTCTGGGGTCTTTAAATCCAATCCACGCATCGGCGTGAACGGATCGCTTTGGACTCTTCCTTATGAATGGACATGTTATGTTTTTTTAGCATTTTTAATGTGGCCGTTTAAAAACCGTCGTTTATTTGGCGCGGCATTTATGGTAACTTTGTTAATGGCCCTGAGGTTGTTGATCGGTCGGTACCAAATATTTCAGGTTATTGATTTTTTAAAACTGGATTCACGTCAGCTGTTGTTATTTGGAGCGTTCTTTTTTCTCGGTGTATTAGGTTTGGAATTGAGAAAATATTTGAAATTTAAACCAATTTTTTCCCTGTTTTTATTTGCAGCACTTTGTCTGGCCAGCTTTATTAATAGAAATATAACCTTTTATTTTGTTTTGTTAGTTGTGCCGTATATTACTTTATCTTTTGCCAGTATTGCTTTGCCGCAAAAAATATTAACCTTTTTTTCGAGCATTGATTACTCCTATGGCTTGTATATTTATGCGTTTGTGGTCGGTCAGATCTTGGTCCATTTTTTTTATAAATACCTATCTGTTCCGTATTTAGCAATTTTAACTATCATATTTACCTTGTTATTTGCCATATTATCCTGGCATTTAGTTGAAAAACCACTACTCAAACTTAAAAGGTGGCGCCCTACCCCTTGACAGGGCGCTGTTTTAGTGGTATACTCACCAGTCTTTAATACTTGGCTGAAACACTCAGCCATGGACTCGAACCTCTTTTGTGTCATATTTAGTGGCTAAGCAGGAATCGGGTCACTTAAATAATATGACACAGAAAACAACTGAAGCGTTGAGCTTCAACAATCTTGGAATAGCTTCTAATATTCTTTCGGTTTTAACCGCGAGAAAGTTTTTAATTCCAACACCAATTCAACATCAATGTATCCCAGCAGCTATTCAGGGCAAAGATGTGGTTGGGATCGCACAAACTGGAACAGGAAAAACGCTGGCTTTTGGCATTCCTTTAATTCAACGTCTTTTAACTGAACGTCGTGGTCAGGCCTTGGTTCTGCTCCCAACTCGTGAGTTAGCGATTCAAGTGGATGAGGTATTAAAAAAACTTTGTAATCCACTTGGAATGCGTACTGGCTTGGTAATTGGCGGCGCCAACATGGGGCAACAAGTGAGAATGTTGCAAAATCAGCCACATATCGTAATCGCGACACCAGGTCGTTTGATTGATCATATTTTGGGCAAAACATATTCTTTAAAACAAGTTAGATTGGTTGTATTGGATGAAGCTGATCGAATGTTGGATATTGGTTTTATGCCCCAGATCCGACAAATTTTGAGTTTAGTGCCAGCTGAAGGACGTCAGACTTTAATGTTTTCTGCAACCATGGCCAAGGAAATCTCTGAAT
>Ga0172367_10007188_pt1 | contig 12834 bp, 7 predicted proteins | sample Lak10m_FD_114542 | JGI IMG/M metagenome (GOLD analysis project Ga0172367, IMG submission 114542) | Freshwater microbial communities from Kabuno Bay, South-Kivu, Congo - kab_022012_10m | ecosystem: Environmental > Aquatic > Freshwater > Lake | place: Democratic Republic of the Congo: South-Kivu...
CGGTGGCCACCCTGGTGGACGGCATGGTTGAGGCCGGTTCCCACAGCGTGGTCTTCGACGGCAGCCAGCTGACCAGCGGCGTGTACTTCTACACCCTGCAGGCCGGCGACATGGCCCAGACCCAGAAGATGGTCCTGGTGAAGTAAGCCTTCGCCCCATCCCCGACGAGCTTTCTGCCCGCCCCTTGCTTGCAGGGGGCGGGCTTTTTCATCCAGGATGTTCAGCGCGGCCTGTCCTGTGGAATTCCCATTCCCGATCTGGCAGGACATGCCATTCCCAGGTGTGGGGCCACTTCCCCAGCCGACAATTCCTAAAGGGTTGCTGAACAACAAGATGTTCGCAGATGCCTTTGGCATGGCATTTGATAAGGCCTTCATGCGCGCCCCCAAGGGAAGGACAGGATGGGGCGTTCTTTGGGAGGACAGATCATGCAATTCAGCTTGGTGAAAGAGATCCGCCGCGGTGAGAACCGGGTGGCCTTGACCCCCAGCGGGGTGGGCCAGCTCATCGCCTGTGGACAGGAAGTGTATGTGCAGTCGGGGGCTGGCGCCGCCAGCCACTTCTCGGATCAGGAGTACCAGGACGCCGGTGCCACGGTGGTGTACACGCCGGAGGAGGCCTACGCCCGGGGCGAGGTGGTGGTGAAAGTGCTGCCACCCAAGGAGGACGAGGCCGAGCTGCTGCAGGAAGACCGCTGCCTGGTGAGTTTCCTGCAAATCGCCGCCGGGCGGGACCGCCTGCTGGACAAGCTGGTGCAGGAGCACACCCTGGCCCTGGGGCTGGAACTGGTCTCCCACCAGGACGGACGCAAGCCCCTGGTCACCGCCATGAGCGAGATCGCCGGCCAGTTGGCCATTCAGTTCGGCGCCAACTACCTGCTCAGTGACCACGGTGGGCGCGGCCTTCTGCTGGGCAGCATTCCCGGCATCGCCGGCGCCACCGTCACCATCCTTGGCGCGGGCACCCTGGGCACCATGGCGGCGCGCACGGCCCTGGGCATGGGCGCCCAGGTGGTGCTGCTGGATCGGGACATCATCCAGCTGCGTCGGGCCCAGCATGTGCTGGGCAATGTGGCCACCATGATGGCCACGGCAGCCAACATACGCCGCAGCCTGGCCTTCGCGGACATCGCCATAGGCGCCGTGAGCCTGCCCGGCGACCGCACCCCGCACATGGCCGACCGGGAGATGGTGCGGGGCATGAAACCCGGCGCCGTCATCATCGACACCTCGGTGGACATGGGCGGCTGCTTCGAGACCACCCGGCCCACCACCATCGAGAGCCCCACCTATGTGGCCGAGGGCGTGGTGCACTGCTGCATTCCCAACCTGCCTTCCCTGGTGTGCCGCACCTCCAGCCGGGCGCTCTCCCACAGCATCACGCCCCTCTTGCTGGAAATGGCGCGGGAAGGCGGCGCCGTGCCACTGCTGCGACGCATCGAGGGCCTGCGCCACGGCGTGGTCACCTTCGCGGGTCAGGTGATGAACGCGCGCCTGGCGGAGCTCTACGGCCGACCGCTGGGGGATCTGGACACGGCCCTGGCCGCCTGGCAGGGCGGGGAGGTGCGCGCATGAGCTGGGTAACCCGCTACCGCGAGCGCTGCGTGAGTGCCGAGGAGGCCGTGCAGGTGGTGAAGAGTGGCGACACGGTGCATGTGCACCCGGGCTGTGCCATCCCCACCCGTCTGGTGAACGCCCTCTCCGCCCGCTGGCGCGAACTGGAGAAGGTGGAGATCCTGCACATCCTCACCTTCAACCCCGCGCCTTATGTGGCGCCGGAGATGGCCGGACACTTCCACCACACGGCCTTCTTCACCGGGGCCAATGTGCGCGAAGCCGTCAACGATGGCCGGGCGGACTATGTGCCCATCTTCCTCTCGGAGATTCCCAGCCTCTTCCGCAACGAGTATCCCATCGATGTGAGCATCATCCATGTCTCCCCTCCGGACGAGCACGGCTTCTGCAGCTACGGCATCGGCGCGGAAGTCACCAAGCCCGCAACCGAGGCGGCGCGCATCGTCATCGCCCAGGTCAACCCGCGCATGCCCCGCGTGCACGGAGACAACTTCATCCATGTGAGCAAGATCAAGGCCTTCGTGGAGGTGGACGACCCCTTGGTGGAGATCGTGCAGGGCACGGTGAGCGACAAGAACAAGGCCATTGGCCGCAATGTGGCCACCTTGATCGAGGACGGCGCCACCCTGCAGATGGGCATTGGCGGCATTCCCGACGCCGTGCTGCTCTACCTCGAGGACAAGCGCGGCCTGGGCATCCACACGGAGATGTTCAGCGATGGCGTGGTGAAGCTGGTGGAGGAGGGGGTCATCACCAACGACCGCAAGACCCTGCACCCGGGCAAGATGGTGGCCAGCTTTTGCATGGGCACCAAACGCCTCTACGACTTCGTGGCGGACAATCCCCTCATCGAGTTCCACCCCAGCAACTATGTGAACGACCCTTTCAATGTGGCCAGGAACGACAAGATGGTGGCCATCAACAGTGCCCTCTCCGTGGACTTGACGGGGCAGGTGAACAGCGACAGCATCGGCACGCGCATCTACAGCGGCTTTGGCGGACAGGTGGACTTCATTCGTGGTGCCAGCCGCAGCGTGGGCGGCAAGCCCATCATCGCCCTGCCCGCCACGGCCAAGAACGACACCCAGACGCGCATTGTGCCCACCCTGGCGCCGGGGGCGGGCGTGGTCACCAGCCGCGCCGATGTGCACTATGTGGTGACGGAGTACGGCGTGGCCTATCTGCACGGCAAGAGCATTCGCCAGCGGGCCCGCGCCCTCATCGATGTGTCCGCTCCGGAATTCCGCGAGGAACTGGAGGCGGAGGCCCGGCGCTTGCGCTACCTGTAACATCCTTTCGCCCTTCCCTTTGGCCATTCTCGGCCACGGTGTGACACAAAGAGGGTCGTCCAGCAGGACGGCCCTCTCTCCTTTTCATTCATGAATCTTGAATCAGAAAGCCTTGCGGCGCTGATTTGCGACAGCTGAAGCTGATCCATTTGACGGCCGTCACACCTCCTGAAGTCCGGCAATGCCATGCTTCTCCCCGCATGCCGGACACCATCCGGGTGCATGGGCGGCCCTCAATTCGGCATGAGCGCGCAGCCTGTTCCCGCCGCCCCGTTCCCGCCTGGCTCCGGCTGACACACACACAGCAAGGAGCGCATCATGAAGAGCTGTCATCCTGTCGAGCCCGTGCCGTGGTGGCGGCGCGAGCTGGCCGGGGCCGCCGTGTGGCTGGTCCTGTGGCCCCTCAACCTGTCGCTGGCCCAGTGTCCGCCAGTGATCCCGCCCCCTTCCTGCCTGCCGGAGATGGAACCCAACAACGAAATCTGGCTGGCGGCCCCCTGGCCGGTGGAGCAGCCCCTCTGCGGCACCCAGAGCGCGGCCACCGGTTCCGACTTCTTCCAGCTGCTGGGCGTGCCGGCGGAGATGGGCCTGACCATCACCCTTGTGCCGGACACCTTCAATCCCCTGCTGCGCCTGTGGACCCTGGAAGGGGGCAATCCCCGGCTGCTGGCCACCAGCGACGAGCACGGCTGGTGCCAGGCGGAGCAGATCACCGGTGGCGGCTGGGATCCCTGTCAGGTGCTTGTGCCCGTGGGCAATCTGATCCTGGAAGTGGCGCAGAGCCCCTTGTCCCTGCCTTCCACAGGCAATTGGATGGCCACCTCCGCCGTGGTGTACACGCCGGTGCCGGTGGGGGATTGCTGCCAGCTTCCGCTGGCGGTGGGCTCCTTTCCCTTCACGGACACCCAGAACACGGGCAGCCTCTTTCGCGACATGGGCTTCGGGCCTTCGGCGGATGTGTGGTACCGGCTGGACCTGCCTTCCGCGGGCATCCTGACGGCACAGACCTGCGCGGGCGGCACCACTTTCGACACCGTGCTGCGAGTGGTGGACACCGACTGCTCCACCGTGCTGGACTTCAACGACGACAGCCCCCGCTGCGGAGTGGGCAGCACGAGCAGCTGGCTGCGCAAGGCCCTGCCCGCCGGGATCGTCTATGTGGTGGTGGAGGGCTCGGGAAATGCAACGGGTACCTTTCAGCTGGACCTGGCATTCACCACCTGTGCGGGTGTCAGCCCGGATCCCGGCATGCTCTACGAGACGGAACCCAATGACGAGTGGTCCATGGCCCAGCCCTGGCCTGTGGATCAGGGCCTCTACGGAGAGCAGGGGCTGACGGGGGACAGCGACTGGTTCGCCCTGGCCGGCCTGCTACCGGGCGAGATCCTGCAGGTGTCCCTGCAGCCCGACACTTTTGATGCGGTGTTGCGCGTGTACCGCGTGAGCGGTGGCAGCCCGGCGCTGGTGGCCGAGTCCAACGCGGGTGGCTACTGCGAGGCGGAGCTTGTGACTGTTGGGGGCTGGGATCCCTGCACGGAGCTCTTTCCGGTGGACCAGCTCCTGGTGGAAGTCTCCCAGGGCCTGTCGGGCGCGCCAGCCATGGGACACTACAGCGCCAACGCCCTGGTGCTGGCGCCAGGGATTCCCGCCGGCGATTGCTGCCAGGTACCGCTGGTGGTGGACGCTTTCCCCTTCGTGGACACCCGGAACAGCGGCGTGGCGTTCCGGGACATGGGCTTCGGCCCCAGCCCCGATGTGTGGTACCGCGTGGAACTGGATCAGGCGGGAGTCCTCACCGCCAAAACCTGCGGCGGCCAGACCACCTTCGACACGGTGCTTCGCGTGGTGGACGAGGATTGCAGCACCGTCCTGGCGGTGAACGACAACAGCGCAATGTGCGGGCGGGGCAGCGTGCAGAGCTGGCTCAGCACCTGTCTTGGCGCGGGCACCTGCTATGTGGTGGTGGAAGGCCTGGACGCGGCCTCCGGCACCTTCACCCTCTCACTTGATGTGCGGCCCAGCGTGGGCGTCCCCAGCCTGATGGTGGGTGAATGGGGGCGTTTGGCGGAGGACTGGCACCAGCACTACGGGCCAGGCAGCAGCCGGCTGGTGCTGCTGGCGGACGATGCCTGCGGCCGCGTGGGCCAGGTGAATTTCCACGCCCGGGTGCCCGAAGGCCCGAGCCTTGTGCTGGGTACCGACACGGACGGCCGGGAAGCCTGGCTGGCCACGCAGCATGTGGCCACGGAGGACGCCGGCGGCTGGTCCCTGGCCTTTGATCCCTCCCTTTTGCGCAGCAGTCCCGGCCCGGTGATCTTCAGTGCCGAGCTGATCCTGGACGACGGTTCCATGCACCAGGTGGAACAGGAATCCTGGTATGCCCCCAATCTGGAGCCGGAGGCCCTGGTGGAAGGGCTGGAGCACGAGGAGATCGTCTACGGCGAGCAGGTCACCCTGCGCCCGGCTGACAGTGCGCTGCCCGGCACCTGTGTGGGCTGGAGTGTGGCGGAGAAGGCGCTGGAGTGGTCGCGCAGCGTGCCTGCGGTGAATCAGCGCGGTGTCAGCGACAGCCACTGCGCCCCGGCGGCGGCGGCGGCCTGCCTGGAGTGGCTGGACGCCACCTATGGCAGCCAGGTGACCGGTGGCTTGAGCGGCGACTCGCTCACGGCGGCCCTTGGCACCTACATGGGCACCAATGCCGACCCCGCCAACCCGGGCACCAAGCCTTCCAACATGGTGAGCGGACTGCAGGGCTGGATTGACGACCACGGCGGCGGCTACACCGTGCACACAGAGAATCCTGCCACGCCGGCGGGCATGCAGGACCAGGGCGAGGCCCAGGGCCAGGATGTGATTCTGGTGCTTGAGTGGGCCGATGGCGGCGCCCACGCCGTCACTCTGAGCAGCATCCACAACCTGCCCCAGGAGGACGGCACCGTGCTGATGGACTTCATGGATCCCTGGACGGGCGGAACCCAGTGGGGCAGCTTCGACCCCGCCACCGGGACCTTCAGCGGTTATGGAGACGGTGGGGATGGCGGCGCCACGGGCATGGCCACCTATGTGTGCCCGGTGGGGGATTCCCCCGGCCCCGCCCGTACCACATGGGAGGCCTTCGATGGTCCGCTCAGCATCCCGGTGCCCATGGGGCGCTCCTGGTTGAAACTGGCCTTCCTGGATCCTTACGGCAAAAGCCGCGAGCTCTTCAGCATCGTGGAGCGCCGTCCACCGGAGGCCCCCTGGGTGCTCATTGAAAGGGTGGATCCCGCACTCGTGCGCCTCAGCTGGGCGGCGGTGCGCGATGCGGTGGCCTACCGCATCTACCGCAGCCCGAACGGAATCTTCACCCTGGCGGACATGGAGCCCTGGCTGGAAACCACCGCCTGCGAAGCGTGGGATTCCACCGATGATGGCGGGGGTGGCGGGCGCTGGTTCTACCGCGTGGTGAGTGTCTACGAACAGTGATGAGGGCCGGGAGTCGGCGGGAAGTGAGCCATGGATGAAGGGCCGTTGGCCAGCGCTGCCAGACTCCCATGAACAGTTGGACAAAGGGAGGGCGCCCGCGGGCGCCCTCCTTAGGGTGTTGGGGTTCAGGGGCGGATCAGAAGGAACCGAAACTTCCGCTGCGTCCCCGGCGCTTGTCCCATTTCAGGTCTTCCAGGAGGTCGCTCTTCACCCGCACCAGCAGATGGTAGGAGCCCCGGCGCGGATCCCAGGTGAAGTGGCCCTCCCAGCAGTGCATGTCCCGGTAGATGTTCAGGCTCTGGGAGGAGAAGGACTTGGCCTCGATGTCGTAGTGCAGGCCACTGGAGAGTTTCCAGTTGCGGCTGAGGTTCAGGCTGCCCCGCAGATCCACCAGGCTGCGCTTGATGGGCGTGAGGGGGTTGCTCTTGTCCTGGCTCCACGACCAGGTGGCGGTGAGGGTCCAGGGAATACTCAAGTCCGCGCTGCCAAAGGAAGGTGCGAAGCGCGTGTCGTCCTCGTCGTCGATGGGGGCAACAGCCTGGGTGCTGACACCGCGACCTCCGCCCAGGCGCGTGCTCACCGTGACGCTGGTGCTGCTCAGGCGGGGCAGGCGGCCATCCTGCCACACATAGCGGGCCACCTTGCGCCCGGTGGCGGCATGGGTTTGATAAGGCGAGTGGGTGGTGCTCATCTGCAGGTTCAGGCTGCCCAGCGGCCCAAGACGCAAGCCGGAAGCCTGCAGGGGGTCCAGGGACCAGGTGCTTTGGAAGTCGGACAGGCGCAGGCTGTCGGCCATGAAGTTGTAACTGGCCCCCGTGCTCAGGCGCAGCAAGTCCGTTTTGATGCTGGCCGCTGGGGCAGCGCCGCCTGTCGCCGCGCTGTCAGCATCGGCGCCGGATGCCGCCTGTGCCGTCTCCGGCGCCTTCCACTTGCTCTGCCACAATTGTCCCAGACTCATGCCCAGGCTGAGGCTCTCGCGGGAGGGCGTGGCGCCGTAGATGCTGTTGCGAAAACGGTCCAGCTCCAGGACCAGGCTGTCGCCCTGGCTGGCGCGCTGCACATACCCCCAGCTCTCCTTGGAGAAGTCCGGCGTCCAGGTGGCACTAAGGCTGGGGCTGAGCACATGGCGCAAGGCCTCCAGGCGGCCGAACTTCGGGTAGATCACGCCGTAGAGCTGGGTGGAACTGGCCAGGGTGGCGCTGAAAGTCTGGCGCGTGGCGAAAGCGCTCACCGTGGTGCTGTCCAGGGTGCCGTCGCTGTGCCGCGTGAAGGCCTGCACCTCGTCCACCCAGATGGAAGTGGCGCTGAGGCTGGGAGTCAGGGCCAGAGGGCCCACCTTGCCGGGTATGCCCAGGTTCAATCCATGACGGACGCCACGCCGGTTGGTGGCATCGGCCCACTTCAGCCCATCCATCTCGTAGCGGCTCTCTCCCCGGCTGGACAGTTTCAGCGTGGCGCCTGCGAGCCATTGCCCCAGCGCTCCGCCGCCCGCCGTAGCATTGCCGCCCTGACCCAATGCCTTCAGCGGGCTCCAGGTGGGAAAGGTCACATCCAGCACGGGCAGCGCACCCGTGGTCCGCTGGGTCTCCAGGTTCTGCGTGCCGCTGCCGTTCAAGGTCCAGCGGATGCCCGCCTCGGGAAAGGACCCCGCCAGGCTGAGATTGCTTGTCAAGTTCTGGGTGAGGCGGGTGATGGCGTTGTCGCTGTTTTCCTCGTAGTACTGCTTGCTGGAAGCCATGGCCACCTTGCTGCGGAAACTGAGGTAGGGGGTGATGGCCTGGTCGTGGCTCCAGCGCAGGTCCCAGCCCTCCCGGTCCCGGGTGCGTGTCAGGTTGTAGCTGCCCGCCAATTGGCCGCGATCGCCGGGCCGCCACTGGTAGCGCGTCAGATTCTCGAAGAGCCAGTCTGGCCCGTTCTCGGCGTAGCTCACGCGCATCTGGGTGTCCCAGGTGTCCGAAGCCGCCCAGTACCAGCCCAGGTGATCCAGTTTGCGGCCCTGCTGTTCGGTTTGGCCGAAGCTGGGTAGGATGATGCCGCTGGCACGACCGCGCTTCAGGCTGAAGAGGGCCACCGGGCTGTAGAGAGTCGGAACCGCGCCGAAGTGCAGGGTCACATCCTTGGCGAAGACCTTGTCCTTCACCAGCATTTTCAACTTGCGCGCCTTGAAGTGATAGTGCGGGCAGCCTTCGTCGCAAGTGGTGAAAACCGCGTTGGCCACATGCATTTCCTTGCCCGCCACGCGCTTCACCCGGGAGCCGCCGTAGAAGCTGGGGTCCTCCGCCGCGCGACCGTCGCGGATGTAGCCCTGGCGGGTGCGGATGTCCAGGCTCATGCTGCGGCCGTAAAGCACCTGGTTGCCATCGGTAAACACGGGCCAGGGCAGCTCCGGGCGCAGGCGCAGGCTGTCCGTCGGTTCAAGGCTCAGCGCCAGGGGGCGCTCCGGGGTGGCGGGAGTGCCCATGCCCTTCAGGCTCTGGCCCGCGCCCAGTTCCAAGCCACCTTCGCAGGTGCCGTTCTCCATAGGCGGAGATTCCACCGTGGCGCCCGGAGCATCCGACCAGGCCTCCACGCGGTTTCTCTCCCAATCCACCAGAAGTTCGGGGCTTTCCAGACTCATGCCCAGGAATTGCAGGCTGCTGCGGCCGGCCAAAAGGGTGCGGCGGCCGTCGATTTGCATGAAGAGGCTGTCGGCCTTGTAGGTGACCACACTGTCCTGGATGGCCGTGAAGCCGCTGCCCACGAGCTGGCTGGAGGGGTTGAAGGGCGCGGCCGAAAGCCTGTGGCAGGTGAGAAGCAGGATGCCCAGCCCCATCAGGCGGGAGAGCGGCAGGCATCTCGGAATCATGGCGCCTCCAGCTGGCCCGCCCGCGTGCGCGGGAGCGGCTAACGAAAAAGCCGCGTTTCCGCGGCTTGTGGGCCGCAAGGGCGGCCAAAGTGGGCGATGCGGGGCTCGAACCTGCGACCTCTGGTATGTGAGACCAGCGCTCTGACCAACTGAGCTAATCGCCCGACAGGCCCCAAGTATATCACCTGCCCTGCGACCAGTCAAGAGTGGGGCGACAGGCCTGCGCTCTTTGTTATGTTGTGCCCGCCGCGCGCCCGGGGCGAGGCCACGGATCATTCCACATCTTTTCAGCATCGCGAGGAACAGGATGAGTATCCGCATCGGCATCAACGGTTTCGGCCGCATCGGCCGTCTGGTCTTTCGTCGCGCCATCACCATGGGCGGCATTGAAGTGGTGGGCATCAACGACCTCACCAGCGCCGCCGTGTTGGCCCATCTGCTGAAGTATGACAGCACCCACGGCCGCTTCCAGGGCCAGGTGGAGGTGGATGGCGATGCCATCGTGGTGAACGGCCAGCGCATTCCCATCAGCGCCCACAAGGATCCGGCCCTCATTCCGTGGAAGGAGCTTGGCGCCACCATCGTCGTGGAGGCCACGGGCGTCTTCACCACCAGCGCCGATCTGGACAAGCACCTCGCCGGCGGCGCCGAGCGCGTGGTGCTCACGGTTCCACCCAAGGACGCCATCGACAACATCATCGTCATGGGCGTGAACGACGAGAGCCTGAAGCCCACCGATCGCAAGGTGAGCAACGCCTCCTGCACCACCAATTGCCTGGCGCCCGTGGCCAAGGTGCTGCACGACTCCTTCGGCATCCTGCACGGACTGATGACCACGGTGCACGCCTACACCAACGACCAGCGCATTCTGGACCTGCCCCACAAGGACCTGCGCCGCGCCCGCAGCGCCGCCGTGAACATCATTCCCACCACCACCGGTGCCGCCCGCGCCGTGGGCAAGGTCATTCCCGCCCTGGCCGGCAAGCTGGACGGCTTCGCCATGCGCGTTCCCGTGGTGGACGGCAGCGTGGTGGACCTGAGCTGCCGGCTGGCCCGCAAGGTGACGGCGGCCGAAATCAACGCGGCCATCCGGACGGCGGCCCAGGGCCCCATGAAGGGCGTGCTGGAATACACGGAGGATCCCATCGTGTCATCCGATGTGGTAGGAAACCCCCACAGCAGCATCTTCGATGCGGCCCTCACCAGCGTCATCGGCGATGACTTTGTGAAGGTGGTGTCCTGGTACGACAACGAGTGGGGCTACAGCTGCCGGGTGGTGGACTTGGTGAAGCGTCTGGCGGCTTTCTAAAGACAATGCGCAGGGCCCCTTCCCGGAAGGGGCCTTTTCTTGCGGGGGAACCCATGGCCAAGTTGAGTGTGCGGGATGTGGAGCTGAAGGGCCGGCGCGTGCTCTGCCGGGTGGACTTCAATGTGCCGCTGGACGCGGAGCGACGCGTGACGGACAATCTGCGCATCCGCGCCGCCCTGCCCACCCTTCGCCTGATGCTGGAGAAGGGCGCTCGCCTGATTCTGATGAGCCACCTGGGGCGTCCCAAGGGCGCTCCGGAGACCAAGTACAGTCTGGCTCCCGTGCGGGAGGAATTGGAGAAGCTGCTCGGGCGGCCCGTGGCCTTCGCCACGGATTGCGTGGGCGATGAAGCCCTTGCCCAGGCTATGGCCCTCAGGGACGGCGAGGTGCTCCTTTTGGAGAACCTGCGCTTCCATGCCGGCGAGGAGAAGAACGAGGAAAGCTTCACGGCGGCCCTGGCCCGCCTGGGCGAGGTCTATGTGAACGACGCCTTCGGCACGGCCCACCGCGCCCACGCATCCACGGAAGGCGTGGCCCGGCACCTTGGCGGCGGGGCGGCGGGCCTGTTGATGGAGCAGGAGCTGCGCTACCTGCACGACGAGCTGGCCCATCCGCGCCGTCCCCTGGTGGCCGTGCTGGGCGGTGCCAAGGTCTCGGGCAAGATCGATGTCATCACCCACCTCATGGACAAGGTGGACACGGTCATCGTGGGTGGAGGCATGATTTTCACCTTCTACAAGGCCATGGGGCTGGAGATTGGCCGCAGTCTGCTTGAGGCCGATCGCGTGGAGATGGCGGCGGAGATCCTGGAGCGCTTCCGCCTGCGTGGCGTGGAACTGCTCTTGCCCGTGGATGTGGTGGTGGCCAGTGCCGTGGAAGCCGGGGCCACCACCCAGGTCTGCCCCCGGGAAGCCCTGCCGGCCGACGGCATTGGCGTGGATATCGGGCCTGAGACCCTGGCCCTCTACCGCAGCCGTCTGCGCGCCGCCGCCACCGTGGTGTGGAACGGCCCCATGGGCGTCTTCGAGATAGCGGACTTCGCCCACGGCACGCGGGGAGTGGCGGAAGCCATCGGCGAGGCAACGGCCCTGGGCGCCTCCACGGTTGTGGGCGGTGGCGACAGCGCCGCGGCGGTGCAGGCCTTTGGCCTGGAGAAGGCTTTCAGCCACATTTCAACAGGTGGCGGAGCCAGTCTGGAGCTGCTGGAAGGCAAGGCCTTGCCCGGTGTCGTTGCCTTGAGCGATGTCTGACTCTGCGCGAGGTCATCGGCGGAAGCTTGCGCCGGTGGGCGCGAAATCCTATCCTTTGCGCTTTCGTCGAAAGGTGAATCCCGTGCGCACGCTGCTGGTTGCCGGCAACTGGAAAATGCACATGCTCAATCACGAGGCCGTCAGTCTGGCTCGCCAGCTGAAGGTGCGCTGCTTGGGCTTGCATCGCGTTACGCTGGCCATTTTTCCGCCCTTCACCGCATTGACGGCCGTGGCGGAGATCCTGAGCGATTCCGACCTGCAGTTGGGCGCGCAGAACTTGCACGACCAGCGCACGGGTGCCTTCACCGGCGAGATTTCCGGCGACATGATCCGCAGCGCTGGCGGCAGCTGGGTGCTCATTGGACACAGCGAGCGTCGCCAATTCTTCGGGGATGCGGATGCCTGGGTCAACCGCAAGGTGCACGCCGCCCTGGAGGCGGGCCTGCGTCCCGTGCTGTGTGTGGGCGAGAGCCTGGCCGAACGCCAGGCGGGCCAGCTGGAGGCCGTGCTGCGCCGTCAGCTGACGGAGGGCCTTGCCGGTCTCACGGCGGAATCCGCGGCGGATCTGGTGCTGGCCTATGAGCCGGTGTGGGCCATCGGCACAGGTGTGGTGGCCAGCCCGGAGCAGGCCCAGGAGGCCCACGCGCTGCTGCGCGCCATGGTGGCGGGCCTGCTTGGCGCGGACGCCGCGGGGCGCATGTCCATTCTCTACGGCGGATCCGTGAAGCCGGACAATGCCCGTCAGCTCATGGGCATGCCCGATATCGACGGCGCCCTGGTGGGCGGAGCCAGTTTGAAGGCCGATGATTTTTGCGCCATCGCCCAGGCGGCAGATGGCGTGGTGAAATAACAAAGGAGTTGCCGTGTACATCGCGGTGGTCATCCTGACCGTGCTTGTGGCGGCCATCCTGGTGGTGGTCATCCTGTTGCAGTCGTCCAAAGGCAGTGGCCTGAGTGCCACTTTCGGTGGCGGGGCCGGCGGGGAGGCCATGCTCTCCAGCCGCCAGGCGGCCACCGTCCTGCACAAGCTCACCATTTATCTGGTGGCGCTCTTCATGTTCCTGTGTCTGTTGGCCACGCTCATCTCCGGCCGTCGGGACAC
>Ga0172367_10007189_pt1 | contig 12833 bp, 11 predicted proteins | sample Lak10m_FD_114542 | JGI IMG/M metagenome (GOLD analysis project Ga0172367, IMG submission 114542) | Freshwater microbial communities from Kabuno Bay, South-Kivu, Congo - kab_022012_10m | ecosystem: Environmental > Aquatic > Freshwater > Lake | place: Democratic Republic of the Congo: South-Kivu...
CACAGCGATAACAGGCTGGCCCGCACCGAAATAGCACTGTTGTTTGATGTTGGTACCAAAGCTCTGGGTATGAGCCGCAGGGAAGTGGCCCAGCTTATCGCAGGCAACCTGCAGCAAAGCTTTAATCCGGAGTTGTATGGGAGGGGGTGAATTGAGAAAAAGAAATAGTTTGTTTATTTTGAAATGATTGAATAAACACATTTTTAACCAATTAATTTTGACAGATATGAATAATGAGTGTAATGCCGTTTTGATCCAAGTTGTATCAATTCAAAAATACATATTCAGTAGTAACAAACTGAAAGAGAACATTGGCGCATCTTATATCGTAGAAAAGTTACTTTTTGGCCACAACGGGTTGCTATATAATACATTACTTGGTTTTTCTTCCGCTCATTTTGAACTTGATGATTGGGGAAAGGCAATCGGTAATGGAAAAGTTGAGATTGGATACATAGGAGGTGGGAATGCCCTCATCTTATTTAATAAGGTTAACGATGCAAAAGATTTTATCAAAACGTTTTCTTTAAATTCCATACTTTATTTTCCCGGATTACAATTGGCATTCGGAATAAAGGAAAATTTTGTAAAGGATAATTATAAATATGAGTTTCAGATTCTACTTGAAAATCTGAGATCAGGAAAATCAAGTTATATTCCTTTAACAAGTGTATTTAAACATGGAATAACGGCTGACTGTCCCCTAAGTAATGAATCAGCAGAGGTAAAAGATATAAAAAGTGGTCAGTATATTTCACGGGTTTCTTATTCAAAATTCTTAGCTGCCATCCATGCTCAGGAAAATCAATTCACAACGTATGAAGAGTTAGGGGATGATTACCAACTTACAGATGAAACAGACAAACTAGGACAGGAAGATGAAGCTTCTTATATCGCTGTTGTTCACGTTGATGGGAATGGGATGGGTAAGGTTTTTGCCAATATTGATAGTCTTGATGTATTACGCCTTAAATCCAAAGCAGTTTCTGCTAAAGCAGCATCTGCAATGAAAAGTTTAATCGGGCATCTGGTTAAACTACATCAAGATAGCATGCTTGATGAACTTGACTTAAAAACGGCTGATAAGAAATTTATTCTTCCAATTCGACCTATTCTTGTTGGTGGTGATGATATTACTTTCATTTGCGAAGGAAGAATAGGTATATACCTGGCTGAGAAATTTATAGAGTATTTTTATGACAAAGATGAACGAACAAAACCAGATGATAGTTCTGAAAAACTAATGGATGGTGCTTGTGCGGGAATAGCTATCGTAAAATCACACTTCCCGTTTTATAAAGCAGTTCAATTGGCTGAGGAATTATGTAGCGAAGCCAAAAAAGAAGCCAGAGAAAAAAAAGGTACTTCATGGATTTCATTCTATTATTCTGCGACAACTTTTTCTGGTAATTTAAAAGAACTAAGACAAAGAACACACAGTTCTTCACACGGTTCGCTATATTATGGACCTTATGAATTATTTAATATTACTTCTGATAAATCTATAGAATTACTTAAAAAGTCCATTCTTTATTTTAAATCTAAATGGCCAACTAATAAAGTAATGGCACTTCGAGAAGTAATAGCTGATACAAAGGGTGCCATCCAACTATTTGAAAAGGAAATACAAGAAATCGGACACGAACTCCCTGAGAATCGAAAGGCAATTTGGGATGATGAGGGAACTCCTTTCTTTGATCAAATAGAGTTAAAAGATTTTTATTTAAATTCACTCCTTAACCAAACTTCTGATGAAAATAACAATTAAGACCTTGTCGCCTCTAATGTCAGCCACTGGTGAAAGCTCCGCACTTATTGATGCAGATGTAAAATTTGATAAATATGGTTTCCCATATATTCAGGCAAAAACCTTTAAGGGACTTTTGCGGGAGAGTACTACTGAAGTTTGTGAAATATTAGGAATGGAAACCATGATAATCAATGAATTATTTGGTGCTCCGGGAGCAAATAAACAGGGTTTGTTGCAATTTAATAGCTTATTCATTAAAGGGTATGATGAAATTGAGAATGATTTAAAGTCAATTTCGGGTTTGAATAACTCCTTTGTTAAAAAATATTTTACTGAATTACGTCAGCAAACCACTATAAAAAATGGAATTGCAAAAGACAAATCCTTAAGAAAATATCGTCTTATTAAAGAGGGTGTTTCTTTTGAGACGGAAATTGAGATGATCCCTCCAGAGTACGTGGATCTTATTAAAAAAGCACTGATAAATTTAAGGTATATTGGGACACGGAGAAATCGTGGTTTCGGTAAAATAATGATAACACAAAATGAAATCACAGAAAACAATGAATCGTTATCTAATGATGAAACGCAACAGTTGATAGAAAAGGAGGGGAAATTCCATCTTACTTTCACAATCAATACATTGAATAATCTGATTGTGTCCAAAGTTATTGGAGAGCAGAATACGGTTTCAACAGAAAAACATATTCCCGCTCAGATGATTAGGGGTCTGGTTGCAGGATTAATTATTCAAAACGAAAAACTTTCGAATGATAATGCACATATTAATAATAAGTTCAGTTCAATAATATTGAACGGTGGTGTTAAATTTAACCATGCGTTTTTTGAAGATACTTTCCCCATTCCGAAAGTTTATGGATTTGAAAAAACCGTAAATGACAGCAAAGCTGAATTTGTTTTTGAAAGCAAAAAACCATTAAAGACCATGAGTGGTTATGGTACAATTAATGAAAAAGCTATTAAAACAAAGAACGTTGAAACCTCTTTTAGTTTCCATACCACACGATTTAACAATCGAACTGCTGGAAGGAGCACAAAGGAAGATGGTGCCATTTTTTATTATGAAGGTATTTCTTCAAATCAACACTTTACTGGAAGAATTGAAGGAGACATTAAAGATTTGTTTTACATTCAAACATTGCTTCAACAAAATAAAGGCATTCACCGAATGGGAAGGTCGAAAACAGCCCAATATGCTAAAGTAGGGTTTGAAAATATTAAAATTGAATCAGTAACGGAAACAAAAGGGATTGATTCCTCCGCATACTTAGTGTTTGTGAGCCCAGTTATTACTTACAATATGTTTGGGATGGCAGTACCTGATTTGGATGTGATTAAAACAGAGCTAGAATCTTATAATATCAAAATTTCAGAAATTTTAACTACTACTTCATTGCGGATGAATGAAGGTTATATGGGAACTTGGCAATGCAAAATGCCACGTGAAGCTTCTTTTGATATTGGCACTACGGTAAAGATTAAATTTGACGGAACGCTAAATAGAGAATTGTTGGAATTTAAGGGAATTGGAGAAAAAACAAACGAGGGATTCGGCCGCATTGCAGTAATGACTTTGAAGGATAGCTTAGACAGGATATCGATTGACCAAAAAAGTAAGGATATTGAGGAAACACAACAAACAAATAATGATTCTTCGTCACATTCATTAATATGTGAACTTATGGAGAAACAACGTGCGTATGAATTTTCAAATAAGCTACACATTGAAGCCATTAACTTTGCAAGTTCTTATACTAAAAAGATTCCCAATTCACTGATATCTAAACTAAAAGAAGTTTTAAAAACATGTTCAAACCAGGAATACTGGAACCAATTCATGTTAAATATAAAAGGGAAAAAAGCTGAACGTACACTTGATGATGCAAATTTATTGAGTTGGGTTAAGACCTTGAAAATTCCAGATTCAGCAAAGGTAGATAACCCTGATTTTGAAACACAAAAATCATTCTGGATTTCATTTTTTAAGGCTTTACGTGTTAAATCAAATAAAAACAAGGAGAATGGACAGCAATAGCGCAATTACTGGAAAGATAGTTTTACAGGCAACAGTTGAAAATACAAGTCCTTTACTTATCGGTTGTGGTACGAATAATGAAGTTGACTTTGAGGTCATAAAGGATATATATGACAGACCTTATATCCCAGCTTCAGGCTTTGCCGGTATGCTCAAAAATAGCATGTTTAAGGAACTTAAAGTTGCAGATATTTCATCCTCATTAAAACATTTTTGGGGTAGCGAAAATGCAGATGAAAAAGACGTTAGCCAAAGTCATATAATTATTGATGATCTTAAAGTAGATGGAGAATACATGATTGTTGAAAGGGATAGTGTTGCAATCAATCATACTACCAATTTGGGCATGAATAAGAGTAAATTCGATTACCAATTTATTGAACCTTCAGCAAGATTCAACCTTAATATGGAGATTACCATCAGGAAAGGGTTTAATAAGGATGAATTTGAACAATTTATACTCTTTATGATCGAAAAAGGGAAAGATGGCTCCTATCAGCAAGGTGCATTCAAGAGTAGTGGCTTTGGCTTATTGCGTTGGTCTGATGTTAAAATTTTTGCGTTTGACTTCCCTGATAAAAACACTGAGTGGTTTAATTTTTTACAATCGAAAGACGCTAATGGTCTAACTAATGTGTATAATGAGAATAGGTCTTGCACTCTTAAGCGGAAAATTAAAAACGAACTGACATTCAAAGGACTTTTTCACATAAAGAATTCGCTTATAATCAGAAATGATGATGCCGGAACAAACACTTCTAAAGAAAGTGCGCCAGACAAAATTCATTTATGTAATTCTCTTGGTGAGCCTTTGATTTCTGGTAAGACTTTTCGTGGTGCATTGCGGCATAGAGCGACAAAAATACTAAATACTATAGGTTCTTTGGGAACCTCTGTTGTGATCAATAATATTTTTGGATATGTTGAACCATCAGATAAAGGTGCTGAGGCTATCCCAGGTAAACTGACTACATTTGAAACTGTTGTAAGAAATGCAGAAGAATCACAAATACAACCTCGTGTTAAGATTGACAGATTTACAGGAGGTACCATTGATTCTGCCTTAATGCAAAATCTTCCCCTTTGGCATAAGAATGAACATTTTGAACTCCAATTCAAGATAAAAGATTGCAAAGACTATGAAGCTGGGCTAATGCTCCTTGTTATGAAAGACCTCATGAATGGGGATATTGCGATAGGAGGAGAGAAAGCCATCGGCAGAGGTGTCCTTATAGGAGAAAGCTTAGTTATTTCCGGTTTTATAAACTCAAAAGATGGGCATGAAAAGAAAGAATGTAAATTGAGTTTTAATGGAGATGGACTCGTGGATAAATCCAGCATAAATGAAATAAATAATTGGGTAAGTGAACTTTTAAAATATTAAGCAATGGAACAACAATATTTAATTGAAAGGTGTAAATCAGATGTATCGTTTTTATTAAAAGAAGATGCATTTGAAACAAATATTAGGAAATTTTCTAATGCTAAAGCTATTGTCTGGTACTTCAATAAAATTGTATTTTATAATATAGCAGATTCCATTTGGAGTCAAGATTTAGGAGCCTGGAATGATATTGTTCGATTGCGTTTATTCGACCAGGATCAGGAATTGCATATTTGGCGGGGTAATAATTGTTTGAAGGGCAGATTGAGAGTTGATAGTTCAGGAAATGAAACAGAATTTGCAACTGCACATCAACTACTAAATGGAACTACGCATGAGGTAAACAAAGATGGAATCATTTCAACAGAAGAAAAAGGGACGAAGTTTTTTTTGCCTTATCCTGAATTGAAAGCCATTATAGGTTTAAACGATAGGATTGATTTGATAACCCGGAACTATATTGGATATAGCCAAGCAGGTCAGGCAAGTTTTGTGGATGCCCGTTTTGTGAATATAGAGATTTACCGTCAAAAAAATTGATGAATTATGGAAAAAGCAACAATTGAGCTGTTTGGCAAAGGATGGAAGTTGACCTTCGAAAATAATACGACAATGATGATTAATTGGCCGAGTATCCCCAAAGAATGGGATAAGGCAGTTATTAACGTAAAGCGAGTGAAAGGACAACCCACGCAATTAATTAATGGAAAATCCATCATAAATAAAAAGGAATATACTTCTTCAAATCCACAAGGAGGTGAAAAAAATAAAACGCCTATGAATTCTCAAAAGAATGTTTCAGCAAAAGCGCCTTACAATTTTGTTCCATTGAATGAACAGGTTGTATATCCAGAAGATCAAAATGTATTTTTTGACAGGTATGACCCGGAGAGAAATACTGGAATTATCGATATAGAGATCGTTAATCTTACACCCTTATATATAAAAGGCAGTGGTGGTAATTTCATAACTATTAATGATAAACCAATTATTCCTGGATCTTCAATGCGCGGTTTAATAAGGAGTTTAGTTGAATTATTATCTTATTCCCAACTAAATTTTATAAATGATTCTAAATTGTATTATAGATCTTTTGCAGATCATGCTTTAAGATTAAGAACTGAATATAATAATGCTATTACCTCACAAACTAAAGTTGGAATCCTATTTAAGACAAAAGAAAAGAACTATATTTTAGTACCTTCAAGATTACTTGGAACAATTAACGACACTTCCAAAGAAAATACATGTACTTATGACGAATCGAACAATGAATGGAAATTATATTCTGGAAAGATGCCTGGTGGCCAAACAGCAAAAAGAAAGAACTACCTTATTGAGGGACAGGAAATTGACAATGTTAATGGTATAAGCATACTAAGAAACTCCACCATTATTGAAGATTATAAGAACGATGCTACGAGAAAAGGATTGGATGTGCTTGCAGAATTAGAATCTAAGAACCTTTATAAGAGTAATGGAATCCCAATTTTCTATCAATCAGATTCTTCAGGGAATATAACATCGTTTGGGAATACTTTGAAATATCGACTCCCATATAATAAAAGCATCAAAGATCATCTTTATCAAGCACATAAAGAAACCTCTGACAAGCTGGATATCTCAAATTTAATTTTTGGTTTTTTGCCTGATAAGAAATCAGAAAATCCAGGCAGAGCCACACGTGTCTTTTTTGAAGATTTGTGCTGCTGTAACCCAGAATTTGAATCCGAAAAGATATTACAAATATTAAGTAGCCCAAAACCAACCTCATTTCAACTTTATCTTGAGCAACCTAATGGAATAAATACTCCTAAGAAAGATATTAGGCACTGGAATGATAATTCTGTTATAAGAGGTTATAAATATTATTGGCATAGGGTAACTTCTGGTGACGGCAAAAATGGTAGTTACAATGTGAGCAGTTTTTCAATTAGAGAAAATGATTTTAGGAATTTTTTAACAAAGGTTATTGGTCATCAAAAACCAGAGGTATTCATGCAGGAATTATGCAATGATCCCATTGTAAAAAAAGATATTGATGGAAGGGGAAACGTGAAAATCACTATCAATGGTGATATTTCTTTTTTAAAAAATGACTATAAACAAATTATTAAAAAACTGTTTTTTTTGGACAATAAAGTTGCTAAGCGACATAGTATATCTAGCATGCAAAATACTTTGATCCATCCATTGAAAAGTAACAATAGATTCATTGGTACATTAAGGTTTGAGAATTTGACCAATATAGAGCTTGGTGCTTTATTAACTGCTCTTTCTTTGCCAAATGATTGCGCACATAAATTGGGAATGGGTAAACCATTAGGGCTAGGAACCATTCAAATTACATCTAAACTAAAGTTAGATAATAGAGATTTACGATATAAAAATTTAGTTAATGAATGTGGTAATTGGTCGTTGAATTTGAATAATAAGGGCGAAGCTGATTTTAAAAAAGTTTTTGAACAATATGTTCTTAAAAAAATTGAAAGTTCAAAAAGTAGTTTATGGGAGGAACCTCGGATACAATCTCTAAAAAAACTTTTTCAATTCAATAGCTTATCATGCTCTAGTAGTTCTTGGATAAATAAGACAAGATATATGGATTTAAAAGAGTTTAGGGAAAGAGACGTACTTGACAATCCATTAACATATTTTGATACAACGGACTAAGTGGTAATAATAATTTAACTACTTTAACCAAAACTGCCCCTTGCTCTTAAACCTAAACAACCACCTCCAACTTGAATTATGTACAAAAGGATGCCACCATTAATCCATTTGGCGGTATCATTTCACCGATTAGGGTTTAAAAACGTAAAAACCTTTTAAATAAACTAACATATGATTGACTCATTCTTTGATTGGCTCTCTATGTTTGACACTTTGATAAGTATTGTTGCTGTTATTTTTTCGATTAAAGTGTGGTTTAAACTCAGAAAACAAAGCAAAATCATCCAAGAGGCTGCTAAGCAAACACCCGAAATCGAGAATTATAATGGCCAATTTGAGTATTATGAAAAACTCTATATACTTAAACCTGCAGCCCTTTGTATTTCACTTGTGCCAACTTCAAGCTCTATAAGAAGTGATGTGGAAAATTTTCTGATTGATGAATATCCCCAACGATCTTTCGATTATTTTGAAATTAACAAATCTGGCATAAATCAAGATCAGATCGAAGACCTGATAAATGAAATACGCCCAAAAAGGCATCAATTGGAAGCAGGTTATTATACCGAAGTTCATTTATTCATACAAGGCCCTGTACAGGCGGCAGCATTGATCGGGGCTATTTTAGATAACTGGAAACCTGTCAAACTATATCAAATGAACCGAACTACCCGAAAATATGAATTCTTTGCCCCTTTAATTAAATAAACGATATGCTCCTCAACCTCTCCAACCACCCTTCCGAAAAATGGGGCCAGCAACAGAAAGACGCCGCCATAATCCAATTTGGCGGTGTTCTCGATATGCCTTTTCCTTTGATTGACCCCATTGCAACATTAGAGGAGGTGCAGATACTGGCAGAAGAAATGTTAGAAATGATTCATGCCAAGCAACTACCAGCTCTTTCGGTGCATGTGATGGGAGAGTTTACATTTTGTTATTCTTTATTAAAACTTCTCGAACAGGAAGGAATCGGTGCCTATGCAAGCACAACCAAACGTGAAGTAGTCGTGGATGAAGCCGGAGTTAAAACCTCTGTATTCCTTTTTATTAAATTCAGGCCATACTATTAACCTCTACATTTTCCTATCACTTTAAAGAGATAAAAGATGTCGAAAGTTTTGATTAGTTTTTTAGGAACCGGCCCCTTTGACGAAAAGGGTGCAAAAAGGGTTTACCGGGAGGCAAACTATCTTTTGGATGGAAACAAATACGTAACAACCTTTATTTCCGCTGCTTTATTCAGGCATTTTGATTGCGATAAAAGAATAATAATCGGAACCTGCAAATCGATGTGGGAAGAATACTACCGGTATTTTAGTGAAGAAAATGGCAATTTTGATGAAGCGTTTTATTGGAAACTAGCTGAATTTACTGATAAAGCCGGACCAAAGTCGAATAAATTTTCTTTGCTGGATGAGTTGGAGAATCGACTGAAGAATCTCAAAATAATCATCCTTAAATATGGACTAAATGATGAAGAGCTGCTTTACAATCTAACCAAAATACTGGAAATAGACAATTATATTGAGAGCGGGGATGAACTTATTCTGGATATTACCCACGGGTTTAGGTCTTTCCCCTTGTTTGCGCAGCAAATAGTGCTGTATCTAAAGCATGTCAGCACTAAAAAAATAATAATTAAAGGGTTTTACTATGCCATGCTCGATGCCATGCGTGACTTGGGTTATGCGCCTGTGGTGGATATGAACATAGTTCAACACTTGAATGATTGGATTATTGCAGCAAGTAATTTTATCAACAAATCAGATGGAAGCCAACTAGTAGGCTTAATGGAAGACAGTGATCGCAATTTGTCTAATTTAGTTGACAATTTTTCCAAAGCGCTGAATATTAACTATTCTCATGAAATTAAAAATCAATATGAAAGAATTTCGAAGTATGACTTCTCAAAACTCCCACCCCTTGAAAAGTTATTGGCCGAGAAGGCTTTTGGTGAGTTTAAGAAAAACTTTAATCTGAATAGGAAACATTCCTTATTTCAGCTCGATCTTGCGAAATGGTATTGCTCTAAAAATTTGTACGGTGTCTCTTATTTAACCCTTACCGAAGCAATAATTACGTTTGTTGCTGAAAAAATATTACCCTCAGAGGCGCTTGAAGAAGATGTAAGGGATAGTGCAAAAAAGACCATTCATAAAAAATATCCGGAGCTAGGCAAACTTTACAGGGATGTTAATAAAATCCGAAAAAATGTAGCGCATATGTTGGAAGGCCGCAATGATACTTACCTGAACGATATTAAAAACCTTGAAAGTCGACTCAATAAAGCCGAATATTTGTTTAAAAAGTATGAGCAGGCTTAATAATTAAAGTTCATTTTAAAAATTAAAACATGAAAGCAACATTTTCTTATTTCCTGAGAAGCAACCTTAGAAACTGGTGGATATGGGTACTCTTTTCATCCGCAATTGCACTAATACTAGCACTTATATTTGTCCTTAACGACTCACACACCTTAGCATATTTTTACGACCCTATTCTGGATCCTGTAGTAGCCATTGGCACTGCAATAATTGCACTAATTATTGCAGTGGCTCAACGAAAGATAATTTGGGAAGAATCATTGCCTAAGCGTTTGACTGTGCACTTTATGTATGAAGGTCATGCAGTTTTATCATGCTATGAAGCATTTTTATCTGGTGCCAGTGACGTAAGGGCCTGGAGTCAGCAAATTGGAGGACAAATGGCTGGAGTACCACATATTAGTTTTTATCCCTATATAAAATCATCTGAGCCAGTAGTTACTAAAAGCACTTTTGAAGCAATCAATAAAAAACCTATTGATATAATGCTTTTTGAAGCAATTTTCTATCTGAAAAGTGACAAATTCACAGTGGGCCTCACTGATACAATTGCTAAACCGGAAATAGTAAATAAATATGTTATTTGGCTAGATAACAATCCTGATACTCCCGGAAACATTGTACATATTGAAGACGATAGGCCATTGTTTCCTTTTTCGATTCGTGAAGCTCTGCAAGCCTATACTAAAAAACAAAAGCAGGAAGAACAGCCAGTTGAGTAATTAACAATTCTGATGCATAAAGTCTATTGCCTAACCTATTAACTCATTTTACTAAACTAAGCTCATTTACCCACTTTTTGCAAGAGTGCATAAGTCAAATATAAGTTGACTCTATTTTTTTTTAGAAATTTCAACGTAAATGGCATGCTTACCCTCCACACCTACCACATACGTCTCCACCTCAACCGCCCCATTATTTTCACTACCTACCCGGGCTTCTACCTCCGAAATGCCCTGGTTAAGGCGTTGACGGTGCATTGCCAGGAGCCTGGCAGGCTAAAAGACCAAAAGGTTTTGAGCTGTTTTGGTTGTAGTCGGGCGGGCAATTGCCTGTACCGGAAATTAAACCTGCCGGTTGAGAAGCCGGAAGGGATTCCGGGGCCTATGCCCTTCAGCCTGGATGTATCGGGCTTACATACCGGCAAGTATCAATCGGGAATCTTGCAATTTAGTCTAAGCCTGTATGGAAGGGCCGGGCATTACCTGCCGCTTTTTACAGCAGCATTTGAATCGGTGGGCCGTGAATATGGTTTGGGCGAGCAGGGGCAGGCCGGGCAGTTTAGTCTGGCAGGCTGTGAGAAAGTTGCTGAAACCAATATTTTTGATTTGTTTGACAGTAAACCACGGGAATGCACTGAGGTCACCCTAACATTTAGCCACCTTAAACTGCCACCTGCGCGCATGGAGGCCGTGCAACATTTGCCGTTTACCTACCTGCATCAGCAGCTACAGGGCCGTATTCAAAGCCTTTCAACAGCATTTGGCGGAGAGGTGGGTCGGCTTCCGCTGCTCAGCATTAGCCCGGCACAGGCTGAAAGTATCCGGCAAACTGAGTATTTTACCCTGTGCAATTACCAATATACCGGCACAGGGATGGGGCACTGGTTTTTAAGCGGGCAAGTAAAATATCAGGGAGACCTGATACCCTGGCTTAACTGGCTTGAAGCTGGAAGCTTATTGGGTGTTGGAAGATTTACCTCGTATGGGTTTGGGATTTACACCATAGGAAAATGAATAACCTTTTTGAGCAGGTAGCTGCCTATAACAATCTTTTTGATGCCTGGCAAAGGGTCAAAGCCAAGGGCAGCGCAGGGGGTATTGACAATATCAGTATCAGTATATTTGACGGGGATGCCGCTGCTCACCTTGAATTGTTGAGAGCGCAATTGATGAATGATAAATATGTGCCCGAGCCTTACAAATTCTTCAAAATTCCTAAAGATGAGCACGAATTCAGGCAGTTGGGCCTGCCCTGTGTTAAGGATAAAATCGTACAATCGGCAGCGCGAAACATTATTGAACCGCTTTTTGAGCAACAATTTGTGAACTTTAGTTATGGATACCGCCCCGGTAAAGGACCGGTAAAGGCCATTCGCAGGGTGCAAAACCGGGTTCAGGCCGAAAAGTATGAATGGATTACCATTGCCGACATTGATAACTTTTTCGACACGGTACAACCCGAAATACTCTTTGGTTTGATAGAAGAAACCATACAATGTCCGCTTTTAATGAAATTGTTCCGGCTTTGGGTGCAAATAGGTTCGGTAAATTTTCGTTTCAAATATCAGGCCTATCGCGAAGGTATTCCCCAGGGTTCGGTAATATCACCCCTGTTTTCCAATATATATTTACACCCATTTGACAAATACCTCCTTCAAAAAGGCTATGCCCCGGTGCGGTATGCCGATGATTTCGTAATCTTCAGCAAAACAGAACAACAAGCGCAACAGGCATATCGCGACAGCAGGCAGTTTCTGGGCGATGTGTTAAAACTCAATCTCAATAAAGATTGGAAAATAAAGAAAACAGCCAAATGTGATGGTCTAATAAAACTGGACAGAAATTTGTTAACTTTAAAATTTCTGAACCATGAAAAGATCAAGAAGAACATTTAGTGCTGAATTCAAGGCCAAAGTGGCTA
>Ga0172367_10007190_pt1 | contig 12832 bp, 13 predicted proteins | sample Lak10m_FD_114542 | JGI IMG/M metagenome (GOLD analysis project Ga0172367, IMG submission 114542) | Freshwater microbial communities from Kabuno Bay, South-Kivu, Congo - kab_022012_10m | ecosystem: Environmental > Aquatic > Freshwater > Lake | place: Democratic Republic of the Congo: South-Kivu...
AGAGATTCAAGCGGGTTCTGGATGAATTCTCCGATGCCCCCTGCGTAATCAATGCCGGAGCCAATAGCAGAGCCTATGCCGCCTGTGATTGCGCCTTGCACACCTCCGGTTGCCCCGCCAATTCCGGCGCTTGCTAGGGCTGATGCAATGTTTCCAATGGTCGCGCTATTCGTAAGGCCAGAAACGATAGCCCCTAGACCGCCAGTGAATGCGGAGGTGATTCCCGAAAGGATCAGATTCCCTATAAATGAGTCCGTAATGCCACGCTTTGGCAAATCCATCTTGGTTGCTTCTTGGCGCAGCCAGAGATCTGCCTCCGCCAAAAAATCAAGCGCTTCGTCTGAGTTTCCTTTCTTCCAAGCTCCCGAGGAGTCTTTTTCGGGCTTGTATTTATCCCATACCGGCCCGCGATTTTTGGAAAAATAGTCGTAAACCTTTTCAAGCACAAGCGGGTCATTTGGATCAAAACCAGCAGCCCACAAGCCAGCACCGGGGGTTTTGTAATCTCCGGGGTTTTCGTTTGTTTTTCCGAGCCCAGAATTGAACAGCACACCACCCGGTCCAGCTTTGCCAGTAGGCGCGGCATAGCCTTCGGTTGAAGCATTGTAATAAAGCGGAGTGAATCTCCCGCGAACATCGCGCAAAATTCTATTTTTTGATTCTATATTTTCCGCTGCGCTTTGTGATGGCCCCATCCCTAATAACGGGAAAATTTGCGCCATTCCTTCTGGCGATTGAGTAGAAGTCGGATAATCTCCGAAACCCACGCCTCGATCATAATAACCTAAAATGTCATAGGTATTTATAGGATTCACGCCTCCAGTCATAACGCTTGGGATATTTCCGCCATACGTTAACTGGTTCAGCATTTGAGTTTGCCAATCCAACCCGAAATTAGTTGTCGGCAATCTTTGAAGTGCTGTTGTTGCTACAAGACTTTCATATGCCTGGCGTTCTTGCAGACGCTGCTGATAAAGGCGCTCTTGTTCGGCCCTAAAAGCAGCTTGCGCTTGTTCATTTTGAATCCGCTGAGCTTCGCGTTCTGCTGCCAATCTTTGCGCTTCTAATTGACCTGCGGCACGATCTATAGGATTAGCCGAAAATTGCTTACCCAAAGCTAGCAACTGATTTGTTCCCGGATTAGCCATTACCGTACCTTTTGGACAATGCCATAAATGGTGATGTTGAAGTGATTAGCCGAATTGCAACTAATGCCCAAAGTGCCGTTCTTCTGCAAGGTTATGCCAGAGCCCTGCGATGCAGCCTCGATAACCTCAACACTCTTGCCGCTTATCTGCTTGTTCCAAGTCAAAGCTGTAGCCGTGGAATACGTCGACCCACTGTCATCATGGAACAGCGAATACTCGGCGTTGTTGTTCGTGATGTTGCAGATTTGAATCCGCGTCACTTCCGTTGTAGCCGGCGCCGTGAACACAGTTTGTGCAGCAGTCGTAGCCGCAAAGTGTGCAGCCAGCTTACCGCCGAAGAGTTGAGACCTATCGCTTACCATTAGCCTTCGCCCTCAAGTCCACCCCGAAAGCCTTCTCGAAACCTCCGGCAATAGTAACTCGCACACGGTGAAAACGGGCAGAGCGGCGCACATCAAAAGCCCCATCGTCATTAACACTGACAGGTGAGTCATAAGCTATGTCGTCTCTTTGGTTTGCACGATATCCGTGTTCAATCGTGATAATTGATGTTCCTCCCTCAACAACTGGTCGAACTTGGTCGACGTAAGCAATACGCCCAGGCATTGCGTCAAACTCTTTGGACTCTAAAACCGCAGTCAAAGGAGTTCCCTCGAACGTGAAAGAAGCATTTGAGCTATTAAAGGCCCCCACGTTTAGGCGCCCGCCAGCCCATGCAGAGGCGTCGAGAGAAGCGGCCAAGTCATCAAGGCTTGTCGTAATCGCGTCCAATCCCTCAAGCGTGAAGCCGGGAGAGATGTAGGCGTGCAGGGCATTACATTCAAGTTCTACGACACTGAAGGTCTGCGATGGCCAATGTAGCACCAAAATTTTATTGGGCTGCGGAACAGTCGCCCCCGAGCCAACGTAAGACCACATTACTAAAGAGTTCTTTAGGTCAGCCGCTGATGACATGCGGTAAACGTAATCCGCATTAGCATCATTAAAGAACCATCGAGCCATCTTCCCGGCCCCGATGTTCTCGGAGATTCTTCCATCGTAGACGTAAACATCATCATTTGAGATGTAGAAGGTGAAATTACCAACGTCGCAAACAGAGCCGAAAGATAAAGCCCCACGCTTACGCTCCATCGGGTAGAAGCCGAAAATGGTCGGTGGAGCTTCCCGCTCCATGCGGACAATGCCGCGCTCAAAGAAGATGGAGCCGAAGTCTCCGCCAACTATCTTCTGGATGCGCCCGTAATTGCCTTCAATTTCTTGTTCGTCAGATTGCGTGGTGGCATTCGGAACCCACGCAGTTTCGTCTCCGAACCCAGACCACTTGACGGTCGTGGCGCGCTCAGTGCCGTCGTTGATGTTTCCGAGCACAACAAAGTCGCCCACAACGGCCACGGTTTTTGCTTTCGGAGGAGAGCCCGACAGGTCAGCAAAGTAATTTGAGCCCATCGTGATAATTTGCGGGTTGTCCAGTTCGTTTACCGCAATCACCTTTTCGCCATACTTGGCAAAATCCCAAACATTCTCGGCGCCAGTGTATGCAGAAGATGTGCGAGAGCAATCTTCCCATCCGGTATCGGTCAGCTCGTAAAGTTTCGTCGCATCTCCCGCATACAAGTACGAATCACCATTGCTTTTTGTTGCGGCAATAGCGCCCCGAGCGTATGCGCTCAGTGAAGTGTAGGACTGCCTACCGATTACGCTATAAGTTCCGGTGGTGAAGTCTAAGTCTAAAGTGGCCCCGGTATATTCCGAGGTTCTTTGGATACCAAAGAACGGGCGGAATAGGTCGCCATTCGGAATGACATTTTTAGCCGTCAAAGAACCGTCATTCGCCAGACTTTGCTTGTCTGGAAGCCAGGGTCCAAAAGGTAAGCGCTGGGTCGGCATTAGGCTGTTACCGCCTTGATAACCGCGAAGTTAAACACAGGCTGTTCTGTGGTTGTTCCTCCCGTCGTCGCAAAGGAGATGCGGAACGAGCCAGCAGCAACGGCAGTGACCTCAATCATGTAGAGGTCCGTGCCGGACTTCTGGGACAGCACCACGACGTCCGTGGCAGCAACAGTGCTGTTCGTCACAGTGAAGCTCTGCCATGTCGCGGAGCCCGCGGCAGAGACCAGCGTAATCGCGCCATTGGTCTTGTTGAGGGTTACCCCAGTCGTCCGACTTGTGGCCTGCGTAACCGCGCCACCTGTTCCCGTGCCGTAGCCAAGACCCGCAGTGTCTTTGGTTACCGTCAATCCGGTTGAGCCAATACGCGCAATCTCTAGCGCATTGAGGCCGTTTTCAGCAGCGGCAAACCTAAGCGTGCCGCCTCCCGCCGTCCCGACCGCAGATGCAAGGATATAAGCGCAGACGTCGGCGTTATCTAGGTCTGGGCTGAAAAACTCAATTTTACCGATGGGCTGATTCGCGGCTGTGGTTGTGTCGGTGTCTGTGAAGCGGAGCGTGTTAACGGCAGTCGTTGAGGTAAGGCCATTATTCGTGCCCCGAAGGTCAAGTAGTTGTTCTGCTAAATTTGATGTAGCGCCTATCCCTACATATCCTTCTGGGCCGATTGCCATTCTTTGGGTCGGAGAAGTTCCTGATGCGGCAGTTGTCCAGAACGTCAGCCTTCCGGGAATTGAGGTTGTGCCTACAGTCCCGGCGCATGCCGCCTGAATGTAAGCTGCGGGGTTGAAGGATGAAGTCGCATTATTGTCTGCGCCGTTCCACTGAATTGTCCCAAGAACATCGTCCTCTGCAACGGAAGAAAGCGTTCCGATTGTCCCGGACTTGCTTCGCTGGAAAGAATAGAACCCGCCGATTGAAGCGCTGGCCGAATATCCGTAAGCCGCAAAAGCCGCAGTCTGCTGAAGCGTTCCGTGCATTTGCATAAATGGCGTTGAAGATGTAGTGCCCAGCTTTGTGCTTACCGCCGTCGTCGACCCCTGAATTAATTGCCCTGCGTTGTTGACGACAAAAGGAGTTGAATCAGGATTCGTCGCATCTTCAATCAGCAGAGCATTGCCGGTTCCGGTCTGCGTGACGCGCAAGGCGGCGTTGGTGTCATCGGCAACGGATACGATGAAATTTGCAGAGGCAGTCACTTGACCGGTGGAGTCTGCAATCGTCAGCGCCGCAGTCCCGTCCTTTGCTTTAATGTTCGTCGACTCAATGTTCGTGGTGTCGATTGTCGTCGCATTGAACTGGGCGGAGGCTGTAACTTGCCCTGTAGAGTTTGCAATCGTCAGCGCTGCGGTGCCGTCCTTTGCCTTTATGTTCGTCACTTCCAGCGTTGTGATATCGATCGCCGGATAACTCGAAGCGTTCAAAAGCTGGAACTGCGTTCCGTCGTAAACAACGGAATACATCAGGCCAGAGACAATTTCTCCGCCAGTACAGGCCGCCCCATTGAACTGCACATCCTTCGCGCCCAGAGAATCCACGTTCAGTGTAATGGCGCCGGTGTTGGTGCCTCCGGCCTTGAACGTGTACAGGTCGCCCTGAGCATAAGCCGTCATCGTGCGAGAGGCCGACAGCGCGATGGTGTCCGTGCCCGAGCTTGTATTCACGCCGTCAGTATCAGAGCGATACCGAGCTACGGCAGCCATGACTTCACGCGCTGCGTCATTAACCGTCGAGGGCGCCATGCCCTCGGGAAACCCGTTCGGCGGGGTAGCGTTGTTAGAGGCTGCGGTCGTTGACCAAGTTTGGATATCGCTCATGATTTTCTCTGAAGCTGGATTGAGATTGGCCCTTGAGACTGGTGGCCGCGGAGGTACTCAGATGACACGAGAGCTGCCCCTTCTTTGTACTGGTTCGCCCATAGGGTCGCCTCGTCTTCAGCCATGAGATACCGATTCGCCCAGAACATTGCGCCAGACAGGTAAACGTCCGGGAACTTGGTCAGAAGCCAATTGGTGGTATTCGAGACGCTGAGTGCCGAAATACTCGGGAAGTAAGATATCTCGTAGGCGTAGGCGTCATCCGGCGCAACGTCGAACTCAATGATGTCCGTCAGACCGTAATAGGCTGGTTTTCCTGTTCCAGACCTCCGGTATTGCCTGAGCTGGTCGTCGGAGACGTAAGTCAGGACCACAGACGGGTCTGCCGTCAGGGTCAGAGCATTGAGCTCCTGAAAGTCCGTAGGGATGGTCAGGCTGTTGGTGCCTGCCGTCAGGGTTCCGGTCGTGCGGGTTTTGTTGCCTCGAATGCCGCCCATGTTGCCCGCGGTTCGAGGAAGCGGCGGGCGCTTGAACATGGATTCAGCCAACTGGATGAAGTTGGCGGTCTGTGCCGTGGTTAGGCTGGACCTCGCGAGCCAGTCGGTGATGGCTGACTGGAGGTCTGAATAATTCGAAATTGCCATCCCGGCCCCCTTTGTGCTAGGGCCTAAAGTATACCCCTTTTTTTAGGATGCAACCTTTTTTCCAACTACCCGCATGTCGCGCATCGCAATGTGGGTTTTGGGCTCTTGCACCATAATCATTTCGCAGCCTGCATCCTCCATAAGCGCTGTGATTTCTGCCATGCAGTAACACCACTTATGCGTCATTTCTTCGGACTCGTAGCACGGGTCACCGTACAAGCCCCACAGACTGAGCCGCGCATCCATCGGTTCGCCCTTGGTTCCTTTGTCAATCATGTAGCCCAGAATCTTGTCGAAGCAGGGCATCTCTAAGACAAGTGTTCCCCCAGGCTTCAGAACCCGCATCCAGTCCTCAAGGATTTCGGGAACCTTCCACCGCCAGAAGTGCTCGATGACATGGTAAGCATGGACCTCGTCAGCATGCTCGTCAGGAAACGGGAGAGGCAAGGATATGTCAGCCTCAACGTCCGGTTTAATGCCAGACCAGTTTCCGCCGAGGTCTACATTTACGAACCCTTCCATGAGCTTGTGCCCGCACCCGAGATTAAGTTTGACAGTGTCTCGTTCCATTTCTGGCCTATCCTTTCTGGGCTGAATCGTTCGCGGACATAATTCTGTGCTTTTCGGATTTCCTCGGTGGTGTCCTCGGTCATCGCGTGCATCAAGCCTTGTGCAATATCACCGACCCATATTCCGGGGATTTCTTCGTAGGCCCTAAGAGGCCCGCAGACCGGATACCGCCCGAGTCTGACGGCTGTTACAGCCCTGTTTGCTGACTTGCATTCACTTTTGCCGGTCGGGATGACAACCGCCCTGCATCGCTCCATCTCTTCCAGCAAGGCATGATTCGACCATGGGATGGCCCAAGGTTGGTCAATGTTGGTCAGGATGCGCAGCGGCCATGTCGTGGCCTTGTATGCGTCATAGAGGTCTTTCAGGTTGCTGCGGTGCCCGAACCACAGAATGCCATCGCCTTGTCCGGAAGGCCTTTCGTCGTGCTCGTAAGGGTCATCAATGACGGTGGCCCCGCGGCCAGTGACCTCAAAGATTCTGAGACGCATCGCCTCGGAATTACAGGTCACAAGGTCGGCCTTCTCGCAGGCTTCCTTGTAGTGGGATCCATGCGGGCCGTCGAAATGGTCATCGCATACGTCAAAGACAACCTTGCCGAACCGCCACCGCAAGGCCGGCCCCCAGCGCCAGTTGTGTTTTGACATGACGACAACATCATCGCCCTCACTCCATCCCAGCTTCCGTAGTTCCCGAAATGGGAGGAGGTTCCGCAAGCGAGTGGATGCGATTTCGTCGTTCGTCTGGAAGAACGTGACCTTCACACCACGCCCAGCTTCTTTAGGACAGGTTCGGCATGGACTGACTTACCCATGAGCTCAATCCACGAACAAGAGGCATTCATTGACCGATACTCTTCGTGCCACTCATCGGCATAGTCGCACCCTCGAACCTCCGAAAAGTGCGGCACCCCTTGGGTGTAATGGACCAACTTCGTCGGCCTCATCTCTTCGTAACCGACGCAGAAATTCCACTCCGGCGGGATAGTTCCGATGGACTTGGCCCAGTCCAGTTTCTGGGGCATTGAGGTCTCTTCGTCGACGTAGGCGGGCGTGAGGGTTTGGCAGAGAGCGTTGTCGAACACCATCAGCGAAGGCCACTCAAAGCGCTCCTGATGCTTGGCCACATAGACTTCGCTAGTTCCGTCCACGAACTGCTTCAGTTCATGCACATCCCCGAGGACCAGCATGTCCGAGTCCATGAACACCGAGATGCCTTTGTAGTTACAGAGGAATGGAGGAAGGTAGCGTGAGAAGGTGAAGTCGGTGAGCCCCCGTCGCTGGATGGGAAGCTGTGGGAGAACCAGTGGGATAATCTGGACGGGCTTAGAGGCTCGCCGTGTTATTGACCAACTGAGTACGTTGTAGGAGACCGGAGAGCGCGGATCGACTCCGATGAAAATGCGCATTGCCTCAACCTCTCGATGATGTCGTTGATGTAATTCTCTGTCCTGTCCAGAAACTGGACACTTCGATACCACGGCGTGTGCTCGTGCCAATGCGGTGTCGCATGTACCGCGACAATCGCCGGAACCCCCAAAGCCCCCGCGGCGTGGTAGGCAGTAGTCGGAACACACACCACCGCATCCAAGCAGTCAATGAGGGCAATGGTGTCCTCGTAGTTCTCAGTCTGAGTTCCCCACGGGAATACATGAAGAGGGTAATTCCCGATGTCGGCGTCTTTGTATTCAAGAGAGATGAAGTCGGCATCAAGGTCAAACAGCGGAGCCCAGTCGTTAAGACTGACATTTCTGCTGAACCAACCATGCGCACCCGGCGTTCCGCCAGTCCACGCCACCCCAATCTTCGGGCGCTTGCTGATAGACCGCAGGAGAGCCGCCCACTGGAATCTTTTGGCTGGGTGAGGCCTCAGGTATGGCCTGCCGGGAAACGAGCCTACAGAGCGTCTACGGAAGCGCTGGAGCTCACTCATGGAACACTGAAAGTCAGCGTCAACCTTCCACTCGATTTCCTTCTTGAACTGCGACCCGTAGACCTCAGTGTTAGGGAAGGCCAGTTTAAAGACCTGTTCGAGTTTCGGATGGCAAACCAGCTGGGATACGACGACCTCGGGAACCGTTGAGCAGAAAGCAATCTGGTCGCCTAAGCCCTGCTCAGCATAAACAAGAACTCGGCCCTTCTTTCCGTTCCAGTCGGGTAATCCATAGTTCTGTTTCTCTCTGAAGGCTTGGTGCCCCATGCCCTTTGCATACTCGTCCCAACCCTCCCCGTATCGCTGGGTATGCAGTAGAGCAAAGCCAAGAGCAACGTGGCCCTGAGGATGCTCCTCAAGAGGAATGGCCTCACGCGCATATTCTTCTGCCTCCTTGAATCGGTAATTCACCGCGTGACTGAAAGCGATAGACCGGAGAATCGACGGATTGCTGGGCGAGAGTTCTTCCGCCTTGAGCATTGAATCGGGAGGAGCGCCGTCCAGCAGGGAGGCTTCGCAAGTGCCCCTGAGCAACCAGCATCGCCAGTCGTCAGGGGATAGCCGGGTGAGCTTTTCAGATACCGCAAGAGCTAGCGGGCTCTTTTCGGTGTCGATGAGTATCTTCGACATGAGGAGCAATGCCTCAATGTCGTTCGGGTTCCTTGCCAGCAGCTGCATCACCGTATGCCCAGCGAGTTGATACTCTCCCTGAGCATAGGCTTTTTCTGCCACCTGAAGGTCTAGACTCGCCCCGTTCCCGTTCGGAGATATCGCCATTCTGGGTCATTCAATAGTCGCTTGATGCCTGGCGTATGGTTCTTGTCGAACACATCCACCCCGTAATCGCGCTTCCATTTTAGTATGACCGTATTTGGAATGGTAGCAACATGCCACCAACCCTTGGCGATTCCCTTGCGGGAATACTCATTCAACCCCTTCGCACCACCCACATCGTGGGTCTGGGTGCGGCGGTTGCTTTCCAGAAAGTGCTCGACATCCTGAATCTCTTCGATGACCGTTTCTTTTGTCAGGTCATCGTAGTGATGGAACGTCGAGGTTCTGGTTAGCGGGTCGTAGTCAAGAAGCCTTTTTTCCACGCTTCTGACATCCCTGCCCGTCAACCGGGACCATCTTCGAGGCCTTGTAGGTCTTGGTGATGGTCTTTTTGTTGCCGGAGTTCCACTTAATCGTCTTAGGTTTTCCGTAAGCCATGCTTACCTCCAAAAGGGACCGGGGAGGTTATCCCCGGTCAAAGTTGAGGTCATTACGAGGTGGTGACCGCGTATACCTTGGCGGAGGCGCTCGGGTTGTCAGCCACCAGCGTGCACTCGGCCAGAATCATCGAGCGGTCGCTGTCGCCAGTCTTGGCCAGTTCCACATTCTGGATGGGACGCAGGTAGGCGACGGACCAATACTCCATGTCCAGCGCGTAGACCTGATTCGACGGCATGAACCGGTCGGCGACAATCTGGTGCTGGCCGAAGTCAGACACATAGATATCGGCAGAACCGATGATGGTGGCAGGACCGGTCTGCTGATTGTCACGGTACTGGGTCGCAATACCCGCAAACGCCGAAGCAATCTGCTTGTTGAACGAACCCGTGAAGATGACATTCGGCGAACCACCGTTGTCCCAGCACTGCTTAATTGCGCTCTTCAGCATCACTTCGCTGAAGGTGGCGGCAGTGCCCGAGGTCGGGGCGGTGCCCGGAGCGCCAGAGGTGATGGTCGGCGTGGTCGCCGCGGTGCCGTTCTTCACCTGATTGGTGAACAGCCACGCAGCAACGCCAGCCATGACACGAGCAGACGCAGCAGCGCCAGCGGTCGCGGCCTGCGTGCCGAGGAAGGTCGCTTCCATGTCACGCTTGAGCTCGCGGCCACGCTTGGCAATCTGGTACGAAAGTTCGTCCCGACGACCAGCGGTATCAGCGGCGCGCAGGGTACCCGAGACGCGGGGCGTCTTGGTCATAATCTGCGTGTAGTTACCGAAGCGCGAGGTTGCCGTCGCGGTGTTGGTGTTCGCGTCGTCGCCTTCAATCTGAGCATTGGTCGCAACCGCCGCATCAAGACTGTCGGTCTGCCACTCGTGGAAGGTCGAAGTGGCCTTCTTACGGGTGACGTTGGACATGAACGGGGTGTCCATTGGCGAGATATCGTAGATGATATCTTCAAGGTCCTCGCGCAAGCCGACTGCGGCATAGCGCTGGAATGTACCGGTTGGAACTGCCATCTATCTTCTCCTAAATGATTCGTGAAATCAGCGCAGCTGCGTCCTTCATGTTGCCGCTTTTCGACAACTTAGCCCGCAAACCACGCGTCGTTTCGTTGTTCTGCTCTGCTCGACCTGTCCGGCTTCCCGGTTTCAGGGTCTTGCTGCCGAGCTTGAACACCTTATTTTTAGCGACAGTGCTCTGTGTCTTGGCCAAGCGCATCGCGTCCCGCGCCAGCAGGACTTCTCGATGGGCCTTGATGCCCGCGACATACTGAGGACTGTAGCCTCTGGAAAGCAGGAAATGAGCAATCTCGGCCTTCTCGCGTTGAGCGACCTGCTCATCCCGCCATTCCGGGATTGCCTGATACAGTAGCTGTGCCTCGTGCTGTAGGAACTCCCGTTCCTGTGCAACTTGGACTTGCGCCTGCTCCCGCTGCGCATTCTCGTACCGTATCGCGGCATCTGCTCTTAGGTTTGCCAGTTGGTTCTGGCGCTCCTGATACTGCAACCGCATGGCTGCAAATTCTGCTGGATTGTTCTGCCGGAGCCAGTTCCAGTCAACCTGGGCCATCTCCTGATAAAACTGTTGTTCGACATGCTGCAAAAGTGCAGCGGCTTCGTGTTCTTTCTGCTGAAGCTGCTGGGCAGCCTGAGTCCATTGCTGCTGCATCTGCGCGCGGGCTTGTTCGACCTTTGCACTTTCAACGCGGAGCTTTTCTTGCTCTTTGTAAGCGTCCTTCAGCTGCTCAATCGTCGCCTGCTTCGTACCTTCAGGCGTGTCGAAATTGACCTTCAGCGAGTACAAGTCGGAAGGGTCAGCATCGAGGTATTCAGCAAGCTGATTCCATTCCTCGATGGTCATCTCCTCCGGGTTTTCTTCCGGAGCCGCCTCTTGCGGGGCTTCTTGTGGCGCAGGCTGCTCTGAATACTCAGCAACAGGCTCCGCAGGCGCTTCCTCTCGTGGGCGCTCGCTTTCAGGGGTCAGGTAGGCGGCAATCCGTGCTTCTGGTGATGCTTGCTGTTCGCTCATTTGTTCAACTCCTCAACTTGTTTTTGTGCCATCTTTCCCGTGACCATCACGGACTCAATGTGCCCTTTGATTTTCTGGCAGAGCTGGAACGCAAGCCAAAGCGTCTCCCGTTCTTGGGAAGCCTTGGCGCTGCTTGCGCGCCATGCGGCCATAATCTTGCCTTCGTACTCTTCCCATGCTTCAGACCACAATGGCGACCGCAGGATGCGGTCAGCCTCATGCCCGCGGGAAACTTCCTGCTCAAGACTTCGCAACGCGGCGCTCCCTGATTTCCTTGATTAGACCGTCCTTGTCGCGGATGACTTCCTTCCGCACCTCGGAGTTGTTCATCTGGTCCTGCAATGCCGCAAGCTGCTCTGCCATCATGGCCAGCATCACATCGCGTTGGTCTGGGCCTTTCTCTTCTTCTGGCTTTTCCTCTGGATCTTCTTCTTCGCCCATATCTTCTTCGGGCTTCTCAGGCATCATCGTGTCGTAGGCGAAGATTTCGGTAATCTCCGGCTCTCCGACCAGCATTCCGCCGGGCAGGATGTCTTTCATCTCTTGCATGCTCATCTTGGCCACGTCAATTTCAGCGCGCTGGTCTGCAATGTACTTGTCCAGTGCCCTATCCTTGGCCTTGCTCATCTCTGCGAGCTGGATTTGCAACAGCTTTAGGTCGTTCTCGGTCTGGCGCCGCTTCATCTCAACTTCCATCGACAGCACCTTGGCGTTGTTGTCTGCCGAGTCCTTCATGGCTTTCAGTTCTGCTTGCAGGCTGGATATCTCGCGCTTCAGTTTCTGCTCTTCAATCTTGAGCATCACCTCGGCTTGCATCATGCGCTCTTCAGCCGCAACCTTCTGAGCATCAACCTGTGCCCTTGCCATCTTGGACTGGGCATCAAGCATCAGAGCCTCGGCCTGAATCTGAGCCGCCATTGCTGCCGGGTCAGGCTGCGGCGGAGGCGCCGGAGGAACTTGCTGCGGGTCCATGAAGAACAGCTCAGGCTGGAGGCCCATCGCCGAGACAAGTTCCTTATTCGCCATCCACATCTGCTCTGGCATCACCAGAGAGCCCATGGCCCCGGCCTGAGCGTACTTCTGCTGGAGTTCGATAATCTGCGTCATGCCGGCAATGCGGCGCTCTCGTGAGCTATTGCCCATCCCGACCTTCACGGTCAGATTCTCGCGCTCACGCCACTCCGCGGGGTTGCTGGGAACCCACCGATTCCTGAGCCTCAGCACCATCTCGCGGTCTTGGTTCTTGCTGAGAATCTCGTGAATGTCCTTGAACAACGGAACGAAGCCCACCTCGGCCATAATTCGTGCAATGAGTTCAATCTTCATGCGCGCAGCGTCGTAAGCCAGAGCCGCCACGCCAGTGTTCACGTTCGCCAGTGAGTTCTTGTCCAGCCCGGCAACCTCATCACCAACGCCCGTGCGCTGCTTAATTTGGTTGTCCATGTACTCCATCAGCGGGAACGTCTCTTGCGGCAACGGAGAGTGCGGCAGCGGAGAGACGTAAGACCCCACCCCTTGGTCACCTCGAACACGAACCACGCCACCCGGGCGAGAGGTCAGCAAGTCGTCCATGTTCACGAACTCATCATTAA
>Ga0172367_10007191_pt1 | contig 12830 bp, 17 predicted proteins | sample Lak10m_FD_114542 | JGI IMG/M metagenome (GOLD analysis project Ga0172367, IMG submission 114542) | Freshwater microbial communities from Kabuno Bay, South-Kivu, Congo - kab_022012_10m | ecosystem: Environmental > Aquatic > Freshwater > Lake | place: Democratic Republic of the Congo: South-Kivu...
GCATTTTCTGGATTGATTGGACGCACTGGTGGTTCGTTGCAACAGAATATTACTGGTGCCTTTGGTCAACAAACACCGCAACAGGCCCTTAGTAGTATTATTCAGCGTACTCAACAAGAGGCTGATCTTGGTACGCCAGAAGGATTGATTCAATTAGCCAATAATCTAAACCAATTGCCACAATTTAGTGGTATGGCTTTGGCTATGCGTCAAGAAGCGTCTAACTTAGCGCAACAACAGCAACTAACTGGTGCTAAGATATTTCAAGCACGGGCTGCTGGAACTGCTTCGTTGGCATCGGCTATGCGTGAAAGAGAGCCAAAGGAACCTACTAAAGTTGGTGTATCTGAAGAAGGTCAGAATGTATTTCTTAAAGGCGGTAGGCAGTTTACTATCGATGCTACTGGTAATTATATTCCTTTTTCTGGTAAAATTAGAGAAGGCGGCGGCACAAACATTACACTTAGTGTGTCACAAGAAGCAGATTTAATTAAACAAGGCCAAGCAGCAACTAAAGAAATTGGAACACGAACCAGTGCTATAAATAGATCATTAGATCTTAATGCACAGAATAGTCCCTTTGCTGGTGCGGCATTTAAACAAGAAGTTGCGTCTGTGTTTGGAGATGCCCAGAAAGCAGCAACAGAAATTCAAGCACTGGGTAATACAGGTGCTCTTGATACTAGGATTGCAAACAGTGTTGTTTCATTCTTAGAAGGAAAAACAACTCAAACTACAAAACAAGATCGTGATGCAGTTTTAAAAGTTTTATTGGAACGAAATAAAGACGAATATGAAAGAAAAGTTCGTCCATTTAGAGCCGCTGTAAAAGATGAAAAACAAGCAATGAGGTTGTTTCCGTCTTTTGAAGAAGCCTTTGGAGTTTCTAAAGGACTTCCTAAACAGGGTAGACCTATTCCTGCTGGACAAGAATCAAAGTATACTGAAGGTTCTAAGTGGGAAAAAGGTAATAAAAAATATGTTGTTCGTGGCGGTCAACTGATAGAGGAATAACATGGCAAAAAGTGTAATGGGTGAGATCGATGAAGAGTTTTTCAAAGACCTCAAACCAGTTCCAGAAGTAGGACCAGCAACAGGAAGATTTGTACCGACACCGTTACCGCAGCCTGCCGGAGTTCGTCAAGATTTTGGCGACTATCTTGCTAACCAGTTAAAACTTGGTTTTAGTGATTTGGCTATGCTTCTTGGTCGTGTATCAGAGTACGAAAAAGAAAAGGTATTTAAGGGACAACCTGCCTTTGGTTTTGAACCATCAGTGCAACCTGAGTCAATGGTACAAAGAGCAGTTGGCGGCGGTATGAGAGCAGTTCCTTCTGTTGCGTTGCCTGTCCCATTAAGAGGCGCTAGTCTGTTTGCTCCTGGTCGTGTAGGCGCTATTACTGGCGCATTCGGTGCTGGTGCTGGTGCTGAGTTTCTTGGAGGCGTGACTGAACAAGCAGGATATGGAAGACTTGCTGGTGAACTTACTGGTGCTATTACTGGCGGTGCTACAAGTCAGATTGTAGGCGATGCTCTTTCATCTATCTTTACTGGTCAGTTAAAAAATATTGGGTTATCTACTTATAGCAAACTTTTAAACGGTATCAAACAAAATGTTGGTGAAGAGCAGTACCAACAACTTTTGTCTGCTTCTAACAAAGAAGCGATGGATCGTATTTTAAAAGAAAATCCAGATCTGTTACAACAACTGTCTCGTGTAGAAGAACTACAGAAACTAATACCAGGATTTAATCCTAATCTATATCAAGCCACTGGAGCAACTACTGTTCGTATTCGTGGTCAGGCTGCATTAGAGCGTAGACCAGAGGCTATTCCTGGTGTTGAAGCACAGAAAAAAACAAGTGATATTGCCTTACGTCAAAAAGTTGCAGAATTATTTCCATCAACAGAGTCTTCTTATGTGTTTGCTGGTCGTCAATTAGATCGAACACAATCTGCTTTGGCTTCGCTAGTTAATAGTGCAGATCAAAACATTCAAAAACTATCTAGTCAGTTTACAAAGACTGGTGCACAAGATCTTGGCGAACAAATTCGTAAAGCATACGGTGATCGCCGTAATGCTACTAGAGATATATTTACAAAGCAATACGATGCGTTAGATGCTGATGCTGCTGCTAAGGGGGTTACACTGTCTCCAGAAAGCACTCAAAACATTTATAATTTTGCTACCGCAAATCGTCAGGTATTTGAGGACAGTCCACAATTATTAAACTTGATTGAAACAGCATTTAAACCAAAGACAACACCTGCTGGCGCTATCTTATCTGAAACAGGACAACCAATTACAGGCGCTGGACAAGAGTTTGCGCCTACTTCATTTAAAGATCTTCGGTCTTTGTATAGACAATTAAATGAAGATTTTTATAAAGCAGATCAGGCGGCATCACAAAATATTCCTGGTGCTGGACGGAAAGCAAAAGTATTATCAGACCTAAAAGACCAAGTATTACAAAACATTAACAGTCTTCCTGCTGATGTTAGGGATCGATTCTTTTCTATCAATTCTGCCTATGATGCAGACTACAGACAAGTATTTAAAAAAGGTCTTGGTGGTTTGATTGGTGCTGAAACACGGATGGGCGCTAGAGTTAAAGATGAAGATATTATAAATCAACTGACTAAAGAATCTAATGTTGATGATTTTTATCGTATCTTTGGTAATACACTAGAAACACAGCAGTATTTAAAATCTGGTCTTATTGATAAGTTTCTTAAACAAGGTAGTGCATTAAATGCAGATGGAACTATAAATCAAACAGCACTATTAAACTTTACTCGTACTAACCAAGGTGTTATCAATAAAATACCAGAATTGCAAGGTTTCTTAACTAACTCTCTTGATGAACTTGCTCGTTTTGCAGATCAAAAAGCATCTTTAGTGCAAGGACAACAGGCGCTAGAAAGGTCTGCACTAAGGGCAATTACAAAGAAACAAGACTTAGATGCTATCTTTACTACCAACCAATCTGGTGCTTTTGAAAATCTAGATAGGTTATCTGCAATTATTGGCTCTGCTAAAGCAGATCCTAATGGTAATGCTCTAAAAGGAGTGCAAGGGATTATGATGGACAGAGCACTATCAACGGCAGATCCGCTTGAGTTTATAAATAAAAATGAAAAAGCATTTAAGCGTGCTTTTGGTAATGATTATAAGACAGTCCGTGATCTTGCAGAGGCAGGTCAAATACTAGGTAGAACTTTAGAAGTAGTTCCTCCTGTTCGTGTGCTTGAAGGCGATATTGCACAACAAACAACTGGTACCAGTATTCCAGGGGCGTACTCTTTGTTGCGTGATCGGATTACATCTGTTCCTACTAAGATCTCTATTTTATTTTCTAGGTTCTCTCAAGCAAAGGGACTAGAAGGAAAAGACAATGCTTTTCTAGAACTTTACAAAGATCCTGCTAAGGCTCGTGAAGCATTAAAGTATATTAATACTTTTAACTCTGCTAAAGCATCAGAGCAGGCAAAAGAGGTAGCACTATCGGGACTAAATAAGTTATTGGTTCGTAGCGGTGTAAACCTATATCGTGCTGGTGTTGTTACCGGAATGCGTGAAGCAGGAATGCCAGAAGCACAGCCGCAGGCAGAAGAAGGCTTTAACTTTAACGAACTGACTCCAGTAGAATAATGTCCGATCCAGCCGCAACCGCTAGGGCTGCGCTAGGAGGCATCAAAGAAGCCGTTGCTGTAGGCCGTGAAATCAAGGAAACAGCAAAAGAAGTAAATGCTTTCTTAGACGAGGAAGCAAAGGCTCGTGTTGCCTGGAAGCGTAAGCAACAACAGATTGAACGCCGTGGTGACATGATGTTCGTCAATGCCTATGAAGAATATAAAATCATTAGGCAGATTCGTGACGCAGAATCAGAGATGTACAGGCAGATTGAGCAGGAGTATGGTCGCTCTGCTGTGTCCGAAGTCAAGTCACTGATAACTCAGATGCGTAAACAACACCTAGAACTAACTGATGAGATGTATCGCAAACGCATGGAAACCAGACGAGAGATGCTATGGCTGTTAGTGGCATCGACTGTGGTGTACGGAATCTTTAAAATAATGGGGCTGATGTAATGATTACACTATTATCTACACTAATCTCTTTCCTTATGGGCGGTATGCCCAAGATCCTTGAGTTCTTTCAAGACAGGTCAGATAAGGCACATGAACTTGAACTAGCACGGATGCAGACTGAACGTGAACTGCAGATGCTGGAGCGTGGCTTTGTAGCACAGGCTCGCATAGAAGAGATCAGGACAGATCAGGTGGCTATGCAGACAGCGGTGCAGGAACGAGAAGCACTGTATGCACACGACATCGCCATCGGTAAAGACGCATCGCTGTGGGTTACGAATCTGCGTGCATCTGTAAGGCCAGTCATTACCTATGGTATGTTCTGTATGCTTCTGTTTGTGAACATCTTTGGCTTCTTCTACGCATGGAAGACTGGTGTGCCTTTTGATGTGGCTATGCAGATCCTCTGGGATGAGGATAGTGCCATCATCTTCTCAAGCGTTATCGCCTTCTGGTTCGGTACACAATCGTTTAAGAAATGAAAATCTCTAAAGAATGCATCGACATGATTAAGCATCATGAAGGTGTCCGTACTCGTGGATATAGGTGTCCTGCTCTGCTGTGGACCATCGGCATAGGCCATGTAATCGATCCCAATCATATAAAGGTGCCATTAAATGACAGAAAAAACTTACCAATCCCAGACGGATGGGACAGAACACTTTCAATGGCAGAAGTCGATGACATACTTGCCACAGACTTGGCTACGTTTGAGCGAGGAGTATTACGATTATGTCCTTCTGGTCTTACTCAGTCTAGGTTTGATGCACTTGTTTCCTTCTCTTTCAACGTGGGTCTCGGCAATCTCCAACGCTCTACAATAAGGATGTGCCACAACAGAGGCGACTTTGAGGCCGCTGCTGAGGCTTTCATGCAGTGGACCAAGGCTGGCGGTAAAGAACTTCCTGGCCTTGTAAAGCGCCGTAAGGACGAAAGAGCACTGTACCTAAAGCCATAAAAAAAGAGCCTCCGAAGAGGCCCAAAAGGACAGCACCTAGACTACCAAAGAAACATTATTCGCACCACAAATACATCGATGACGATGCCTTTAGAAAAGCCATCATATTCATCAAGGTGCACAAATTTAGCACCAAGCATACAGCCAGAGATAAGATACAGATCTATTTCCATATTCATATCTCACAGTGACCAGCAACGCACGCCAATGTCTGTGCGCCTTCGACATTATCATCCTTCTCTGACAGAGTATCCCAGTAGATATTTGCTGGCATTTTAGTCAGTAACTCTTCATAGACCTCTTTAGAGCATTCCTCATACGGTGCTTGACGGTATGAACCACCATCCCAAGGCAGGAAAGACACACCAGAGACTTCATCAAAGTGTCTCCATACCCATGCGCCAACGTCCATCCACTCATCTTCCTTAACTGAGATCGTCACAGACGGTTTGTGCTCACACCAGTGCCGCTGATACATCAGCCATAGATCAAGGTGCTCCAATGCTGTTAGATCGTCACGCAACCGTGCTCCTTCTGGAGCCTTCATCGGAAATGAGAAGACTACTGTGCTGTCTGGTCGCATTACACAGTCTTCGACAGGCACACCAGCAACCGCTAGAAACTGCGAGAGAGGATCTTTTTTATCTCCACGAACACGGCGTATGTAATAGCGGCTATGTCGAGCATGAATACCAGAGGCAGAATCAACAAGTTGAGACACAGTGCCAGAAGGTTTGACGCAAGTGATAGCAGCAGACTGAGGGATGCCAAGAACAGTTGCAAACTCAGAATTGGTATCCACAGCGATCTTTCGTAACTGTTTAAGATTCTCCGCAGTGCTTTCACTAACTTCTCCCATCCAGTGATTATCTAGGATGCCTGTTAGGCTAACACCTAAGAGGCGCTCTTCTTCAGTGTTCTTTTGCCAGATCTTCCGAAGATATGGAAAGTGCGTCATAGTAGACTGGAATGTGCCCAGAATCGTTGCTATACGAACTTTCTTAGCGAGTGACTCAACGGTGTCATCAGAGCGTACAACGACTTCTGTAAGGTTACAGAATTGATAGGGTCGTAGTATGATTTCTGAGCAGGGATTTGTTCCGAAATCATAATCTCCATCACGTCTTCCGTTTTTCTTAGCCTGACTCTTACTTGCGGCTCGTGAGAAGATCCCTCGCTCTCCAGAGTGACTGTTATAAAGGCTTGTCCATTCTGCGAGAAACTGTCCAATATCTGGTTTAGTAACGTAAGTTGCTGAGTTGTTAGCAAGTGCTCGTTGTCCGTTGTGTGTCCACCAGTCTCCACTCTTGGCTCCTCTCATCCGATCATCTTCAAGGTCCGACAAGGAAATCATTGCAGATCGCCGTACTCCACCCACAACAACAACTTCCCCGATCTTGCACAGAATATCATGACATTCGATTGATGTAAGTTTTCTACCTGCGGCTGCTCTAAATTTGGCAGTAGTGAATTTAAAAAGTTCATCCAAAGGCCCTGGACCAGAGGCACGTCCTCCAAAAGTTTTGAGCCTGGCTCCTGCAGGTCTAATTTTGGATAAGTCATACCTTGCCACTTCCCCAGAGTATAAAAGAGCGATGACTTGGCGTAGTGCTTTTGCCCATCCTTCTTTACTATCGGCAACAGAAATAACAGTCTCAGACTCAAACAACTGATCTGGGACTTCAGGTAATTGGTTAACATACTTATGCTCCACAGAGAAGCCTACTCCAGTGCCGCAGAGCAGGATATACATAGCCTCATCAAATGCCTTCGGATCATCAATAGGCAAATATGAGCAGTTGTAGCCAGCAGTGTTATCACGTTCCAGTGCCTTTCCAGCAGTCATGATAGCACGCATTGATGGCATGACTTCTAGGCCAACAATGGCATCACGGATGTCACGATAGAGTTCATCGGACATTTTGTAGTCGTGTTTCTCTTGCAAGTGCTTATAGATAAACGTGGTGTATCTATTTACTGTTTCTTCCCAGTGCTCACGGCGATCCATCTCTGGCAAAAACCGACTATAGCGGCTTTTAGAGATAAATTGAGAATAAATTGGTTGATTAGACATAATTTAACATCCTTTTTACCGACATTGCGTTATTTTTAGGATTAGAAGAACCAAGCAAATAAGAAATTCTTTGATACCCATATCCCATTTCTTTTAATGCTTTAGCAAACTCAGACATTTCTTTTGTTTTTTTCCTTGAAATGTGCCAGTGATTTTTATTTAATAATTTGTTAAACCTAGGTCGATATAAATCTACTTTTTCTGCCTCTATTTTCATTGCTTGCTGTTTGGATAACATATTATCTGTTATGCGGACAATGTCAGTAAGGGTATATCCTTTTAAAAACATTGCTTTTAGGTAGTCAGCGTGGTTTTTATTTCTGTTATTTCCTCTTACGCACCATGCTCTGTCGTACTGACCAATTCCAACATATAAAATTTCTTTTGATTCTGGATCTATGTGTTGATATACATAAAAAGGTGTCATCTTAGTCATCTAGGTCTATCTCCAATTCCTCAAACTTATCTTCAATCTTATCAGCAAACCGTTCAATAATCTCTTCTGATGATATATTAAGTACCTCCAGCAGCGTTATCTCGTCAAGTTTAGCCATCCTTTCCATTACGTCCCTCAGTGTTAACGACATCTTTAATACCCCTCCTACTTATAATACACTTCTTTAATTTTATCATAATTGGCTACTGCAAACTCAAGATAGTGTAAAGCCTTCTGCAAGTCCTCTAAACCATTTTTCTTGTGATGCCGTTGCACATACTTTACTACATTACACAGCCAAGGATCTAACTTCCAATCAAGGAAGACATCCCAAGGCTGAATATCACTTTTATAGTGATTACCGCCTATCTGCTTTGATGCGATGTAATCACCTAGTGTTTTATGCTGCTGTGACACTGGCGTGCTCCTTTACTGCTTTGGAGGATTTGGACCAGGAACCACAATCCGTACACTGGAATCTTTGGAAGGTTCCTGTGGTGGTGTAGGTGAATCCACGCTTCTGCAATCGATGGCTTCCACAGTTGGGGCAACCACGACCATCGAAGAGGTTATGGTTAGGGTGAGACTTAATCCAAGGTAGCAGACGATCATAGACTTTCTCCAGCAGAAGAACATCCTGCTTATTATATTTCTCCATTACTTTCCATGCAGCAGGGTCTTTGTTCATGCACTTGACCCAGAGTTGATAGCCTTCGTGTGCAGTCTTCTGACCTAAGCCAAGCCTCTGTGCAATGTGGTCTAGCTTATTGCTTGCAAAACGGAACTCTTTGCGAACTACCTTTAGCAAGTCAATCTGCTTATACGGGGCAGGCGGTGCCAAATGATGCAACAGGAACTCTTTATTGAGCACTGGAATGTCAAAGCGAGTGCCATTGTAGTGACACACAGCATCGGCCTCAGAGATCAGATCATGTATCTGCTGAAGCATAGTTTTGGATTCTTTGGTCTGGAACACAGAATCAAACATGACCTCTTTCTTGCCGTGCCATTTCGCTGCCCAACACAGGACATAGGATGACTCTAGCAAGTGCTCAGGACTGATGTACTGGTCACGAAGGCCCCAGATGTGTGCAGTGTTGGGACTTGTTTCGATGTCTAGCATCAACAGTTTCATTCGGTGTCCTCATTCAGAGCATCGAAGTATTCCTGCACTGATTCTGCAGTATATCGTGGTTCATCAAAGTAACGCTGGAATAAGCACTCATCGATGTCAGCATCAATCTTAACTTTTTTACGAACACCTTCAAAGCCAACGTGCTCAAGGAAGCGGCAGAATTGCCACAGGATTGGATGCCAAGTCTGATCGTCATCAAAGTCGTGTCGTGCCTCTAGTACTGTTTCTGACGGAAATGGACTGTCAAGCCTGTCATCAAATTCTTGGCCTTCATAAATAAATCTATACGTTGTCATTGCTAACTCTCCTCAATAATTCAAAAAAGTATTCACAGTCTACCACAACCAAGGGCTTATCTCTGTTTTGCTTGATGACGAGCACTGGCTCGTATCCTTTACAGTTGTCCTTCGCTTGTTGATAATGTCCATATACTGAGATGCTTGCTCTGGACTTGCATTCCACACTGATTGGTAACTTCCGTCTGGCTGCTGGACTAAGAAGCAAGTCCTCCCCTGACACGCCCATGCTAACTGAACGAACATCATCAAGCTCCAGTGCGAACTTTGCGATTATAAGGTCTCTTACTACCTGCTGTAGAACCCTTCCCTTTGCTTTCGCTGATGATGGCTTCAATATCAACTTCCTTTCTGGTTTTGATCCACGACTTCGGTATGTGCATTCTGGCATTACTGGAGTCCATGCTGACCGTATTGGCAACACAGATGGCATCGTCTGCCTCTGACACAATCCATCCAAGCGTGTAGCACTTGTGGATCTCTGTCTTGACGCCTTCTTGCCAGCCTGCATCTGCTACAGCATCAACCCATTCGACATAAACTATCGGGGCTTTTTCCAGACCTGATTTGGTTTTCTTCGTATCCATAGTAATTGTGCCTGCTCCGTTAGGTAAGTTTCATCGTTGTCGTATGCTTTCAAAACTGCTTCATAAAGTTGATCTTCAGTCTTGCAACCTTTTAGAATCTTCTCTGCCTTCTTAGGACCAATGCCTCTCAGTCCAGGCACATTATCAACACGATCACCAGTAAGCACCTGCATATAAAAGGTGTACAGCGTGTCGTCTTCGTCAACCCAAAACTTCTCATTCTTTCTCATGTTATAGTGCCAGCCACGGATCATATTCAGATCTTTGTCGGTGGTGCAGATAACATAGTCCTCTGGATCTAAATCATAAGCAGCAATGCCGATAGCATCATCGGCTTCCTGCTCTTGCTCAATATTAAACTTCCAAGCACTATTTAGGTACTCTCTAAGCAACTCCAAATGCTTAGGCTTTTCTTGCGTCCTATTACCTTTATAGGGCTGTGTCTTCGCTAGTGTAATACGAAAGTTCTGATGACCTGTAAGCCAACCATCAGCATCGTCACAACCAGCATGAACATAGACAAGTTCTTCAATGTATTCAGAGCACTTGCTGAGGGCTGTCTTCTCGTCATATTCCTCACAACCAGCAGCGAGAGTATAGGCGACAATATCGCCATCAACAAGTGCGATCACGGTTTAGGCTCGTGCGATTGAGTAACCGAGTTGTCCGTGAATACGGCTCAGTCCTTTGCTTCGCAGATACTTACGGAGTGCATTGCGAGCCTGCTCATACTTCGTCAGTCCCGAAAATGCTTTGAGTGACAACTTTTTACCATTAAATCGAACAACGTACATAATTATCCTTTCGGTTATGTTTACAGAACTTCATCAAGTGCTTCTTCAGTCGCTTGGCCTTCTTCGTAAGCAACCAAAGAATCAATCACCAACTTAGTCGCAGACGGGGAAATGCCTTTCTTGTTTTTCCACGCCCACTCGTAAGTACCAACTACAGCCGTAGCCGTAGATCCGTTACCGATAGGCGTAGTCTCAAGACTATTCCCACTGGCATCGAATACTTTGATTGGCACTGTGCTCTTGCAAGTTATGAAGAAGCCTTTCTCTGGCTTGTCTTCACGCTTGCGAACCTCAATGCCAAGACCTTCAAGAGCCTTCACTGCGTTATCAGACAGATTGCATAAATCTACCTGATACTTAGTGGACATCTCGTTAGGTTTGTTGTGAAAGCACCACATGATTGTGGCTTTAACCTTCACTGGTTTTGCTAGGTCGTTCATTTAATTATCTCCTTTAAGGTTAATGAACACTGGTTTCGTCCTGCTTGCTTTGTGCTTGAACCACCATCATAGCAGCAGTTTCCAAAATGTCAAGTATTTCGTCATAGTCCTCTGCTAAGTCTTTAGAGTATGCCAAGTGTACCTGACCGTTTACAACAGCAATCATGATTGCTGAATCTGGTTCCTCAAATTCTTCTAGTGCGTCTGACACCAATTATCCCCTATCTTAAACTCCCCATCAAGGGGACACCGCATCTTCAATAATACACCAGCCTTTCGTATGCTGTCAACTGCTAATTCCCCTACTCTTTGTGCGTGTTCTGCTTTGGCTTCTATCTGGAACTCATCGTGTACATTAGCAACAAAGTGTGCATCTAACTTGTTCCGTCTAAGTTCACTGTCAAGCAAGACCAAAGCCTTCTTCATCACTATCGCACCAGCACTCTGCAATAGCGTGTTAAGTGCTGCGTGTGCGGAACGGATGTGTAGTTTCCTACCGTCCAGACCTGGAAGCGTGCCTTGTACCGATAACTGGTCAACCTTGTCTCGAAGTCTTTTGAGGCTCGGAGTGTTCCGAAGAAAATTATCGATGAGTTTCTGACCATGCGCCGCTGAACCACCAACAATCTTCCCGATCTTGGCAGGCCCTGCGCCATAGAGTAAAGCATAAATGAATGTCTTGGCTTGCGCCCTAGTTTCAAGACCTGCCGCAGTCTGGTTTTTTGTATGGATGTCACCTTCAACGATTTCTCTAGCATAATTTTTATCTTTCATATAGTGTGCCAACATCCGCAACTCCAGCGATGCAGCATCGACACCAACCAATTTATAACCCTCTGACACCGTGAACAACTCTCTGCAGTCAGCACCATACTCTGAGCCTACCGATGGCACCTGAGCCATATTAGGGCTGTGGTGAGTCATCCGTCCCGTGACTGCTCCGTTGGTGATGACCTTACCATGAACCCTGTGCTCGTCAGATACACTTTCAATCCAGGATTCAACCATAGCCACCCTTTTCTGAATGAGTAAGTATTCGGCAATGGCTTTTGCTTCTGGTATATCAACTCCTGCAAGAGTAGATTCATCGACTATCACTTGACCTTTCTCTGTTTTCTTGGTTGGCTTCCAGCCTTTTTCGATGAGGCGCTTGGCGATTTGCTGCCTTGAGCCTGGGTTAAAGACTTCGACATGATCCTTGAGTCTCTTTCCTGTTTTTTCACTAACTCGCTCGGTAACGATTGCCGGAAAGATGCCATGTAAGGATGCCTCAATTGAAGCCATCTTATCTTTAAGGCTTGCCAAAAGCACCATACCTTTAGGCAGATCAAATCTAAAACCTCTGCGCTCTTGTCTTGCAATGATGATTGCGACTTGGTGCTCAAGTTCGATGCTTTCTTCTGAGAAACCATATTGCTCTTGCTCCTTTAATAACGCATTGTACACTTTTTCCAACACTTCGACATCACGGATGCAGTACTCTTGCATCTCTTCAGTGTGGCCCCCATCAAAGTCCTGAAAGTCAATCTTTTCTGTTCCCAGTCTTGTTCCCCATGCTGCGAGGCTGTGTCCGTTTTCTCGGCTTGGACTCATCAGCCTTGACATGACTAGGGTGTCTACGCACATTGATGCTTTGATCTTCGTATTCCATAGCCTGTTCAAGATCGGGTAATCGAAGAAGATTCCGTTGTGGGCCACCAGTAGCGGATTGCCCTCTAATACTTTTAATAAAGTGTCGGCCTTGCGATGACATTCAACTGCTCCGCTTCTTTGATCCTTTGTTACGCACAACCAAATCTGGTTTGCTTTCAGGTTCGTTTCTATGTCCAGGAATACTACCCGCTTCTGACCATCGGTCTTCATCTTCTGCCTTTTTCAGAATAGTGCCGTCATCCATTAGAACATACATCGTCATTACACCACTCTTGTTGAGTACTGTCGAGACACTAACGGGGTTCAAGTTCTTTCTCCACGAGTCGAGCAAACTCTATGATCTTTTTGTCGCCAGAGATGGCATA